>PVMS01107074.1_pt1 | contig 13482 bp, 15 predicted proteins | sample 1853461 | NCBI WGS metagenome assembly PVMS01 (sample SAMN08582032, study PRJNA380276) | Marine sediment metagenome, whole genome shotgun sequencing project. | isolation source: ocean sediment barecode stripped | collected 2017 | reverse complement strand
GGGCATGATGAAGATTTTGTTTCTCAAATAACACCTCTTTACGACGGCGAAGAAGAATCATAACAATGTATTCTTGGCTTTGTACTAAGAATGTATAATAACAGTAACACATTGTTAACTATCGAAATGTGAAAGGTAATAGCTTGTGCTGAGTGAGTTTACCCTGAGCGGTAACCGAAGGCCAGCATCAAAAGTCAAAAGTTGATAATTATTAATTCTCAATTATTAATTATTAATTACTATAGTTCGTTATCTTTGTTTTTATGAATGAAAATTTGAATCCTGAAAAAGAAGATTTTACATCCGAAGAATTGGAAGTTGAAAAAAAACTGCGGCCCATCACTTTTGATGACTTTACAGGTCAGGAACAAGTTCTGGGAAACTTGAAAATATTTGTTGAAGCCGCTAATTTAAGAGGCGAAGCATTAGACCATACGTTGTTTCACGGCCCTCCCGGACTTGGAAAAACCACATTGGCACATATTTTAGCAAATGAATTAAATGTCGGTATAAAAATAACTTCAGGCCCTGTACTGGATAAACCCGGTGATTTAGCGGGATTATTGACTAATCTGAGTGAGAGAGATGTATTGTTCATTGATGAAATACATAGATTAAGTCCTGTAATTGAGGAGTATTTGTATTCTGCAATGGAAGATTACAGAATCGATATCATGATTGAATCAGGTCCAAATGCACGAACAGTTCAAATCGATTTGGAACCATTTACATTGATTGGTGCAACAACGCGTTCAGGTTTGTTAACCTCACCAATGAGAGCTCGTTTTGGTATCAGCAGTCGTTTGCAATATTACAGTGCAGAATTATTAACTACGATTGTTCAACGCAGTTCACATATTTTGAAAGTCCCTATTTCAATGGAAGCATCCATAGAAATTGCAGGTAGAAGCAGAGGTACTCCACGTATAGCAAATGCTTTGCTGCGTAGAGTTCGTGATTTTGCCCAAATAAAAGGAGATGGCAATATCGATATTAAAATAGCCAAGTATGCTTTAAATGCTTTAAATGTCGATGTTCACGGATTGGATGAAATGGATAATAAAATATTAACTACTATTATCGATAAATTCAAAGGTGGCCCTGTCGGAATTAGTACTTTGGCGACTGCAGTTGGTGAAAATGGTGAAACTATTGAAGAAGTTTATGAACCATTTTTAATCCAGGAAGGATTTATCATGCGAACGCCCAGAGGTAGAGAAGTCACTGAACATGCGTATCGGCATTTAGGAAGAATAAAAGGAAGAGATCAAGAAGAATTGTTTTAATTCTTCCGTGACTTACATCACAAAATTAAAATTATATCACTGTACTTTTGCCTAAATTATGAAATTTAGCATATGAGTTTACAAAAAATATTCCCATTTTTAATATGGCTGCCTTTAACCAAAAATACCTGGAAGGATGATTTAATAGCCGGTATTACAGGAACAATTATTGTTATACCCCAAGCAGTTGCTTTTGCAATGATAGCCGGTTTACCACCAATTTATGGATTTTATACTGCAATGATAACACCAATTATTGCAGCATTATTTGGTTCATCATACCATTTGATCTCAGGTCCGACAACGGCTATTTCAATAGTTGTTTATTCTACGTTGGTCAAATTTGTAAATCCCGAAACAGATATAGAATCGTTTATATCTCTGGCTTTAGTACTCACCTTTTTAGCAGGTTTATTTCAATTGATAATGGGGCTTTTAAAGATGGGGAAGTTGGTAAATTTTGTATCACATTCTGTTATCATAGGGTTTACGGCAGGTGCTGGAATTTTAATTGCTTTCAAACAATTGAAACATATATTTGGTATTAAAATCCCACAAGGAAGTACAATTCTTGAAATTCTAACTTATATAGGCAATCATATTTCAGAAACAAACAGATATGTGTTTTTTGTTGCTGTTGGAACCTTGGTTTTAGCACTAATTGTAAAACATTTTATAAAACCTTTGTCCAGATATTATATGTTGATAGCTATGGTGTTCGGAAGTGTTTTGGCAATTTTGTTGGGAGGCGAAATACATGGCATTGAAACAGTAGGCAAGTTGCCATCAAATTTGCCGCCATTCAGGATTCCTGATCTGAGTTATGATAATGTCAGTTCATTAAGTTCCGGAGCCATGGTGTTGGCTTTATTAGGCTTAATTGAGGCTGTAGCAATCGGGAGGTCAATTTCATTGCATACACATCAAAGAATTAATAGTAATCAAGAGTTTATAGGTCAGGGATTGTCAAATTTGATAGCCAGCTTTTTTTCAAGTTATGCCGGTTCAGGATCATTTACCAGATCAGGAGTGAATCATCAATCCGGTGCAAAAACACCTTTGTCTGCAATAATTGCATCTGTACTTTTAATGGTAGTATTGTTGCTTTTTGCGAATTATGCTTCTTATTTACCAAAAGCCGCAATGGGCGGAATTATTTTATTGGTTGGTTATAACCTTATTGATTTTAGACATATTAAACAAGTTTATAAAAGTAGTGGCAGAGAACTAATAATCTTGGCAATCACGTTATTCGGAACCTTGTTTTTCGATTTGGAATTCGCCTTGTTTGCAGGAATAATTACTTCATTCTTCTTTTATTTAGAAAAAACTTCAAAGCCTAATATTGCGCAACTAGCTGTAAATAAAAATAGAAGGCTTATCAATTCTCTAAGAGATAAAACAGCATTGCAATGTTCAAACCTTAAAATTATCCGTATTGACGGCTCTTTATATTTTGGCTCAATTGAAAAAATATCAGACTATTTGTCTAGTTTGTATAAAGAGAATGATATTCAACATATATTAATTTCTGCAGAAGGAATCAACTTTATTGATTTAGCAGCAGCTGAATGGCTCTCCGGTGAAATAATGAAATGGCAAAAAAAACGGGGTGGAATTTATATTTCGGGCTTAAAAATTGTAAGTCAAGACATACTTAAAAAAGGCGGCTTTATAGATAAAGTAGGGCAACATATTTTCTATAAAGATAAAAAATCAGCTATTGAAGAAATACATAAAAGAATAGAAAGGCCATGCTTAATTAAAGCCTTTGATGAATGTAAATTACGAAACTCCAACAATTAATATTAATCCACTTTCAGGAATAATATCAGCATTATAACTCGTTCGGAAGAGGATTGAAAGGGAAGACGGGTAAATTAAGATACATGAACACATGAAATTAAAAAAAATATTTCCAATTTTAGATTGCTTATCAAACTATAAAAAGGATTGGTTCAAAGGTGATGTTGGAGCCGGTTTAACGGTGGGTGTAATGCTAATACCTCAGGGAATGGCATATGCTTCCATTGCAGGGTTACCGGCAGTTTACGGATTGTATGCATCCATATTTCCTTTGTTGATCTATGCTATATTAGGAACTTCACGTCAACTGGCAGTTGGACCTGTAGCAATGGTTTCTTTGTTAACAGCAACGGCAATAGGTGCTTTAGGAGATTTTTCAGTTGAAACTTATATCAACTATGCCTTGATCCTCGCTTTAATGGTTGGCGTCATTCAATTTTTATTGGGTGTCTTCCGATTGGGATTTTTAGTTAACTTTTTATCTCATCCTGTGATTAGCGGATTTACTTCTGCAGCAGCATTAATTATTGGATTGAGTCAATTGAAACATTTATTGGGAATTGATATTCCGAGGAGTCATCATATAAATGAAATTATTGCAAATGCAATTTCTAATTTTGACAGTATTAACTGGATTTCATTTTTTATAGGAATTGGTGGTATTGGTATCATTGTTGTCGTTAAAAGATATAAAAAGTCTTTACCAGGGCAATTGTTTGCTGTTATATTCGGAATTATAGCTGTTGTTGTTTTTGGTTTGGGAGAAGGAGAAAATGCTGTGAGCATAATTAAGGATATTCCGGGATCAATTCCAAAATTTTATATTCCGGATTTTAATTTTAATGAACTGCAATTGTTATTTCCAATGGCATTGACCATAGCTTTAATAAGTTTTATGGAAAGCATTGCAGTAGCGAAAGCCATACAAAGTAAACATAGAAATTATAAAGTAGTTCCCAATAAAGAATTGGTTGCTTTAGGACTGGCAAATATAGGAGGCTCCTTGTTTCAATCATTCCCAACTGCTGGTGGATTTTCTCGTACTGCAGTTAATGATCAGGCAGGTGCTAAAACAACACTAGCGTCAATCATAAGTGCATTATTAATAATAGTGACATTACTTTTTTTAACCCCATTATTTTACAACTTACCAAAATCTATACTGGCTGCTGTAATTATGGTGGCAGTTTTTGGACTAATTGATTATAAAGAAGTAATTCATTTATGGAAAAGTAATAGAACAGATTTCTATTTATTATTAGTAACATTTATTTCAACGTTGGTATTTGGGATTGAAAGAGGAATCGGAATTGGAGTCATATTGTCATTGGCGATGGTAATATTTAAAACAACAAGACCTCATATTGCAGTTTTAGCAAATGTACCCGGAACACATTTCTACAGAAATATTGAAAGATTTGATACTTTGATACCTAAAAAAGAACTTTTAATTTACAGATTTGATGCTCAAATTTATTTCGCAAACACCAATTTTTTTAAGGAAGCATTGGCCGAATTGGTAAGATTGAAAATAGAGAGTTTAAGACTCATAATTATTGATGGCGAGAGTATTAATAATATAGATAGTTCCGGAATTCATATGTTAAATGAGGAAATAGAAAAGTATAAAGAACTAAAAATTGATGTTGCTTTTACAGGTATAAAAGGGCCGGTGAGAGATGCCTTGGAAAAAGGAGGAATCATGAATAAAATTAGCTATAAAAAATGTTTTATGAGTATTCAGGAGGCTGTTGATGCTTTTGAGGAAAGTAAAAAAAATCATGAAATTGGTGAAAAATATAGCGAGTATATAAAACAAACAAATACTTAAATATTTTGTAAAATTATTGACTATGTAATCTAGGTTACAAAAGAATAGCTAGTTTCTTGTAGTTTTGGAACCCTACAACACTATTTAACTAAAAATAAATCAAGTAATTATGAAGGTAGAACAATTATTTACAGGTTGTTTAGCAGAAATGGCATACTATATCCATTCTAATGGTGAAGCTGCAATTATTGACCCTTTAAGAGAAACAGAACCTTATATAGAAATGGCAAAGGCAGATGGAGCTAAGATAAAATATGTCTTTTTAACACACTTTCATGCCGATTTTGTTTCAGGACAAGTTGATTTGGCAAAAAAGACAGGTGCAACTATCGTTTTTGGACCAAGTGCTGAAGCTAATTATGATCTTCATCAAGGAAAAGACGGTGAGGATTTTAGAATTGGGAATCTTACACTGAAATTACTGCATACTCCCGGTCATACAATGGAGTCTTCTTCATTTTTATTAACAGATGAAAAAGGAAATACGCCATATGTCTTTACAGGAGATTGCTTGTTTATTGGAGATGTTGGTAGACCTGATCTGGCGGTAAAATCTGATTTAACACAAAGTGATTTAGCTGGACATTTGTTCGATTCTCTTCGAAATAAAATAATGCCATTGCCTGATGATATTATAGTATATCCAAATCATGGAGCTGGGTCGGCTTGTGGGAAAAACATGAGTTCTGATACTTTTGACACTTTAGGGAATCAAAAGAAAACAAATTATGCCTTGAGGGAAGATATGACCAAAGAAGAATTTATCAAAGAAGTAACAACTGGTTTGAAAGAACCACCGCAATATTTTCCGAATAACGTAAGAATGAATAAAGGTATCAACACCAGTATCGATGAAATTTTACATAGAGGTACAACCCCCATTGATGCTGATTCATTTAAAGAAATGAGTGAACAAGATGATATATTAGTAATTGATACCCGTACCAAAGAAGTATATACCCAAGAAGGGACAGTTCCTGGAGCATGGTATATTGGTGTAGGTGGTAATTTTGCCCCTTGGGTTGGTGCGCTGGTTTCCAATATAAATCAAAAAATAATTTTTATTTGTGAAGGAGGTAGAGAACACGAAGTTGTTACTCGTTTTTCTCGTGTGGGATATGACAATACTCTTGGATATTTAAGGGGAGGAATTCACTCTTGGTTGGCAGCAGGGCATAAAGTTGATAAAATTGGTTCTATGTCGGCAGTTCAATTTGCAAATAGACTGAAAGAAGGTTCTATGGAAGTAGTTTTTGATGTAAGAAAAGAGTCTGAATACCTATCTGAGCACGTGGTAGGAGTTGAAAATTTCCCATTAGATTTTATTCATTCAAATTTTGCAGAGATAAACCCAAATAAAGAATACTATATACATTGTGCCAGCGGATATCGTTCGTTGATAGTGGCGTCAATCTTTCAAGCAAATGGTGTGAAAAATGTAACTGATGTAAGAGGCGGATTTAATGATATCAAGGATACAGGATTAAAATTATCGGACTATGTTTGTCCAACAACATTATTATAAATATTCTTTTTAATTTAATATTCGGGGAGTTTTTTAACTCCCTTTTTTTATGAATTACGATGCTTTCATTTTTAATTCAACATGGAAAAGAGTACAATTCAAAAGTTACGATTAATAAGATAAGGTCATAAATAAGTTAGTTACATTTTATAGATTGCACTGGTCTCTAAAAAATAATAAGTGTAACTTTATTGCCACTAAAAATTCAAAATACATGAAAACTAAATTAAAATTTATTGTTTTGCTATTCGCTATAATTGTCGGATTGAGCTGCAATACAAAGGAAAAACCGAAAGCTAATTTGCAATCAGGTGAAATAAGTGTTGTTTCACCGAGCGAGTTTAAAGAACAATCCTCAAACCAAACACTTATTGATGTTAGAACACCAAAAGAATTTGCTGAAGGACATTTGGAAGGAGCAATAAATATCAATTATTTCGACAAAGACTTTTTGGAGCAAATTGCGATATATAACAAGGACAAACCTATTTATGTTTATTGCAGATCTGGGAAGAGGTCAGCGTCGGCTTCATCAAAATTGAATGGAATTGGATTTAAACAAGTGTATGATTTGCGAGGAGGTATAAAAAATTGGATTAAAAATAATCATCAAATAGTAAAATAAGATGTTAAAGACTCTTTCATATCTAGTCGTTTTTTTAGGAATTGTTTCTTGTTCAAATTCTTTATCAACTAAAGAAAAAAAGGAATATGTAAAAAAAGGGAAAGAAGTTGTGCAAGGGGCATTTAAAGAATTAAGTGATCAGTTAACTGCACATATGAAAGAAGGAGGATTGGCACAAGCCATTCCTTTTTGTAACGCTCAGGCATTACCAATTACACTGCAATTAAGCGAAAAATTCAATGTTACAATAAAACGAACTTCAGATAAATTGCGAAATCCAAAAAATGAGCCTACGGAAAGAGAATTGGAGATAATGAATAAATATGAAAATGCATTGGCAGATAAAAAAGAATTAAAACCGATTGTTGAAATGGATAATAACAATAATGCACAATTTTATGCTCCTATTATTATAAATGAAAAGTGCTTGGTTTGCCACGGTAAGCTGAAAGAACAATTGAGTATAAAAACCGACTCATTGATCAAATCTTTTTATCCGAAAGATATTGCTGTTGGATATGAAGATGGTGATCTAAGAGGCATTTGGAGCATTACTTTTAAAAACTAATAAATTGTAGTAATTTTAAGAACTATAATCAATCTAAATAATAAATGAGTACAACATTAGAAATATTAAATTTGAAATGTGGCGGATGTGCCAGTTCAATTAAAAAAGGAATTATAACTATTGAAGGAGTTGATGAGGTTACTGTTGATTTAGAATCTTCAAAAGTCAGCATTGATTCATCAGATGAATCTGTAATTAAAAATGTGAAAGAAAAACTTTCAAGTATGGGCTATCCTGAAATTGGTGATGCAAATACACTATTGCACAAAGCAAAATCATTTGTGAGTTGTGCAAGCGGGAAAATGACTTCAGAAATCACTTAAAACCACTTATAATTATGAAAAAAAATGTTGGATCTACAGACAAAATTATCAGAATAATTTTGGCGATAGCTATAGGTTATTTTGCTTATTCTTCAAGTTTTGAAACGGCATGGTTGCAAGCTGTATTGTATATTTTTGCGGCAATATTATTGATAACATCAATTTTAGGCTATTGTCCTTGTTACAGTATTTTTAAAATAAATACCTGTAAAACTAAAGAATAACAGGGTACACTTATTTCAGAAAATCGTTCAGAGTGATTTAAATCACTCTGAACGATCTTTTTATACAATTATTTGATTTTCAGGCATAAAGATTGCAAATCCTCACTCCTAATGATTTGTTAGTCTGAGCCTGTCGAAAACTTCATTGCTTGTGATGACGCTTCGATTGTTAAAACTTCAATGTTACACCAATCAAAAAGTTTCTCGTTGCTTGTGGATAGTACCCTGCTCCATCGAGAGTGGTAGTTTCCCCCGGAGTAGACCACGTATCGTCATAAAAATAATAATATCCGTTTGATATATATTCAACATTAAAAATATTATTCACCAAGGCCTTGAACACGATCGATTTAAATATTTTTTCAGGCTTTATCTCATAGCTCACGTTTAAATCATTTATAAAATAATTGTCCAGTTTAGAATTTTTATTGTCAATATTACCCATATATTGTTCACCAACGTATTTTGATAATAGTGAGAAATGGATATTGTTGGCAGGTTTGTAGACTACCGCATTACCAATAATTATATTTGGTGAAAACGAAATATTTGTTTTTCCTAAATCTACCAATTCACCGTCCCAGGAAGATACAAAATCTACATTTTTATTACTGCTGATAGCGATATTTGGTTGTAAAACAAACTTTTCAGATACTGTAAGAAAGGCATCGATTTCTAAACCAAGCCTATAGCTTTTACCGCTGGTTGCTCTTAAAGGAGCTCCGGTATCATCAATAGCTCCTGTTAAAACCAACTGATCTTTATACAACATATAATAAATGTTCGTGTTTACTTTTACATCCTGGGTATTATAACGCCATCCCAATTCAAAATCGTTCAATTTTTCCGAAGTTGTCACCCCATTTTCGAAGTCGTTTCTGTTAGGTTCTTTGTTGGCTCTGGCATACGATAAATAGTAACTGTTGTTGGAATTTGCTTTAAGCGTTAAGCCTGCTTTGGGATTGAAAAATGTATACTTTTCATCAACATTTATGGGAACTCTGTCTGAGGTCAATCCTTTGGTGTCAAATTTAACAAAACGACCTTGCAAATCTGTAAATAAGGTCCAATAGTCATTTAAATCATAAGTAATTTTTCCAAAAATATTGGTATCGTCCTTTTGGGTATGGCTGTCGTAATAATGGTCCCTTATTTGAGAATTACCGGCATATTGAGCCCAGATAATTTCACCGAAATGATCACCTTTGTAGGTGCTCAATGAAGTTCCGAAAATAATTTCTAGTGATTCATTCATATAGGTGGCATTGGCGTTCAATACATAAAAATCATTGTCTAACCAACGTCTTCTAATGAGGTCTGTTTCATCGATGGTCTCACCACCAACGGAAATAGGAGTAAGGTCGTAATCAGCAAAACTCTCACCTACTTTAAATTGCTCATAATATCCACGACCGTAGGTGTAATTCAATCCTATATTTGTTGACCAGTTTTGTGACAATTTTTCATTCCAATGGAATTGATAATGATCTTGTTTATAATTATCGATCTCATTTTCATAAGTATAAAAATTATAGCGTCTGTCGGAGTTTCGTAAATTTTCAGCTTCATCAGCACTCAGCCAATTTTCCATAATGAAATTTTCAACACCTTCAGTGTCATTATCTATTCGTGCTTTTGGTGTTCCATACCATGCCTGATATGTTTTTTCATGTCCGCCAAAAGTCAGGGCTTTTATCAAGGTGTTATCATCAACATAGGCGACTTGAAGGAAATAGGATTTAAGATCTGACCAGGCACGGTCGATATATCCGTCAGAATCAATTTTAGAGAATCGACCAGAAAATTCGATATGATCATTAATTTTTCCGGTACTGAATTTCACGGTATTTTTATAGGTATTGTAAGAACCAATGGAACTGCTAATTTCTCCAAAAGCATTATTTGAAACAGCATCGGTCAGTAAATTTAAACTTGCTCCAAAAGCACCTGATCCGTTTGTGGAAGTTCCAACACCGCGTTGTAATTGCATACTTTCGGTTGAGGAAGTGAAATCAGGCATATTTACCCAAAAAGTTCCCTGACTTTCTGCATCGTTATACGGAATCCCGTTTATGGTAATATTGACACGTGTGGCATCACTACCACGTACTCTAATACCTGTATAACCAATCCCTGCACCTGCATCAGAAGTGGTTACTACCGATGGCAAATAATTTAGTAACATAGGAATATCCTGTCCCAGGTTTCGTTTTTCCAGGTCTTTTTTAGTTATGTTGCTATGTGTAACAGGTGAAGTTGCTTTTACCCGTACTGCTGATACCAGTACTTCATCTAAATTTACAAAAATATCAGCCATGTCTATTGAAATAAAGGTGTCTTTAGCTATAGTGACAGTTACTTCTTTTGGCCGGCTAAATGCACTTACTAATAATGTGTAGATTCCTTTTGTTAAGGATAAGGTAAATTCTCCTTGATTATTTGTAACGGTACCTTTCGTTGTTCCTTTTACAAGAACACTAACTCCCTGCAATGGTTGCTTTCCATCAATTACTTTACCGGTAAGTGTGAACAGTTCCTGGGCGTTTACATTGTTTATAAAAGCAATGCATAAAATAGCAACAAATAATCTTAATTTTTTTAGGTTTGTTTTTAAAGTCGAATTCATTATTATAAAATAAATCGATTTAAAAAGAGGTAATTAATCGGTGCTTAATTATTTAATTTTGTCCCTTAACAGCATTACCTGTTCAGGTTCAATGGGTATGATCTCAGCCGTAATAGGCACCCCTTTTGAGATGGGGCAAAGTTACAAATAAGAAATCAATAATTATTGTAAAAATTAATATTATTCAGTGTAAGGTCTTTTTCTCAACGCTTTTTGAGATGCTTGTTTTTTCTTTTTTTCCAATCGCTTTTGAATGCTGGCTTTACTGGGTTTGGTTGCTTTTCGTTTTTTTGGAACTTTTAAAGCATTGGTAATGAGTAGTAAAAAGCGATCAATTACAATTTCTTTGTTTTTGTGCTGACTCCGACTTTCATCACATTGCATGATCAGAATATGCTCTTTGGTGAGTTTCGTTTTCAGATTCTTAAAAAGCAATTCTTTTTCCTCTTCTGAAAATTCATTTGAGTAAGGAATGTCCAATGTCAGTTCAATTTTAGAAGACACCTTGTTCACATGTTGTCCGCCGGCACCACTACTACGAATAGCTTTGAATTTCAATTCCTTAAGTAGTTTTTGGGCATTCATGTTATAATATATTGGGATCGTTCTGTTGCTGATGTAAAAAATGCAGATCGATATCGGTTAAATCATCTGAAAAGCTTTTTAAATGATGTTTCGATTTCAAAATTTTATCAATTTCAAATACAGCAGTTTTATAGCGCAAGTCCTTATTGCCATTTAACAAAATATAGGGTCTGTTGTATTTTTTCAATGTATTTTCAAAAGCAAGAAACATATTCAGTCGTTTTCCGGGACGGTCTCTAAGATCGTCTTCTTCCCAAGGGGTATCAATATAGGTCAATAAATACAGATCGTAGGTGTTTGAAATGGCAGCTTTTTTCCAAATCGGGATTCACAAACCCTCCGTAATATTCTTCAGAGTATACTTTGGTTTCCAATAAATCGGTATCGCAAATCAATAATTTGTCGGCTTTTTTAGCCAAGGTATTTTCCAATGCCATTTGTCCTTTTGCAATGGGTAATAGATCGGAGTTTTCACATGTTTTCCGTTCATTATTCCACTTGTCTTGCAAATATTCCCGTGCGTATTCAGGCGCCCATACTGTATTGTAATGCCGCGCTAATTGTTTAGAAAGTGTTGTTTTACCCGTGCTTTCAGGTCCAAACAACACTATTTTTACAATGTTTATGTTATTTTGTTTAAGTGCTTTCTCCATGCGAAATATCCTTGAATTGCTAAAATTAAGAAAATTGTGTATTGAATTCCGGTAAATCCTAATCCTTTTACAAAATACAATGGAATGGAAACAATATTTCCCGCAATCCAAAAATTCCAATGCTCAATTTTTTTATTTGCCATTAACCACATAGCGGCAAAAAATATTCCTGTTGTAAAGGTATCTAAATAAGGTGTTCCTTCTCTAAATGTAGTTAAATTTCCCGAACTAAGTTTTGTGTATGCGTACTGGATACTTTCTCCAAACCCTAAGTGATTGGGCATCACATTGTAATAACGATATACTACAATTACAAAGACAGATGTAAATACAAATATTCCAAAAGCCTTTAATTTATCTGTTTTATTCGTTCTTGAAATTGGGATATGATGATTGTCACTGTCGATTATTTTAGTCCACATATACCAACCATAAATGCTCATCATGGTATAATAAATGTTCACGATTAGATCTCCGTACAATACAAACCTGTAACAAATAAATATGTATAAAAATGTACTTATAATTCCTGTAGGAAATACCAATACTTTTTCTTTTTTTGCATACCAGACGCTTACTATTCCAAAGAAAGCTGCTGTAGCTTCCAGTAGAATATCAAAGGCTGATGAATCTTTATATAATTAAGTAAAAAAGTTGATGATCTCGTTCATAGGCTTTGTTAAAATTCCAGGTTTTGTTCAAAAGCAGTACCTATTACAACCATATCGGCACCATTTTTATAGGCATTGTTAAGTTGTTCCTTAGTTTTAATTCCTCCGCCAACAATAAGAGGCGTACTGATATTTTCCTTTACGTTGGCAATCATGGTTGAATTTACCGGATTTTTTGCCCCACTTCCTGCCTCTAAATATATGAGTTGTTTTCCTTTGTACATACCTGCAACTGCTGTTGCAACAGCCAATTCAATGTTTTCCTGAGGAATTGGACTGGTATTGCTGACTTTTAATACTGACGACCGTGTTCCACCATCAATTAAAATATAACCTGTAGGAATAATTTCCAACGTTGAATTCTTTAAATAAGGTACCGATTTTATTTGTTGCTCGATCAAATATTCAGGATTTCTTCCTGAAAGTAAGGATAAAAACAACAGCCCATCCGCTTTATCAGTTACTTGTGAATAATCTCCGGGAAACAATAATACCGGAATTGAGGTGTTTTCTTTCAATGTTTTTACAAATGAACTGGTTAGGCCATTTTCAACAAAACTACCTCCTACAAAAATGAAGTGGGCCTTTAGTGTTGCTATTTTTTGGGCTATTTCAGGCAAATCTTCTACAGAAGTTTTATCGGGGTCTAACAAGATAGCCAGTAATTTTTTTCCTTGTTCAGAAGCCTTTTGTATATATTCCAAATAAGACTCAATCATTTTTTGAAATGTCTAAAGCGTATACCAATGTAAAATCCTC
>PVMS01085340.1_pt1 | contig 13482 bp, 10 predicted proteins | sample 1853461 | NCBI WGS metagenome assembly PVMS01 (sample SAMN08582032, study PRJNA380276) | Marine sediment metagenome, whole genome shotgun sequencing project. | isolation source: ocean sediment barecode stripped | collected 2017 | reverse complement strand
TCGCTTTACACTTTGGTGTGATTCTATCAGTTCTAAGGCCATTAACTTGAACTCCTTATCATAAGTACGCTTTTTTCTTATCATGACTTTAAGTTATTTATTTTCCAAATACTTACTGTCCGATAAAAGGTAGCAACTTCAGAATATGAGATTTGACTTATTTGGTGCTTGTCTTTTGCTATTTAAGATTTTCACCCCCCAGGGTGACTTGGTTCACCAAAAAATAACGAGAACGGCCTGGTACTTTCCTTACTTTCCAGTATAATTTTGATGATTCCAGCAACAGGAATAAACAAAACCATACCTGAAACGCCCCAAATCATACCACCAATAATTACTGACAGGAATACCGTCAAAGCATTGAGACTTAAACGGTCTCCAACAATAAGCGGCCTGAAAATATTTTCTTGTACTGCATTAGAAAATATCAATGCAGCTACTGCCAAAACAGGATACCATAGACCGTCCTTGGTAAGAAAAGCATAACCAGCCAGTGCGACCAAAGCAATGGCGTTGCCAATGTAGGGAATCAGGTTAAGGATAGCTGCAAACGCCGCCCAAAATATTGCATATTTAATTCCAAGTATTAACAAAAATATATAGACCATAATACCCATCAATAAAGTCATGATTAAGGTCCCACTGAGATAACTACTTATGATAGAAAGGGAATTGTCGGCGATTTTCTGGATCCTTAGTAATCTTTCCTCATCATGATGCCTCATTTGCAAAAATCTGCCCAGAATATCCTTATAAAACAATAAGAAAAAAGAATAAATGAGGGTCAACACAATATCTCCAAAAACATTCCCCACGTTACCCACAAATTTGAATAAGAACTGAGAAAAATCTGAAAGCCGTGTTGAAAGAGACTTCAGATTAAACATTTCATCCGTATCCACTCCCATTCGCGACAGCCAGTTTCCCAGATTTTGGTCGATTAAAGCAATTTTTTCATCCATTTCCGGGGAGTTCATGATAATTTGCTTTACCTCGGTAAATAAAAAGGTTAGCACCCCAAATGTGGTTAACAGCAGTACTAATAGATGTAATAGTATTAGTAAACCCCATTTAATTCTTATCTTTTTTTGGATGTTTTCCAGAAACCGCACCGATGCCAGGCTGATCAGAAGCGCCCAGGCAATAGGTGTAAGAAAATCTCTAGCAATAATTAAAATGAAAATTACCAGGCAAAACAGGAAAAGGCCAATGGTGAATTTAACCAGGCGTGGATTTAATGATTGCTCCATGTTAAACATTATGTAAAACTGGAGACTAATATATCTATTTCGCTTTGATAGTCATTATGTTAAACTGCAAAAAATTCCTAAATTATATTTTCCTATGGCGGATTTAATGAAACGGTACCAGACCATAGTGCTACTACTGGTCTACCCTATTGTTTCGGTTTTTAGTCAAAACCCAGCGACTACTCACCAGGACCCTACTCCTTGTGACGGCTCCCGTGAACTGTCTTACAAACATCCGTATTTGAAGGATGCCGATTCACTCTTTTATAGTGGTAAACGTAACCAGGCTTTTGGATTATATGAAATAGCTGCAAAAAATTTTGAGAGGGAAAAGGATTGGGAGGGGCTGATACGAGCCAGGAATATGCTTAGTATTAAATATCGTATAGAAAATAGAAGAGATATTGCTATCAAGCTACTTCTACTCAATCTCCAGGCATTCTCAAAGAAAAACGATTTAAGACCTAAGGAAGAGGCTACTACTTTATTCGAATTGGGTATTTGTTATGATTATGAAATTAAACCGGATGAGTCATTAAAATATCATAACCGAGCATTAAATATAAGGAAAAGTCTCTTTGGGGAGCATCACCTGGATGTAGCCAGAAGCTATCTTGCTATTGGCCAGGTACACCTGTATCAATATAAGGATAATATTGATGCAGAGATTTTTTTTAGGAAAAGCCTGGAAATCCTCGAAAGTATTGGGTGTGAACGTTCACTAGATGGGGGTAATGTTTATTACTACCTGGGTTCAACCTACAGGTCTCAACAGGATTATAACAAGGCTTACGTCTACGGATTAAAAGCCTTATCAGTATTTGAAAACCTGAACATAGATACACGTAATTTCAGGACCAACTGCTACAATTTATTGGCCAATGTTAGCTATGGAAGGAAAGATTACGACGAAGCGCTTCAATATAATTTCATTGCTATCAACGGACTATTAAGTGAACAGGATATGAGTATCCAACAAATTATTCAACTGGCCAATTACAGAAATACCGTAGCCAGAATTTATGCTATGAAAAAAGAATATGACAGTACCTCATTGTATTTGTCGAGAGCGCTAACCTTGTATCAAAAACTTGAAGGCTTTGAGGCCGATATCTCCTTAAACTATTTGAATACTGGAATTAACTATACCGATCGAGCCCTATTTGATTCGGCCTATTACTATCTGACAAAGTCCCTAGAAATGAGAATTGAATTGTTCGGAGAGAAACACCCGAATACTTCCACCAGTCTACGTTCTATGGGTGATTTATATTCAGAAATGAATGATATGGATTCTGCTTTGTACTATTACCACAGGGCAGTTGTGGCCAGTGCATCTGAAGATTATAATGATCCGAACATACGATCAAACCCCTATGGGATAGCTGTTATGGATGATACCAGCCTATTGTTAGCATTATTCCAAAAGGGGTCGGCGTTTAAAAAGGCCTACCAGCAAAACAGGCTCATTGAATACCTGGATTTTGCGTTGTCAAGCTTTCATGTGGCTTTCGAAATAATTGATAGAAACCGGCAGTCCTTTGAATTGGAAGGGTCCAAATTGTTCCTGTCTGAAGAATTCTATGGAATGTTTGAAGAGGCATTGGATGCCTGTTTTCAGTTATATGAGTTAACTGAAAACCAGCAATATCTGGAACTGGCATTTATGACCATGGAAAAGAGCAAGGCTCGAGTACTCTATGAATCATTTGAACGTGTCCGTCAAATTGAAAGAATAGGAATACCTGACTCCGTGATTAATTATGAAAACACCCTAAAAGCTAACCTTGAAGCCTTCAACCGAGAGCTAACATCCGTAAAACAGACTCAGCCAGATGATTCCAGGGTTAAATATTTGGAGGATCAAATTTTCCAAAATATCTCTAAAATAGAAACCCTTAATAAAACTCTGGCAGCAAATTATCCAGCCTATGGTAATATTACAATTGACGAGTTGAAAAGCCTACATGATATTCAAAAAGCCTTGGAGCAAAATGGCAGCGGCTTGCTAAGTTATTTTTGGGGCGATCAAGCGCTGTATTCGATTTATTTATCCAACCGAACTTCAGGGTTTTTAAAGACACCAATTGATCCTGTAGAAGATCTAACCCGGAGATACCTGGACCATTTACTCCTTGGACCACAATTCAGTAATAAGAACCAGAAGTTTCAAGAGTTTTCCATTATTGCTCATACTTTGGGCCAGCTACTATTTAAGGGGATGAAAAATTCCGATGTGGACAAATTAGTTGTGGTCCCTGATGGATTGCTGCGATACATTCCTTTTGAAGCATTGGTAGTGGAAAAACCGCAAATAAACAGCTACAGCTATAAACAGCTCAAATATGCAATTCACTATTATCCTATCAGTTATTCATACTCTGCTAATTTATGGGCCATAGAGAAAAGTCACCAGACTCAGAAATTACGGGCTTTGGGATTCAGTCATTCAAACTTGAAAGAAAACCATCAGGAAGATAAATCGAAATCACAATTACCAGGAACTGCAAAAGAGATCGAAGCCTTAAAAAAGCAATTAAAAGGTCTGTACTTTTCAGGTATGGAAGCTACCAAACAACACTTTATTGATCATGCCCAGGATTATGATATCATACACCTGGCTATTCATGGGATCTCCGATAGCACCTCACATCTAAACAATCGACTTTTATTCAGAAGCCCCACAGAGGAAGGAGTAGAACCAATGTATACCCATGAATTGTATAACCTCAGGTTAAATTCCAGACTAGCGGTATTGAGCGCCTGTGAATCTGGGATAGGCAAGAATTACCAGGGTGAAGGGGTTTACAGCATGTCAAGGGCATTCTCCTATGCCGGCTGTCCCACTACTGTAATGAGTCTGTGGAGAATAAGCGACAAAACCACTCCACTAATTCTGGAACAGTTCTATTATCAAATTGCTAAAGGAATAGACGTGGACCGCGCGTTACGCGCGGCCAAGTTGACTTATCTCAATAAACACTCAGATAATATGGCCCATCCTTCCCTATGGGCAGCCATGGTAGTGCATGGTAGTACCGATAACATTATCAGCAGGCCATTCAATTTTTACCTACTTGCCTTACCAATACTGGCAGTAGTATTTATAGTGCTGCTGGTTCTTAATAGATCCAATAAGTTTTTATCCAGGGGCTAGCCTTTCTTAACACTTATTACCTCAGCAACAGCAATTTTTCTAGTAACCGTCTTTTTATTACCTAATTTCACCGTAATCTCAGCGGGTCGTAATTCGAAAGTGACATCTTTTCCTTTCACCGGCCGTCGCATGTTAGGCGGCGTAACGAATATTGCATACTCGTTCCATTTTTGATCCACCAGTCCTTGAATATCCAGCCTAAGAAGTTCCGGATTTCTCACTTTTAAATAACCCCATTGCCGGTCAACTTTAAAAGGTTCTTTTGCATGTTTCGTTACGCTCTCACGTGCCTGAGCATTTGGCATTCTCGAGTCTTGTATTGTTCCATCTTCTGGCATAATTTTATAGTTTTTAGTACAACTTATATTTGAGTATTGAATTATCTTATTTCAACAACTTCGGCTACCCATATTCTTTGCTTTTTTCCTGGTACATTATCTGAATCTAATAGCGTGATCTCTGCTTTCCTCATTTCGAATTTAACTTTGGTGCCACCAAGTAAACGTCTGGTTTTGCGCTTCCTTTTAATATTGTGGAAAAACATAATGTACTTATTCCATGCGGCATCAAACATTGGCGGCCATTTTGGTTTTGATGATCCTGTTCCCGTATAACTTACAGCATATTCAAAACGTTCTCTGAAAGCATAGTTATCAAGGGTAAAGTTGTTTTCATTTTCCGCCAACATTAAATAACCCCATTGCGGAGAATAAGGGTTTCTTGAATCCTGAACAGTTCCGTCATTAGGCATGATGATATTTTATTTAGTTTAACTTTAATTTAGGTTTTACATGGTGTTTCACTAGCAGGTTACCTTTCTCCTTGACCACTATTTCAACCTCCGTAGGATCCTGGAAGCTTCTTTTACATAGGTATTGTCTGTTTTCAGTTCCTCCAATAACACCTTCGCCTCCACTGTCCTATTCTCTTTTAAGTAACTCATGGCCAGGTACCACTTGGCCTCAATAACAGAATCCTGTGAAATTTCCAGAAATAGCTCAAAAGTAGCTATGGCGGCCTGACTTTCATTTTGCGCCAATTGGGCGTTGCCCAAGTAAAACAGCACCATCACGTTTGTTTCTTCATCCAGGATCTTAGTAAATCCATCGATGGCAGCATTATAATTCTGATTGTCATAAGCCTGGAAAGCCTGAACTATGGGGTCTGCCGCGATATCGTCACCTCTTTTGGCGCTGATAAATTCGTTAGGATAAGGTTCAAAGTGCTGGGTGAAAAGATCCTGAGGAGAAGATGGTTGATTTAATTGAAATACCACTACCGCTGAAACTGCTATCAGCATCACAATTGCCGCTACTTTCAACAACACAAAACGGCGACCAATAGTAGGCTTTTTCCCCTGGATTTTGTATCGTGGTTCAATTTGCACTTCAGGAAGTGAAGCTTCCAAAGTTTGTAACTCTTCTTTGAGGGTTTTCATGATCGAATAGTCTATGCCTTTTCTTAAGTTCCGGTATTCCCCGAATAATTCCTCCAACCTGGTATCAGTCTTTAACTGATTTTCCAGATTTAACTGCTCCCGTCGGTCCAGGGATCGGGAAAAGTATCTGTCAACCAAGTCTAAGTATTCACTTTTCATATGACCTATATTTGCATCCTTAGTTTTGTCATAGTATTTACCTTCCTGCGCAGGATTCGCATGCATTTATATTTTAAGTTCTTAGTTGTAGTTGGATTCTTATATCCTAACTGCTCACAGATATGCTCCATGCTCAAGTTAGAAAAATACCGTAATTTAATCAGGCTTTTGCAAGCCTCACTTAACTCCTGCAGGGCCATATGTACCACCTTTAATCTTTGTTCATATTGCTGATTTTCTTCCGTATTTGAATCACCAGGGTATTCAATGGTGTCAAGTAATCCTCGACTCATCCGGCTGTCCTTTTTTAGTCTATTTAAAAATTGGCGTCTCACCACTTCATGAAGGTAGGAGCTAATACTAAAATTTATTGCTGATATTTTTCCTTTGGCCACATTGTTATAAAATATCACAATGGCATCCTGATAGATATCCTTGGCCTCTTCCAATGAACAACTGTGTTTGTGAGTAATCCAGTTGATCACTGAGTCACGATTGGCCTTGTACACTTCAGCTAGCGCACTTTTGTCGCCTAATCTAATTTTTTGAAATGTATCTTGGTCCATCATGATTTCTAAGATTGGTAACCGGTTTGGGAGAAAGTAACCCAAATAAGATACAAAAAAAATAATGCATTTGTGGGTTACCACCTTTAAACTCAAACACCTAGGATAAACACTATTAGCAAGAACTAACCAAAAAAGATGTTAAAACCCTAAATACCATGTCACAGCACCGACATTTAGCGGCAATCATGTTTACCGACATTGTGGGTTACTCTACATTAATGGGTAAGAATGAAGCCAAGGCAATGGAGCAGGTTCACAGGAGCCGTGAAATCCAAAAGTGCCTGGTGGAAGAATTTGAAGGTAACTGGTTGAAAGAAATGGGTGATGGGATTATGTGCAGTTTTCGCAGCGCCACAGATGCAATTTATTGTGCACTGGAAATTCAAGAGCAAGTCTTTCAACATCAGGATCTGAAACTTCGCATTGGTATTCATCTGGGGGAAGTTTTGATAGAAGATGGCGATATATTTAGTGATGGAGTTAACATTGCCTCCAGGCTGCAGGCTATCGCAGAGCCAGGAGGCATCTACCTTTCTGATTCAGTGCAAAAAGCCATCCGGGGCCAGTCTGATATTCGAACCACTTTCCTGGGTGAACTGCAATTAAAAAACATTGACTATGGAGTGAAAACATATGCGCTAAGAGGCGAAGGGCTACCACCGGTAATCAACGGAGCAGCAAAAAGACTTTCGGGAAGAGTGTGGGCTGAAATTAAACGAAGGAACCTGCATGGTGCCGGAACAGTATATCTGTCGCTTGCTTGTATTTTGCTAAGCCTGATCCCATGGATTCCATTGTTAAAACACCTTCAGTATTTTCTAACCAGCGGTTTGCTGTTTGGTTTTATGGTTTCCATGGTTCTGGCTTGGCATTTTGAAAAAAGCCCGGAAGGGTTTATTAGAACTTCCTCTCAAAAGTCATGGGAAAACCCCTATTCAAGTACACAGAAAAAACCGTTTACCAACAATGCCATAGTACTGGCACTAATGCTCATATTACTAGTAATCAATGCATTTACTATTGTTGAAAATAAAGTTAGTGTGCCACCGAAAGATCCTGTTGAGAGATCTATTGCAGTGCTGCCATTTTACAACCTAAGTTATGACTCCGAACAAATGTATTTCGCAGATTGCATTCAGGAAGATATCTTGACCCAGTTATCGAAAAATTCACAATTAGATGTAAGGTCCAGGACTTCTACCTTACCATACCGAAACAAGGAAGACAAGAGTATGGAAGCAATAGGCAGGGAACTAGAAGTAGCCCACGTATTAGAAGGAAGTGTTCGATGTATTGACAATAAAGTGAGGGTAACAATACAACTTATTGATGTAAAAACTGATAGTCACATTTGGTCTGAGGTGTATGACCGGGAGCTAACAAACATTTTGGATATACAACAAGAAATAGCTATTGCCATCGCTTATGTAATCGCTTGCAGGTTGATAAACGAGGCTGTATAATATTGCCTAATTAGCAATAACCGGCTCACTGCCCCACCAGGTACTATCAGGTTCAAAATCCTGAGTTAAAAAAACTTTACGACGCGCTTCTAACTCAGGCCACAATTCTTCTACTAAGTATTTTCGTCTGGTCAATGCCTGAACCGAATCGTATTCAGTATCCAGCGAGGGAAGATTGGCGTTCAACTCTGATAGGTAACGCTGCAGTTGGTCAATAAGCCGTGCAGCTACCTCAGGGTGTTGATCCAGAACATTTTGATCCTCGTGGATATCTGATAGCAGGTAATACAGCTCGTCCCTTTCATCCTCCCAATAGTGAATAAGTTTCCAATGACCCTCCTGGATCACCGAGGAAGGCTCTCCACCTTGATTACCATAATGGGGATAGTGCCAAAACAATGGTCTAGAATCTGAGTGGCCAGTATCTTCAATAATTGATTTGAGACTAGTGCCATCTAAATGTTGCTCCGGATTTAATTCCAAATCCAATAAATCCAAAATGGTAGGATAAAAATCAGCTCCGGTCACTGGATAATCACTCTTTCCTGCAGCCATTCCTGGTACTTTTATGAAATATGGCACCCTTAATCCTCCCTCCCACTGATAACCTTTACCTCCCCTAAGTGGCAAATTGGTGGTAGAAAAGTTATCACCAGAGGCAACGCCTCCATTATCTGAGGTAAATATGATAATGGTATTTCGGTCCAGACCCAGTCTTTTTATCTCATCAAGAACCACTCCAACCGCATCATCCATAGTCTCTACCAATCCGCCATAAATGGGATTATCTTGAACTTGACGAATAGGCAAAACCCGTTCCATGCGATAACCCACAGATTCAATTCCCGCATCCTCGGCTTTCTGACGATATTTCGCCCACTTTCCCCGTGATGTTTGTATGGGTCCATGTACTGCATAAAACGAAAGCACTGCAAAAAATAAGGAGTCCTTATTTTCCCTAATAAATGCCGCTGTTTCCTCCGCTAACCTGATGGATAAATTTTCTCCGTCTTCTCGATTTTCAAGCTTGGGATTCTCCCACGGAGAAAAATAACCACCAATAGGTGACCCCTTCTCCCAACCACCTTTGTTGATATCAAACCCGTGATTTTCAGGGTAAGAGCCCAAATTCCCCAGATGCCATTTGCCGGCATAAAAGGTTTTGTATCCATTGGCTTTCAACTCCTCCGCTATGGTGACCTCCTGAGGTGCCAGTTGGTGTTCATATTCCGCCGGTAATAGTTTATCGTGTCTATGATGAGTACGCCAATCTTCTCCGGATTTGGCCCCGATCCAATCGGTAATACCATGCCGGGCAGTAAACTTACCAGTCATTATAGTGGCACGCGAAGGGCTGCAAACCCTCGACCCAGCATATCCCTGAGTAAATATCATTGCCTCCCTAGCAATAGCATCCACATTAGGGGTTTGGTAATAAGTGCTTCCAGTAGTGCTTAAATCCCTATGACCAAGGTCATCCACTAGAATAAATAAGACATTAAACACCTCTTCCTTTTTCTGACAACCCAAACTTATCAGAATCCAGCAAATCAAATAGAGACATCTAAGATCCATACTTAATACTTCTTGCCATTTACTCCAGGCTTGAACACCGATCAATGATCAACTAATTATGACCATTGAAATATTACAAGGTCTAAATTCGTTAATCGGTGTTCTTTATTCGATATTCCCAAGGGGTCAGCTCCACAGACGATCCCAGGCACGTATCTCGTCCCATTCAGGGGTCGGAGCAAAAAGTTTTTCACCCTCAACCAGAAATTCTTTGACCACATCTTCATTTAGCTCAACCCCTATGCCAGGTTTCTCAGGAACCGTAACATAGCCATCCTGAACAATGGGTTTTTCAATGCCGGTCACCAAATCATCAAATTTTGGTTTGTCCACCGCATGATGTTCCAACCACATAAAGTTCTCGGAAGCAGCCGCACTGTGTACAGCACCAAGAAACGATACGGGTCCTGCTGCATGGTGGTGCATGAATCCAACACCATGCAGAGAAGCATAATCTCCGATTCGCTTGGTTTCCAATATGCCCCCAGCGGTGTTCGGATCCGGATGTACTATGTCAACTGCCCGACGATCGATCAGCTCTTTGAACCCGCCTTCCAAGGTATAAATATCCTCTCCTGTCTGAGTGGGAGTAGTGGTGGACAAACTGATCTCTTTCCATTGGTCGGTGTACTGCCAGGGAATGATATCCTCAATATAGGCCAGGTTGTATTTTTCTACCGCTTTGGCAATTTTAATGGCTTCATTCACCCCAAAATGCCCCCAATGGTCGGTGCCCATGGGTATTTCATATCCTACTTGAGCACGCATCACATCCAAAAATTCACATAGTTTATCGATCCCTTTTTCTGTAATCTGGACCCTGGTAAATGGATGTTTGGTTAAATTATAATTCCTGTATTCATGTTGGTAAGGTTTGAATTTGCCATTGGGTGCATTGATCACTGTCCCTGGAAAGTCCCTTAGCAGATTTATGCCGATGTCCATCTTCAAAGCTGTATAGCCTTTGTCCACACGTTCTTGCATGCGTTTGGCATATTCGTGGGGATCTTTGGAAGTTGTGGTGTCGCAGTATACCCTGACCTTATCTCTATACTTTCCCCCAAGTAGCTGATAAACCGGCACTCCATATGCCTTACCAACGATGTCCCAAAGGGCCATTTCCACTCCGGAGACTCCACCTCCTTGTCTTCCATGGTGTCCAAATTGACTGATGATCTTAAAAAGCCTTTCTACATTACAGGGATTCTCGCCCAGCAATCTACTTTTTAGGAACAATGCATACTCTTTGGCTGCACCATCTCGCACGTCTCCATGACCGATAATGCCTTGATTGGTATAAATGCGAACAATTGGTGTCCTAAAAACCACCCCGCTTATTTCTGCAATTCTAAGATCCGTTATTTTCAGATCTGAGGGACTTGAATTGCGACTTACCTTTTGCGTGGTATATTCCAGTTGCTCTTCAATGGGTGCAAATGCCATACTCGCCAGGCTTAGGCCGCCAAGCCCCAGCGTATTCATAAACCCTCTTCGGGAATGTTGGTTGGATTGCTCTTTCATAGTTATAGGGGATAATTATGTAATTGTATGATAAATTTCTTTTGGCAGTCAGACTGGGTTAATATTGACGCCATAAAAATTTGAGATGAAATATAAGAAGATATATTTAACTTAACCTCAAATTGTAATCTATTAGCAATGTCATTTGTAAAAAGTATTTTATGAACAAGTACCATACATTATTTCTTTCCATACTAGTGCTATCTTTTTTAAGCTGTGGAAAATCAGCAATCGAGGAGAATCCAGTACCTGTACAGAAACCCAACATCATTTTCATAATGACTGATGATCACACCCGACAGGCCATCAGCGCTTATGGCAGTGTGATCAACAAAACCCCAAACATCGATCGAATAGCCCGGGAAGGGATGCGTTTCGATAACTGTTTCGTGACCAATTCAATCTGTGCACCTTCCAGGGCCACCATATTGACAGGAAAATACAGCCACCTGAACGGAGTTACAGACAACATCAAGGATTTCGACGGATCCCAACAAACCTATCCAAAGATTCTCCAGGCCAACGGATACCAAACGGCTATGATTGGTAAATGGCACCTGAAATCAGCGCCCACAGGCTTCGATTACTGGGAAGTCTTACCCGGCCAGGGCCAGTATTATAATCCGGATTTCATCAAGAATGGAGACACGGTAAATTATACTGGATATGTAACAGACATCATTACAGACAAAGCCATGGATTGGCTTGATCACAGGAACACCGACAAGCCCTTCCTGCTTATCTATCAACACAAAGCCCCACATCGGAAGTGGCTGCCAGGTCCGGACCACTTGAATTTGTACGATGATCAGGAGATCCCCATTCCGGATACTTTTTTTGACAAATATGAAGGACGGGGTACAGCAGCAAGGGAACAGGAGCTTCACATCATGAATGATATGTTACTGGATTGGGACAATAAGAATATCACATTTGAGGAGATGGATGCAATGAAAGAGGGTTATGCCCGGCGTATGTTTACTAGGATGAACCAGGAGCAACGAAAAGCCTGGGCCGATGCTTACTACCCAGAAATAGAAGCATTCCGCGCAGCTAATTTGCGGGGTGACGATCTTGCAAAATGGAAATATCAACGATATATAAAAGATTATCTGCGCTGTGTGGCCTCTGTTGACGATAATCTTGGACGTCTGCTTGACTATTTGGAAAGTAACGGTTTGTCACAGAATACTGTAATAGTTTATACCTCTGACCAGGGGTTCTATTTGGGCGAGCACGGTTGGTTTGACAAACGTTTTATGTATGAAGAATCCTTTTCTACTCCCCTTATAGTAAAATGGCCGGGAGTCATCGCCGCTGGTTCCGTGAATACAGAGCTGGTGTCCAACCTGGATTTTGCTGAAACATTCTTGGATATTGCCGGGTTGCCCATACCAGAGGACATGCAAGGCCAAAGTATGCTCCCTTTATTCCATTCGGAAAAGACTGACTGGAGGGAAAGTGTTTACTATCACTATTACGAATATCCCGGGGTTCATGCAGTAAAAAGGCATTATGGGGTACGTACAAACCGGTATAAACTCATTCACTTTTATCATGACATCGATGAATGGGAGTTGTACGACCTCGAAAATGATCCCCATGAACTTCAAAACGTTTATGATGATCCCCAGTATTCTGAAATCAGGTCAAAAATGCACCAAAAACTAGAGCAGGCCATGGTAAAGTATGGCGATGGCCCTGATCAGCGGCAGGCAATGCTGGTAGTAGATGGAATTACCAAATAATAGATCCTAAACCCATGCGTAATCTTTGTTTTTACCTGGTTATCTTCTCGTTTTTGTTTGGTTGTAAACCTGAAAATAATAAGGCTCCCAGACTACCTAACATCATTCTTGTCATGGCAGATGATCAAGGATGGGGAGATATGGCATATAATGGGCATCCTGTAATTCAAACCCCTTATTTTGATGCCATGGCCACTGAAGCCCTGCGTTTCGACCGGTTCTATGCTGCTGCCCCGGTGTGTTCACCCACGCGTGGCAGTGTGCTGACGGGTCGTCATCCCAACCGGTTTGCCTGTTTCAGTTGGGGACGTACCTTGCGGCCACAAGAGGTTACCATAGCAGAATTGTTGAAATCAACAGGATATGTTACCGGTCATTTCGGTAAATGGCATGTAGGTTCTGTGCGACAAGGTAGCCCGGTAAATCCAGGGGAAAGCGGTTTTGACGAGTGGCTGTCCGCGCCCAATTTTTTTGACAATAATCCTATACTCAGCAGAGAAGGTGTGGCTATACAAACTCAAGGTGAAAGTTCCATGGTGACAGTTGATGCTGCTTTGGACTTTATACAAAAACACGAAGCAGGCGACCAACCGTATTTAGCG
>PVMS01094996.1_pt1 | contig 13483 bp, 11 predicted proteins | sample 1853461 | NCBI WGS metagenome assembly PVMS01 (sample SAMN08582032, study PRJNA380276) | Marine sediment metagenome, whole genome shotgun sequencing project. | isolation source: ocean sediment barecode stripped | collected 2017 | reverse complement strand
CCAAGATGCACCGGGAGTTAATAAGGGGTATGATTATGCCAGAACCAACAACCCAACAAGAAAAGTTTTGGAAGATGTTGTTGCTAAACTTGAAGGCGGAGATGCAGGTTTTGCTTTCTCAACAGGATTGGCGGCAATTGATGCCGTATTAAAGATTTTATCTACAGGAGATGAAATTATTGCTGTAGACGATATTTATGGAGGCGCATATCGTTTGTTCACACAAATCTATGTGAAATTGGGTATAAAAATTAATTATGTTGACACAACCAATATAGAAAATATAGCCAATGTTATTAGTAGCAAAACAAAGCTGGTTTGGATTGAATCACCTACAAATCCTACACTGAAAGTTTCAGATATTCAAGCCATAGCAAACATCACACAAAGTGTAGGAGCACTTTTAATCGTTGATAATACATTTGCAAGTCCGATTGCCCAACAACCATTGGCCCTTGGTGCAGATATAATAATTCATAGTGGTACAAAATACATAGGTGGACATTCTGATCTGGTAGCCGGTCTTGTTGTCACTAAAACAAAAGAGCTTTCAGAAAAAATAAAGTTTGTGCAAAATGCAACTGGAGCGGTATTAGGTCCCTGGGATTGTTTTCTCACTATTAGAGGTATAGAAACCTTAGAGTTACGATTTAAGAGGCAATGTGAGAATGCATTTGCCGTTGCGGCATTTTTAATTAGCCATCCTAAAGTTCAAGATGTGTTTTATCCTGGATTGGTATCACATAAAAACCATAATATAGCCAAGAGACAACAAAATGATTTATATGGAGGTATAGTTTCTTTTACCTTAAAGGAAGATACTCAAGATGCGGCTAATGTATTTGTAACAAGTACACAATATTTCAAATTAGCAGAAAGTCTTGGTGGAGTTAAAAGTTTATTATGCCATCCACCACAGATGACCCATGCTTCCATTCCTCGTGAACGTCGTTTACAATCAGGAATTAAAGACTCCTTAATAAGACTGTCATGCGGCATTGAAGAGGTAGATGATTTAATTAACGATCTTGATCAGGCATTTCTAGCCATCAAAGAATTAAATGAAGCAGTTTATGTCGAAAATTAAGCATATTATAATTTAAATATCAGCGTAATTATGAGTGACCAATCAAATAATTTTGAAACAAAGGCTATTCGGACTCAAATAGAGCGTTCCCAGTATTTAGAACATTCAAATCCGTTATTTTTAACCTCAAGTTTTGTTTTTGAAGATGCCGAAGATATGCGAGCCTCATTTGCAGAGGAAAAAGAGCGCAATATTTACAGCAGGTTTACAAATCCAAATACCTCTGAGTTTGTAGAAAAAATATGTAAAATGGAAGAAGCCGAGGATGGTTATGCCTTTGCAACTGGGATGGCCGCGATTTTTTCGACCTTTGCAGCACTTTTAAACAGTGGCGATCATATTGTTTCCGTAAGAAGTGTGTTTGGTTCTACACATACATTATTCACAAAGTTTTTGCCGAAATGGAATATTTCAACAAGTTATTTTAAAGTAAACGAAGTTGATAAAATTAAAAGCCTTATAAATCCAAACACAAAAATTTTATACGCAGAGTCTCCAACCAATCCAGCTGTAGATATTTTAGATTTGGAACATCTTGGAAGAATTGCCAAAAAACATAATCTCATCTTAATTATTGACAATTGTTTTGCGACTCCGTATTTGCAACAGCCGATAAAATTTGGAGCTGATTTAGTAATACATTCCGCAACAAAATTAATTGATGGCCAAGGAAGGGTACTTGGAGGTATCACAGTTGGGAAAGCAGATTTAATTAGAGAAATTTACCTGTTTTCCAGAAATACAGGACCCGCTTTGTCACCGTTTAACGCCTGGATTTTATCTAAAAGTTTAGAGACACTTGCAGTTCGTGTTGACAGACATTGTGAAAATGCCGTAAAAGTAGCAGAGTTTTTAGAGAATCATAAAAAAGTAAACCTTGTAAAATATCCTTTTTTAAAATCGCACCCTCAATATAAAATTGCGAAAAAGCAGATGAAACTTGGTGGAACTGTTGTAGCGTTTGAAATTAAAGGAGGCATTACTGCAGGAAGAAATTTTTTAAATGCTGTGAAACTTTGTTCCCTATCAGCCAATTTGGGTGATACAAGAACTATTGTCATTCATCCTGCCTCAACTACACACAGCAAATTATCTGATGAGGATAGACTAGAAACGGGAATTACGGATAGCTTGGTAAGAGTTTCTGTGGGATTAGAAAATGTAAATGATATTATTAATGATTTAAAACAAGCTTTAGAAAGTATTTAAAATTTGTCTATTTTAGTGGACTTATGCTTTCAAAAAAGACAAAATACGGAATTAAGGCCCTTGTTTATTTAAATAGGCAGCAAAAAAAGATACCAGTTCCGATTGCCACTATATCGAAAAATGAAAATATTTCGCTTAAGTTTTTAGAAAGTATATTATTAACACTTCGAAAAAATGGCTTTTTGGGTTCCAAAAAAGGAAAAGGAGGAGGTTATTATCTTCTTAAAGACCCTAAAGACATAAAAATGACAACAATAATGCGGATTTTAGAAGGCCCAATAGCAATGGTACCGTGCGTTAGTTTGAATTTTTATGAGAAATGTGATGATTGTCCCGATGAAAATGCTTGTGCTGTTCATAATTTAATGATTCAAGTAAGAGATAGTTCACTCGAAATTTTCAGAAATACCTCTTTAGCTGATTTAACGAATTAGCATATTCGCAAAAAAACCACTCTATTTTTACGGTATTCCCCTTGATTGGCATAGGTTTTATCTATATGTTTGTATTATATCCTAGTAAACCGATAGGATAAATAGTAAATTAAATATTTTTAATATGAGTAATGTAATAAATGTAAGTTCAGGTATTGACATAGAAATTGTTAAACCTGAAGAAAAAATTAAGCGTAGCCTTGTTAAAACGATTAGCTGGAGAATTGTCGGAACTCTAACCACATTTCTAATTTCTTGGGTTATAACGGGAACATTAGCGCTAGCCTTCTCGATCGGCTTTATAGAACTCATATCAAAAATGGTGTTGTATTTCTTTCACGAAAGAACATGGAATAAAATAAAATGGGGAAAATGAAAAAATTAGATATAGAAAAATTGAATATTCATTTAAGAAATAAGACGCCTGAAGAAATTGCTTATTGGGCAATAAAATTAAGTGATAACAGAGTTGTGACAACAAGTTTTGGGATCTACTCTGCGGTCTTATTAAATACGTTTTCTAAAAAAGATAAAAATATAAAGATCTTGTGGTGTGACACGCTCTATAATACACCTAATACATATGAGCATGCGACGGATCTTATTAATAGATTTCAACTAAATATACAAAAGTATGAACCTTTGCTTAGTAAAGAATCTATTGATGATTCCTTAGGTCTCCCAGAAGTTGATAATCCGAAGCATATTGAATTTACAGAAGTTGTAAAGTTGGAACCATTTAGAAGAGCTTTAAATGAACATCAACCCGATGTCTGGTTTACCAATATAAGAATAAGACAAAACGAATATAGAAATTCAAAGGACATTTTGAGTTATAGTAAAGATGGTATTCTTAAGGTAAGTCCATTTTATTATTGTAGTGATTATGATTTAGATAATTATTTAGAAGTGCACAATTTACCAAAAAACAGCACCTATTTTGATCCAACTAAAGCCTTACAAAACAGAGAATGTGGAATACATTTTCAATAATAAAAGATTATGCAAAGTTTTAGAACGGAAATAGAAAACCCTATAGTTGAAAAGGACATTATTGAATTAGCGAATAAAATTGAGCTATTCAATAACGGGGAGATAGATGAGGAAAAGTTTCGTAGTCTTCGATTGGCTCGAGGTGTTTATGGACAGCGACAGTTAGGTGTGCAAATGATTCGTATAAAATTGCCTTATGGCAAGGTTTTAAGCAATCAATTGCGTCGGATTGCTGATGTTTCAGATGAATATTCCAGAGGACGTTTACATATTACAACACGTCAGGATATTCAAATACATTATGTCGATCTAGATCGTACACCAGAACTTTGGGAGGAACTAGAACGCGATGATGTTACTTTGCGCGAAGCTTGCGGTAACACAGTTCGCAATGTTACAGCTTCAGAAACCGCAGGAATTGATATTAATGAACCCTTTGATGTCTCTCCGTATGCAGATGGTTTGTTTCGTTTCTTTTTGCGTAATCCTATTTGTCAAGAGATGGGGCGAAAATTTAAAGTGTCCTTTTCTGCCACTGATGCAGATACAGGACTGTCCTATATGCACGATTTGGGGTTCATTGCTAAAATTGAAAATGGGATTCGAGGGTTTAAGGTATTGGTTGGAGGAGGATTGGGTTCTCAACCTAGGCATGCCGATGTGTTATATGAGTTTTTAGCCTCTGACAAAATTATTCCCTTGATGGAAGGTGTTTTAAGAATTTTTGATCGTCATGGAGAACGTAAAAGTAGGGTCAGAGCGCGTTTAAAATTCTTAATTAAAGATATTGGCTTAGAGGCATTTAAAATTTTAATTGAAGAAGAACAAAAGGCAATAGAATTGAAAACTGTTTCAATTGATGCTGAAGCTTATCAAGCTTCCATTCCGGTAATTGCTAAAATTCCTCAGGCAAAAATTAAAGATCAGGAAGCTTTTGAATTATGGAAGTCTACCAATCTGGTGCCCCAAAAACAAGAAGGATATGTAGCCATAGGGATCAAGGTTTTATTAGGCGATTTTTATACAGATAAAGCCAGATTATTAGCAGATCTGGTTGAAAATTATGCAGCTGGAGAAATTAGATTATCTTTACGTCAGAATATTTTAATTCCATTTGTGCATGAAGAATTACTGCCTTTTTTCTATTCAAAATTAGAAAAATTAGGTTTTACAGAAGCAGGCTATAATAAAGCTATTGATATAACTGCTTGTCCCGGAACAGATACATGTAACTTAGGAATTTCAAGTAGTACGGGTATTGCTGAAGAGCTTGAGCGTGTTATAAAAACCGAGTATCCTCAATATTTAGAAAATAAAGATTTAGTAATTAAAATTAGTGGTTGTATGAATGCTTGCGGTCAACATAATATGGCTAATATCGGTTTTCAAGGCATGTCTATTCGCACCAATGATAAATTAGTTGCTCCAGCCCTTCAAGTCTTGATTGGCGGAGGGAATCTTGGAAATGGGAAAGGCTATTTTGCTGATAAAGTGGTAAAAATTCCTAGCCGAAGAGGTCCGGAAGCCTTAAGGCGTATTTTAAATGATTATGAAACTTTTGCAAATGGAAAATCGTTTTTAGATTATTATTTGCATCGTGGTGAAAAGTACTTTTACAGTTTACTTACAGACCTGTCAGATATAACAAATTTAACGCAAGAAGACTTCATAGATTGGGGAAGTGACACAAGATACATTAAGGCTATAGGAATTGGTGAATGCGCCGGAGTTGTTATTGATCTCATTGCAACATTATTTCTAGAAAGTGAAGAAAAAATAGAACTGGCGGAAGAAGCCTTATATAATAAAGTATACTCTAATGCAATTTATCATGCTTATAGTTCAATGGTAAATTCAGCCAAGGCAATATTACTTTCAGAAGATAAAAAAACCAACACACAAGCAGGAATAATAAGTCAGTTTGATGACGAATTTGTTTCTAATAAAAAAATGGACTTAGGAGTATCATTTTCAGAATTAATTTACCAGATCAGAAAATATGCCCCAACAAAAGACTTTGCTATAAATTATTTGAAAAATGCCGAAGATTTTTTAACCATAGTAAAAGCATTTAGAACACAAGATAAGGCTATTGCTAGTTAAACCTAGGTATTATAAAATGAAAAAGAAAAATGAAGACACCAAAATTAACAGTAGTTGGAGCGGGACCGGGAGATCCGGATTTAATTACGCTTAAGGCAATAAAAGCTTTAGAAACTGCAGATGTTATTTTGTATGATGCGCTCATTAATGTTGAGTTATTAGATCATGCGTCGGCAAAAACAGAATTTATTTTTGTTGGTAAACGAAAAGGGTGCTTCACCTATCAGCAAGAACAAATAAACGAACTTATTGTTAGCAGGGCCAAAAGTCATGGACATGTTGTAAGATTAAAAGGAGGTGATCCTTTTATTTTTGGTCGTGGTGCAGAAGAAATAGATTATGCCCACCATTTTGGAATAGAAACCTATATGGTTCCAGGTATTTCTTCATCTTTGGGAGTGCCAGCATATCAAGGTATTCCTTTAACAAAAAGAGGAGTTTCAGAAAGTTTTTGGGTCATTACAGGAACCACAAAATCTCATAAGATATCAAAAGATGTAGCATTAGCGGCTAAATCTACGGCGACTGTTGTCATTTTAATGGGCATGGGAAAACTAGAAGAGATCATAAATATTTTTTCGAATGAAAATAAACAAGATACTCCTGTTGCAATTATTCAAAATGGAACAACTGTGCATGAAAAATCTGGATTTGGTACTTTAAAAAACATTAATCAAGTTGTAAAAGACAAACAACTTTCTTCACCTGCAATTATTGTTATTGGGGAAGTTGTAAAACAACGTGTTAAATTGGCATCTATTTTTAATGAATTAAAAATCAATGCATTACAAGTTTAGATATGGAAAGAAACGACTTATACCCAATTTTTTTAAAGGTAAATCAGCTCAACGTGCTAATTGTTGGTGGCGGAAAAGTAGCACAGGAAAAATTATCATTTTTATTAAAATCTAGCCCAGATGCTAAGGTGATACTAATTGCCATAAAATTTTCTAAAGAATTAATTACTCTAGCAAAGAAGCATAATATTTTAATAGTTCATAATAGATATTACAGTAGTAATCTTTTACATGATCAACATATTGTGATAGCCGCTACTAATGATCCGGAAGTTAACAAACAGATTTCTAATGATGCCAGGGCACAAAATATATTGGTTAATGTGGCAGATACACCAGAACTCTGCGATTTTTATCTTGGTGGAATCGTAACAAAAGGGAATGTTAAAATAGCGATATCAACGAACGGAAAATCGCCAACTACGGCCAAACGATTACGACAATTTTTTGAGCAAGTCATTCCGGAAAATATCAATGATTTGGTTGAGAATTTAAATATATATAGAAAAACAATTAAAGGAGATTTTGAAAATAAGGTGCAAACTTTAAACAAAATAACCGCAACATTATTAAGCAAATAAAGTAATATAATCAGATACACTTATAATAGGTGCAGGGATAATAGGATTATTCTCTATTTTTGAATTAGGATCAATAATAGTATTGAACATTTGAAGGGCTTTTTTAAGAATTGGCTCCGGACTTAACTGAAAAATATGAGTATTTCTTCAGAAAATAAAGCAGGTTTTAGAAGTTATAATATATGTTTGAAAGACACGGTTAATTCTTTCACTAAAGGCTTATTTTATAGCTTGTTTGACCAAAAATATTACAATGAAAATATTCCTTCAATAAAAAAGACATTTCTAATAATCACCAGCAAGCTTGAGATTAAAGATAATGAGGATCTTTGGAATCAATTTAAAAATCAATTCCCAAGGATTAGAGAAAAATTAGATCTTGATGCCATAGTTATAGAGCAAAATGATCCTGCTTCAAGAAGCTTGGAAGAAATTTATTTAGCCTACCCGGGTTTTCATGCCATTGCAATTTATCGATTAAGCCATGAATTATATAAGTTAAACGCTTTTATTATTTCAAGAATGATGAGTGAATGCGTGCATGGAATTACAGGAATAGATATACATCCAGGTGCTACAATTGGAGATTCTTTTTTTATTGATCATGGTACAGGAATAGTAATTGGAGAAACTTCTGTAATAAAAAAGAATGTAAAAATATATCAAGGTGTTACTTTAGGAGGTAAACAGGTGAAGAAAAGTTTGTCTTCCACAAAACGTCATCCAACAATTGAAGACAATGTAACTATCTATGCTAATGCGACCATTTTAGGAGGGGATATTGTTATTGGTGCTAATAGTATTATAGGTGCTAATGTATGGATAACCCAATCAGTTCCAAAAAATTCAGTGGTAACATATCAATCAGAAATAAAGATTAGTACAAGAAAATGATGTTTGAAGGGAAGGGAATATTAGATCAAATAGGAGATACACCATTAATTGAAGTTTCAAATTTGATTTCTAAACCAAATGTGAGATTGTTTTTGAAGCTAGAAGGAAATAACCCGGGAGGGAGTGTAAAAGACAGACCAGCCTACAATATGGTTGCTGAAGCCCTAAAACGAGGTGATATCAAAAAAGGAGGTCAATTGGTCGAAGCAACCAGCGGCAACACAGGAATTGCTTTAGCATTGATAGCAAAATTGCTAGGGCTTAAGATATCATTAATTATGCCCGAAAACTCAACCGAAGAAAGAATAAAAACAATGCGAGCCTACGGTGCTGAAGTAATATTAACATCTTCAGAAAACGGTATTGAAGGATCTAGAGATGTTGCATTTGAAATGAGGGATGAGCAAGGATATACGCTTTTAAATCAATTTGAAAATGACGATAATTGGAAAGCGCATTATAAAACTACAGGGCCCGAAATTTGGAGGGATACTAATGGAGAAATTACCCATTTTGTATCTGCCATGGGAACCACAGGAACCATAATGGGAGTATCAACATTTCTAAAAGAAAAAAGAAAAAATATTACAATAATTGGAGCCCAACCTGAAGATGGATCCAGAATTCCAGGAATTAGAAAATGGTCACCAGATTATGTACCTAAATTTTTCGACAGGTCCAAAGTAGATGAGATTATTGAAGTTAGTGAAGATGAGGCGCTAATTATGACACGAAGATTAGCCTTAGAGGAAGGTGTTTTTGCAGGAATGAGCAGCGGAGGAGCTGTTTCAACAGCTTTAAAATTAATAGAGAAAATAGATGAAGGTATTGTTGTAACAGTTATATGCGATCGGGGAGATCGTTACCTATCGTCAACTTTATTTGAAATTTAGAATAATTTAATGCCCTAAAATAAGGCAAATAAAAAAATATTGCTTTAATTTGCCACTTAGTTCATAATATTATTGATTGTTATCATGAAAGGCAGAGGGAATAGACCCATTGCAGCCTTGGCAACCCTTTTCATTAAAGAAGATGCTACATTCTACTAATTAATTTAATTAGACAGATAACCAAAGTAAATTTCTCTTACTTTCCTGATGACATAAAAGATATAAATTATTAAATATGTCAAAAATTTATCAAGCCATACAACAAAGAATATTGGTTCTCGATGGCGCCATGGGAACTATGCTTCAACGCTATGACTTTTCCGAAGAAGACTTTCGTGGTGAGCGCTTTAAGGATTATCCTACATCTCTTAAAGGAAACAATGATTTGTTATCACTTACTCAACCTGAAGCCATTGCTGAAGTGCATCACAAATATTTTGAAGCCGGAGCAGATATTGTTGAAACCAATACCTTTTCTGGAACAACTGTAGCTATGGCGGACTACAACATGAAAGATTTAGTTTATGAACTAAATTTTGAGTCAGCTAAAATAGCAAAACAAGTAGCAGTTGAGTTCACTAATCAAAATCCAGACAAACCTCGTTTTGTTGCAGGAAGTATTGGACCAACAAATAAAACAGCAAGTTTATCTCCTGATGTGAACAAACCGGAATATCGGGCCATTACGTTTGAAGATTTGAGAGTAGCCTATAAACAGCAAGCGGAAGCTTTGATTGATGGTGGTGTTGATATTCTTTTAGTTGAAACTATATTTGACACATTAAATGACAAGGCAGCTTTATTTGCTATTGATGAAGTCATAGAAGAGCGAAAAATTTCTATTCCAATTATGGTATCAGGTACAATAACAGACGCTTCAGGGCGCACATTATCTGGGCAAACAGTCGAAGCTTTTTTAACGTCTATTTCACATATTTCTTTGTTAAGTGTTGGTTTTAATTGTGCTTTAGGAGCAGAACAGCTAAAGCCTTATTTACAGCGTTTGTCGAACGAAACTTCATTTTACACCTCTGCTCATCCCAATGCAGGATTACCGAATGCGTTTGGTGAATATGATCAAACTCCAGAACAAATGCAGTTATTTATTAAAGAATATTTACAAGATGAACTTATAAATATAATTGGCGGTTGTTGTGGAACCACTCCTGAACATATAAAGGCAATTGCAGAATTAGCTGAACAGTACGAACCAAGAAAAATTGAAATAAATGTCTAATCGAGATCATAAATACCTCACATTATCTGGATTAGAACCACTTGTAGTAACTCCGGAAAGTAACTTTATCAATATAGGTGAACGCACTAATGTCACAGGATCTCGAAAATTTTTACGTTTAATTAAAGATGATAAATTATCTGAAGCACTAGAGATTGCACGGCATCAGGTAGATGGAGGAGCTCAAATTATTGATGTTAATATGGATGAGGGTATGCTTGATGGCGTCCAAGCGATGACAACTTTTTTGAATTTGATTGCTTCAGAGCCTGATATTGCTCGTGTTCCTATTATGATTGATAGCTCTAAATGGGAAATTATTGAAGCGGGTTTACGCGTAGTACAAGGAAAATGTGTTGTAAATTCTATAAGTTTAAAAGAAGGTGAAACTGAATTCATACGTCAAGCGAAATTGGTAAAACGTTATGGAGCTGCGGTTATAGTGATGGCGTTTGATGAAACAGGACAAGCAGACACTTATCAAAGGCGTATTGATATTTGCAAACGTTCGTATGATATACTGGTAAATGTGGTAAAATTCAATGCTCCGGATATTATCTTCGATCCTAATATTTTTCCTGTGGCAACAGGAATGGATGAGCATAAAAAAAATGCGGTAGATTTCTTTAACGCTACAAAATGGATTCGTGAAAATTTGCCATTCGCCAACGTATCCGGAGGTGTGAGTAATGTGTCCTTTTCATTTAGGGGAAATGATACAGTACGTGAAGCTATGCATTCAGCTTTTCTGTATCATGCTATTAAAAATGGAATGAATTTAGGTATCGTTAATCCTGCGATGTTGGAGATTTATGACGAAATTCCTAAAGATTTATTAGATTGTGTTGAGGATGTATTATTTGACAGAAAAGAGGATGCTACCGAACGTTTATTAGACTATGCTGAAAGTGTAAAAGGTAAAAAGAAAAATGTAGAAATTGATGTACAAGAATGGCGAAGTGATACATTACAAGAACGTATCACACATGGTTTAGTAAAAGGAATCGATGCTTTTATTATTGAAGATGCTGAAGAAGCAAGACAGGCTGTTTCAAGACCAATTGAAGTCATTGAAGGACATTTAATGATTGGCATGAATGTCGTTGGAGATCTCTTTGGAAGTGGAAAAATGTTCTTGCCGCAAGTGGTAAAATCTGCTCGGGTTATGAAAAAAGCTGTGGCTTATTTACAACCTTTTATTGAAGCAGAAAAAGATGGAAAAGTAGAATTTGCAGGCAAAATATTAATGGCAACCGTTAAAGGTGATGTGCATGATATAGGTAAAAATATTGTAAGTGTTGTCCTGGGATGTAACAACTATGAGATCATTGATCTAGGTGTTATGGTGCCACCAGAGAAAATTATTGAAGCTGCCAAAAAGGAAGGCGTTGATATTATTGGTTTAAGCGGGTTGATTACACCATCTCTTGATGAAATGGTCTATGTATCTAAAGAGATGGAAAAACAAAATTTTAATATTCCATTACTCATCGGAGGAGCAACAACCTCGAGAGCACATTCGGCTGTAAAAATTGCACCGCAATATAATCACACTGTTGTTCATGTTAATGATGCTTCAAGAGCGGTTACTGTGGTTGGAAATCTACTTAAAAAGGATAATTACCTATACAAAGATCAAATACGGGATGAGTATGATAATTTTAGGGAACAATTCTTAAACAGAAATAAGAAAAAAGAATATCGTTCTATCGAGGAAGCTCGTGCGAATAAATTTAAAATTGACTGGCAATCGTATAAAATTATAAAACCAATACAACTGGGCATTCAAGTCATAGATTCTATAAATATTAAGAAACTTGAACCCTTTATTGATTGGTCCCCGTTTTTCAGAAGCTGGGATTTGCATGGTAGGTATCCAGATATTTTAGAAGACGGGGTCATTGGAACACAAGCTACAGAATTATTTAAAGATGCTCAAGAGTTATTACAACGTATTTTCGACGAAAAATTATTAAAAGCTAGAGGCATTTTTGGTTTATTTCCTGCAAATACAATCAACAACGATGACATTGAAATCAATAATGAACAAGGAAAATCAATTCATACATTCCTTACACTACGTCAGCAATCCAAAAAAAGAGAAGGTGCTCCAAATATCGCATTATCAGATTTTATAGCTCCAAAAGATTCTGGAAAACAGGATTATATGGGTTGTTTTTGTGTCTCTGCTGGATTTGGAACGCAAGAATTAGCACAGCAATTTGAAGAAGCACTTGATGATTATAATTCTATTATGATCAAGGCGTTGGCAGATCGATTAGCCGAAGCTTTTGCTGAATATTTGCACCAGCATGTAAGAAGAAATGTTTGGGCATATGCCACAAACGAAAATTTTACAAATAAAGATCTCATCAAAGAACATTATGTAGGTATTCGCCCTGCTCCTGGTTATCCAGCTTGCCCTGATCACTTAGAGAAAAAAACGATTTGGAAGTTGTTAAATGTTGAAAAGAATATTGGTGTAAAACTTACTGAAAGTTTGGCCATGTGGCCAGCAGCAAGTATAAGTGGCTATTATTTTGGCAATTTTCAATCAAAGTATTTCGGACTTGGTAAAATTAAGGATGATCAATTAATTGATTATGCAAAACGAAGAGGAATTAGTAATGATAACGCAAGAAAATGGTTAAGCCCTAATCTGGCAGAATAAAAATTAAATGAAAGTAACAGAACATATTAAAAATGGGAATGGAAAGACACAGTTTTCATTTGAGATTTTACCACCTTTAAAAGGACAACACATTCAATCAATATTTGATAATATTGACCCTTTAATGGAATTCAATCCGCCGTTTATTGATGTCACCTATCATCGGGAGGAATACGTTTTTAAAGAACTTGAAAATGGACTACTTAAAAAGCAAGTCGTAAAAAAACGACCAGGGACGGTTGGTATTTGCGCTGCCATTCAAAACAAATATCAGGTGGATGCCATTCCTCATATTTTATGTGGTGGATTTACTATAGAGGATACAGAGAATTTTCTAATCGATTTGGATTTTTTAGGTATTGAAAATGTTTTGGCATTGCGAGGTGATGCTGTTAAAAGTGAAACCTATTTTAAACCAGAAAGAGAAGGCCATGCCTATGCCAGTGAACTGGTGTCTCAAATAAATTATTTAAATCAAGGTAAATACTTAGATGAAGAACTTCAAAATACGTCAAGTACAAATTTTTGTGTTGGTGTAGCTGCATATCCTGAAAAGCACATGGAAGCCCCAAGTATGATTAGTG
>PVMS01152504.1_pt1 | contig 13484 bp, 11 predicted proteins | sample 1853461 | NCBI WGS metagenome assembly PVMS01 (sample SAMN08582032, study PRJNA380276) | Marine sediment metagenome, whole genome shotgun sequencing project. | isolation source: ocean sediment barecode stripped | collected 2017 | reverse complement strand
CGGTGGGCGGAACCACCATGCGCTGGTCCGGCATAACACCCCGCTTTCAGGCACATGAGTTCAAAGCATTGAGTACTTACGGTGAAATGGAGGACACGACCCTGATTGACTGGCCGCTAACGCTCGAAGAACTCGAGCCTTATTACGACAGGGCCGAGGACAAAATGGGCGTGACTGGCACTCATGGAATTCCACCGTCGGCCGAGACCAACAACTACAAGCTGCTCAAAGCCGGCGCCCGGAAACTTGGTTACAAGGAATACACCACAAGCAGAACAGCGATCAATCCGGTCGCTCGCGATGGACGGGCAGCATGCCGCCAGATCGGGTTCTGCCACTCGGGCTGCGCCATCGGCGCCAAGTGGTCGACGCTGTATACGGAGGTACCCAAGGCGGAAAGTACGGGCCATTTCGAACTGCGAACTGAAGCCATGGCCGTAAAGATCAACCATGATGGGAGCGGCAAAATTACCGGCGTGGTTTATGCAGACAGCAATGGGCGCCTGCACGAACAGATGGCGCGAGCAGTGTGTGTTGCCGGAAACGTAGTGGAAACCACGCGACTGCTGCACAACTCAAGGTCGGCTGTGTTCCCCGATGGCCTGGCAAACTCGTCCGGGCACCTGGGGCGAAATTACACGCGTCACGTGATGTTCTCGACACTCGCGATCATGCCGGGTGAAGTTAATTTTCACCGCGGGACGCGCCAGTCCGGCCTGCTGTTTGATGAGCAATACCACCAGCCAGATCGCGGATTCAACGGCGGCTATTTAATTGAAACAGTCGCCACTGACCCAGTGACAGTTGCCGCCGCTGTCGGCGGGTGGGGCGAATCGGCTGCTGAATATCTTGATAACTATACGAAGCTTGGCGGCCTTTGGGTTACGGGTGAGGATCCGCCACAAGCTGCAAATCAAATTACTTTTGATGGTACCGAACGCGATCAATACGGACTTCCCGTGCCGACGCTTCACTACTCCCATCACTCAAATTCACTGGCCATGTTCGAGCACGGCAAAAAGCAATGCGAAGCGCTGCTGAGTTCAATGGGTGGCCGGAAACCGGCAACGACTCTCGACGTTGGCGGAGGATGCCATAATATGGGCGTAGCCCGGATGAGTGCCAGCAAAAATGATGGAGTGACCAACAAGTGGGGGCAGACACACGATATACCGAATCTCTTCGTGACAGATGGCAGCCTTTTCAGCACGAGCGCAGCCGGAAATCCCACATTGACTATCGTGGCATTGGCTATCCGCCAGGCTGATTACATCGCGGACCAGATGCAGCGCCGGGAACTGTAGCCGAAGATACTGGCACCCGCCATTGACTTGCCTTTTTTCACTTCCATTCTCTCAAGATTCACACCCTACGCATCACGCGATCGATCGATCGCATCCCACAGGCCAGTCACTCCGAGCAACGGCATTAGTTCTTCTCTCTTATAAGCGATCACTGTCATCGGTTCGACGACAACCTCGTCCGGCTCGAAATGCTGTTCCAGCATCCCAGCTTGTGCGTCTAGTTTCGCCTGTGCAACTCAGGTCCACAGATAGTATCCAACAGCCGCGAAGGAGTATAGGCAACTTAAGACGATGGAACAATTTACAAATTATTGATACTCAATACTGTGCCTGCAGAGATTCAATTTCAGCCAGAAGGTAATGGTCGGTGGGCAGCAAAAGACGGTATCGCTCGTGGGTAGTTTTTAGATGATCAGCCGCTTGCTCTATTTCCCCCGCTGCCAGCAAAGCTTGCCCCAGTATTTGAAGGCTGCGAGCCCGAGCCAGTTCGCTGTCAAGTAAGGCAGAGTGTTCCATTGCTTTTGTGGCCCAGGCCAAACCGGCTTCCCAGTCGCCAAGGTTCAAATTTTGTCTGGCCAGTTCTTCATAGTAATCCCCCTTAAGGGTTTTTATATTGCTGTTCGCATCCAGATATTTCAAACCACGTTTAAGTTGGGCGACAGCCAACCTTGCAAATCCATTGTCTCCAATGACTCTTGCCCATATGATCTCGGTACTCACAGTAATCAAGTTTGATTCACCGAGTTCCATTGCCAGGTTGGAAAGCTCAGTCATGAACAAATATTCAGCTTGATCAATCCTTTTGGACGAAACAAGTATTGAAAGCTAAGTAACCTGTAGATATCGCAACAATTCAAGGTTCTCTGGCATTGAACCCAATGCCACATCAATGGCTTGCTGCAATCCAAAAAGTGCACTGTCGAACTGGCCATATGTCCCGAGAAGAGAATAATATGTTCTGGCGGCTAGCAAGGTATAAGGGACGTCCATTCCCAATGTGTTTTGTAGTATTTTGTAACGCGTTTCACATGCGTCCAAGGCTTCTTCAACGCGCCCCAAATTGGTGAGGGTACTACATATGTGGCGCCATACTGTTGCAATTGATGGATGTTCAGTACCCAGACGGGCTTGCATAATATTTATGGCTTGCACGTACATTTCCAATGACTGATCGAACTTTCGCTGATAGCTATATATGACCCCGAGATTTAACTTAACGTAACCCAATCTGGGATGTCCTGTTGGCAAGCTTTGGAGAAAAATGTCACGCGCCAGATGTTCGAATTTCTCTGCTTCAGTAATTTTCAAAGTTGATAGAAAAACATTTGCCAGACTGTGTGCTGCTTTGCCAATCTCCGGGTCATTTGCTGCGAGATTATTCTGGCGCAGCAATAGTGCTTTGCGAAGCTCGATTTCGGCGGATTCAAAGTCAGATTTTCTAAAGTAAATAACCCCCGATGTAAAGTGCATTTCAGCAACCAGCAGAGGGTCAGAATCCAGTAAAGGCTGCACTAGTGCTTTTCCACGCAAAATTACATCTTCAGCCTCAACCAATTTACTCAATTGCGCAAGAGCAAACCCAAGGTCTGACATCAGTTTAACTGTCGTTGGTATATTGGTATCTGAGTCCTGGCGAGACAGTTGAAGCGCTTGTTTTAGCAACTCTATCGCTTCCAGGTATTGACCACGTTCTGAGTACAGTGAGCCAAATCGATGCATCAGTTGTATCTTGAGCTCTGGCTGGTTAGCAAATCGCATGTCCAGTTCCAGAATGGCTTTATCGAATACTTCTTGTAGATCAACATCACCGTCATCCAGGCGGAAAGGACTGGCATTTTCAATAATGCCTGTCAGAAAAGAAGATACTTCTGCCGAGTCTTGTTTCGCTTTCTGTGTAGCCTCTATTTCAACATTTCGGATCAGTAATGCAATTGTGAGTATAAGAAAAATCCCGGCCGCTGCACTTATCCCTATCCAATGCCGGTACAGTTGTTTTTTAGCGATATAAGCGAAGCTGAGTGGGTGCGCTCTGATTGGGCGTTTTTGAAGAAATTGGTTCAGATCGTGATACAAAGCTTTAACTGAGTCATATCTATCTGCTTGAAGTTTTGCGACTGATTTCTGAGCAATATATCTTATGTCTGAATTCAGAAAACTTAGCAACTTGCGGCGGCTGACGCCCATGGCATGAGCACGCTCAATTTGCTCTTGCTTAGACAGATTGAAAAATTGATCGAAAACCTGCCCTTGAGACAACACCTCATGCTCTGTTGAAAACTCTGTTCCAGAGGCTACTTTGGCTGCGCTGGGACGACAATCCAGTAACAGTTCATAAAGTACAACTCCCAAAGAAAATACATCGCTTCGAACATCTATTCTTCCATATGCGTTCGGACTCAAGGCTTCCGGACTCATGTAGCCGGGGGTTCCGATTATCTTTGTGATGTCGGTGTGCATCATCGGACCAGATTCAGTTTTCATGGTCGATGAAATGCTGAAATCGATGATCTTGGGTATCGGTTTACCATCCAGCACAGTTATCAGGATGTTCGCCGGCTTAATATCTCGGTGCAAAGTACCGTTTTCATGTGCATGTGCCAATCCGAGACACGCGTCACGTACCAAGGTAATCCTCTGTGTTGGCGAAGAATGATTTAGACGACACCAGGAAATTATAGAATATCCATCCACCCACTCGATGGCGGCATAAGACTCTTTGGAAGATGTCTGACCTACCTCCAGTATGGTGGCAACATTTGGATGCGCCATCTGGGCCTGAGTTTGGCACTCCTCCAGGAAACGTCGATGTTTTTCCTCACTACAAAGGTGGCTAACAATCTTGAGTGCAACTTGGCGGCGAACAGGATCTGTTTGATTGGCCTGGTATACGCTTCCCATACTACCCTTGCCAACCTTTCGTTCGATGACAAAAGGACCGACCTTCGAGCCAGGTGGATACGTAATATCATCATGATCGACTGAATTTTTAAACGTTTGTACTAGTTTGGAAAGTCCATTCTCAAGGAATTGATCTTCTCGCTGTACTTTTGCGAGCATATTCAATACCCGTTGTTGCAGAATTGGCTCGCCGTCCAACGTCTCATTCAGAGTCTTATGACACTCATCGGCTGATTCTTCCGAAAGACAAAGGAGAACAGCCTTCAGCTTTTTGTACTGTTCCTTAGAATCAGTCATCGATCTAGCTGTTCACTCAGCCATAGTTTGGAAGCCCACCATTCCCTGGCGACGGTTCTAGGAGATAGCCCCAATGTATTTGCTGTTTCCTTGCAGCTCAGTCCGGCAAAAAACCTTAACTGAACTATTTGAAATTGCCTGCGGTCCAGAGATTCCAGTTTTTCCAAACAAGCATCCAGATCAAGTAGGTGTGCGAATGAAAAATTGGATTCCCTACCAAACGGATCCTTTTCAGTACTTGTAATATCTGGTCGGACGCGTTTTTTGGCATATTTGCGGCGCGCATGATCTACAAGAATTCTTCGCATTGACATCGCCGCGGTGGAGAAAAAATGCTTGCGATCATTCCAAACGGGGATTTTGCCATCAAACAACCTCAAGAATGCTTCATGCACAAGATCATTGGAGTCTAATGTCAGGTAATCTCGTTCACTCCACAGTTGTAACTTTGCTAGTCTCCCAAGCTCCTCGTAGACAAGCGGGATTAGCCTCTCAATGGCATTATCATCAAGCTGCAAGTCAGCCAAAACTCTGGTGATAGGACTGTCCATGTCAATTCTAACTTGTGCGCACATTAGAAGTTCGTGGTACCGCGAACCCTCAATTTGAGTTGCTTTTTTAACACGACCCTGAATATTGCGTTGAGCTTATTTAAAATTACATCAATGGGGTAAACCTGAGTTGGATGCTAATCAGTTACACGATAGATTCAAAGCGATCCCTTTAGATGCGTTTTGGTCAAAATTTGAAGACTACAATTAAATAATCAATGGTATGAATTCCTTTCAGCAGAATACATCCTCGCTGTAAATCTCAAGTCAGAGGAATTTTTCAAAGATCAATGTTAGAACATACTCGCGTACGAAGTTGAATGCGAATCAACCCACAGCTCTGTTCTTTATTGCGCCCTACAAGTTGCCAGGAATGGATATGGCGCATTTTCTTCGTTTATTGCGCTTTATACAGTGTAAGTCCCCAATTTTTTCTTTTTAGCTCGATTGAGAATGGGGAATGACGATTGGTGTGTCGTTTTGGCGAGTTGCTTGCATACCCCAATGGTAGCAAGCAATGAACTGCTGCGAACACTAGTCAATGATGTCTAGAAAGCCGTAGCCAATGTCAAGGAAAGACACAGCTAATGAATTATTTAGAACTGATTGCGCTTGCGAAGAAACGAGCCAAAATCAAGACAGACGAGAAATTGGCAGGGTTTTTGGGCGTCGATAAAACCGCGCTATGCAAGTGGAAATACGGTGTTTCAAAGCCACTGCCTCAGAATGCCTTAAAGCTGGCCATATTAGCGGGTGTAAACCCCGATCCAATTGTGGCAATCAACCTGTATGAGAGCGCAGAAACTGATGAACTAAAAGCCACCTTTCATCGTTTTAGAAAGGCAGCTTCCAGACCAATAGGAGGTTAAATTGAATCTAATCATAGAAAAATCAGGTACGGGATGAGGAAGGCTGCTAATTGCGCCTGGCAAATAATATGTACTAAAGACACTTGCGAGGTGAGCCGCAAGGCAAGCAAATAATTATGCAGGTTAATAAATGAAGACCGTTAACAAAATGCAGGATAACTCAACCCCTTTAGCTCGGTTCGCACCCCGGCAGTTTGGCAACCCTCCGCTTTGGCTCTGCCACCGTGGGTGCGTTCTTTTTTCATGCTATTAGGCACAGCGATTCTGCCAATTGCTCAAGATTAAACTGCTGAACACCAACTATACCCTCAAGTTGGACGCTGATCTGGCGTGAGGTCAGAGTCTCCCGTGGAACTCTGTAACAGTGTCCAGGTACTGTTGAGCTATTGCAGCCCAGTTGAATTTCCCGGCACTGTGAAGGGCAGCACGGCTTCCCAGACTGTTACGCAATGGTTCGTCGCTCACGAGCCGTTCGAGTTGTTCAACCAGCTGATCGACGTTGTCCATCTCTACAAGCAGGCCGGTTTCTTCATTGCTGATCGCATCCTCTATACCAGGTGCTCGGGTCCCGATAACGGCAAGACCCAGGTACATGGCTTCAATCAAAGCCACCGGCATTCCCTCGAGTGTCGAAATCATGCAGAAAATATCGCTCAACTGCAGGTAGCCAAGCACTTCCTCCTGGCTTATATGTCCGGTGAACCAGATATGTTCTTTCAATCCGAGAGCGTAGGCGAGCGCCCTCATTGAGCCATCATAACCATGGCCTCCGCCCATCACGATGAGTGCCACATCACGCTGTTCCTGCACCAGCGCGGCCATCGCCAGTAACAGCAGGGGAAGGCGTTTTCGCGTGCGGAACGAACCTGAAAATGCGATCACAGTGCGGTTGGCAATTGTGGCATCGAGGCCCACATTCCGCGCTGGGGGCGGCAATGTTGATGGCAGGTTGCAACCGTTGGGTACACAGTAGACCGGCACCTCAAATCGCGTTAGTTCCGCGGTGGCCTGTTCACTCATTGTGGTAATGATATCCGCATGCCCCATACCCAGGTTGTCCAGCAAACGGTGCACCGGCATGGTAATGAATCTTTGCAGCCACTCCCGGGCATGGGGTCGAAACAACCTGCCCCCCAAATCATAGGGGGTGATTTGTAATGCCTCTGCGGCGTAGGTGACATGCATCGTGTACAGGATTATCGGCCGTTCGCCCCGTTTTCGGCCCAGCAAAAACAAGGTGCTTGATGCTTGTTGGACGTGCACGAGGTCGATGCATTGCTCACGAACCAGATTTCTGACCAGCAAGTTGTTGAGGAGAACTCCGGGAAGTAGTCTGGAGAATGACCGCAAGATGCCCTGTTCCTTATCCGCAGGCTGTTTAGCACCGGTTGTCAGCACGAAAGTAGTATGACCCTGCATCCGATAAGCGCTTGCCAGACCCGCAGCCACCTCGCCAATGCCACCCAGGTGACCCGGCGGGTAGTAGTCCGTGACGATAAGTATTTTCATGTCTATGGAGATTTGTTCAAAGCGGAGATTTCCCGCTGTGCATTGCGTGTCCAGTGCCTGCCATCGATGTACCCATAGTGCGGCTGTGTTCACAAAATCAGGGAAGTTACGCTGGTATAATAATCCTTGATTTCATCATAGCCCCTCTCCAGGAGAATGTGAATGTCGGCTGCCTCGCTGCTTATCGAATTGGATTCTGTACATTCAGCGGTGATAAAAAAGGCGATTGAACTCGGCCACATGCCGTTTTTTGGCAGGCTCGTTTCCTCAGGCAGCACGGCAGAACTAAAGTACGAAATCCCGCTGCAGGTTGCGGCCTGGATGTCGCTACAAAGCGGGCAGTCTGCTGCGCAGCACCAATTTATTTCCTATGACAATCCCGTGCAGGGTACCTACCGGACGCAGCACGGATTTACCCCGGCTACAAAAGTTCAGAAGTACTGGGACCAGCTTTCGCGCGCGGGAAAAAGAGTGCTGGTGCTCAATAATCTCCTCGGGACGGCGCCAATTGAAGGTATTAACGGCGTGCAGGTGTGTGGTTTCTCTACGCATACTTTCGGGGAATACAGTCCCATTCGATCGTCGCCGCCACACCATGCCGCTGAGCTCCAGCGGCGGTTTCCCAGCGACCCGTATCATGTTGAGGACTGGGGGTCGCATGTGCTGCTGAATCCGCAGAGGCTGGTGCAGAGCGTTTGCAGCAACCTGCAGAGAAAGAGCCTTGTATTCAGTGAGTTCGTGGCGCAGGAGACCTGGGATCATGCGCATATCGGGCTGGACGATTTACACGGTGTGAGTCATATGCTGCTGCATTCTATTGATGAGGATGTCCTTCAGGCGGGCGTTGAAAATGCCAGCTTGCCGAGTTGGATTATTCAGACCTGCTCAGCACTGGATACCGCCCTGAACAGAATTGTCTCGGCTGCAGGGCCGGAGGTGACCGTGATGCTGGCTGCGCTGGGGGGGATAGATCGGGAGAATGCATGGTCACACCAACTCGATCCATTGCTCGCACGTATCGAACATGGCGCGAGCGCACACACAGCCAGCCTCTACAATCGCCTGGGAGGGCCATGGAACAAGATGCCGCATAGCATCAAACGAAAGTTGTTGCCGCTCAAGGGGTACCTGAGAGAGCACTATCTATCGCGCAAACGGGCATCAGCGCGGGCCTTCGGCATGCCCGTCAACGAGGAAGCCGGATCGATACGAATTAATGTCATCGATCGCGAACCGAGCGGGCGAGTGAAGCGCGGCAACGAGTATGAGCGATTGTGCGATGAACTGACTCGCGAACTATCTGAGTTGCGCGATGTTGATTCGGGCATTGCGCTGGTTGAAGAGATTGTCCAGGTCCCCCGCCTGCTCGACGTTGATCCTTACGCGCCATCCAGCCTGCCTGATCTGCTGGTTGTCTGGTCAAGGGAGAAGACTATGCAGCGGGTGGCATCCAGACGTGTGGGCGTTTATGAGCGTGCCTTCAAGCCTGCCCGGATCGCAGACCATGTCGTCGATGGCCTGTTGGTTGCGAGTGGGCCCCGCCTGGGCCACCTGCAGAACGTGTGCTCGGTACTCGACGTGGCGGCGACTATTCTGGCGATGCATGAACAAGTTGCGCCTGACCAGGTTGCATCGACCTGATTGGAATGGAGGCAGCACCCTGAAAAAGGCACGCACACTGGTTATTTCCCTGGATTGTGTCAATGCCAGGTTGTTGGACGGGTTGACCGAATCGGGCCAGCTGCCTGCGTTGACACGCCTGCGGCAGGCCGGGGGATCTGTATTTACGCGTGGCCTGGGCTTATCCGCAGAAGGCGATTGGCTAAGTTTCTATACAGGGTTGGAACCCTCAGTACATGGACATATCGCTTACGACGAGATTATACCCGGCACCTACCGCAGCCGGCTGACCACGGCTGCGAGGACCGCTGAGCCCCCGATATACCAGTTGCTCGCAGACAATGGGCAGGATGTGATTGTGCTGAATCCCATGCATGTCGGGATTTCTTCTCTCAGTCGCGGCTGCGTGGTGACCAATTTTCACGGTCACGATACCGCGCACTACTTTCCACTTACATCTCATCCCCCTGAGTTGGCGCTTGAGCTTGGCAGCCGCTTTCCTGATGACCCCGTACACCCCAACGACTGGGGCCTGTCGAAATGGGCTGACCCGGAAAGATTGCTGCGCGGTAAACAGGAGACCTTGAGACGCAAGATCGCTGTTTTTAAAGAGCTCATAGAGCGTGAGCCCTGGGAGTTTGCCTACCTGGGGTTGGACGAATGTCATGAGATGAGCCACCTGTTCTGGCATTTGCACGACAGCCAGCACCCTCGCTTTGATTCACGTGACGGACGCAGCCCAGACCCGCTGCTGAGGATGCTTACCGAGATCGACGCAGCTCTGGATGGGCTGATTCAAAAGCTTCCTGCCGATTGCCTGGTCGTCGTGGTCTCAATCGCCGGTATTGGCGGCAACTACTCCTGGTCACATCTGGTGGATGAATTGCTGGACCGATTCGAGGGTAGTGCCCCCGGCCGGGGAAGCTACCAGACCCTCAGAAACCTCTGGAATTCATTGCCCCACATAATGCAGCGGCCACTGCATTCCGCGCGCCATCACTTTCGCGAGTCGCTGTTGGAACGCAAACGAATTAAGGCACGAGCCTTCGCGATGCCTTTGAACGAGATGGCAGGCGGCGTACGGATTAACCTGGCAGGTCGTGAACCGAAGGGCAGGGTTCAGCCCAGCGAGCATGATGGCCTATGCGAGGAGCTGGCGGAAAAGTTCAAGAGCCTCAAGTGTGTTGCAACGGGGCAGCCCCTGGTAAGTCGGGTTGTCCGAAGCACAGAAGCGCTGCCCGGCCCATACCTGGATCGCATGCCGGATCTCATGATTGAATGGAACACGGAATGTGCAATTACCGTTGCCGGATCAGATTCAGTTGGAGAAATACGCCGGGACTTCAGTGATGCCAGAACCGGGCACCATATTAACGAGGGCATCGTGCTCTATTCCAACGGAGCAGATGCCGGCAGTAGCGTTGTGGGACATGTCAGCCTGGCGGCTGTCGGGCAGGCCCTGCTCGCGCGACAGTTGGACGGGCAGGATTTCGGGGAATCGCTGCTTGAGTCGCAGGTGTTGATTTGATCATCGACGCTACTGACCCTCACCGTTACGTACATATTTACCCGCGCTCGTGAATATACTCTTCATTACGTCCACACTCCCGCGATTCAAAAATGATGGCCAGGCACCGTTCGTGCTGGAGCAGGCGCTGGCCTGGAAATCGAAATTCGCTGGAGACCGCGTCATCGTGCTGGCGCCACACGATGACGAGGCGAAGACGCATGAAGTTTTTGAAAGCGTGGAAATCCGGCGCTTCAAGTACTGGTGGCCCACTTCTCACCAGGCCCTGATTTACCCGGCTATTCTGCCCAATATTCGGAAAAAGCGTTGGCCGATCATACAGGTCCCGGCGCTGTTGGCCTGTGAGTTCCTTGCAGCAAGAAGGCTGATTCGGGAAGCACGCGTAGATTTTGTGTTCGCACACTGGGTGATGCCGCAAGGAGTTGTCGCCTGGCTACTCCACCTGTTTTCCGGTGTTCCCTACGGCCTGAAGAACTACTCCTCCGATCTCCGTGTCTTTCAGCTGTTGCCGGTACTGGGACCATGGTTCGCGCGCCTCATAATAAGTTCTTCAGAGCGACTGATCTGCGAAAATTCCATATTGCGCCAGGAAGCACTGGCATTTTTCCCGGAGCGCACACGAGCCGAGGTATCTGAAAAGGTTGTATCACTGACCATGGGCGTATTTCATGGTGTAGATGCACCAGCAACATTCGATTCTACATCCGCCTCATGTGATTTCGCCTATATCGGGAGACTGTCCAGAAAAAAGGGAGTGGACCACTTCTTACGAGCCTTGACGGCCCTGCGCGAAAACGGGGTAAATTTCCGCGCGCGAATCGCTGGTGCTGGCGAAGAGATGGAAAACCTGCACAAAATCAATACCTTGTCTGACGTGGAGTTCGTCGGCCACATCTCGGGCGCGCGGAAAACTCAGTTCTTCATGCAGGCGCGCTATTTCGTGTTTCCTTCGATCGCCGTGCAGGATGATATCGAGGGTCTTCCTGTTTCGCTGCTCGAGGCGCTGTACATGGGCAAGGTCGTCATAGCCAGTCGCGCCACCAATATTCATTTACTGCCTGAGTATGAGACTATTCGTTCCAGAATTCTTATCCTGGAAGACCCGGAGAACGCAACGCAGTTTGCAGGTTTGTTGCGGGCATTGCTGTCGTTTTCCGAGGATGAGGTCCACCTTCGTGTAGCCGCAACACAGAACATAACAGCGGGCTTTGGGTGGGACAGGCGAATTGAAGAATATCGCCGGCTGCTACTGCCGGAAGTGTAACCAGTCAACGTGTTTTATCGAATCTTCAGTGCATTACCCCGACCACTTCGTCCTCTCGCCGTTGGCCTCTACGATGCTGTTAGGGGAGTAGATCGTTTCAATGTGCCGGTTGTTCCCCTGGCTGAGGAGTTGCAGGCGAATGTGAAACTATTGGCGGATCGCTTTCACCTGCTCCACCGGCTTCCAAAGGGAGGCGTGGTGGTTGAGCTTGGGGTGAACGTGGGGGATTTCTCGGCAGAAATACTCAGAATTACTCAGCCGAAGAAACTATTCCTCGTCGATCAATGGAGTGATTCCCGTTATTCGGGTCGTATCAGGAAGGGTGTACAGGAACGGTTCGCCAAAGAAATAGATAGCGGCGTGGTTCACCTAATCAATGCGAACTCACTCGATGCTGCCAGTCACTTCGAAGCGGGCTCCCTGGACTGGATTTACATTGATACCAACCACCAGTATCTGAATACCCAAAACGAACTGCGGGCCTATAAACCACTGATGAAGAGAACTGGTTACATTGCCGGCCATGACTATACGATCGGCAATTTTCGCAACGGCATTCGATACGGGGTAGTGGAAGCGGTAAACGAGTTCTGCAATGCAGAAAAATGGCAACTGGCATACCTGACCAATGAGCCGCATCGTTTTCTGAGTTATGGAATTTGTGCTGCTCGGGAGCTCTCTCTGGTGGAAGAGGGTTGACGCTGGACAAGATGGCTATCCGGCTATCATGGTTACTCCTAAAGCCGCGCAGGAGGGGTTTGGCGGCAATGCTTTCAAGGATGGATATGTGGAAGCGATCTATTCCGACCGCATCACACATGCCAGAGGCATGCTGCTGGGTAAAGTAGCTCCACGAGAGGATATACCCTGTACCCGTTGCAAGCTCTTCCAGGATCTTGAAAAACGAGGGAAATTTCTCAGCATTGAAGACATTCGAAACATGCCATTTGCTGGCTAGATACGATGCATAGTCGCTAAGCAATCTTATCGATAAGAAGAATACAGTATCCTGTGCTGAACCCAGTTTTTTCACTCAATCCCTTATCAATTTGGACATCACCTTCCCACAAATAAATATCTCCTGGGGATGCCCCTTTTTTCTTTGTATTGTATTCTTTTGTTATTTTCACCTTAAAATCAACAGCAACACACGCCCCAGTTTTTCCTTGCATAGAATTTGAGTCATCTCCAGACACAGTGCCCATTAAGACAACTGATATAAAGCTCAGTTTGACAAAATACCTCTTCACTCAAAAGTCCTTTTTCATTGAAGTGTATGGCGCTAGTTTACCATCGAGAGCGATTTAAGGGGTTGGACATAGTTGAAATTAAACTTGATCAATCACCAGACAAATTTGATGTCATTGCTGCCTGGCATCCTCGCTACAATGAAGATGCGCTTCAAAAGTGGATAATATCAATGCTTCAAGTTGAGTAGCGGAATCGCGTTCGAACCACCTATACTTGGGCATCTATTAAAACTGTGATGGTCAGTGGGAAACAGAAAAAACTCAGGCCCATTTCAAATTAACCGCAGAGATTTCCTGCGCTACACCAGTCTGGCGAGTCTGGCGATTACAGGTAGTTTGCCCGGTGTAAGCTGGGCGGTGCGTGGTAACCAATTGCATATCCGCAATTACCTGG
>PVMS01162990.1_pt1 | contig 13489 bp, 10 predicted proteins | sample 1853461 | NCBI WGS metagenome assembly PVMS01 (sample SAMN08582032, study PRJNA380276) | Marine sediment metagenome, whole genome shotgun sequencing project. | isolation source: ocean sediment barecode stripped | collected 2017 | reverse complement strand
CTGCCGCCCTGATCACCACCGTAGTAGAGCCAGTCCTGATCTGTAGCAACTGCAGGCATGGCAAACAAGAGTGTCGTCAACAGCGCCTCGCAGGCCTTATTCATTGAGTAACCGGGACTGACTCAATGACGGATTCTTGCTGCTGTTTAAGCGGCGTAATTCTAAGCAGCGTGGGTATGCCACCTTCGGATTGCCAGGTGGGGAAATGTGAGTTGGTGACATAAACGGCACCGGTTTCTTCGTCTATCTCAACGTCACGACCAAAAAACCTTTGCTTGGGTAATGGAAACACTTTCCAGCTTTCGCTGGCGATATCGAATGACAACAGCGTATCTGACTGGTTGCCATTGACCCAGACAACCCCGTTTGTCTTGTCGATGTTCAGTGAATACGGGATTTCGTTAATCACCGGCAACTCATATTTGCTGTACTTGGCTGTTTTCGGGTCATATTTGACCAACAATGAGTCCTGAAATGCCACGATCCAGATATTTCCATCAGCATCGGCCCGTAACCTGCGCGGGCCACCAAAAGGAAAATCGAGCATAGTGATTTCATCAGTTTCCGGGTTGATCATTGCCAGATCGTTAGCATACAAACGAGCTACCCAGATCATTCCATCCGGCGCCACATCTATACCGTATGGCATCGGCAAGCCGTTGCCTTCGCGGTCGGGTGAAGGTCTTGGCTGATTTTCCGGGTCCATCCAGAATATCAGCGGCAGCAACTTGATGGTTGCCCACTCTTTAAAGCCGCGGCTTGGTAAATCGTAGAATTTGAATTCCTGTTTATCACGGTCAAACATGGCAACCTGCGATGACACGGCCAGCGTAAACCAGACCCGGTCCTTGTCATCTATACGGATGGTATGTGGGTAAAAACCCTCCGGCATTTTATGCACAGTGAATTCCCTGCTGCGCGGATTAAACTCCAGTAGTGCCTGTTGCATGGATGGCGTAATGAATATATTGCCATCTTTTTTTGAGTATGCGAACGAGTGCACACCCATGTAGTTGTTCAATTTCGGGAAAGTTGTGAACCGGTTGCCCAGAAATCCACCCAGCCTGGCATCGGTATCGTGCGGTACTTTAAACACGGTGTAGTCGCCGCTTTCAGGGTCCAGTGCATAAATCCGGTCTTGCAGATTGTCGCCGATGTAAATATTGCCATCGGGGTGCAACAGGAAATCATGCATCTGGGAGAAACTGTCACCCAGGGGCCATTCGGTCATTTCTATTTCCGGTAAATGTGATTCCCAGGCACGTGGCTGTGGTATTTGCTGCGGATTGTCACGCAATTGCCGGTATTCCTTGCGTAGCAATTCTGCAATTTTCTGATGATCATCATCCGGCAAACGTGCACCATAACCATTCATTCGCTCAAAGATGCTGATCCATTGTTCTTTGGTGCGCTCGCCACGCATAAATGAAGAGGCTTGCTGGTGGCAGAATGCACAATTTAACTGAAAGGTTTTCTTGAGCTCAATATCACCACCAAAATCCAGCTGTGACAGCCAGACATTGGATGGATAACTGGCAATGTGTTGCTCGTCGCTCATTTTCTTCATCACCAGTTTGCTGCCAGGCTCTGTCAATTCGGCGTCGACATAACCCTGGGCACGAACCCGGTATCTGAAGGCATCATCAGAATCAGTAAAAATAACCCTGCCCCGGGCATTGCTGAAGCGAGTTACTGTGGTCGCTGTTTTGTTGGTAACGCCATTCGGCGCATAACCATCATCAGCAAGATTTGCCTCGGGCACCTCAAGCGGAATTCGGCTGATCATTACCTGTGGCAACGCTTCGCCTGCCTCATTTGTAATCGTGAATGTCAGCGCATGGCTACTGGTAGCACATGCCAGGAAGCTCAAAACTACCAACAGCCGTATTGTTGCCTTATTCATTTTCAACCAACCAATCATAAAAAAACCCAGGTGTCATTCAGTGTTTTCGAGAACCCTGTATGCCTCTTTAATCAAGTATGCCTGAATAAGGTCCGCATCGGCATCACTCACATAATTGGCCATGGAAGGCATACCTTTGTCCTGATACAGGCCGCCCAGCACAATTGCTTTAAAAATCTCGTGTGTATTCGCGGACATGAAGCGCAGGTCCGGGATATAGCTAACCGCTGAAATGGCACCCTCGCCATGACAGGCAAAACAGCGGGTGTGATAAATGTCATCGCCCCGTTGAATATCTTCGGCACTTGCGGTCAATTCGGGTGGCTCCGGTATGCCACGGTCAAATCGCACTGGTTCAGGTAGTTTGCCATCGGCATCGAGTTCGAATACTAGTATTCGACTGCGGTTAACGCTGCCTTTGGATCTACTGGCGATTTCTCCAAATGTAATTAAAGAACCGCCCCAACCTGCCACTACCGCAATATATTGCTTGTCACCGACACGATAACTGATGGGTGCCGCAACAATTCCTGTTTGCGCTTCAAAGTCCCATAGTTTTTCACCACTATCCGCTTTGTAAGCTGCAAATTGACCATCTGCGTTACCCTGGAAGACGAGATTACCAGCGGTGGAAAGAATACCGCCATTCCAGAGGTTGCTATGCGGCACACGCCAGACTTCCTTTTGTTCGACCGGATCCCAGGCGGTGATAAAGCCGGTAAACAGGCTCAGCGTACCCGCACGTTCCTCCGGATCATCCGGCATGGTTGCCTTGGTCCAATCCACACCGGTGTTATAGAAGTCTTTCTCGTAACTAAAGCCTTCATCATGTGCGTAAACACCCAGGTTTTGCTGCGCCGGAATGTAAACCAGCCCGGTATCCGGGCTATAGCTCATCGGATGCCAGTTATGCCCACCCTGTGAACCGGGAAAGTTAACCACCGGCACGCCGGCATCGTAGCGAACACCCTCTGCCTCAATCGGACGGCCGGTTTCCTGATCAACGTGACTGGCCCAGGTCACCATGGTGTATTTTTCAGCCGAGTAAAACTCGCCATTTTCACGGTTCAGTACATAGAAGAAGCCGTTTTTCGGCGCCTGCATGATCACTTTGCGAATTTCGCCATCCACTTCAAGATCGGCGAGGATCATATGCTGGGTAGCGGTGTAATCCCAGGAATCACCCGGTGTGGTCTGGTAGTGCCAGACGTATTCGCCGGTATCCGGTCTTAGCGCGACAATGGATGACAGGAACAGGTTGTCACCACCTTCGGGGCTGCGGATCATGCGGTTCCACGGTGCACCATTACCGACGCCGATGTAGAGCAGATCAAGTTCCGGGTCGTAGGCCATGGAGTCCCAAACCGTTCCGCCACCGCCCATTTTCCACCACTCACCTGTCCAGGTCTCGGCGGCTTTTTCCAGGATCGGATTTTCAAATTCTTTAGAGGGGTCGCCAGGCACCGTGTAAAAGCGCCAGTTCAACTTGCCGGTCTCAGCATCGTAGGCCGAGACAAAACCACGCACATCGAACTCGGCTCCGCCGTTGCCTATCATCACATTGCCTTTGATGACCCTGGGCGCGCCGGTAATGGTATAGGCGGCGTCTTCGGGTGTGGTCTGAACCTCCCAGACAACACTGCCATCGCTGGCGTTCAAGGCCACCAGCCTGCCATCGATCGTGCCGACGTAAATCTTGCCATTCCAGGCTGCGACACCGCGGTTCACCACATCGCAACAGGCATGCAATGCCTTTGCTTTGGAGACCTCCGGGTTGTATTGCCACAACAGTTCACCACTCACGGCATCAAACGCATACACCATGCTCCATGAACCGCTGACGTACAGCACGCCATCGATCGCCAGCGGTGTTGCCTCCATGCCACGGTTGGTTGGAAAATCATAAAACCAGGTCAAACCCAGACGGTCAACATTGCCCGCATTAATTTCTGTGAGCGGGCTGAATCTCTGTTCATCGTAAGTGCGCCCATGTGACAGCCAGTTGCCGGGCTCGCTATTGGCAGCACCTATGCGTGCCCCGTTGACCAGCGGTGTTGCTTTTGCCTGGGTCTTTGCGGAAGCAGGTATTGTGGTCTGGCTGTCATTTGATTGCTCGCCGCAAGCGGCAATCATGATTGCCGATAGCAGGATAACGCAATGAGCGAGTCTCTTTACGGAATTGGTTTTCGGCTTCATTTAATGGGTTCCTGCGTGAAAATTTTACCTGCTCCCTGGTATTCTGAACCTGTTGCACAGCATGGATGGTCAGTATGTTACTAAAAAAGCTGGAGTCCGAAGACTTGATTGAAGTTGCATTCCGCAAAATCAGAATACTGGACCCGCTAAAGTTACGTGGTAAGCGTCGAAAAACCGGGATCTAGATTTACTTCCGCCATCGCTACTATGGGCAGGGAGTGTTACCGGCATATACTACGGTAACCACCGAGCCAAGAACCCGACATGTGCGACACCTTCGTAGCCTTACCCAACGTAACCCTCGACGCCAAGCTGATCTTTGCTAAAAACAGCGACCGCCCCGGCGGTGAGATCCAGGAAGTGGTTTCTTTTCCGGCGCAGCAGCACGCCGCAGGCGACACCCAATTATGCACTTACCTGCAAATCCCCCAGGCCCGACAAACCTTCGCTGTCATTCTTTCCAAGCCGCGCTGGATGTGGGGTGCTGAGATGGGCGCGAACGACCACGGCGTGGTGATCGGCAATGAAGCTGTCTGGACCACCGAGCCCTATGCCGAAACCGGGCTCACCGGTATGGACCTGGTGCGCCTGGGGCTGGAGCGGGGAGCAACGGCATATGACGCCTTGCAAGTGATCGTCGGCTTGATGGAAGTACACGGTCAGGGCGGGAATTGTGCCGAACACTTTGCCATGAGCTATCACAACTCCTACCTGCTTGCGGATCAGACCGGCGCCTGGGTACTGGAAACCGCCGGGCGATACTGGGTGGCCGAGAAAATTACAGATGACACCCGTTCCATATCCAACAACCTCAGCATCCATGATGAGGGCGATCTGCGGCATGTGGAGTTGGATCGTATTCTGGACCGTGGTGAGAAACTTGATTTTGCCCGGCTGTTTTCCCCAAAAGAGGCCTGGGGCACTGTTTCACCAAGGTCCAGGGAAGGGCGTGTCAGAGAACTTTGCCAGCGTAATGAAGGCAAATTTACGCTCGAAATTGCCAAATCCATTCTGCGTGATCACAGCGGCAATATCTGCATGCACGGGGATTTTGAGACCCGCGGCAGCCAGATTTCGGTGCTGGGGCAGGAGGATTATACGCATTGGTTTATTGAAGATCCGTTTCCCTGCCGGCAGGAGTATCAGCTGAGGGTTTTGTAGTAATCTTATTAATCACCTGTTGGCGCCACAGGACGTATACTTTCCCAATCTGGTACACGCGATAAATATATTCTCAGACTTTAAAAGAGACACGACATGAACAGCGTATTAAACGAACTTCCTGAAACCAATCTGGATCCGATAAGGGCTGAACTCGACAACTGCCTGCAAATCCAGCGCAAAGCCTACTTTGCTGATCCAAACCCTGGTCTGGAGCAGCGCAAAGCCGACCTGCTGGCATTAAAACGCATGATCAGCGAAAACACAGACGCATTTATTGATGCCATCAACATGGATTATGGCAATCGCTCGCGTCATGAAACCTTGTTCGCAGAATTGATCCTGGTGCTGGATGGCATTCATTTTGCTATCAAGAACCTGAAAGGCTGGATGAAGACCCAGCGACGGGACATTGATTTCACCACCTATCCCGGCGCTAAAAACCGCGTGATTCCGCAACCCGTGGGTGTGGTTGGTGTGATCGTGCCATGGAACTTCCCACTGCAACTGTGCTTTGTACCATTGACCTACATTTTTGCCGCCGGTAACCGGGCTATGGTCAAGATGTCGGAAAATTCACGTCATTTGAGCAGACTGCTGATCAAGCTTGTGCCAGATTATTTCCCGCCTGAAAAATTGACCTTTTTTGAAGAAACCGGTGGCGTGGGTATCCAATTCTCACAACTGCGCTTTGACCACCTGATTTTTACCGGTTCCGGTGCTACCGGAAAAGCCGTGATGGCTGCCGCTGCGAAGAACCTGACACCGGTTACGCTGGAATTGGGTGGGAAATCCCCCGCCATCATCGCACCCGATTACCCGATGCAAAAGGCCGTCGAACGAATCATGTTCGCCAAGCAATATAACGCCGGCCAGGTGTGTGTGGACGTGGACTATATCTTTATTCCCGAAGACCGGGTCGATGAGTTTGTCGAAGAAGCCAGAGCCTGGGTCAGTAAGCATTGCCCGGATATCAACAGTCGTGACTACACCTCGATTATTGATCAAAGAGCCTATGACCGGCTAACCGGCGCTCTCGCGGACGCGGAGCAGAAAGGCGCAACCCTGGTTAATTTGTCAAAAGACCAGCAGCCAAATCCGGAGACCAGAAAAATCCCCCTGTATTTGGTTTTAAACACGACAGATGACATGGTCTTGCGGCAACGGGAAATATTTGGCCCGATCATGCCCGTTATTCCGTACAAAGACAGCCAGGAAATACTCGATTACATCAACCAGCGGGATCGGCCACTGGCGTTCTACCCCTTTACCAACGATAAGTCGCTGCAACAGTTCTACCTTGACCGGGTGATGTCAGGCGGCGTCTGCGTCAATGATGCCCTGCTGCATCCCGGCCAGCATGATCTGCCGTTTGGTGGTGTGGGTGAGAGTGGCATGGGCCATTACCACGGCTATGAAGGCTTTGTGACTTTTTCCAAATTACGCCCGGTGTTTTACCAGGCTGGTTTCAGTGTTCTGAAATACCTTTCACCGCCCTACGGCAAGCTGGCTGACAAAATCACCGGCATGATGTTAAAGATGAAAAAGTAGTTTCGTAACTACATGCACAAGCTACTCGAAGAGATCAAAAACATTGTCGGGCCGGCCGGTGTATTGCTGGGTGATGATGTCAGTGGCCGTTCAGATAACTGGCCGCCGACGGGTGGTTGCCAGGCACAGGCGATTATCCGTCCGGCCAGCACCCGGGAGGTGTCAGAAGTTCTCAAACTCTGCCACGCTGCCGGCCAGAGTGTTGTCACCCACGGTGGTTTAACCGGTCTGGTTGGTGGCGCAAAGGCCAGCAAAGACGATATCGTACTATCGCTGGAGCGTATGGGTGGTATGGAACCGGTCGATGTCGTCAATCGCAGCATCACCGTTGATGCCGGCGTGCCTTTACAAAAAGTACACGAAGCAGCCGAAGCAGCTGATCTGTTGTTCCCGCTTGATCTTGGCGCCCGTGGCAGTTGCACTATAGGCGGAAATATTTCAACCAATGCAGGCGGTAATAGCGTCATTCGCTATGGGATGATCCGGGATCAGTTATTGGGTGTTGAGGCGGTTTTGGCTGATGGCACGATCATCTCATCACTGGGTGGCGTGATTAAAAACAACACCGGATATGATCTGAAGCAGTTGTTCATTGGCTCAGAAGGCACATTGGGTATCGTAACTCGCGCGGTTCTACGGTTGCGGCCCTTACCACGTTCCTGCAATACAGCATTGGTAGCCATTGAAAGTTTCGAGCTACTGGGACAGTTCCTGAGTGATATGGATTCAGCCCTGGGTGGCACCCTGAGTGCGTTTGAAGTGATGTGGAATGATTACTATCGCCTGATCATTGGTGATGGCAGCAATCATGGCCATCCGCTTGGTTCAGAGCACGGGTTTTATGTGCTATTGGAATCCACCGGCGGCCACGAAAAATCAGATACAGCTCGCTTTGACGCTGCATTGGAAGAAGCGTTTGAATCAGAACTGATCGTTGATGCGGTGATTGCGCAAAGCAAGAAACAGCGCGAAGATCTTTGGGCCATCCGTGATGATATTGAAAGGCTGACGCAAATGCTGATGCCACCTATCGTCTTTGATATCAGCCTGGGAATCCCGCAGATGGACGATTATGTCAAAGAAGTCCGCCAACAGTTAACAGAGCGGTGGCCAGACTCCCGCATGGTGGTGTTTGGGCATCTTGGCGACGGCAATATCCACCTGGTCCTGACGGTTGGCAGCCATGACCCGGGTGAAGTACATGCCGCTGATTCCATCATTTACGAAGCGCTGGGGCGCAGGCAGGGCGTAATTTCAGCCGAACACGGTATCGGCCTGCAAAAACGCGAGTTTCTGAAGCACTCACGCAGTGCAGATGAAATTACACTGATGAAAACCCTGAAAACAGCACTTGATCCAAAAGGCATACTCAACCCAGGCAAGATTTTTGCCATCGAGGAGAATTGAATTTCATGAACGGAGCAGAAAGACTACTTGAAACCCTGGTTGAAAGTGGCATAGAAATTTGTTTTGCCAACCCCGGCACATCTGAAATGCAGCTGGTATCGGCGATTGGCAACAACAATGACATGCGCGCCGTGTTGTGCCTGTTTGAAGGTGTCGTGTCCGGCGCTGCCGACGGTTATGGGCGCATGAGTGACAAACCGGCAATCACCTTATTGCATGTCGGTTCAGGTTTTTCAAATAGTATGGCAAATCAACACAATGCCAAACGTGCGCATGTGCCACTGGTTAATATCGTCGGCGATCACGCCACCTACCATCTTCAATATGACGCGCCGTTAACCTCGGATGTGCCAGGGCACGCAAAACTTTGCTCCGAATGGGTGGGTGTTTCGGAGTCTGCTGATGATTTGGCTGTATGCGGCGCCAAGGCAGTACAGATTTCGATGCAAGGTTGGGGGAAAGTTACAACCCTGGTGGCGCCGGCTAACCATGCCTGGGAGGAATCTGTAAACCAGGCCCCTGCCCTCAAATTACCAGCCATGGAAACCGTGTCCGCTGACACCATTGCGGAAATCGCCCAGGCACTTTCCAACGGTAAAACAACGGCACTTTTCCTCGGTGGCCGCGCCTTGCGGGAAGAAAGCCTCACTGCGGCAGGACTCATTGCAAAGGCCACCGGCGCCCGTATCATGTGTGAGACTTTTCCCGCCCGATGGCACCGCGGTGCCGGGCGCGTAGCGGTTGAACGCCTGCCATATTTTTCCGAGCAGGCTGCAGAGGCCTTAAACGGTTTAGAACAACTTATTTTAGTTGGCGCTGCCGCACCGGTTTCATTTTTTGCTTACCCTGGAAAAGATAGTGTGCTGACGCCCGCAAATTGCAAAATTGCAACGCTGGCAAAGGTTCACCAGGATGTGTTGACTGCTCTTGAAGATACCGCGACCGCGCTGTCTGCAACCGGGCCTGCGGACTTGACTCCGCCAGCCCCTGAACAGCCTTCCCCCACAGGTGTACTATCCCCGATCGCAATTGGCCAGAGCATCGCTCAGTTATTACCGGAAAACGCCATCATCTCCGATGAGGCCGCCACCTGCGGTCTGGCCCTGGCACCGACGACGGCACAGGCACCGGCACATGACTGGCTGACACTGACCGGCGGCGCAATTGGCCAGGGCTTACCCCTGAGCCTCGGTGCAGCACTTGCCTGTCCGGATCGAAAGGTCATCGCTTTGCAAGCAGATGGCAGCGCAATGTACACCGTGCAGGCGCTGTGGTCGATGGCCCGGGAGAAGACCGATGTTACGGTGGTGATTTTCAATAACCGCAGTTATGCCATCCTTAACATCGAACTGGCCCGTGTCGGTGCGGGACAACCAACTCCAAAAACACTGTCCATGCTGGATATATCCCGCCCGGATATCAATTGGGTTGAAATCTCCGAAGGCATGGGTGTACCGGCAACACGTGCAACCAGCGCCGAAGAATTTCATCAGCAGTTTGCAGATGCAATGGCAAGTAAAGGTCCACGATTGATTGAGGCAATGGTTGTTCAGCAAATGCCGTGAGCATCAGCCACAACATTGATGTTGAAATAAAATAGATTTTACTTTCAATACATATTTTAACTTACTGGTAATAAAGGAATATCTATGGAGTTAATTGGCTATCTTGACTCGCCATTTGTGCGTCGCGTTGCAATCACAATGCGATTCCTCGGCATAAAATATACCCATCGTGAATTGTCGATATTCAGGGACTTTGATCAGTTCAGCAGAATCAATCCCACCGTCAAAGTGCCCACGCTGGTGTTGGACGACGGTCAGATTCTGATTGATAGCAACCTGATTATCAGCTACCTGGAATCACAATTAGCCGGCTATAGCCTGATGCCCTCAGACGCCAATGAGTACGTGACAGCCTTGCATCATATCGGCATCGCCATGGTTGCAATGGAAAAGGCCGCTCAACTGGTATACGAAACAACCCAGCGTCCCGAATCGCATCAACATGGCCCATGGATTGATCGTCTGGAATCACAACTCAAAGGCGCAGCCGATCTGATGGAATTGGCCGTTACCGACAGCGCAGCGTCAGACCACACATGGTTGTTCGGCGCACAACTGACCCAGGCCGATATCACAACTGCGGTCGCCTGGCGTTTCCTGATGCATACTGATTGCGTAAACCTGCAAGCGGCCGACTTCCCCGCATTGGTGCAGTTTTCGGCTCGCGCTGAAGACTTGCCTGAGTTTTTAGCTTGTCCGTTGACATAAACCAGCGTCTAAAACTTCTTGTTTTTGATGATACGGGCGTCAGGTCCTTTTTCTTCAGTAGTAGATTAATAGCAACTAGCCAGGCGCTATTTACTGCTATTTTTTGGAGTCAGATTACTCATCACCTCGTCGAGATTAAATGATGCAGGTTTTTGACGGGGCGGATACGCCATCAGACTGGCAACCATTTTTCCTGCTGCTGCCGTGGCCGGAGCACCAATGAATTGAACCATCGCCTCCATCCACTCGTAATAGGTATTAGAGTCATGTTGCGCGCGCTCAAATGGATCCATTCTGAGATCAAATATCAGCGGGATACGTAACTTTACAAAGGGCTCCATCCACACCCTGAACTGGCGTGCTTGCTGCTCCATGAAAACCAGTTTCCAGCGGCCCATACGCATTGCCGTGAGTTGGCCGTCATCATTCCAGTAGAAGAATTCATTGCGCGGCCAGTCACCGCCTTCCCCGGTCAGCATCGGTAACAGGTTGTATCCATCTAAATGCACCTTGTATGTCCGGTCAGCAATGGTATGACCCTTAAGGAGTTTTTGCGTGATTTCCGGATCACCTACCGCGGCCATCAAGGTTGGTATCCAATCAGTGTGGGAAGCAATGTCGTTATAGACGCTGTCAGCCTTGATCTTTGCCGGCCAGCGAATCAGGAACGGTACCCGGTAACCACCCTCCCAGTTGGTGTTCTTCTCACCACGAAATGGGGCAATGGCGCCATCCGGCCACATATTGAGATGCGGGCCATTGTCGGTGGTGTAAATTACAATGGTGTTGTCTGTAATGCCCAGATCATCCAGTTTATCGAGCAACTGCCCGACATGGTTGTCGTGCTGCAGCATGCCGTCGGCGTAGAAATTAAGACCGGATTTACCGACCCATTGAGGTGGTATGTGGGTGTTGTAGTGCATACGCGTGGAGTTGAACCAGGTGAAAAAAGGCCTGCCGGTTTTGTGTTGCCGTTCCATGAAATCAAGCGCCGCTGCCAGGAACTCCTCATCAACGGTTTCCATGCGCTTCCTGGTCAATGGCCCGGTATCTTCGATCTTGCCATCTGCGCTGGAGCGGATAACGCCTCTTGGCCCAAACTTCTTGCGGAATTCAGGGTCCGCCGGATAGTTGGGGTGTTCCGGTGCCTCTTCTGCATTGAGGTGATAAAGGTTGCCGAAAAATTCATCAAAACCATGATTGGTAGGCAGGAATTCATCTATCACCGAGGTGGTTTTTACCGAACTGTCCGGTTGCATAACCCAGTGGTTTGAGCAACTCAGCCAGGGTCGGATCTTCCGGACGTATGCCCAGATCTGCGCCAGGAATCCCAACCTTGGTCAAACCAGTGCGCACCGGCATTTGCCCGGTAATGAATGCAGAACGGCCGGCCGTACAGGATTGCTCGGCATAATAATCCGTAAAACGCGCGCCCTCTTTCGCTAGCCGGTCAATATTGGGTGTGCGGTAACCCATCATGCCGTCATTGTTGTAGCTGACATTCCAAAAGCCGATATCATCGCCAAAAATCACCAGAATATTGGGTTTGTCGGTTTTGGCCTGTATTGCGCCGCTGAAAAGCAACAGGGCAGCGAGCACAGCAAAAGCCACCTGTTTTGCATGGTCAAATTGCACTTTCACTCGATTCTCCACTGGCTATTAATAAATTGGATACACAGGTTAACAGGTATTAAAAAACCTGTATGTAAGCTGACCAATATCAAGTGTGCCCGTAATGCAATGCACTAATATCTGTAGCTATTCGCGTAGTTACAGTACTGGAGTATTGCTTATGTCCTTAGACGGAAATCAACAGCTGCACAAGATCCAGCCTCCTGCGGGCGGCTATCATGCTGCAGCTATCAATATCGTCCATCGTGAAGATTTCTCGGATGTCACTTTCTTACTGGAAATAAACCATCCGATGATGGCGAATGCTGCCCGGCCCGGGCAGTTTGTGATCGTGATGTCGACCGAGGATGGTGAGCGGATACCGTTGACAATTGCGGATTTTGATCGTGAAAAAGGCACCATAACCCTGGTGATACAGGCAGTGGGAAAGACTACCCAACAAATGCAGCGCGATTGCCTTGAAGGCACTGAACTGATCAGTGTCACCGGTCCGATGGGAGAACCCAGCCATATCAGTAATGCCGGCAAAGTCATCTGTGTGGGTGGCGGACTCGGCGTAGCCCCGGTATTTCCCCAGGCGCGGGCCTACAAGCAGGCCGGCGCCTATGTGATAGGTGTGCTTGGCTTCCGCAATAAAGAGCTGGTTTTCTGGGACGATAAATTCAGCGAGGTTTGCGATGAATTGATTATCTGTACCGATGACGGTTCGGCCGGCATCAAGGGACGGGTCACTGACGGCATCGAAATGGCGATTGAAAAATATCCGGATATTGCTGAAGTGCTGGCGATCGGCCCGCCGATCATGATGAAAGCCAGTGCGGAAACCACGCGGCCCTATGGAATCAAGACCACCGTCAGCCTGAACCCGGTGATGGTTGATGGTACCGGCATGTGCGGCGGTTGCCGCGTTAAGTTGCACGATGGGATGAAATTCGCCTGTGTTGACGGCCCGGAATTCGACGGTCACAAGGTGGATTTTGATGATTTGATGAACCGTCTGGGACGTTTTAAAGCAGACGAGAAGCAGGCGGTTGAGAAATGGACCGAAAGCTGCAAAGCCAGGATTTGACGATGCCCAAAAAGATTATCAAGAAAACCATACGCAATATTCCCCAGGAACGTACGGCCATGCCGGTGCAAGAACCGTCTGACCTGGTGCAAAATTTTGAGGAAGTCGCTAAAGACTACAGCATCGAAGACGCCCTGGTTCAAGCCCACCGCTGCCTTATTTGGCTGCAGCCGGCCTGTGTACCGGCCTGCCCTGTGCATATCGACATTCCCGGCTTTATCCAGAAGATCGTGGATAAAAACTACCGCGGTGCCTACGACGTACTCAGCGATTCCAACCTGCTGGGTGCGATTTGCG
>PVMS01060699.1_pt1 | contig 13489 bp, 15 predicted proteins | sample 1853461 | NCBI WGS metagenome assembly PVMS01 (sample SAMN08582032, study PRJNA380276) | Marine sediment metagenome, whole genome shotgun sequencing project. | isolation source: ocean sediment barecode stripped | collected 2017 | reverse complement strand
TGCTGAAGTTAAATGGCTGGGATAAAGAAAACCTGCCCGTACTTGATTATGGATTTCCCAACAGCGTGACTGAACGACAGATTTTTGAACAGTTTCGCAGCTTCATGATGGAGATAGGCTATCCTGCTGAAAAAATCCGGCCGATGATATTTGCCACCTACGGCGACTATCAACGAGCCTATTCACAAGGCAAAGTAACATTGATCAACACCAGCTGGACCATGGATTACCCTGACATGGAAAATATCATGCAGCTGTATTACGGCCCGAATGCAGCACCCGGTTCCAACTCGGCCAGCTATCATAACCCGGCCTACGACCGGCTTTATGAAACCAGCTCTACCTTAAGCGAGTCACCCGAACGTACACGGATTTATCGCGAAATGAACCAGCTGCTGATGGATGATTGTGCCAGTATTTCAGGTATTTCGAGAACCCTGTTATTTTTATGGAACAAGCAAGCTATCATGAAACCGGACCGGTCATTTGTTGGGGGGTATTTCATGCGCTTTGTTGACCTGAAGGAGACATCAGCCACACCATGATAAGCCGGCATCTTGCACCAGCCAGACTGCCGTTCATTATCCGCAGGTTTTTGTACGGCATTCCATTAATGCTGGGTGTGACCTTTATCAGTTTCTTACTGATGGTCTATTTCGGCCCGGACAAGACCTATGAACTGCTGGGTAAAAACCCGACCAGCGAGCAGATTAGCGAAGTCCGCCATGCGCTGGGTTACGACCAGCCATTTCTGTTACGTTATGGCAATTACCTGCAAGAGCTTGTTACGCTGGATCTCGGCCTTTCCGATTCAACCGGTGAGGCCGTCGCGTCGATACTGACCCGCACCCTGCCGGTTTCAATCGCACTGGTGCTACCCGGTTTTATATTGGGAAATGTTATCGGCCTGATGCTAGGCATGCTGGCCGCCTGGTACCGTGGCCGATGGCTGGACAAACTGGTTATGTCGGCATCAGTCGTAGGTATGAGTGTCAGTTTTCTTGTGATCATCATCGGTCTGCAGATACTGCTGTGTACACCCTATGGCCTCAACCTGTTCCCGGTACGGGGCTGGCAGGTTCATGACCTGTCCTCCTATTTCTATTATGTGGCGGTCCCCACGCTGGCTCTTTTGCTGGTGACGCTGGGCTATAACACACGCTTTTACCGGGCAGTGATGGTGGATGAAATAGAACGCGACCATATCCGCACATTACAGGCCTATGGCACGTCACCTCTTGAAATGATGTTTAAACATGTGTTGAAGAACAGCCTGATTCCGGTCATCACACGGATCATGTTTTCAGTGCCATTTGTACTGGTTTCCGGCAGCCTGCTGCTGGAAAGTTATTTCGGAATACCAGGTATCGGCCTGGTGACATTTAGCGCCATCACCTCCGGCGACCAGCCTGTTCTCAAAGCCGTGGTCAGTCTGACCGGCGTGCTATTCGTGCTGGCGCTGATGCTCAACGACATGCTCTATAGCGTCGTTGACCCCAGGATGGCCCGTCAATGAAACGCTCAACCTGGCAACGTCTGGCGGCTGACCGCTACGGTATGGCTGGTCTGGTCATCGTCATAATCTTCGCTATCGTGGCCTTAAGTGTCTGGACCGGTCTGCTGGGACAGGGCTGGTCTGAAGTCAGCGGCGATCGCTGGGAAAGCTACAGTGCCTCACACTGGTTCGGCACCAACCTTCTCGGTCAGGACATTCTGCAACGCACACTTTTCGGTGCGGCAACCGCTTTTGAAATCGGTCTTATCGTCACCATTTTTTCCATCGTGCTGGGCACTGTGCTCGGTGCACTGGCGGGTTGGTATAGTAACAGCTGGCTGGATGAGGCCATCCTGTGGCTCAAGGGTGTGCTCGACTCCATTCCGTTTTATCTGTTTGCCGCAGCGATCGCATTTGCATTGCAGGGCAACCGCTGGGCGATGCACCTGGCCATGATCATCACATTCTGGACCACCACCGCCAGAATTGTGCGTGGTGAAGTCATGCGGATTAAACAGCGCGAATTTGTTGAGGCTGCGCGAGCTATCGGCCTGCCCGGTATCACCGTGGTGTTCCGTCACGTGTTACCCAACACCGTCCATATCCTGCTGGTACAGTCCACCATCGTGTTCGTGGCGGCCATCAAGACCGAAGTCATACTCAGCTTCCTGGGTTTGGGTATTCAGGACGGGGTGAGTTGGGGGCTGATGCTGGCAGAAAGCTCACAGGAGGTGCTGGCCGGGCATTTCGGGAATTTTATTGCGGCCAGTGTCGCACTTTTTGTCATGCTGATAGGTTTCAACTTACTGGCTGATGCCCTTCAGGATGCGCTGGATACACGCAGGATCGTCATTTGAGACCTGCAGCACTTAGTGTAAAAGACCTCAGTGTCTGGATCGAAACAGATTCGGGCCAGCGCCGGATCGTGGACAACATCAGTTTCAGTATCAAAGCAGGCGAGGCCACTGGCCTTGTCGGAGAGTCCGGTTGCGGCAAGACCATGACGGCATTTGCGATTCTCGGCATGCTACCGGCATCAGGGGCCACGATTGAATCCGCAGGCATCGAAATTAATGGCAGGGATATTTCCAGGCTGAGCACAGCACAACGGCGATCTATTCTTGGCCGCGACATCGCCATGGTTTTCCAGCAACCCGGCACGGCACTGGACCCGGTGTTTACCATCGGCCAGCAAATTTCTGCGGTGCACCGGCGCCATACGGGCGGTGGAAAAAGCAGCCATCAACAGGCAATGCTGGATTCGCTCGCGCAGGTCGGTTTCGATCAGCCTGGCAAGATCGCTGCTGCCTACCCTCACGAATTATCCGGTGGGATGCGACAACTGTCCATGATAGCCATGGCAACGGTCTGCAAACCAGCGGTGTTGATCGCGGATGAACCCACCACGGCACTGGATAGCGGCACCCGGGCTTTGATCCTGCAACAGATTAAACAATTGCAGGCTGACAACGACACTGCCATATTGCTGGTTAGCCATGACTTGTCCGTGATCAGGCAAAGCTGCCAAAACGTGATGGTCATGTATTGCGGACGACTGTTGGAGAAAACAGACTGCCAAAGCCTGTTCACCCACGCCCGGCACCCCTATAGCGCCGGCTTAATATCCTGTATTCCACAAATCAACGCAAACATGGCATCCGGAATCAAAGCCATACCCGGACAGGTACCTGCACCATCTGCGTTGCCGGCAGGCTGTCATTTTGCGCCGAGGTGCGAGCATGCGCTTGCGCAATGTCAACAATCAGTGCCCTCTTTAGAAGCAGATAATGAGCAGGGTGTAGCCTGTTTCAGGCCACTGTAATGGATAAAAGCAACCAGAAATCCGGCCCACCACTGCTGGAAGTCCATGAGCTCACGTTGAGTTTTGCTAACCAGGTCAATGCCATTGACCATGTCAGTTTCAAGCTGACAGCAGGCAGAACACTTGGGCTGGTGGGGGCATCAGGTGCCGGGAAAAGCAGCATTGCGCGCGCCATCCTGCGCCTGCTTGAGCCGGATGCCGGTGACATCCTGTTTGATGGAAAAAACATCTTTGATATGGACCGGAGCCAGCTTAAAGATGCCCGCCGACGTATTCAAATCGTCTTTCAGGAGCCTTCCGCATCGCTGAGCCCGAGGCGGACCGTGGCACAGACATTGCTGGAACCGCTCAGGCATTTTGCCATTGGTGACAAAAAATACAGGCAGGATACAATCAGGCAGACATTGCAAACCGTTGGCCTGAACCAGGATGTTCTGCAACGCTACCCCCATCAGTTTTCCAGCGGACAACAACAACGTATCGCCATTGCACGGGCACTGGTTACCAAGCCGGACTTACTGATTGCAGATGAGGCTGTGTCCGCACTGGATGTATCCATACAGGCACAGATTCTTCAATTGATACAATCGCTGCAACAGCAACATGGCATCACTTTCCTGTTTATTTCACACGACCTGGCGGTGATCAGGCAGATCGCAGATGAAGTGGCTGTGATGTACCGCGGTCAGTTGCTCGAGCATTCATCTGCGGAAACCTTTTTCAACCAGCCTGCTCACCCTTACAGCAAAGCTCTGCTGTCTTTTGCCAGCTTTGAAACTCCGCCACAGATTCCAGCCAACCAGGGGCCGGGCGAGCATGCATCAGCCTGCATCTATGCAGCAAGATGTACAGAGAAAATGCCTGTCTGCGAACGCATCGAACCTGAATATCACAAAATTCAGCACAAAGAGGGACCGCATTGCGTAAAATGTCACCTTTATGATGAGAAAAGCACAGATGACACATAAAAACATTTCCATCGTGATGCTGGTCTTAACCGCACTCCTGCTGACAACAGCATGCGGCACCAAGGTGGTACGCGGTGCCGCGCCCATTGTGCGTATGAATGAGCTGAGCCACGCGGAAGACACCATCAGGCTGCAGCTGAGTATGCGTAACCTCAATGGCGTTGAACTCGATATCCAGTTAATTGATTTCAGCCTGTCTGTTGAAGGCGACGAACTGTTTGCCTATAAAGGCCCGGCTGAAACCAACATCACTGCCAACGGCATTGAAACGTGGACCGTAGAGGTTGAAGAAAGCCTGTCAAGCAAGCAACTGCTCGATCAGCTGCAGGCTGGAGATATCAAGAGTCTGCCGTATTCACTCAAAGGTTCAGTCACCGCTGTGGAGGGAGGCAAGCTGCGGTTTAGCCATGAAGGTCATCTCTACCCTGTTCCGGGAAGACCCGGACATTTCCGTTAATCATCACGCAAGGCCTAGGAGCCCCCCATGTCTTTACACATAAGTTTCGAACTCAGCCAGTCTGACCTGGAGCATTTTCGCGAAGTCATGCGCCGTGCACGTGATACCGCTAAAGGAGCTTCACGACAGGAAATTATCGATAACGCTAACAAACTGCTGGAACAAATCAACCTCTCTGATGCCACGGACTTCATCCGTGAACGAATGAACCAACTGCAAGCCCTGATTGGCATGGTGGTTGACAGGAACTGGGGCCTGTCAGATGAAGACAGCGAACGGGTACTGGCGGCACTGTCCTACTTTTCCGAACCTGAAGACCTGATACCGGATGATATTCCGGGGCTTGGCTTTCTCGACGATGCCATTATGATTGAGATCGTGTGTAATGAGCTCGACCATGAAATGCAGGCCTACAAGGAATTTGTCATGTTTCGTACAGCAGAGACCTGCAGGCGCGGCGATGATGCCGCCGTGGTGCTAAAATCCGACTGGCTGGAGGAACGCCGTCAACAATTGCATTCGCGCATGCGCCGCAGGCGACGAAACAAACAAGGCAGCGGTGGTTCGAAATCACCATTTTCTCTGCTCTGATTGTCCCGCTTTGATTATCCTGCCCTGAATATTTTGGCCGGGTAGTGCAGTGGCTTTGATTCAGCATCAATATATCCTGGTTGGCATCGAAACAGACCCTACTCGCTACCATGGCGAAAACGCCAGTCGCCCGACCCTGCTGGGCCGTTCTGCAGCGGAACAGGTATTGGCGCACCTTGCTGCTGACCTGACCGGCCTGTTCCCGGAAATCAACCGCTGTGCACTGACCATGGCCGGTGCACTGTTTGACCAGACCCAGCTGCTCAGCCCGGAATTGTTGATATACAAGGCACTTGAAACACTGCAAAAAACCGGTAATCCCGGTGATGACTTCCAGCCACGCTTACTGAGTATCGGTGCAAGAAAAGGGCGCATGCCACTGGATGAGTTACAGCCATTTGAACATATCCCGCTGGGTTTATTGCAGGTGTTGCCTTTACTGGTCAGCGGCCCGGCCGACAGCATAACGACACTGGCCGAAGAAATGGAGCACCGCTTCCTCGAACAGGGCCAGCTATCCGCCCACTCCGCCAAAGGTATGGAGTCACAATTCGGGATCTCCCTGAATCATGCGCGCTTCATGACCATCACGGATTTGAATGCGCTGCTGCGACTGCAACTGGAGCACTATGGCTTTCTGCCGTTGTGGGAATTGCTGGATGCAGCCATCAATTCACCTGAACGGGCACTGCAGGTTTTGAGTGCAGAGGGTCTCAAATTCGAATGGCGCGATGGCGCTGTACATAGCTTCTTCGAATCATTTGACTGGTGGGCCAAACATGGTGGCGGCGCCGGCAAACCTGCATCAAAACAACAATTACAAACAGCCTACGCAGACTGGACACGGGAGTACCGCCGCTACCTGACCATGCTCACCGCCCACGGCGTTAAGGTTAGCCAACACCTGCCGGGGATGGAAGATGTAGAGTTGACCGATACATTCCTGCTGGAAGAATCCACGGCACTTCCACAGCAGGACGCGGCACCGGTAACCGGGCACCATGCAAATGACCTGGGTACCGTGGCCGTCACGGTAGTCAGTGGCAACCGGCAAATGAACTTCTACCCATTACTCCCCAATGGCCTCAATGACCTGCACCGCTTCATCCGCAATGAGGGGTTCAGCGGCGATGTCGCATTTTCAAACAGCATTATTTACAACGAAAATTCCCGCCAACTCATGCCGGACACACTGATCCGCCAGCAATAAGCCAGCCACATGACGAAATACGGTAACAACCCACTTTGCTTTGTCGCAGACTCAAGCGTTCACGGTCATGGATTATTTGCACGCGACGATATCTCTGCTGGCACCTGGATCGGTCACTACGACAGTACTGAGACCCAACAAAACGGTATGCATGTGCTGTGGGTTGAGGGAGACAAGGAAGGTGACTGGATCGGCTATGACGGCACCAACGAGTTACGCTTCCTGAACCATGACAAGCAGCCAAACAGTGAAATGGACGGGCTGGATTTGTACGCTTTACGTGATATCAGGGCCTCTGAAGAAATCACTTTTGACTACGGTGAGGAATGGAGTGCTAAAGCTTGATACTTCGCGATTAATACCCCATGTTATGTTTCATCTCAAAAAATATCGGAATCCAGCACCATGAGCCTTAGTGACAGTACCCGCGAACAAATCGAAAGTATCATCCAGAAAGACCGTGTCGTTCTTTTTATGAAAGGAACACCACAGGCGCCTATGTGTGGTTTTTCATCAAAAACCGTTGGTTTACTGGATTCTATCCTCAGCGACTATGCCAGCATCGACGTATTAGAGGATCAGGAAATCCGCGAAGGCATCAAGGTTTTCGGTAACTGGCCGACCATCCCGCAGTTGTACATCGACGCAGAGCTGGTTGGCGGTTGCGATATCGTCAGCGCCATGTTCAATAGTTGTGAATTACACGAAATGCTGGGCGTTGAAGCACCGGATCGCACACCACCGGAAGTGGCCATCACCGATGCTGCTGCAGAAAAAATCCGTGAAGCCATGGCAGGTCATGAAGGTATCGGCCTGCATTTTGCGATTGATGCCAGCTGGCAATCTACATTCAACGTTGCGCCTGCCGAGGGGCATGAAGTCAAGGTGGAGGCCAATGGCATTACATTCCTGTTCGATCTGGCCTCAGCGCAACGCGCCAAGGGTGCTGTTATTGACTGGAAAGCATCCATGGAGGGCGAAGGCCTGACCATTAACCTGCCGCAGGCACCCAAACCCGTTTACCAGATGAGTGTGGATGAATTGAAACAGGCGCTCGAAAACGACAGCGTGATCCTGATCGATGTACGCGGTAAGGAAGAGCGCGGCCTTGCTTCACTCGCGGCAGCAAAACCAATGGAAGGCGGCTTGATGCAGGAAATTGAAGCCATGCCCAAAGACACGGCACTGGCATTTATTTGTCATGTTGGCAATCGCAGCCAGGTGGCAGCCGAGCATTTTCGTAAGCAGGGTTTCAGCAATGTCAGCAATGTCGCCGGCGGCATTGATGCCTGGGCCAAGCAGATTGATCCATCTGTCTCAACCTATGGCGGCTATAACTAGAGCCCGCAATTTGCACCAGTATCCAGGCCCTGGCTTGTCCATATACGACTGGACTGGTGCAATTTACGGGCTGTGACTACAACCCAAATTCGGCGACGACAGGCGTGTGGTCTGATGGTCTTTCCTGGCGGCGCGGCTCTTTATCGATATAGGCCGCGCTGCAAGCCTTCTGCAATGCCTTCGAAGCCAAAACCAGGTCTATGCGCAGGCCCATGTTGCGCCGGAATGCCGCCATGCGGTAATCCCACCAACTCCAGCTCTTTTCAGCTTGTTCGAACTGTCTGAAGGTATCTGACAGGCCAAGATTCAGTATCCGTTGCAGCGCCGCCCGTTCCTGTGTGCTGCACAGGATCTTCTCGTGCCAGGATTCCGGATCATGCACATCCCGGTCTTCCGGAGCAATATTAAAATCACCCAACACCACGACTTTCTCATGCCGTTGCATTTCGCCGGCTAACCAGGCGGTCACCTGCTCCAGCCAGTGCATTTTGTACTCAAATTTTTCAGACCCTACCTCACTGCCATTGACGACGTACAAGTCAATAATACGCACATCGCCAACGCTTGCAGCCAGTATGCGGCGCTGCGGATCATCCAGCCCGTCAATATCGGTGACTGCATCTGTAGCCGGTTCACGGCTGAGTATGGCGACACCGTTGTAGGTTTTCTGTCCGGAAAATACACTGTGATAGCCCGCATCCAGCAGTTCATCAACCGGGAAACGGTCATCGGTCATTTTGGTTTCCTGCAGAGCCAGGATATCCGGTTGGGCCACAGCACACCAGGCCAGCACATGCGGCAGGCGAACATTCAGCGAATTGACGTTCCAGGAAGCAACTTTTAGCATTTGTGTAGTTTCCAATCAAAAATTTATTGCTGGCCGGATTGTTACTGCCGGCCCACTTGCGCATAATACCAGCTGGCATTGCATCGCGTGGAGACAGCATAGGTGAAACCCGGACTCACCGGCATCGACAGGGTCATCAAGGCCACAGGCAACTCATTTCGCGGAGTTCGTGATGCTTTCAGACACGAGGCGGCCTTCAGGCAAGAGCTTGGTCTGAGCATCGTCCTGCTGCCAGTGTCGTTCTGGCTGGCCCAAACCGTAATCGAATGGCTGTTGCTCATCACACCGTTGTTTGTGCTGATCATCGTGGAGTTGTTGAACAGCGCGGTGGAAAATACCGTTGACCGGATTGGTGCAGAAAGGCACACTTTGTCCGGCAGGGCCAAGGACATAGCGTCTGCTGCCGTCATGTTTGCACTGATTTTTCTTGCCGTCGTCTGGCTCAGCATCGCCTGGAGCAGGTTTTATGTTTAAGCGTCATCCAGTTAAATATTTTTTTTGCCAAGCCCTGATTCTGGTTTTTACTATCGTGCTGTTACAAGGCTGCTCTGAGTCCACTGAGCAATCAGCCGGGCAATCAATCGGGGCAAAACAAGCGGCCATGGCAGTTGAAACAGCAGAAACTGAAAAGTGTGTGCTTACACCGCCTGCAGAACCCGTGGTGTGTACCATGCAATATGATCCGGTCTGTGGTTGTGATGGAAAAACCTACGGCAATGCCTGCAGCGCGCGTGGTGCCGGAGTGCCTCACAGCACGCCCGGGGCCTGTGAAGAGAAAGCTCACGACTAGTCAACACTTGCCCAAAGAAAAAAGGAAGTTCATTTATGAAATTAATTCTACGTACCGTCATGATATTTGGTCTGGCTGGCCTGCTATTGGGTTGCCCACAAAGCAAGGAAGACAAAGACCTGTCTGAGACCTTAAAGCAATACGAAACGATTATTCGCTGGGCCCAGTGGGATGCTGCTGTCAATTTTATTTCAACCGAGTATCAGGAAGAACACCCGATCACACGCCTGGAAATGGACAGATTACGTCTGTTCCGGGTCACGCAATACATATTGCGTACTACAACGCCGGTTGATGACGGCATGGGTGTGAGACAGACTGTCGAACTTCACATATTCAACAAAAATCAGGCGCGTGAACGCACCATCATTGATGAGCAGTACTGGAAATACAACGAGGAGCGCGAACGCTGGTTACTGCATTCCGGATTGCCCGACCCTACTCAAAGGGATTATTGAATACCACAAAGGCAATACGCCGCAACGGTAAATTTGCCCTCTTTGGCGGCAATAAACCGCAGGTCGTCCAACATGGTTTGTAGCCAGGAACCCGGTAGCTCAAATGGTGTGCTGACAGACAGGTTCATTTTTGCAACTGCATCCGCCAGGAATTCCATAAAGAATTTATCCACAGCTGAACGTTTAGGCTCTATCCAGTCGATCTTGTAGTCATCGCCCAGGCCGGCGATACGTGCACTGGCCTCAATCGCATCCTGGAAAGTACCCGTCTTATCGATGAGTTTGCGCTCCAGTGCCTGCTCACCACTCCAGACACGACCCTGCGCCACAGCGTCAACTTCCTCAATCGTATCAAATTCACGGGCGACGCTTACCAGGTTGAGAAACTGGCGGTATATCCTTTCTGTGCTGGACTGGAATAAACGTGCCATATCTGGATCCAGCGAGCGATCCAGTCTGATCTTGCCGGCTATATTGGTGGTGCCAAAACCATCCGTATGCACGCCAATCTTTGCCAGCGTGTGGGCAAAGGTCGGTAACATTCCGAATACACCGATAGACCCAGTAATCGTTGCCGGGCTGGCCCAGACCTCATCCGCTGCCATCGCCAGCCAATAACCACCAGAGGCTGCCACATTGCCCATCGAGACTACAACTTTCTTGCCAGACTCACGCAGCTGTTGAACTTCCAGACGTAAAACCTCGGATGCAAATGCATCACCGCCGGGGCTGTTAATGCGTAAAACAACGGCAGCCACCTTGTCATCCAATGCGACGCGTCGCAACTGTTCTGCCGTTGAAATAGAACCGATGCGACCGGCAGGATGCCTTCCACTGACGATTTCACCCTCAGCAACCACGATTGCAATGCGCTTTGTGCTGCCGAAGCCTTTCTTTGCCTCAGTCAGATCCAGGTAATCCTGCATATCCACTGCACGGTAACTGTCTCCAGCCTTGTCCGGAGTACCACGTTTAGCCAACTCCTGACGGGATTCGGGGCCCGTCAGCAAACGGTCCACCAGGCCCAGTTCCAGGGCATAAAGTGCGAAATCCCCATCGACGGCTTCGATCCGGTTGGGCAGGTCGTCAATCGCATCCTGCAAGTTTCGAAGGGGTATGCCACGGTGCTTCGACACATCTTCAAGATACTGTTGCCACAGGTTGCCGAGCCAAAACTTTCCGGCCTTCTCCGCTGCAGGCGACATGTCATCGCGTATAAATGGCTCCATCGCCGATTTATATTCACCCACCCGGAACAGATTGATTTCAACTGCCAGCTTTTCCAGACCTTCGCGGTAATAATGCCGGTAGGTTGAATAGCCGTCGATCCAGACCGTGCCATTGGGATTGAGCCAGATCTCATCGGCCAGCGATGCCAGGTAATACTGGTGCTGGCCCATGTTGTCTGCCACGGCAATCACCGGCTTGCCCGTGGATCTGAAAGCATCCACCGCATGGCCAAGGTCTTTGAGCGCGGCAAGGCCAATGCCCCACATATAGCCCGGATCAATCACCAACTGTTTAATGTCACTATCACCGGCGGCACGATGAATAGCTTCCAGCATGTCACGCAGACGGGTTTCAGACCTGTCCTGGCCGGTGGCTTCCTGCAATGCACGGTCCAGCGGCGTGGACGTATACTGTTCCACCACCTTGCCGTAGGGGCGAATGACCAAGGTTGTATCTGACTTCAGCCGAAATGTTTCTGCAGGCTGCAGCAGCGCAACATATAGCATGTACAAGAACAATAAAAACAGCAGGTTAAGGAAAACCTTTCTGCTGCCATTTATAAAATGCCAAATACCCAGTGCAAACTTAACCGGGAAGGAACGCTCATTAGCCATGGTATCGCCTAGTTTATGTTACTGCGGGCTATTGTATGGTCAGTTACGGTCAATCACAATCCGACGAAGGTAATAGCTGGTGTCATGTCAAACCTATAGTGTGGGGTTGATATGACACTAGTAATTTGCGCCAACAGTTTGCCAAAAATACCACCGGTTACCAATGAGAAAGCACCTAAAATACTCTACTCTTTTGTTTTTACAGGGGTTTAATTTTCTGGCATGAATTCTGCATTTACCATTACAACTGAATCAACCCGAAGGAGCCCGAATCATGGGAACATTTTCTCGCCTGCGCTATGTTATTGCCGCAAACGTAAATTCACTGATTGAAAAAGCAGAAGACCCGGAAAAGCTGTTAAAGGCCCTGATCCGCGATATGGAAGATGCTGCTGAAGACGCCCGCCTCGCCAGTGCCGACCTGCTTGCCGAGCAGACTCACCTGCAGCGCATGCAGGAACGCTTCGAGGGTGAAATCGTGGAATGGTCAGAACGTGCAGAAAAAGCGGTCCAAACCAACCGCGATGACCTGGCACGGGCAGCTCTTAAGGCCAAATCAGAACTCGAGCAAGCATTGAAATCTGCCAACGATGAATGCGAAAGCCTGGATGCCCGTATCGTGCAGCTTGAATTTGATGTTGACACACTTAAGAACAAACTGACGGAAGCCAAGACCACGCTCAAAGATATCAAGATGCGTAAGCGCCCGTCTGCCACCCGTTACAGCGCCAGTGCAGAGCAAGAGATTTCACCCGGTGAACGTAAAATTCGTCGGGCCATGGGTAGATTTGACCGCCTGCAATCACAGGTGGAAAGACTGGAAGCCCGGGTTCGTTCCTATGAATTCGGTGGTGAGTCCACCAATGCATGGGCAGCGGAAGACACGCCCGCAGACCCGGCAATTGAAGCCGAACTGGAACAATTAAAGAACCGTATTGCGCTGCAAGCAGCCAGCAAAGCCAATGGCGCAACACCTGGTCAGGCCAGCGTTGAAAGCCAAACCAGCGCTGAAGGTTAACTTCTAAAGAAGCACCGTCATCCCGGCGAAAGCCCGGGATGACGGTGCTGCTTATTGGACGCCAGAACGGACGAGCTTGCTGCTCGATACCAGGAAACGACTCAGCAGCAATACTGCACCAAACGATAATCCCACGATCATCCCGATCCACATGCCGGACGGCCCCATCGCCTGCTTGAATGTCAGGTAATAACCAACACTTAAACCAATCAGTAAATATGACACGATATTGATAAACATGGGCACCAGCGTGTCCTTCAATCCACGCAATGCACCCGCTGCACAAATCTGGATGCCATCGGCATATTGGAAAATGGCGGAGAAGAACAGCAACTGCACGGCGATGACGGTGATCGCGGCATCATCCGTGTAGATCCCGACAATGAATTCGGGAAAAAGCAGCATCGACGATGCACTCAGCGTTTGTGTAAAAAGCATAATAAACAATCCGATCAAACCAGCATATCGTGCCGCCTGCGGATCTCCCCGGCCGAGCGCATTGCCCACACGTGTCGTAATCGCGCTGGCCAACCCCAGCGGCACCATGAACATCAAAGCTGAGTAATTGATCGCCACCAGGTGATCGGTCTGCCAATTGGCACGGGCATTTTTGTTGAAGGCAGCCTGTTTGTTGGTGCGGCTTTGTTG
>PVMS01037470.1_pt1 | contig 13489 bp, 12 predicted proteins | sample 1853461 | NCBI WGS metagenome assembly PVMS01 (sample SAMN08582032, study PRJNA380276) | Marine sediment metagenome, whole genome shotgun sequencing project. | isolation source: ocean sediment barecode stripped | collected 2017 | reverse complement strand
TCCGCGGGAAGGTGAAGCAAGGCTTGGAAGCCTACGCCCAACGCCAGGGGCTCGATCTGATCACGGCCGACGTGATGAAGGAAGCTCTGGCCGGCGAGGAGCGATCCGAGATGTTCGGCAAGCGGCCAAGCTTCTCGAAGCCGGACTGAGCGACTTCTACATCCCGAAGAAATCCTTGGCCTGCTCGAGCACCTGCGCATCGATCTCCGCGAGCCCACGGTCCTACGCGAACTTCTCGATTCCGGTCTTGGCCATCGGGCGGGCGAACTCGGGGATGCGCGCCAGCCGCTCCGTGGCGTCGGACGTCCAGGGGAACGCAGCGCCCGAGCCGTCCAGGCTCCCTCCCATCTGTTCCATCACGCCGGGGAAGGGGCACTTCGCAGCCGTTTCACCCTCCGGCCCGACCTGCACCCCCAGCGAGCCGACCATCTGAGTCTCGTAGGGATTCGTCAGCATGGCGAATTCAAAGGCGCACTTCGGACACCGATACACGATGGTGAGTGAGCCGCGATCGGGCGGGTTCGCCTCGATCAGCTTCATGGCCTCATCGCACGAAACGCACAGGAACTTCATGCTTCCACCTCCGGGGCCGAGACGTGCTCGGCGACGCGTTGACAGATCTCCTCCGCGATCCGCTGCATGGGCTGCCGGGAGACCATCCCAGGCGCTTCGGAGGGGGAGCCGCCCCGATCGCAGAGCGCGGCCAGCTCGGGGTCGAAGGGCACGCGCCCCAGGCAGGGAACATCGAGCTTCACCTGCGACTGCGCAGGGAACAGCGGCTTGACCCGTCCGCAGCCGGAGCAGTAGTAGCCGTCCATGTTCTCGATGTAGCCAAGGATCGGGTTCGGGGTCTTCTCGAGCGCATCGAGCGAGCGAGCCACCACCCCTGTCGCCAGATCCGAGGGAACCGTGACCAAGACGAACAGCGCCGCCGGGCCCAGAAGCTCGGCATACTGCACGATCCGCTCCGCGCCCGGGGGCAGGTCGACCAGGAGGTAGTCGAGCTTCCCCCAGTTCATGCACGCCAGCAGCTCCCGCAGGAACGTGAACTCCCGGGTCGCGCGCCAGGTGTGCGACTCCCCGCTCGCCACACTCTCGAACTCGACCGAGCGCGGCTCGGGGACCAGGCTGCCCATCGAGACCACGCCGATCCCGTTCGGCGTGGTCGGGACCGGGGCTCCGCTTTCGCCCGGAATCAGCATCCGGTCTTGCATGCCTCCCAGCCGGGCCTGAGAGGGGCCGTTGAGGTCGGCGTCCAGGATCGAGACTGCTTTCCCCATCTCGCGCAGCGCGTAGGCGAGCTGCATCGTCAGCGTGCTCTTCCCCACGCCCCCCTTGCCGGATCCGACCGCCAGCAGGTTCCCGACGCCGGAGAGACTCCGGGCGATGCTCTTCTGTTGGGTCTCAACCTGCTGGAGGATGTCGGATCCGCCGTCCCCTGCGATGTCGTAGTAGCCCTTCACGCTCGGCTCCGTGCAATCATCACTGTGTGTTCGAATCCGGGATCCCGACGTAGCGGGTGTACGTCCGCTCCTGCCGGAAGCCCATCGACTCGAGCCGGTCCCATGAGATCTCCTCGCTCGAGACCCTGGGAATCGTCACGGCCATGGAGCCGGCTTGGCAGGCGACCCGAATCACGATCTCCAGCAGGGCCCAGGCGTCGGCTCCCGCGTCGCCCTGCAGCGTCGTTCCGCCGAGGCCGACGATCTCGCGCCGACCGTACTCGGGGAGGTCGCGAAACAACGCGCAGGCCTCCACCCGCGTATCGGATGCGATGGCCAGCCCCCGGATCTGGTCCTTTCGGTTCTGCAGGGTCGAAAGCTCCCGTTGCCAGCTACGGGACAGGGACGGATCCAGCGCCTCGTAGCGCAGGAGATCGTCCAGGCTGGCGGGGCTGACTCCATCCGTAGCCGCGGGGGGTGCGAGTGGCTCCGGCAGTGTGAAGTCGGCGAACCTCTGCTCCGCCTGATAACCCACGGCCTCGAACAGACGACACGCCGTGTCCAGATCCTCGGGCACCTCCGCCACCATCCGGGGCGGACCCAGGACGGCAAGCTTCTGGCTCAGCGACTCGAGCAGGTGCCGGGCGTGGCCTTGCCGCATGAAGTCGGGATGGACGCCGATCCGGTGAATCAGGGTCTCCCGCTCCCGCTTGGCGCCTGTCACCACGCCAATGGGATCGCCGTTGGACGAGGCCACCATGCAGCTGCTGGACCAGACGTTCAGCTCACGGATCTCCCGCTTGAAGTCGGCGGTGGACAGCCGGTCCTGCTCCGGGAAGTGAACGCCCCAGCACTTGTTCAGTGCGTCGGTCAGGAGCGCGATGTCGTCGCTTCTGCAGAAGCGGTAAGAGGGCATTGTCTCAGTGCATCCGTTCGACGAGGGAAGGAGCCTATTTCTCTCCGGATCCCTCTTGCTGGATCAAGAGCATTCGCATGGCCGACAGCTCGGTGATCGGGCTCACCTCGTTCAGCGGCTCCTGCCGGTTGCTGTGCGGCGCCTCGGAGTCGCGCGAGCGAGCGGCCGGGCACTGCGCTGCCGCGGCGCCTTCGTCGGCGCGCTCCTCCCCAGATTCGGCGTCGTTCTGGGAGACCATCTCCGCCATCATCTGCAGACCCAGCTCGATTCCGGCCTCGACGCGCTGGAGGTCGACCTGTCGACTTCCATGCTCCCGGGTCAGCTCCTCGATCCGCTCCTGGGTCCGCTCGCGCATGAAGCCGGAGGGAACGCGTTGGATGCGCGCGATCGCGTCCTCGGTCCAGTCGAGCTCTGAGAAGAGCGGGGCACCGTGGGCGTCCCGAGCGACCAACCGCTTGCCGTCCGCCTCGAGCTCGGCCGCCGGCGAGGCCTGGTCCGCCCCCTGTCTCGGCGCGCTGGCGAGCGGCAGCCCCGTCTCTTCCTCGATCAGGTTCTGTGCGAACTCGAGCGTCACGATCTTCAGTCTCCGCAGCCGAGCCGACTTCTCGATCCGCGCCCGGGTGCGACGCCGCAGGTAGGCCTCTTCGACTCCGCGGACCGCGTGGCGCGCCTCCTTGGTCCACTGGAGCTTCCGACCGTCGTAGCTGGGCTCGTCGGTGGCCCCGCCCTCGCTCTGGACGAGGCTCTCGACCATTTCGGCCGTCAGGAACTCGAAGCTCTTGCCACCGCACACAGTACACAGTTTGGGGTCGGGTTCGCGGGCGGTCAACCCACAGCTCTTGCACACGGCCACAGCCTGCTCCTGAGAGCGCCCGATGGCGACCGCCTCGGCCAGCTTGTTCATTGGCGTCTGCTTGGGCATGAAGCGCTCCATCGCCTCGTCCAGCAGCGAGCTGGTGATGACACTGTGGCCCTTCTCGAGCGCCAGACGCAGGATCGCGGTGCGCGCGATGCCCACGACCAGCTTGGGAACCCGCTCCATCCGCTCCTCGGCTTCCTGGGTCCAGCGAATGCTCTGCTCCGCGCGGACGTCGAGCTCCGGGCGAACGGCCCGCGTGGTCAGCAGAATGTCGCACTCGGAGAGGCGCAGCAGGTTCTCCGTGTTGCTCCCGAGGGCCGGGTCGTCCGGGTCGCTGTGGACCCCGATCCGGCCCAGCACGAGCAACCAGGGCCTGGTCTTGCGCACGTGGTCGTGGATCTTCTGGAAGGTCTTGCCATCGAGAAGGGTCTTCTCGACCTCGATACCCTCGGCGCCTGCCATCTGCTCGGCGACTTCCAGGTGGGACTGGTAGATCTGGGCGAGGCCCGTGTCGATGATCTCCTCGTGGAGCTGATTCTGCTCCTCGAAGCGGAACACCTTCGCCGCCTTCTCGGTGAGCGTCCCTACCAGCCCGTTGAACACGAGGTAATGGAGGTAGGGGTCATAGACACCGATGAGCTCGACCCGCTTGTCGAACTCCCGTGCCAGCGCGAGAGCGGTCTCGAGCGCTCCGAAGGACTGCGGGCTGCCGTCGACGCCGACGAGGATCGTGTCCCGTTCCGGCTCGTCCTTCTCGGGCAGGTGCTTGACCACCCAGACATCCTGGCGACAGGAGCGGGTCACGCGCTCGCAGACCGAGCCGATCTGGCTGTTGCGCTGGCGGCCGAGGCCCAGCGCTCCCAGGACCACCAGGTCGCTGTCCGACTGCTCCAGATCCCGGCGGATCTCGACGTGGTGCTTCCCATCGATCATGCGGCCTTCAAAGGGCAGATCCTCTTTGACGCAGAGCTGCTTCATGCTCTCGAGATAGCTGTCCGAGATCAGCTCGAGTCCCAGGGTGATCAGGCTGTCGTGGATCTTGCGCTGCCGCTCGAGCTCGTTTTCCTCCAGGTACTCTTCGGGGAGCGAGTACTCCATCTGCTTGAAGCGGTAGTCGTGCATCTTGGCCGCGTAGACGTGACAGCCCACCAACTTCGAGCGGAAGGCCTTGCCGACGCGCAATGCTGACTCGATGGCCCGGTTCGAGTGTGCCGAGTTGTCGACGGGTACGTAGATCTTCTCGTACATGGAGGCCTCCTGGTTCAGGGATTGGGTGAGCCGTTGCCCGTGAATGGGACTCGTGGGCCCGACGCGCTCCCGACTGGGTCGGGATGAAGGGATGCGTTGAAAGGCTTGAGAGGCAACGTCTCGAGGTGCTGGGCCACCGCGTCGGCCTGAAGCTCGGCGTCGCGGACCAGGGAATCCATTCCCAATCCTCGCATGCCGTTGCCGCCGATGAACAGACCGGGATGCTCCTGCGAGCGGCGCTCGATGTCTTCGACTCGCTTCCCGTGCTCGAGCAGATACTGCGGCATCGCTTCCAGGTGGCGGTGGACCTCGCACACCAGCGGCGGGGCGCGAACCCCGAGGACACGACGCAGCTCTGCATCGGCGATGGCGGCCAGGTCGTTCTCGGGCTCTCGCGCCAGGGTGGGATGCAGCGCACCGCCGAGGAAGAGGCGAAGCTGGCAGGTATTGTCGGGAGCGCGGTGCCCGGGATAGATCGAGCTGCTCCACTGGACGCCGAGAACGGGCGACTTCTCGCACCTGGGGATCAGGTATCCAAATCCGCGCAGGGGGTGGGGCACGTCCTCTCGGTGATACCCGAGTGAGATCACTGCGACCGAGGCATAGCGGACCTGGGCCAGCTGCCAGGCGATGCGCACATCGAGCGAGGTGAAGAAGCGCGAGGCGGCGATGGCCGGGGCAGCCGACACGAAGGCCCGACAGCGAAGATGCTGCGGCTGCTTCCCGCCCACGCGAACGCGGAAGCCGGTTCTCTCAGCATGGGACGCCAGAACAGCCTCGACGGGCGCGTCGCAGCGGATCGACCCGCGCTCGTTCGAGAGGATCCGGAGCCGCAATGCGTCGATCAGGTCCTCACAGCCATCCCGGAAGGAGATCAGGGGATTGACCTTTCCGGTAGAGCGCAGGAACGTCGACACGAGCGAGCGGTTGCTGCGCGCGATGGCCGCCAGCTCGGGCAGCGACGCCTGCAGGCTCACCTGCGCGGCGTCTGCGGCGTAGATTCCCGACACGATCGGATCGACGAGTACCTGTGCGGCCTCCCAACCCAGTCGCCGAGTCGCGAACGCGTCGACCGTCTCCTCGCCTTCATGATTTCGCATGAACGGCTCGAGGAGCATGCGCAGCTTGCCGCGCGTACTCAGGAGATCGCTGAGCGCGAAGCCACCGATCGAGGAGGGAAACCGGTGAATCCGGCCGCCCCTCTGCACCCAGCGAACCTGCTCCCGGCTGTTCGACTCGATCAGCCGGTCTTCCATTCCGAGGGCGGCAGCGAGTCGCCGCATCGCGCCCGACCGGTCGAGGAACCCCGCCGGCCCTGCCTCCATCACGAAGCCATCGCGTCGGATCGTGCGAATGCAGCCCCCGGTGCGTTCCCGGGCTTCCAGACACAGCACCCTGGCCTGCGGCACACGTCGCAGGACGGCTTCGGCGACGGCCAGCCCGCTGAGCCCTCCGCCGGCGACGATCACGTCGAAGACCTTCGTCGAATCGATCAAGCCGGTAGTCACGACATCGAGACCTCCGAAAGCGGCTGCGCGTCCGGTTGCTGGCCCGCCCAGTGCCGCCTGAGTCGGCGGAGCCCGAGCACCTCGCCGCCGGCGGCCAGGACCACCACGATGAGGGGCCAGACCCAGGTCGTCCAGGGAGTTTCGGGCTCGAGGAGCAGGTAGTACCAGCGCGAGATCGCCCGCTGCTTGCCGTGCTCTCCGTTCTGGCCGTCCCAGACGTTGAAGGCGATCGGGATCATCCGGCCCGTTGGAAACGCCACCTCCTCTTCCTGGCTCGCCCCGAGGCTCCGACGCAGGACCACGCGGTACTGCCCGTCGCGATACGCCCCTTCCCCGGTCACGGGCGAAGCCCGCGGCGTCACCGCGTCCAACCCGCGGGCGAGGAAGGTTTCGGTTCCGCTGGCGGCACTCCACTGCCAGCTGTCAACCGGACGCCTGCGGTCCCCCATCAGGAAGTACGGCTTCTTGCCTCCCTCCATCACCTGGGCCGGAAACAGCACCGACACCCGATCGCTGGGTTCTCCGTCCCCGCTGTTCTCGAACCGATCGTCCCAGGTCAGGAGGAGCGCCAGCTCCTTCTCGTCGAACAGGGCCTGGACGGTCAGGCTCTGAACGGAGGGGTTGAAGAGGCGCGGCTCCTGGATGATCTGGCCGGCGAGGTGGATGTCGATCGCCGGAGCCTGGTCCCAGGCCGGGGCGAAGGGATCCCCAGGGATGGCGTCGCTCTTCTGGGCCCGGCTGATCTCTCCCCACACCGGCTCTCGACCCAGGCTGTGGAGATAGTTGGACAGGTGCCACAGGTCCTCCGCCCCCCACGAATCCGAGAACGATGGCATCGGGGTTCCGTTCACACCGGTGGTGACCGCTCGATACAGGTCCTCCACGGAGCTGCCGCCGCGCAACGTCCAGGGTTGGGTCAGATTGGCCGGGTAGATCCGGAACTCCCACTCGTCCTCCAACTCGGCGGCCGAGGGACCGTTGCCACGTCCGGTGACGCCGTGGCACTTGGCACACTCCGCCTTCTCGTAGACCTCGGCGCCGCGCTGGAGGCTCTCGGGAGAGAGCTCGATCCGGCCCTCGAGCAGGAACTGCTCTTCGGCGGGGTAATCCGCGAAGTCCTCGCTGAAGCGTTCGATGTAATCCACGAGCTGCCAGATCTCCTCGTCGCTCAGGACTCCCCGCCAAGCGGGCATGGAGGTCCCCGGCATGCCGTTGCCGACGATCCGGAACAGATCCTCGTCGGTCGGCAGCTCGCCCTGCGGCGTCCGGCGGATCTTGTAGATGCCCCGCCTGAAGTCGCGCGGGCGGGGGTCGAGCAGATCGGCCAGAAACCCCTGCCCGTCGCCTTCGTCGCCGTGACATTGCGAGCAGAGCTCGCCGTAGAGCGCCTTCCCGGCGGCCAGATCCTCCGGAGAGGCCTGGCGCGGGCTCGTCGGGCCGAGCTTGAAGCCCTTCGCCGCGAAGTCCTGCGCCAGGGCAAGACCGGGCAGCGCCATCGTTCCGACGAGCAGGAGGAGCCATCGGCGCGCGGGTGCCATCAGTGATCCCACGTCCGTGGCGTCGAGCCGGAGGCGGCGTAGATGTAGGCGATGACCTGCCAGATCTCCTCCTCGGTGAGGAAGTCCTGCCAGACCGGCATCGCCGAGTTCCAGGGAGTTGCCCCGTCGGGCAGCCCGGGTCCTCCCGTGGCGATCCGCCAGTAGATGTAGCCCTCCTCCAGCTGTGAAATCGTGCCCTGGTCCCGGAAGTTGGCGGGCAGGGGGTTCACCGCATCGGCGAAATGGCCCGCCCCGTCCAGGTAGTCCCCGTGGCAAAACATGCAGTTGCGGTAGTAGAGGCGCTTGCCCGCGGCGAGGTTCTCCTCGTTGGCTTCCATTTCAGGCGGCCGGCGCGCCGTGAGCACGTCGAAGTCCTTTCCGTTGAGCTTGAAGGTGGCCGGCGGTTCGGGGTGGATCGTCCGCGCCTCGAAGGGCGGGTCGAAGCGCGGCCGCACGTTGGTGTAGGTGATCCAGCCGAGGAGCAGCGGGAGGGCGAACAGGAGCAGGATTCGGGGAGCGGCGAGCCGCTGCTCCTTCAGGAGCGCGACGAGGGGGGCGAGGAAGGCTTGGAAGCGAGCCTGGTCGGCCACCAGGTAGACGAGGATCGCGACCGTGGTGATCGCCATGTAGAGGCCCATCACCTGGCCGGGGATGGGCGGCTGGACGCCGAACCTGAGCGCCGCCCATACCCCGAGCCAGGTGAGTATCGACAGCGGAAGCACCATTCTACGCATTCGAATCCTCTGCCATTCCTCCGGGGGTCAGTTGCGGAGCGAGCGAATGAACTCGACGATCGCGAGGAGATCTGGGTCGGTGAGCGCCGGGTTGGCTCCCATGGGCGGCATGGGCACCCCGGTGGTGTTGAGCGGGTCGTCGAAGGCGCGTCCCTGCTTGATGAACTCGACCAGCTCCGTGTCGCTCTTCGACGCGATGAATTCGCTGGTCGTCATGTCCTTGCCCAGGCCGGGCAAACCCTTGGCATCCGGTCCGTGGCAAGCCTGGCAGGTGACCAGGTAGAGCGCCTTCCCATCCGGCGCGGTCGCCGACGGGGTCGCCGCAATCGAGGCGACCGCCGGCGGTGTCGGCTCGGCCGGCGCGGGCGCAGGTGCCTCGGCCGGCGGCTGGGGGGATCGGTCCCGGACCGCCAGGTAGATTCCCCCGATGAGCACGAGGGCCCCCAGCACCGGCACAACCAGGCGCCAGAGCCGCTTCGGCTCGGTCGATACGGGCTCGCCGGGAGCGGTCGCGAGATCCGGAGACGGGGCCAGGCGCATGGCTCCGTACACGCCTGCGTTGAAGAGCAGAATCAGGGCGGCGAGATGCACCGCGGGGTGGGACAGGCGCTCCGCCAGGGAGACCTCTCCGGAGAGATAGCTGACGAGCTGGTCCAGCTCCTCGGGGGTCAGCTTCTCGCCGAAGTCCGCCAGCATCAGGCCCGGCTGGAAGCCCTCCGCGATCACGGCGTTCGGATCGACGATCGACTGACGGATCTCCGCCGCCGACAGCCGCTCGCCCACGTTCGTCAGGGGGGGGGCCCACGCGCCGCGCGGTTCCCGTCAGGTCGTGGCATCCTACACACGCTTGCGTGGTGAGCAGGACCGCGCCCGGGTGGCTGCTCGCGCTGCTCGCGGGCGCCTGCTGCTTGCTGGCCTCGGCTGCCGCCTGGACATCCTGAGCGGTGATCTCGACGGTGATCTCGCCGCTCAGCGACTGGAGAAACGCGATCATGGCCTTGAGCTCGGTCCGGGTCATCTCGGCCGGGGGTTGGTCGGCGGCCGGCATGATGCTCGCGCCGCCGGCCGTGGCAAATTCCTCGACGACGTACGCCCCCGGATCGACCAGCGACTCCATCAGGTAGGCCTCGGCGCTCAGCCCGGGTTTCCGCGTTGCGGCCCGGCCACCCACCCCTCGGAGGTCCGGCCCGCGCGTGTTGCCCTGCTCGGTGAGCTTGTGACAGAGGAGGCATCCGCCCTTGGTCTCGATCAACGTCTCACCCATACCGACCAGGGTGTCGGTGTCGGTCTCGACGGTGATCTGCAGCTTGGGCGGAGGGTGTTCTTCCGTCTGGGTCAGCCACAGCTGACCGATCCCTCCATAGAACCCGGTAATCAGGATCACGAAGCCCAGGATTCTGAGGAATACCGCCGTCAACTCGCTCGCCGCTCCTTCAGCTCGGAGCGCATCGCCAGCGCGAAGACCATCGATACGAGCAGGAAGAACACGATCACGATGATCGAGACGACCATCGTCGCAAACCCGTGGCTGGGGATGTAGGCCCCTTCGCTCGTGTCCCGCATGACCTGGTAGACATGCCAGTGCTGGCGGATGCCGGAGCGGATGTAGCCCATCAGTCCCATCAGCCAGGTGAAGGTGACGGCCAGAAAGAACAGGACGTACTGCGAGATGCGCGGCATCCGTCCCCAGCGGATCTCGCCCAGAGACGCAGCACCGCGATAGATCGGGACCTCGAGGGCCAGGAACAGGACCATGTACGCCCCGACCATCAGCGGCTGGTACTTCGAGAGCCCGACCCGCACCGCGGCGGGGACGAAGTAGCCATAGACGCCGATCCACACGATCGCGACTCCGACCGCCAGAAGCGAGAGCGCCTGGATGCTTTTGCCCGCCGTGGCGAAGGACGACGTCGCTTCCTTGTTGCCTCGCCGGTAGAGCATGAAGTTGAGGAAGGTGGCGAGGATCATCACGTTGACGGCGGTGTTCTTGGCCGACATGACGCCCAGAAAGCCCAGCTTCGGATGGTGGGCGCTGCCCATGGCCTTCATCTCGGCGAAGGTGGCGATGATGGTGTGGGGTGTGGCCCATACCGCGAGACCCGTCGCGAGCGCGAACAACACCGGAGCCTGGTACTTGCGATAGCGCTCGCCGCCGGGGATGCGGCCCATCGCCAGCCACAGGTAGAGATTGATGCCCAGGAACAGCGAGCCGATCAGGATGGCTTGCAGGATCCACAGCTGGGCGAAGGAGCCGCCCATCATCGACACGCCCATCTGCTGGCTGTAGGCGTAGATCTCGAGGCCCAGATAATAACCGGCGAACGGCAGGGGAATGAAGGCGGCCACCGCGATGAAGCTGCCGACGTAGCCCATCCAGTCGTAGCGTTCCCGCTCATCGTCGTTGCTGGCGGACAGGAAGCGGAAGCCGGCGTAGGCGCCCACGACCGCCCCGCCGAAACACACGTTGGCCAGCAGCCGGTGGATGTTCAGGGGGTTCCAGGCGTAGTTCATGAAGGCGTCGACCCGACTCGTGACCGTAATGGCCAGGTCGGTGCCTTCGACTCCGCCCGGTGTCATCATGTAGCCGGTCCAGGCGTTGGTGATGACCAGGATGGCGAGCCCCCCCACGTTGACCAGCCCGCCGAGAAAGAGGTGCCAGCCCTTCCGAGTCCCCTGGAGCAGATCCCAGGTGTACCAGTAGAGGTAGGCAAACAGCGCCTCACCGAAGATCGCCAGCACGTAGAACGACCACGTGGGGTCGAACACCTTCTCCATGTGGGCGACAAACCGGGGGTAGAGCGTCACCAGCGCCACCAGGAGAAGACCGCCCAGCGTGGCGGTGATCGTGTAGCTCATGGCCAGCAGGCGCGTGAATTCCTTGGCCAGGCCGTCGTAGCGCTCGTCCTTGGCGACGACGCCCATCACCTCGGCGATCAGCGCGAAGATCGGCACGCCCAGCACGAAGGCGGCGAACATGAGGTGCGCCTGGGCCAAGCACCACACGAGCACCCGGCTGCCGATCACAGGAAAGTGGCGGTAGTCAGCGGCCTCGAATGACCGTGGAAGCAGGTAGACCACGAGGTAGACGGAGGCCAGGATGAGCGAGATCTTCAGGATCCCGCCACGAACTCCCGTCAGAGCGCCGGGCCACCCCCTGCCCTCGGCCATCCATGCCTCGCAGGCCCGCGAGGCCCAACGGCCGTGCGGTTCCAGTTGAGATTCTGGCTACGTTATGCTCAAATTCATCGCGTTGTCTATAAGTCTCAGAGGTTTTTGCCGGAGTCACCAAACTCGAACTCTTGGTAAGTCCCTGTATTGAGTCTCCGGCCTCCAACCTCGTCAGAGGAAATGGGGGGGTTCCGTGGACAGACGATCGATTCTAGTCGCAGCCTGTCTGGTTGCGTTCCTGCCCGCTACGGGCGGTGGCGAAGACGCCAAGCCCTGGGATGCCGCGGTGGGCACTGCCACCATCACGGGCACTGTGAAGTTCGATGGAAAGAAACCGCGCCTGCGGCCCATCGACATGGCCGGCGCAGACGCGAAGTGCGCCGAGCTTCACGACGGCAAGAGGCTGAAGCCGGAGACCGTCGTCGTCAATGACGACGGAACGCTCCAAAACGTCTTCGTCTGGGTCAAGAAGGGCGTCGAGGGCTGGAGCTTCCCCGCACCCGAGGGCGACGCCCTGCTGGACCAGCAGGGCTGTTGGTATTTCCCGCACGTGCAGGGCATGCGCACGGGCCAGACCCTGTCGATCAAGACCAGCGACCCCACCGCGCACAACGTCCACGGCTACGCGAAGGTGAACCGACCCTTCAATTGCTCCCAGCCGGCGGGTGCCGGCAACGTCGCCATCCGGATGAAAAGGGATGAGGCGAGTCCGCCGATGAAGGTCAAGTGCGACATCCATCCCTGGATGAACGCCTATGTCGCCGTGGTGGATCATCCCTATTTCGCGGTGACCGGATCCGATGGCTCGTTCGAGCTGCCGAACCTCCCCCCGGGCAGCTACACCATCGAAGCCTGGCACGAGAAGTACGACACGATCGAGCAGATGGTCACGATCGGTGACAAGGAGACCAAGACTCTCGAGTTCAAGTACCCCAACGAGAGCTGAAGGATATTCAAGTGAACGACCCGCAGTACGGCTGGTGGCTTCCTCCTGACGTTTCGGTGCACGGCGCCGATATCGATTTCATGATCATCGCGATCCATTGGTTCATGCTCGCGCTCTTCATCTTCTGGGGAGGCTTCATCGCGTACTGCCTGGTTCGCTTCCGCCAGCGCCCGGGTCACGTGGCCGTCCACCAACCCATCGAAGCGAAGTGGAACCGCTGGCTCGAGGTGGGGGTGGCCGTCGCGGAAGCGGTCGTGCTGATCGCGTTTGCGATGCCCGTCTGGGCCAAGATCAAGAACATCACCCCCGAGGACCCCCCGAATCCGATGATCGTTCGCGTGGTGGGCGAGCAGTTCAAATGGCTGTTCCACTACCCGGGCAGAGATGGGACGTTCGGCAGGACCGGGGCGGAGTTCTACAGCGACGACAACCCGGCGGGTCTCGATGACGACGACGACGCCGGTTGGGATGACATCACGGTCAGGGGATTCCACTTTCCCGTCGGGAAGCCGGTGCTTGCGCGCCTCACTTCCAAGGACGTGATCCACAGCTTCAAGATGCCGGTGATGCGCGTCACCCAGGACGTCGTCCCGGGCATGGAGATCGCGATCTGGTTCCAGGCCAAAGAAACAGGCCGGTTCCAGGTGGGCTGCGCGCAGCTCTGCGGCCTGGGTCACTACGAGATGAAAGCCGATCTCGTCATCGAGTCACCGGAAGACTTCCAGAAGTGGCTGGATGAAGAGCACGAAGCACTGGGGTTGGATGAATGAGCGAAGCGCACGCTGAGCTGGGGTTCTGGCGCACCTACGTATTCTCCACGGACCACAAGACGATCGGCATCCAGTACGGGCTGACCGCGCTGGTCTTCCTGTTCTTCGGTCTCTGCTTGATGATGATGATGCGCTGGCAACTGGCCTATCCGGGTGAGGCGATCCCGGTGATCGGAGGTCTGCTCGGGGAGACCTTGGTGGACAAGGGTGCCATGCTGCCCAGCTTCTACAATTCACTCGGCGCCATGCACGGCACCATCATGGTCTTCATGGGCATCGTCCCACTCGCGGTCGGCGCGTTCGGAAACTACGTCGTTCCGCTGCAGATCGGCGCGCCGGACATGGCCTTTCCGCGGCTGA
>PVMS01005529.1_pt1 | contig 13489 bp, 11 predicted proteins | sample 1853461 | NCBI WGS metagenome assembly PVMS01 (sample SAMN08582032, study PRJNA380276) | Marine sediment metagenome, whole genome shotgun sequencing project. | isolation source: ocean sediment barecode stripped | collected 2017 | reverse complement strand
GGCGTCTGTTGCGGGGAATCAGCTCGAGCAGCGCTTCCTCCTCGCGTCCGGCCGGGTCGTCGCTCTCGACGACCGGTGCCGACTCCCAGACGTTGGTGGGCAGGTAGGAGAGGAAGGCGCGGATCTGGCGCCAGACGTCGGTCTCGTCTTCGGCCACGTTGTCGACGACACCGCTGCGTGAGTGCACCGGGGCGCCGCCCAGCTCCTCCTTGCTGGCGGTGACGCCGAGGGCGCGCTCCACCAGGGCGGGGCCGCCGGTCAGCACCTGGGAGGTGTCGCGGGTCATCACCGCGAAGTGCGAGGCCACGAGTCGCGCCGCGGGGAAGCCGGCCACGGGCCCCAGGGCCGCGCAGACCACCGGGGCCGAGGCCATGGCCTCGAGGCTCAGCAGGTTGAGCGGCGAGGCCGAGGTGAAGTCGTAGCCCGAGCGACCACGGGTTCCGCCGGCGCCCTTGATGGTGGCGCCGCCCCCCTCGAGCAGTCGCACCAGCGGGACCCGGCGCCGGATCGCGAGCTGGTCGGCGTAGAGGCCCTTCTTGAGCGAGCCCTCCGAGTACGCCCCGCCCCGCACGGTAAAGTCGTCGCCGCCGACGACGACCGGGCGGCCGTCCACCCGGGCCACGCCCATGACGACGTTGCTGGGCGTGAAGCCGGTGGGGTTTCCCTCGGCGTCGACCTCGTACGCTCCGGCCAGGCGCCCCTGCTCCTGGAAGCTGTCCTTGTCGACCAGCGCAGCGATGCGCTCGCGCACCGTGAGGCGACCGCGCTCGTGCTGCTTCGCCACGGCTTCGGCGCCGCCCTGGTCGAGCGCCGCCTCGCGGCGACGGGCGATTTCGTCGCTCTCGTCCTTCCAGCTCATGCCGCGGGGGATGTTAGCATCGGGCCATGCCGCTCGATCTCGTCAAGCTGGTCTCGCCGCGTCACACCGCACTCGTCACTCAGGAGGTGCAGCGCGGTGTCTGCGGCGATCTCTCGGCGCTGCCCGATCTCGCCCGGGCGGCCCAGCTCGCCCTGCCGAACATGAAGGCCCTGGTCGAGGCCGCCCGGACCGCGGGCGTGCCGGTGATCCACTGCATCGCCGAGCGTCGCGCAGACGGCAAGGGAGCGAACGCCAACGCGCGCATCTTCCAGTACATGGCCAAGGTGGAGAACCCGCTGCTCCCGGGCTCGCCCGCCGCCGAGATCTGCCCGGAGGTCGCGCCCACCCGAGAGGACCTGATCCTGCCGCGCCTGCACGGGCTCTCACCCTTCCAGGGCACCGAGCTCGACTTCCTGCTGCGCAACCTCGAGGTCACCACGATCGTCGGCGTCGGCGTCTCGGTGAACATCGCCATCCAGAACCTGGCCTTCGACGCCGTCAACAGCGGCTACCAGGTCGTGCTCCCCCGCGACGCCGTCGCCGGCTTCCCCGACGACTACGTCGACCTGGTCTTCCAGCACACCCTCGGTGCCATCGCCACCCTCCCCCCCCACCTCCGCCCTCCTCGAAGCCTGGCGCAAGCAAGGTTAGAGGCGGATGGGGAGGGAGGTGTAGCCTTGGACGAACTCGGTGACGAGGCGTTCGGCGTTGGGCAGGTCGAGCTGGTATTCGGGGATGCGCTTGAGGACCTCTTCGAGGAGGACCCGGCCTTCGAGCTTGGCGGCGTGGATGCCGATGCACATGTGGGTGCCGGCGCCGAAGGAGAGGACCCGCGGCGGGTTGCGGCGTACGTCGAAGGTGTTCGGGTTCTCGAACTCGTCCTCGTCCCGGTTGCCCGAGGGGTAGAGGAACATGACGGTCTGGCCGGGCTTCAGCGTCTGGCCACGGATTTCCACCTCGTCGGTCACCACCCGGCACAGGAACTGGGTCGGCATGTCGTAGCGGAGCGCCTCGACGTAGCCCTGGGGAATCAGGTCCGGGTTGGCCGCCAGGTCGGCGCGCTGATCGGGGTGCTCGCCCAGGCGCTGGATGGTGGTGGCGAAGGTCTTCGGGAAGGTCTCGCTGCCGCCGATGATGAACATCGCGATGTGTGAGGCGATCGACATGTCGTCGAACTGCTGGCCGTCGATCTCGATGCTGTTGATCAGGTCGAATACGTCGCCGCGGGTCGAGCCTTCCTTCTTGCGCGCCTGGGAAAACTGGGTGAAGTAGCCGAACATCTCGTTCATGGCGGCGAGGCCGTCCTCGGTCATGCCGTCGACGCCGGGCTCGCGGCCGAAGAAGCGCCACACCAGGTCGTTCATCATCGCTGCATCCTCGAGCGGGATGCCGGTCACCAGGCAGGCCACGGTCACCGAGACCTTGGAGGCCATGTCGCCCATTACATCCATGCTGCCGCGCTCGATCGCCTCGTCGAGCGCCGTGGTGGCGATGTCGCGGATCACCGGCTCGAGCTTCGCGATCTTCGCCGGCGTGAAGTGGTCGCGGACCGCCGTGCGCAGCTTCGTGTGCTGGGGCGGGTCCATCAAGTTGATCATCGGCGTCACGGGCTGGACCTTGCTGAGCAGGTGTGATGAGGTCGTGCCCTTGGTCGCCGTGTAGTGCTTGGTGTCCATCGATGCCGTCCAGATGTCCTCGAACTTGGCGAGGGCCCAGGCGTCGTACTCCGCGATGTAATGGACGGGATCCTCCGCGCGGAGCTTCTCGTAGACCGGCGTCGGGTTGCGCATCACCTCTTCGGAGAAGGGGTTGTATTGAACCGGCATCGAATGAGCTCCTCGCTTTGGATGGGAAGGGCAAGCATTATAGTCCACGCGTCTGCCCGATGGAACGCGGACCGCTAGACTGGACTGCCCGATGAGCGAATCCGAGCCCCGCCTCTCGTCGACCATCGTCGTGACCCGCGACGGCGACGCCGGCCTCGAGGTGCTGCTGCTCGAGCGCAGCGGGGAGCGCAAGCCCTGGGTCTTTCCGGGCGGTAAGCTCGACGAAGCGGACCGGCTCGGGGGCGGCGGTGAGGCTCTCGCACTGCGCCGGACCGCGGTGCGAGAGGCCGACGAGGAGGCGGGCCTGGCGCTGGACCCGGGCGCGCTCGTCCTGATCTCGCGCTGGATCACGCCGAAGATCTCGCCGAAGCGCTTCGATACGTACTTCTACCTGGCGAGTGTCTCCCCGACCACTACCGTCGAGGTCTGCGGCAGCGAGATCGCGAGCCACCGTTGGTTCGCCCCCGACGCGGCGCTCGAGGCGCACCACGCTTCGGAGATCCGGCTGGCGCCGCCGACCTTCGTGAGCGTCACCTGGCTGGCCGGCCACGCCGACACCGCGAGCGCCGCTCGGGCGTTGGCAACGGACGACCCGCTCACGTTCCGTCCGCGCATCCACCCGGTCGAAGACGGCGCCTGCATTCTTTACCCGGGCGACGCCGGCTACGAGGCCGGAGACATCTCCCTACCGGGGCCGCGCCACCGCTTGGTGACGCGGCCCGAAGGCTGGGAGTACGAGCGGAGTTAGGCAGCGACGCGGCTGCCTTCCGGCGTGTAGCGGACCTTCATCTCCGCGCAGGTGCGGACGATCGCCGAGGGCCGCAGCTTCGGGCCGCCGTCGGCGTACTCCATGTCGGGCAGCCGACGCAGGAGCTCTTCGAAGACCACCCGCATCTCCATGCGCGCAAGGTTCGCGCCCATGCAGAAGTGGTTGCCGATGCCGAAGCCCAGGTGCGGAGCGCCGCGGTCGATCTTGAAGTCGTTCGCGTCGGGGCCGTAGAACTCGGGGTCGCGGTTGGCCGACGGGTAGATCATCAGCACTTTCTGGCCCTTCTTGATCTGCCTGCCCTGCAGCTCGGTGTCTTCGAGGACGGTGCGGGTGAACGAGTTCACCGGAGAGACCACTCGCACCATCTCTTCGATCGCGCTGTTCAGCAGGTCGGGGTTCTCGATCAGCTTCTTGCGCTGTTCCGGGTTCTCGATCAGCAGCTGCATGCCGCCCGAAATGCCGTTGCGAGTGGTCTCGTTTCCGGCGACCAGCAGGATCACGCACAGCTTGATCAGCTCGTCGTTGTGGACACCGTCGATCGGCTCTTCGCCTGCGGCCTCCATGGCGCGATTGTGCTCCTTCGAGTTTTCGAACTCGAGGAGCAGGCCGTCGTCCTTTGCGCCGGTGAGGATGCTGATCAGGTCGTCCTGCGGGTTGGCGCGCCGCTCCTCGATGATCCCGGTGGCGTAGGCCGCGAAGGCGGCGTAGGCCTTGCCGGCCTTGGCGGCGATCTCCGGGTTCCCCAGGTTGCCCTCGGCGGCGATCATGTTGTCCGACCATTCGTGGAAGCGGTCCCAATCCTCCTCGGGGATGCCCAGCATCGATGCGATCAGCCAGAGCGGCAGCGGCACCGCAATGCTCTGCACGAAGTCGCACTGACCGTCCTGGGCGATGGCGTCGATCGCCCGCTTCGTCAGCGCACGGAAGGTCACCTCGAGCTTCTTCACCATGCGCGGCGTGAAGCCCTTGTTGATCAGCCCGCGCAGCTGGCCGTGCCGGGGCTCTTCCTCGTCGATCAGGCCGATCTTCACGTCCATGGGCCGAACGCCCTGGCCGGAGGTGAAGATTTCCTGGTGCTTGGACACGTACTCGACGTCCTCGTGCCGGGTGACGACCCAGAGCTGGTCCTTCTCGGACCAGTAGACCGGGTCGTTCTCGCGAAGCCAGTCGAAGCGCGCGCGCATGTCGGCTTCGACCCAGTTCGTGGAATCGATGTATGAAATGTCGACGTCGGGCATGGGTACTCCTGGGATCAGCGTGGAGGCTGAAGTTGGGTGAAGAGTCTCTCGGAGAGCTCGATGAGGAAACGCGTCTGGCGGGCGACGGCCGACTCGGCGAGCAGGTCGATCCCGTTCAGATCCTTGTAGAGGGGAGCCATCGTGAAGAAGCCGACCACCACGTGGAGCATGGCGAGCACGATCAGCGGCACGTCGTCCTTCTCCCAGCCGGCGGCCAGGGCCCGGTCCTCCGACATCTCGTGAGCGGTGGAGAGGATCGGGACGATGTAGTCACGCAGCACAGGAGTCAGGCGCTGACCGCCCGAGAGGATCTCGTGCTGCACGAGCCGGGCGACGCCTGGGCGCGCGGCCAGCACCTGCATGGCGGCCGCGATGATCTTCTCGGCCTCCGCCGTGGCCTCGCGCCTCTGCTCGACCATGTCGACGAGCAGGCGCAGCAGCGGACCGAGGTCGCGCTCGAGCACTGCTGCGTAGAGAGACTCCTTGCTGTCGAAGTGGTTGTAGAGGCTCGGGTTGCGCAGGCCCACGCTGGCTGCGACGTCACGAAGTGTCGTACCTTCGAATCCGCGCTCTGCAAAGAGCGTCTCGGCGGCGTCGAGGATGCGCTCGCGCGTGATCTCACCCTTCCGCCGCGGGCGGTCTCGGGAGATCTCGGGGGTGGTGGTGGCGCTCTGCACAGGAGGATCCTTAGAAACTAACTAGCGCTAGTTTTTCGGTAGAACGGACGAATGTCAACAGCCATTTTCCACAGATCGGAAAACCCTAATGAAACCTGAGGGTTGAAACGCCGCAGGGAACCCTGCAGCGGGCCGGCGGCAGCTAGGAGGCAGTGCTCCGGAAGGCCTCCAGCAGCTCCGCCTCCCGCGCCCGGGCTTCGGCCAGGTGCTCTTCCTTCACGCTCTCGAAGCCCCGGATGTGCTCCGGGATCGAGGCGATCTCCACGGCCAGCGGCAGGTTCTCCCGGGTGAGGCCTTTCACCAGCTCGTCGACGCGCTTCAGGTACTCGCGCGCCAGCTGGCGCTCGAGCTTGCGGTGCTCGGTACGGAACGGGTCGAGGGCGGTCCCGCGCAGGAACCGCAGGCGGTAGGCCACCTTCAGCACCCGGAACATCCACGGGCCCAGGGAGATCTTCCGTGTGCGACCCGTGGCGGGATCGATGCGGTCGAAGAAACGTCCGATCAACGGAAGCTTGGGGGGCGCCGCGTGCCACTCGATGCGGTAGTCGCCCTCGAACTCCGCGTCGAGCTGGCGCTGGAACGTGCCGTCGGTGAAGAGCCGCGCCACCTCGTACTCGTCCTTGACTGCCATCAGCTTGTAGGCGTAGCGAGCGACGGCCCTCGAGAGCGCGTCGCCGACTCCGAGCTCCTTCTCCCGCGTCGCCACCCGCTCCACCCTCCGGCGGTAGCGCCGGGCGTAGCGGTGGTTCTGGTAGTGCACGAGCTGCTCGGACCGGTGGGCGACCAGCTCCTCGAGGGTCTCGGCCGAGGCGCCGGCGTCGCGGCGGCCCGGCTTCGCGGCTTCTTCGACGGCTGCGGGGGCGTGGACGGCGAGTCGCCCCCAGGCGAAGGCGCGACGATTCTGCTCGACGGCCCGCCCGTTCAGCTCGATCGCCCGGTGCAGGGCGGCCAGGGAGACGGGCAGCCGCCCCAGCTGGAAGGCGTAGCCCAGCAGGAACGAGTTGGTGTAGATCGCGTCGCCCAGCAGCGCCGTCGCCAGGGCGGTCGCTTCGGGAAAGTGGCTGCCCTCTTCACCGGCCGCCGCCCGGACGGCGCCCGCCATCGCCTCGAAGGAGAGATCGAGGTCCGGATTGCTGGCGAAATCCGCTGTCGGTGTCACGTGGGCGTTCATCACCACCGTGGTGCGGCCCTTGCCCATCCGGGACAGGGCTTCCATGCCGGTGCCGACCACCGGGTCGCAGCCGATCAGCAGGTCCGCCGACGCATCGCCGATCCGGGTGGCGAAGAGGTCTTCCGGCCTTTGGGCGATGCGCACGTGGCTCGTCACCGGGCCGTTCTTCTGGGCGAGGCCGGTCACGTCGAGCTCCGTGGTCCCCTTCCCCTCCAGGTGAGCGGCCATGCTGAGGATGGCCCCCACCGTCACGACGCCCGTCCCGCCGATGCCCGTCACCAGGACATTGAAAGGGACGTCGCAGGGCGGCGACTCAGGCATCGGAAGCGACTCGAACAGCGAGTCCGAACCGGCCACACCGTCGCCGCCGATCTTCCGGAGCTTCCCGCCGTAGACGGAGACGAAGCTCGGGCAGTAGCCCTTCACACAGGAGTAGTCCTTGTTGCAGGAGGACTGGTTGATCCTGCGCTTGCGCCCGTACTCGGTCTCGACGGGCTCGATCGAGATGCAGTTGCTCTGCACCGAGCAGTCGCCGCAGCCCTCGCACACGAGCTCGTTGATCACGATGCGCCGGTCCGGGTCGTCGAACTCCCCCTTCTTGCGCAGCCGCCGCGCCTCGGCGGCGCAGGTCTGGTCGTAGACCAGGGCGGAGACGCCCTGCAGCTGGCGCAGCGCCTTCTGCACCGTGTCGAGCGTGTCGCGGTGGTGCACGGACACGCCCTTCGGGAACGCCTTGTCGGCGTACTTGTCTGGATCGTTTGTGACGACTGCGATGTGCTTCACGCCCTCGGCGGCCAGCTGGTGCGCGATCTCCGGGCAGGTGATCTCGCCCTCCATGGGCTCGCCTTCGATGGGCTGGCCACCGGTCATCGCGACTGCGCCGTTCACGAGCACCTTGAAGGTGATGTTGACGTCCGCCGCCACGCAGGCTCGGATCGAGAGCAGCCCGGAGTGGAAGTAGGTGCCGTCTCCCATGTTCTGGAAGATGTGGGGGAGCTCGATGAAGGGCGCCTGGCCGATCCAGTTGGCGCCCTCGCCGCCCATGTGTGTGGCGCCGAAGGTGCGTCGCCCGGGTGTCCAGACCGCCATGCCGTGGCAGCCGATGCCACCCAGTGCGATCGAGTCCTCGGGCACGACCGTGGAGGTGTTGTGCGGGCAGCCCGAGCAGAACGACGGGAGGCGCATCAGCGAGGTGGGCGGCGCCACCGCAGACGGCTCGGGGAGCGGGCGCAGGTGCTTTGCCTCCTCGGCGAGACGCCGCTCGAGCCAGCCGCGGATCACGTTCGCCACCAGCCGCGGCGCGAGCTCGCCCACGGAGGGGACCAGCGGCGCGCCGTTCTCGTCCTTCTTGCCGAGCAGGCGCGGCCGCGCGCTCTCGTTGTAGAGAAGGCGCGCGAGCTGGTCCTCGACGATCGGCCGCTTCTCCTCGATGACGAGCACGTCCTCCAGCCCCCGGCAGAAGGCCAGGGCGCCGTCGGGCTCCAGCGGCCAGGTCATCGCGACCTTGTAGAGCGTGATCCCGAGATCGGCGGCGCGCTGCTCGTCGATGCCCAGCTCCTCGAGCGCCTGCCGCACGTCGAGGTAGGCCTTGCCGGCGGTCACGATGCCGAGGCGCCTGCGCGGCGAATCGAGCATCACCTTGTCGAGCCGGTTGGCCTTCGCGAAGGCCTGGGCTGCCGGCAGCTTCACCTGGTAGAGCTGCTGCTCGATCTGCAGCGGAACGTTGTTGAACGTGACGTGGTGGTCCTGGGCGGGGAACGGGAAGTCGGGCTCGACCACCTGGACCCGGTTCATGCCCACCTCCACCGAGGCGCCGCTGTCGACGGTATCGGTCAGGCACTTGAAGCCCACCCAGCAGCCCGAATAGCGCGAGAGCGCCCAGCCGTAGAGCCCCAGGTCCAGGTACTCCTGGACGCTGGCGGGGTTCAGCACGGGTACGCCGCAGTGGATCAGCGCGTGCTCGCTCTGGTGGGCGATCGAGCTCGATTTCGCTCCCGGGTCGTCGCCGCAGAGCGCGAGCACTCCGCCATGCCGCGCCGTGCCGAGGTAGTTGGCGTGCTTGATCGGATCCGTGGAACGGTCGACGCCGGGCCCCTTGCCGTACCAGATCGAGAAGACGCCGTCGAAGCGGGGACCGGGCTGGAGCATGGCCTGCTGGCTGCCCCAGACCGCGGTGGCGGCCAGGTCCTCGTTCACGCCGGGCTCGAAGCGAATCCGGTGCGTCTCGAGCAGCTCCTGGGCCTGCCAGAGCGCCATGTCGTAGGTGCCGAGGGGCGAGCCGCGGTAGCCCGAGATGAAGCCGGCGGTGTTCAGGCCGGCGGCCGCGTCGCGCTGTCGCTGCATGATCGGCAGCCGGACCAGCGCCTGGACTCCGGTGATGAAGATGCGGCCGTCGCTCTTGCGATAACGGTCGTCGAGCTCGTAGCTGGTGTCGAAGGCAGGGGTGGCCTCGGCCACGCTCGCTCCTGGGGTTGGGCTGTCGGGGGGCTTCCCGGCGAGCTAGACAATCTTGCCGCGAGCATCATACCAGCGGGACGGAACTCGAGCACATCCGCGACTTGCATATCGACGTGACGGACCTCCAGCACATCCGGGATCGGCTCTCCGCGCACGAGCCTGCCCTCAGCGAGGACGCGCGCTCGCGCGCCGCCGTCGCACTGGTGCTGCTCCCGCCGCTGCAGCCCGCCGCTGGGCCCCGCGTACTGCTGATCCGCCGCTCTCGCGCCGAGGGCGACCCGTGGTCCGGGCACCTGGCCTTCCCCGGCGGGCGGGTCGATCCCTCCGACGGCGGACCGCGGCACGCGGCCGAGCGCGAGACCCTCGAGGAGGTCGCCCTCGATCTGTCGACGGCGGAATGCCTGGGGCGGCTCGACGATCTTTCCGGGCGGGCGATCCCGATCGTGGTCTCGGCGTTCGTCTATGCCCTCGAGGGGGAGCCCGCGCTCGAGTTCTCCCACGAGGTGGCGGCGGCGGGCTGGGTCTCCTTCGCCGATCTGTTGGATCCCGCGCGGCATGTGACCGAGCGCTTCGAGTATCAGGGCCACGAGCTCGAGGTGCCTGCCATCGCGCTCGGGATCGGCGACGGGCCCCCGCTCTGGGGTCTCACCTACCGATTTCTCGAGCTCTTCCTCGCCCAGCTGGGAGCTCCGCTGCCCGAGATGCCGTGGCGGGAGGATCTCTGACCGCGTGCTTCCGTCGCGCCCGGCGCGCTGCGCTTCGGCGATGCGATCGCTTATCCTGAATGGGCGATGCGCTTCACGGTCCAGCTCCCCACCCACCGCGTCGAGGAATTCGATGAGTTCGCCAGCGGAGAGGCTGTCGGCGAAATGGCCCGGGCCGCCGAAGACGCGGGCTTCGACGCCTGCTTCGTCACCGATCACCCCTTCCCCGGCGACAAGTGGCTGGCGGGCGGGGGCCACCACGCGCTCGACCCGTTCGTGTGTCTCACCTGGGCGGCGGCGGCGACGCGCACGATCCGGCTCCACACCCACGTCCTGGTGCTTCCATACCGCAACCCCTTCCTGACGGCGAAGGCCGCGGCGTCGCTGGACGCGCTCTCGGGCGGGCGCCTCATTCTCGGCGTGGCGGCCGGCTACCTGAAGAGTGAGTACCGCTCGCTCGGGGCGGACTTCGAGCATCGCAACGCGTTGTGCGACGAAGCCATCGTCGCGATCAAGCGCGCCTGGACCGAGGAGGGCGTCGAGCTCAGCGGCCGCGCGTTCGAGGCCCGGGGGAACACGATGCTGCCCCGCCCGGTGCAGAAGCCCCACCCGCCGATCTGGGCCGGCGGCAACAGCCGCATGGCCATCCGCCGGGCGGTGGAGCTGGCCGACGGCTGGGCACCCTTCCCGAACTCGCAGAGCGTCGCGTCCTACCAGCGCACCGCCGTGATGGGCAGCCTCGAAGACCTGGCGACCGGCCTCGCCTATGCCCGCGAGCACGCGGAGGCGGTCGGCCGCAGCGCGCCCCTCGACGTCTGCTTCGCGCCGGTGGGCGTCGACATGTTCGCCGACGCGCCGCCGGATCCGGCGCTCCTGGTCGAGCAGGTCGAGTCCCTGGCCTCGGTGGGCGTCACCTGGACGGCGCTCTCGCTGCCGGCTCGGTCACGGGCAGCCTGGTGCGAGGCGGTCGCGGCGACCGGCGCCGCGCTCCGCGCAAGGTAGAATGCAGACCGTCCAGGGTGCGGAACGGGACGGCAGACCATCATGCCCTTTTCGGTCGAGGTCGATAGCGAGGCGCGGATCGCATACGTCCGCAGCTGGGGACATCTCGAGATCAAGGGGAACCTTCGCGCGCCGCTCGCGCTGTCCCGCGATCCCGCCTGGGAGCCGGATTTCGGGGTCGTCTTCGACGTCCGGGATCTGATCGACGAGCCCCGCGCCAGGGACGTGGTCGAGATGACTCACCACTTCATGCATCTGCGCGATCACTACCGCAGTCGCGTCGGGATCGTGGTGTCGAAGCGCCTCTCGCTCAGCGCGGAGCTGGCGGCCGCCATCGCGGCCGCCGGCGGGGTCCCGATCCGGATCTTCGACTCTCTCCAAGAGGCGTTCACCTGGGTGCGCCCCGAACGTCCGGCCGAATGAGCGCTCAGCCGAGGTAGCTCGCGAAGTCGTCGAGCACGGGCATGACCTGGTCGCGGGGCGCAGAGGGCAGCCGCAGCACCGCCTCGGTGACGCCGAGCTCCTGGTAGTAGGCGAGCTTTTCAGCCGAAGGCTGGATGCCCATCGGAACGACGTGGATGTCCTCGGCGTCCCGCCCGCGCCGCTCGTAGGCGGCACGCAGCTTCTCGAGCGCCTCCTTTACGCCGGCCCCCCCGATCGGCAGCCAGCCGTCGCCGTACTCGGCGATGTGCTCGAAGAGCTTCGGGCCCGGTGCGCCCCCGATCAGAACCCGCGGGCGAGGCTGTTGGACCGGCTTGGGCCACTGCCAGGACGGCGCGAAGTCGACGAACTCGCCGTGGAACTCGGCGACCTCGCTGGACCAGAGCGCCTGCATGGCCAGCATCTTCTCGCGCACCAGCGCCCGCCGCCGCTTCACGTCGATGCCGTGGTTCTCCATCTCTTCGTGGTTCCAGCCGTAGCCGATCCCGAGCACGAGCCGGCCCTCGGAGATGCGGTCCAGCGTCGCCAGCTCCTTGGCGAAAGTGATCGCGTCGTGCTGGGCCACCAGCCCGATGCCGGTGCCGAGGCGGATCGAGCTTGTCACCGCCGCCGCCGCCGCCAGGGCGATGTAGGGATCGAGGCAGCGCTTGTACTCCTCGGCCAGCACCGCGTCTCCGGTGGGCGGCGGCGTGCGCCGGCTCGTCGGGATGTGGGTGTGCTCGGGGAGGTAGAGCGAGTAGAAGCCGCGGTCCTCGGCCTCGCGGGCCAACTCTACCGGGCTCATTGACTGGTCCGTCGCGAAGAGCGTGACGCCGATCTTCATCGCCAGTTACGATGCGGTGCGTTCCGCAATTTGCCAAGGGCCCGGGAACGGCGGCGGTCCGGGGGACGGGTGCTTGCTCATTTGCGAAACGCACCGTATCGTAAAGGGCCTGCCCTGATCGGGAGCCCCCAGTGGATCTTCGCTACTCCGATTCCGACGAGAAGTTTCGCGCCGAGCTGCGCTCCTGGCTCAAGCAGGAGGTGCCGGCCCACGGCACGCCGCCGTCCCAGAACGAGTGGGAGGCCCGCCGCGAGTACGACACCGCCTGGCAGCGCAAGCTCTTCGACGCCGGTTACGCCGGCATCAACTGGCCCAAGGCGTACGGCGGTCGCGACGCCACGCTCACCGAGCAGCTCGTCTACTACGAGGAGATCGCCCGGGCCAGCGCGCCCTATATCGGCGTGAACTTCGTGGGCATGCTGCACGGTGGCCCCACCCTCATCACCGAGGGCACGGATCTCCAGAAGTCCGAGCACATCCCGCGCATCCTGAAGGGCGAGGAAGTGTGGTGCCAGGGCTTCTCGGAGCCGGGCGCCGGCTCGGACCTGGCCAACCTCCAGTGTCGTGCTGTCCGCGACGGCGATGTCTACCGGGTGACCGGCCACAAGATCTGGACCTCGTTCGCCCAGGTCGCCGATTTCTGCGAGATGCTGGTTCGCACCAATCCCGAGGCACCCAAGCACAAGGGCATTTCCTGGCTGATCATGCCGATGGACGTGAAGGGCCTGGACATCCGCCCCCTCGACACGATCATGGGCGAGAGCGACTTCAGCGAGGTCTTCCTCGAGGACGTCGAGATCCCGGTCGAGAATCTGGTGGGCCAGGAGAACGACGGCTGGCGCGTCACCAACGTGACGCTCTCCTTCGAGCGCGGTACCGCTTTCGCCAGCGAGATGTTCCAGCTGCAGCAGTTCCTCGCCGAGCTGGTGGAGCTCGCGAAGAAGGTCACCCGTCACGACGCCACCGCCTGGGACGACAAGTCGCTGCGCCGCGAGATCGGTCACCTGCAGGCGGAGCTCGACGCGCTCTGGGCTCTGGTCAAGCTCTCGGTCTCCGAGACCGCGCAGACCGGCGTCCCCGGCATGATCGGCTCGGCCATCAAGCTCTACTACACCGAGCTCTACCAGCGCGTCTGCGAGTGCGGCATGAACGTGCTGGGCCGCGCCGGGCTCGCCCGCGAGGACGTGGGCGACCGGCCGAGCAAGCAGATCCTTCACCGGATGCTGCAGTCCCTGTCGCTCACGATCGCGGCGGGCCCCTCGCAGATCCAGCGCAACATCGTCGCCGAGCGGATCCTGGGCCTGCCCCGGGAGCCCCGGTAGGCGCGGAGAGACACGGTGGACTTCAGGATCAGCGAGGATCAGCAGGCGCTCCAGGAGGGCATCCGCTCCTTCTGCGAAGGGCGCGTCTCCATCGAGCAGCTACGCGAGATCGAGCAGGCCGGCGGCTTCGATCGCGAGCTCTGGGGCGAGCTCGCGGAGATGGGCGTCTTCGGGCTGCGCCTGCCGGAGGAGCAGGGCGG
>PVMS01149062.1_pt1 | contig 13490 bp, 2 predicted proteins | sample 1853461 | NCBI WGS metagenome assembly PVMS01 (sample SAMN08582032, study PRJNA380276) | Marine sediment metagenome, whole genome shotgun sequencing project. | isolation source: ocean sediment barecode stripped | collected 2017 | reverse complement strand
TTGTGATCTGGTGTTTTCAATTCTAGATAATTCTGAAATTGTTTTTGAATCCATACCTGTGCCAGTATCCAGGACACAGATTTCAATATATTCCTTTTTCTCATATTTTGCCCGATAAGCCGTTATGGATATTGTACTCTGACGCGGTGAAAATTTTATTGCATTTGACACTAAATTTAACAGTACTACTTTGGCTATGTTCCGATCTGCTTTCGCATAAATGCTATGACTGATCCTGCTATTTATCCTGATTTCTTTCAGGGAAGCGATTCCATTCATCTGGGCAATTGTCTCTGACACAAAGTTACTTACATTGATGGATGAAATGTTTCTAGTGACTGAATTTAATTGAGACTGAGACCAGGCAAGTAGATTATCTGTTAATTTAAATATATTCGAAGATGCCTGATAAATAGTGTCAGAAAAGAATTCGAGTTCCCTATCATCATATGTTTTGTAATTCTTCTGTAGTATCTCTGCATAACCCAAAATTGCATTAAACGGACCTCTTAAGTCGTGGGCAATAATTGCGAAGAACTTATTCTTGGTAGCATTCAATTCTTTTAGTTCCTTATTCTTTGTTTTTAATTCTTTATTTGATTGATCGAGTTTTAAATTCTGCTCAATTATTAGATTTTTATAATAGAAAAAGAGAGAACTGAAAATAATAAAAGTTGTAACAATCGAAATAAGCCTTAATCCTGGACCATCAACATTATGAATGCCGGATAAACCCAGCAAATTATTCATGTGATTAAAAGTGATGATATAGAACAGATCAAGAGATAGTGCTATTAGGGTATATCTCCACTCCTTTCTTGTGAATACAATAAATGGCATGATAATAGTCCCCAGAATTAAGAATTTGGCCGCCATTCCATCTGTACCATTATCGTTATAAATGAGTGCAGCTACAAAATATACAGTTGTTGCAGTGGTAATACTGTAAATAAATCGCCCAATATTGTACTTATGGTATCTGACCAGAATAAAACTCAGGAGGTGGATCAATATAGGCATAGCCGTTAAAAGTGAGGCCAATGGGGATTCCCTAAAGAGAAAGATAAATGGGAAAACCAGAAAAATATCGAGCACATTAAAAACATTTGATATTTCAAGGTTCTGTTTAAGCTCTTTTGATAAATTTGGCTTAATCCCGTTGTTCTTGATCTTTTTAATAAAATTATTCATATAATTCATTGCTAACTTATTTAACCCGTTTATTTAAGATCTTTAATTAAATCAGACATCTCTGTAATACTTCTAATTGAAACCCCAAGAAGGATTCTTATTTCATTGGGCGTGTAGCCAAGTTTGAAAAGAAAAACTGTATATACCTGCATCGCACTTTTATCCTGAAACTCTCCTTTAAGTTCGGATAGCAATTCTCTGTTAGCGGTAACAATCATTTTTAACATTACTGCCCTATTTTCTTTTGATATATCATGTTGTTCCATACCTGCTCTTTTTACATTTCAAAATTTTTGGTGGATTCTTTATTTAAGGTTACGCAGATAGCTGAAAAGGGATTGGAGATTGCTATTACATAACATTACCCAGGGTGTGAATACACTTACATTACATTAGCACATGAATATCTATATGTCAATATAACAAGACGATAGGGCTGCTGATTTGTAATATGTTTCAATTAAAGATTTAAAAGAATATATTGAGGGATATTATTAGAGCTATGATGAAAAAGCTGAAACTAATTTTTATGTTTTTGATAATCGGTTCCGGATTATTGGAAATAAACGCTCAAAATCCTGCAATTGACAGCCTGAAAAACCTGCTAATGCAACACACAAAACAAGATACTGTAAGAGTTAAATTGTTAAATCAGGCTGCCACCTTGTTCTCTACAATAGATATTGACAAGACCTTACAATACGCTGGAGAAGCAGGTATTCTTGCTAATAACCTCAATTACGGTTATGGAAAAGCAGGTAGTATACTGTTGACCGGGACCTATTATCGTTATAAATCAGATTATCCAAGGGCCATAGAGTATTTTCAAGAAGCCTTGAAAATCTATAAAGAGAACGGAGCGGAGACCGAAATTGCACAATGTTTGACGAATATCGGACTTATGTACTGGAAACAGGGTAATTACTCGCAGGCACTTGAGAATTATGAAAAAGCATTATTAATTAACAAGAGAAATAATAACAGGCAGGGAATCTCAAACTGTTTGAACAATATCGGAATAATATATAGAAACCAGGGTCACTACCCTCAGGCACTTGAGTATTATCAAAAATCGCTGATCATAAGTGAGGAGCTCGGAAATGAAATTGAAATAGCCAACGTCTTAAATAATATCGGAAATATATATTGGAAGCAAGGTACCATGCCAAAAGCCTTGAAATATTATCAAAGGGCCCTGGAAATAAGGGTAAAGGCCGGGGATAAACATGGTATATCAATATGCTATGTTAATATCGGGAATATAGATTGGAAACAAGGAAATTATTCGCGGGCCCTCGGTAATTATCAAAGGGCCCTGAAATTAGGAGAAGAGATCGGAAACAGACAAATTATATCCTACTGTCTGACTAATATCGGTACTATACATCTTGCTCAAGGAAATTATCCTGAAGCCCTTGAATTTTTTCAAAAAGGATTAAGACTTAAAGAAATTATTGGAGAAAAACCCGGTATTTGTGATTCATATTCAAGCATTGTATCAGTCTATTTAAAAACAAACAATTATGACGAGGCTTTGAGTTATGCCAATAAAAGTCTTGTAATAGCCAGGGAAATTGAACTTTTAAATAATCAATCAGACATCTATGAGCAGCTTTCAGAAATATATGCAGGCAAAAAGAATTATCAGAAAGCATACGAAAACCATGTATTATATAAGGAGCTGAACGATAGCATCTTTAACGAAGAAAATATTAAAAAAATAACCGGATTGGAATATCAATACGAATTTGAAAAAGAAAAACACGCCCTTGAATTAGAACAACAAAAGAAGGATGCCGTTCATTCAGCTGAAGTAGATAGGCAATTGGCGGTACGCAATTATTTATTCGCAGGTTTTATAGCAATGGTTTTGCTTGTTTTGGTTGTCCTCCGCAGCTCCATACAAAAACGTAAAGCAAACCTTATTCTGTCCAATCAGAAAAAAAATATTGAAGAAAAGAATGGTGAATTACTTATTCTTAATAAAGAAATTCAGGATCAGAATGATTTGATAAAGCTCAACACAAAAATGATTCTTAAACTTGAGAATGATAACCATGAAATAGAATTAGATTGTAAGAAAAAGGATCTGGAGGTACTGAATATCAACAACCAGCTAAAAATTAAGATGAAAGAGGACCTTATTAAAGAGTTGAAGACTTTGAAAAGAAATAAATCAGATATTGATACAGGTATTCAATCAGTTATCCTCAAATTGAAGCGGCAAATAGATGAAGAGACCAAAATTGATCTGTTACATGCTAATATAGATGTCGTTGGCTCTGATTTTAATGAAAGAATAAAGCAACAATTCTCTGATCTTACGAAATCGGAATTAGAACTGCTGGCTTATATTAAACTCAAATTGAGCAATAAACAAATTGCCATCCAGAAGAATACCAGCCCAAATACTATTAATGTTGCATTGCATAGATTGAAGAGCAAATGTAATTTTGATACATCAAGTGCTTTGAGAAGTCATATTGAAGGATTTTAAATTAGAAAGCTGTAGATTCTCTCCACTAATCAGATTCCTCCAAACCAACTCCAAAGCTCCCTGGCAATCAAGAGGTCATCGGTTCGATTCCGATATGCTTCCAGGATCCCGGCTACCCTCTTTGTTCTTCTGGAATAATGGATATGTCGGGTGTTTCTCAGATAATACTTTACGGGGGCAATGTGTATTACCACATCTGAATTTGTAAAACAAAACTTGAAATATTACGTATCAATACCTTTATCCCAACCCGGCAATATGTTCCTATGGCAAGAGAAGTGAGATATAGTATTGTTATTCAGTCGTTCTTATTATTATTTTTTATAGCGGAAAATGGTTTTTCTCAAAATCAACAGGTTATAGGAATGAATACTGAGTACTGTATAAGTTCTCCTTTGGATACAATTTACGGAATAATTCCTACCACAGGAACATTCCCATTGTTTGATAAAGATGGTCGGGCTACCGGAGTCACCCAGATTGGGTGGAATCCTGCCGTTGGAGTATTTGATCCATCAAAAGCAGAAATCCATAATGATCATGTACATATCGTTTATGAAGTAGCGGGACATTTAAAGGAGTTTAAACCAAAGCTCAGGGATAATGCTTCCATTGCCACTCTTGATCCATTACCCGCATTTTTTTGCGATACTGATCCTATCCATGTCTTAAATGAGGGGAGTCCGGCCGGAGGGACCTATCTCCTTGATGGAGTTGATATCATCACTGAATTTAATCCAGGTCTTTACGGACCCGGTGCCTATTCCATCGTATATATTACTGGCAATGGAGTGTGTAAATATACCACCGATGCACAGATCCTTGTGGTAGGGCCGCAAACTATTTCATTTTCAGCTATAAACAATCAATATTGCGAAAATGAACCAGATGTGGACTTCACGTATAGTCCCACGGGCGGAACATTTACAGCTGTATCAGGATTGACCGATCATGGAGATGGAACAGCAACCTTTAGTCCCGCAGTAAGCGGAGGCGCAATAAGGATTATTGAATATACCTATACCGAAATGGGTTGTATCAGTACATTAACAAAATCAGTAATCGTTTCTTTTCTGCCTGTGCTAAATTTCACCGGAATTGATCCTGTCGGATTTTGTATAAATGAGGATGCCGTAATTTTTACCGGGAACATGGCTCCCATGGGTACATTTTCGGGTCCGGGAATTACAGATCTTGGAAATGGTACTGCTTCCTTCGATCCTTCAAGCCTCTCTGTAGGAGGAGGCCCGTACACTGTTACCTATACCTATACAGACGGGGTATCCACATGTACAAATTCCATTTCTAAGCAGACAAACATATTACCTGTTCCAACAGCAACTATTTCAGGTACCTCTACAATCTGCCTTGGTGATCCTGCAATACTTGATCTGAATTTTACAGGAACAGGTCCATTTGATTTTACATACAGTGATGGTACTTCGAGCCATACCATTACAGGGATCAATGATCCATATACGTTATTACTCTCCCCAACGGTTTCATCTGTTTATACCGTCGAATCTGTAACACAGGCCAATGGCTGTGGAGATGTTGGTAATGGATCAGGCAATGTGATTGTTAATCCCCTGACCGCAATTGTCACAAATCCTGTCGATGAAATATTCTGTACCGCGGACAACGTGACAATCACCATTGTTGCAACCGGAACTGATTTGACCTACCAGTGGCAATTTAACGGGATTAATATTCCAGCAGCCAATGCCAGCACTTTGACACTGAACAATATTGATGCACTGGATGAAGGTGATTATCGGTGTATAGTTTCCAGTTCATGCAGCCCGGACCTGGTAAGTGCGGATGCTACTTTACAGATATTACCACCTACAACAATATCAGCAGAACCCTTAGACGCAACAGAGTGTGAGGGCAGAAATATTAGTTTCAATGTTCAGGCCACGGGATCCGGACTCAGCTATACCTGGAGAAAGAATGGCATTGATTTATCGGATGGTGGAAATATCATCGGATCAGCAACAAATACCCTGGCAATTCTAAATATCTCCCTTGCAGATGTGGCAGTTTACAGTTGTTATGTGAATGGAGACTGTGGAGACCAGACATCAATCCCGGTTACACTTACAGTAGATGAAGAAATAATTATTTTTACTCAGCCGGTAAGTAAGAGTATTTGTCCAGGTAACAACACATCCTTTAGTGTTGCCGTCACAGGTACAAATCCGGTATATCAATGGCAGCTGAACAATACGAATATTCCAGGGGGAAATGCCCCTACTTTAAACCTCGCGTCTGTGGATGCATTGGACGCAGGCAACTATACATGTATTATTACCGGTACTTGTGAATCAGAAATAAGTGATCTGGCTACACTGCAAGTATATGAAGATGTGACCATTGATCTTCAACCTGCAGCAGTGGGCACCTGTGAAGGATCCACAGCCAATTTCAATATTGTTGCTTCCGGATCAGTTACCGGGTACCAGTGGCGGCAGGGAGGTGTAGATCTTGTGAATGGTATCGATATTTCGGGGGCAAATTCTCCCAACCTTACCATCATCAATCTTAAACTGGCAAATTCAGGAGGCTATAGTTGCATGGTTACCGGCGAATGTGGCAGCGTGACTTCCAACACCGTTGGGCTTGTGGTTGATGAGGCAATTGTAATTACAACAAATCTGGTTGACCAGGATTTTTGTGATACTGACAATGTGATCTTTACAATTATTGCCACAGGAACAAATCTTCAGTATCAATGGTATAACGATGGTACAGTTATACCGGGGGAGAATGCAGGCAGCCTGGTGATCACAGGGGCAACAGTTGCTGATGTAGGATCTTATTATTGTAAAATCTCAAACTCATGTATTCCACAAACATCTAACAATGTAAATTTATCACTTAATGATCCCACTCTGATTGTTACCCAACCGTTGGATGATATTGTCTGTGAAGGTGATAATGCAAACATGACTGTAAGTGCAACAGGATCAAATGTTACTTATGCCTGGACACATAACGGGATTGCAATTAATGATGTGGGAAGCTTTTCAGGAACCAGGACCGCCACACTGTTTATTACTAATCCCGATGTATCAAATGGAGGGGTATATGTATGTGAAGTTTCCGGAAGTTGTGGAGACATCAGCTCAACCCCTGCACTTCTGACAGTAAACGAAAATATTACATTAACATCACAACCTGTAAGTAAACGTATTTGTCCGGGAAACAGTACTTCATTCAGCGTTGCAGCTACAGGCTCTAATCCGGTGTATCAATGGCAGCTGAACAATGCGGATATCCCAGGGGAAAATTCCCCTACTTTAAACCTTACCTCAGTGAATGTAGCAGATGCCGGGAACTACCAGTGTGTTATCACCGGTTATTGTGAGACCAAGATAAGCGACCTGGTTACTTTGGAAGTATATGAAAATGTGTCCATAGACCTTCAACCCGCAGCTGTCTTTACCTGCGTGGGATCAACGGCTAATTTCAATATTGTTGCCTCCGGATCAATTACCGGGTACCAGTGGCGGCAGGGAGGAGTGGATCTTCTGAATGGAGCCGGTATCTCTGGGGCAAATTCTCCGAACCTTACGATAACCAATCTTGGCCCGGCAAATGCGGGAGGCTATACCTGTGTTGTTACGGGCGAATGCGGTAGTCTGACTTCAAACACGGCGGGACTTGTTGTTGATGAGGCAATTGTAATAGCAGCAAATCCTGTGGATCAGGAATTTTGTGAAACTGACAATGTAATCTTTTCAATTGTTGCCACAGGAACAAATCTCCTGTATCAGTGGCACAAAGATGGTGTCATCATTCCGGGCGAGTCTGGAAGTAACCTGGTGATCACCGGAGCAACATCAGCTGATGTGGGATCTTATTATTGTGAGGTCTCGAATTCATGTATTCCGCAGGCGTCTAACATTGCATATTTATCACTTAATGATCCTACTTTGATTGTTACCCAGCCATTGGATGATATTGTCTGTGAAGGTGATAATGCTAACATGACGGTGGGTGTATCAGGATCAAATGTCACTTACGCCTGGACACATAACGGGATTGCAATCAACGATATTGGAAGCTATTCAGGTACCAAATCAGCCTCTTTATTGATCAATAATCTGGATCTGACATGCGATGGGATATATATATGTGAAGTTTTAGGAAGTTGTGGAAACATCAACTCCACTCCTGCAGTTCTTACAGTAAATGAAAACATTATCATTGCATCACAACCAGTGAATCAAACTGTTTGTCCAGGTACAAATGTCCAGTTTGAAGTCAATGCTACCGGTACGAATTTATCACATCAGTGGCAACTTGATGGAGTAGATATTCCCATTGCTGCCAACAATACTGCGAATAACAATACACTGATTATGCCAAATGTTTCCTCTCCTGATGAAGGGATCTACAGGTGCAGGGTAACCGGCGATTGTGAAACAACCTACTCAAATGCAGCCAGCCTCACATTGACAGAGGTTGTAACTATTGTAGGTCAACCTTCAAATCAGCAGATATGCGAAGGAAACAATATAAGTTTCTCTGTTGCGGCCACGGGTTCTGTCATTTCATTTCAATGGAAGAAGAATGGAACTGATCTTATGAATGACGCCAGGATTACAGGAGTTAATTCCAGCACCTTGAACATTAATAACCTTACAGAAGAAGACCAGGCTGCTTACTCCTGCCAGGTTAACAATTCCTGTAGTTTTAACAATACCATTCCAGTGACCCTGGTAGTTGACCAGATAGTGTCGATAACTACCCAACCGGTGGTTTTTGATGCAGTCGAAAATGGAAATTCAAGCTTCTCTGTGATTGCCGCTGGTGATATTCTCTCCTATCAGTGGTATAAAGTTTCAGATGGCCAGCCTGTCCTGGATGGTGGCGTTTATAGTGGTGCTACTACTTCTATCCTTACGTTAACAAATCTTAATTTATCTCACGCTGACTCATATTACTGTACAATTACAGGAATTTGCAATTCTATAACAAGTGATCCAGGGCTCTTGAATGTAAATCTTCTAACCCTGATTTCAGCGCATCCGGCAGATCCCGGTGACAAATGTGTTGGCGAAAGTGTCAGTTTTGATGTAGTTGCCTCGGGTACAAACCTGACATATATCTGGCGTAGAAACGGGATCGACCTTATTGATGATCTCAGGATCACAGGTTCGGCCTCTGCCAGCCTTACCATTGATAATCTCCAGGGCACCGATGCCGGTAGTTATTCATGTCTGGTCGCTGGAGAAACGGGCCTTGAAAATAGTTTCCCGGCCACCCTTGCAGTCAACGAACTAACAGATATCATCGTTCAGCCACTGGACGGAACACAGTGTGAAGGGGATGACGCCATATTTGTAATACAGGCGGTTGGGAATGTAACTGGCTATCAGTGGCAATTGGATGGTATTGACCTGGTTGATGATGGAAGGATCACAGGAGCACTCACTGAGGCATTATCCATCCCAAATCTTACAACAGCAGACGGCGGTATTTATACGTGCATAGTTACAGGTGTATGTGCTAACGATATCAGTAATCCGGCCACTCTGGTCGTACATGAAAATACGGTGATTACTTCACATCCCACCTCACTATCCGGGTGTACAGGAACTGCCGCTACATTTAGTATTACTGCCATTGGTGGAGGTATTTCCTATCAGTGGAAAAAGGGTGGTACCAGCCTTGTGAATGACGGCAGAATATCGGGAGTAAATTCCAGAAATCTTACGATTTCAAGTATCCAGGTGTCCGATGGAGGCGCTTACAGTTGTGAGGTGAGCGGACCGTGTGGATCAGATAATTCTTTATTGGCAACTTTAACCGTGAGTCCGGAAACACTTATTTCCGGGCAGCCAACAGATAAAGAACTCTGCGAGGGAGCTGATGCAATTTTCATCGTTGAAGCGGATGGGCTTGGACTAACTTATGAATGGAGGCTGGATGGCGTATCGCTGGCCGAGGATGGAGTGCATATTGTGGGTTCAGATACTGAAACATTAATTATCAGCGACCTTGTTACCTCAGATGAAGGCAGTTACCAGTGTTTTGTCACAGGAACCTGTGGCAATTACCTGAGTGATCCTGCAAATCTTATAGTTAATCAGCAGGTTCAGATACTCACTCAACCGGTTGGTGAAACAAGGTGTACTGGACAATCTGTGACATTCTCTGTATTATCAGGAAACCTTTCAAATGGATTCCAGTGGAAAAAAGACGGGGTGAATCTTACTGAAGGAGGTAAATATTCTGGTGTCAATACACCAAATCTTTTGGTATCTGATTTGTCTGCCACCGAAACCGGGGTATATAACTGTCTGATCACTGGCCTGTGCAATAGCCTGAACAGCGGACTGGCTAATCTGGACGTTCTGCCAACTACAATAGTGACCATGCAGCCGTTTCATCAGAATGTGGATGAAGGTGTTCCTGTTACGTTTACAGTTGAAGCACAGGGAGACATCCTGACTTACCAGTGGCAAAAAGATGGCACAAATATTCCGGGAGCAAACAGCAATGTTTTCACCATACCATCTGCAACGACCAACGATGAAGGTGCCTATACCTGCATGGTAGGCGGCACATGTAATACAACAGTGAGTGATCCGGCAAATCTGACAGTAAACGAGCATACCATTGTAATAACCAATCCAATAAGTCTGACCAGATGTGAAGGGGGTGCTGCCGTATTCGAAGTAACAGCTACCGGAGAAAACCTGACCTATGAATGGAGAAAGGATGGCACCGCTATAGGGGATGTGATTGGCAAAATATCGGGATCAACAACTCCTAATCTCACCATTTCAACTTTAGCATTGACCGACGCTGCAACATATACATGTGTTATTTCAGGTAGCGGTGGTGTAGTAAGTACCGGAGCTGCAATATTAAATATAGATCCCTCCACAACACTGGTATCACAACCACCGGCCATCCAATCAAAATGTGATGGTGAAAACTTCTTTCTTACAGTGACCGTTGCAGGAGATAATCTGAGCTATTCCTGGGAGAAGGATGGAGTGGGATTGGTTGACGGCGGAAATATATATGGATCTGGAAGTGAAATACTTACTCTGTCCAATGTCTCAACGGTAGATGACGGTGTATACCGGTGTATCATTACCGGAACGTGTGGCATCATTATCACAGATCCTTCAACCTTGACGGTGAATGAATTGCCTGGCACACCAGGTGCTGTTATCGGTGACATTACCCTATGCCAGGGTGAGACCATTAAAGCATACGAAATAGCCGTTATTGCCAATGCCACTTCCTATGAATGGACATTGCCCTATGGCGCAACCATTGAGAGTGGAGCAGGAACCAGGTATATCATTGTAAACTTCGCTCTGGATGCTGTGGACGGAAACATCACAGTCAGGGGACGTAATGGATGTGGTCTCGGATTGGAATCGGCACCCCTGTTCATTACAGTAAATCCACTTCCTGTTGCTACGGCAGGGTTTGACCAGAGTATCTGCGATGCAAATACCACCCTTATGGCAAATGACAATCCCAACGGCACATGGACCGTCTTGAGTGGATTTGCCACATTTGATGATGCAAACCTCTATAATACGGGTGTTACCTATCTTGGAAAGGAAGACAATGTTTTGATCTGGACAGTGACTGAAAATAATTGTGTTTCAACAGATACGGTTACCGTTACCAATAACCTGGTATCTCTGAATGCCGGGCAGGACCAGATCCTGTGTGGGACAACAACAACGCTCAAAGCGTCGGAACCTCTACAGGGTGTCGGAAGCTGGTCCATCATGTCCGGATCGGGCGGAGCAAATATCGTCCAGCCTTCCAATCCGAATAGTGAGGTAACCTTTATTCAAAAAGGCACCAATCACCTCCTGTGGACCATTAATAACAATGGATGCACCAGCAAAGATATTGTGGTGATTATTAATGATCTTCCAACCAATTCTCTGGCAGGGAGCGACACAATTTTATTGACCGATACCTATACCCTGGAAGGGAATGCCCCTGCCATTGGTACAGGTACGTGGTCATTGGTTAGCGGTTCCGGGTTGATAACAGATCCTTTATTGCCAAACTCTACCGTTATGAATCTGGGAATTGGGGAGAATGTATTTAAGTGGGTTATTACAAACAATTCGTGTTATTCAGAAGATATAGTGAAGGTGCTCAACTACAGCCCTTCCATCATTGATGCCGGCCCGGATCAGACGCATTGTGCTGACAATACCAACCTGTTGGGTTCTCAACCAAATTACGGAACGGGTCAGTGGACCGTTGTACAAGGATCGGGTAGTTTTTCCAATGCTTCAAATTTCGAAACTGAAGTATATGATTTGGGGCAAGGTGACAATGTGTTTAAATGGACCATTTATGAATATGAAGTATTGTCGGATGAGGTCACCATTAACAATAATTTACCCAACAGTGCCAATGCAGGCATCGATCAGCGCCGGTGCAGCGATGCAACCTCCCTGTCAGGTAATGAACCATTAATCGGAACCGGACAGTGGTACATCATAGGTGGTTCAGCCGACATTGCTGATATAAACTCATACAATACTACGGTTACAAATCTGAGCCGTGGAACGAACACGTTCAGGTGGACAATAACCAATGGAACATGTTCCTCTTCCGATGAGGTGTTTATAACCAATGACCTGCCTACAAGCGCTGATGCCGGCGTGGACCAGATTACCTGCGACGATTCAATCGCCCTCTATCCAAATACACCCGCAATTGGATCGGGCGAATGGAGTCTGGTGACCGGGTCGGCAAACTTTATTGCAAATAAGGCATATGGTATGGCCATAAATGACAATTATTTTAAGTGGTCAATATCCAATAATGGCTGCTTGTCGACCGATATAGTAAAGATAACCAGTCACAAGCCCTCCAATGCTTCAGCCATGTCTCCAAATTCGATTTGTGTGGACAATATCTTTTTGCCGGGGAACGCTCCTCAATACGGAACAGGTGAATGGAGTATTTTAAATGGCACTGCACTGATGACAGATCCAACAGATCCAAATACCCTGGCAGAAAACCTTGCAAAGGGACTGAACAGATTCAGGTGGACAATTACCTATGAGGAGTGTTCATCATTTGCTGAGTTTGATGTAAGTTTTGACCATATCGTTGCAAATGCAGGAGCAGATCAAACAAAATGCAGCGATATCGCAATCATGGTGGCGAGCAACCCAGGTATAGGAACCGGACAATGGTCGATTGTAGGAGGTTCCGGATCTGCAAATTTTACCGATCCCCACATTGGCAGCACTGAAGTGACGGATCTTGATATGGGAGATAATCTGCTTCGATGGTCGGTTACCAATAAAAGTTGTGTATCCTATGACGACGTAGTTATCACCAATAACAGTCCAAGTAATGCCTATGCAGGGGCTGACCGCTCGGTATGTGGTGAAGCCATAAATCTGAATGCAAATAATCCAATCGTTGGTGATGGGGAGTGGTCGGTGTTAAATGGTTCGGCAACCATCGGAGTAGAGGACCACTATAATTCTGAAGTGACAAATCTAAGTGTTGGACACAATACATTGAGATGGACCATCAGCCATTTGGGATGTACCTCATTGGACGAGATCAATATCACCAATGATCAGCCAACCAATATCGATGCCGGTCTCGATCAATATTTATGTTCAGATACAACGGAGCTGTACTCTTCTGAACCAACGGGTGGTACCGGACGCTGGTCGATTTCAAAAGGATCTGCAACATTTAATAATAACACGGTGTACAACACAGATGTCCGAAACCTCGAAAAAGGTGAAAACAAACTCGTTTGGACAGTAACAAT
>PVMS01153890.1_pt1 | contig 13491 bp, 11 predicted proteins | sample 1853461 | NCBI WGS metagenome assembly PVMS01 (sample SAMN08582032, study PRJNA380276) | Marine sediment metagenome, whole genome shotgun sequencing project. | isolation source: ocean sediment barecode stripped | collected 2017 | reverse complement strand
GGGTGTGGAGGAGCATGGCGAAGCTTATATGAAAGAACGTTTTGAAATGTCAGCTATCAGGCTACTTCGCAATATCTTCCAGGTGGGTCTCTTTGAGAATCCCTACCTGGATCCTGCAACAACTGCTGAGATTGTCGGGAAAGCCGACTTTACGAACGCTGGACTCGAGGCACAGCGCCGCACCGCGGTCATGCTGATAAATAGCACTAAGGCCCTTCACCAGGAGAAGGAACACAAGGCCGATATCCCACAGCGCTATAGCCCGGCAAGTACTAACTGGTTTGGAATGCCAAGCCCGGAAAGATGGGTGGATGCCTTCAGCAAGGAGATCGTATCAAAGTACTTTGAAGTGGTGGAAACACCGGAAGAAGCCGATTTTGCCCTGCTGGGAATCCAGAGTCCCAATGGGGGAACAGGTTATGATGGTACTGAACTGGAGCAGGGAGGCAATGGCTATGTTCCCATTTCGCTTCAGTATGGCCCCTACAAAGCGGAGCATGCACGCGAAACAAGTATTGCCGGAGGAAGTCCCTTCGAGGATTTTACCAACAGAACCTATAAAGATAAAACCACCACAGCCGCAAATATCCCCGATATGATACTTGTACATGAGACCAGGACAAAGATGGGTGATAAACCGGTGGTGGTCGTAGTCAATGTATCCAAGCCCATGGTTTTTGCCGAGATTGAACCAGTAGCCGATGCTATTCTGGTTCATATGGGTGTACAGGACCAGGCCTTGATGGATCTGATATCGGGTGCAGTAGAACCCTCTGCGCTACTACCCTTCCAGATGCCTGCTGATATGAAGACCGTGGAGGAGCAGTTCGAAGATGTTCCCCGCGATATGCAGTGCTATACCGATTCTGACGGCAACACCTATGACTTTGCATTCGGACTAAACTGGAGTGGTGTAATCAGTGATGATAGGGTAAGCAAATACAAATAAGTATTCTGTAGCAGCCATCCCCGGATGCTTGTTTTTTTTTATGGATTGTACCTCGACAGCCTGAGTAGTTCCTGGTAGTTGCGCTGCGACATTACCTGGTGTACGCTTAGGTTTGGATTCCGCACTACATAAGCATTGATGATCTGCCAGCCCTGCCAAACCGCTGCCCTCCCGGGCGATTCAGTGGTAAAAAACCTTGTATTGGGAGCATCCTCAACCAATTTGCGGATATTCATCGGATCGGTGGAAAAGAGCAATTTCTCCTCCACCAGGCGGGTCCACATCTGCGATTCATTGTTTTTGCACCACTTTATCTGATCGTCCGTGAAGCCCATATTCTCTTGCTCTTCAAGTTTCGGGTACATGGCCCCCACAAACCAGGCCAACTGTCCGTGATAAATCATTCTGGAGAGTACATTGTCCAGTGAATCATTATAAGGATAGAGCTGTGTGGCCCATGCATACATCACATCCACACTTACCCTTGCAGGCTCCTTTTTCTGTGCAAGGTAAATGGGAGTCCCCATCTGCCGGTAGTAATCACAATCGCTCCCCAGGTACTGATCAAGGCCCACCCCTACAAAATGACCCACTGTAAAAAGTCCCTGGTTAAACCTGCTTACATAAGCCACCACCCGGGGGGGCACAGAATCAGGATAGTGATAGAGATAATGTCTGAAACCATCGGTAAGCTCGGCCTCTATCTCAGTGCTTGAAGAATAAATTTGATCAGTATATTCATATACTTCCCTGTTTGTAGGATCATTGATGAACATGGAAAGATAAGAGGAATACCTGCGGGAAGAGGCCTGACCAATGCTAATCACATGCACATTATACACATCAAAAAAATCGCCATAATGCTGGTACAATGTGCCTATGGCAAGATCCATGGTATCCTGGTCCATTTCAAAGAGATCCCGGTCGAAGCGCTCCAGCCTCATTTTTAGATCAACTCCGGAAATATCCACGTCAAGAGAATTATTCTTGCATCCGCATAATAGCAATGCAATACCCGTTATAAAAAGTATGGTGCGTTGAACAGGTATCATCATAATCATTAAATTTGAATCCTTAAGCGATATGCAAAAGTATAAAATATGAAACGAATACTGGTTATTTTAACCTTCCTGGGTGCCTTACTGTCCCTTAGTGCCCAATCAACTCGCGTTAAGTTCAACGTAGAATTTGATCCTCAATCTGTCTGGTTCAGCTCAGATGATGCAAGTGTTAAACCCGATGGGGCAATAATTCATCTGCATGCAGGTCTGAATATGGACTATTATTTCAGCGAGAAATATGCCTTTGTACTAGGTGTTGGCATTAATAATCTGGGAGGGAACCTGCTCTATGCCGATTCGACCGAATTCAATTCCAAAGGAGAATCCCTGTGGATAGAGCCAGGACAATCTGTGAAACTAAATTTGCAATATATTGACATTCCCATAGGGCTTAAACTGAAGACCGACGAAATGGGATATGCCACTTATTTTCTTCAACTGGGATTCAATCCCATGATCAATCTCAATGCAAAGGCCAGCTCTGAAGAAGCTTCCCTCGAGAAGGAAGACATTAAGGAGAGTATAATCACCTTTTATCTCGGTTACCATGTGGGAATTGGTATTGAATATAATCTGGGGGGAAGTACCTCGTTAATTGGAGGAATCCGCTGGTCGTCCGGATTTACCGATGTAACTGATAATGACCGGGCCAATATTACATTGAATGCCATCTCCCTTCACCTTGGGGTTCTATTCTGATCTGCCATGAAAATTGCGCTTGCACAACTGAATTATATTATCGGTGATTTTGATGGGAACCTGTCCAAAATCACTGCTGCAGTGGCGGATGCGTCCTCCTCGGGTGCCGAGCTGGTCATATTCTCTGAACTTTCCATCTGTGGCTACCCTCCCCTGGATCTTTTGGAAAGAAAAGAGTTCATACATACATGTGGACAATCCATTGAGAAACTGGCCACATTGGTAGATCCGGCCACAGGCGTCCTGGTGGGAGGTCCTGAATTCAATCCCAATAAGGATGGGAAATTGCTTTTCAATTCAGCTTTTTTCCTGCATGAAGGAAAGGTTAAGCAGGTATTTCGTAAATCTCTGCTTCCCACCTATGACATTTTTGATGAGTACCGCTACTTTGAACCCAATCGCGAATTCCACATTCTGGAGTTCAAAAACAGGAAACTGGCGGTGACCATTTGTGAGGACCTCTGGGATGAACAACCATTTGATAATGAGTTTTCACGTAGCAGACTTTATACTTCCAATCCATTGGAAGAGCTGTCGGTCTTTGAACCAGATGTGATCATCAATATAGCAGCATCGCCCTTCTCACATCGGAAAATGGAGGTCAAACAATCGATCTTCACCGGGAAGGCTAAGAGGTACAAACTTCCGGTCCTCTACTGTAACCAGGTGGGTGCACAAACCGAGCTTATCTTTGAGGGCGGATCCCTGGCCATCCATTCTTCCGGACGTGTGGCAGCTAAACTACCCTATTTCCGGGAAGACATTCTAATTTGCGACCTGGACAAACTGACTGAATCTGAGACTCACCCTTCACCCGGAGTAATGCCCGGCCGAATTGGAACCATGGCCGATGCCTTGATTTGCGGCATCAAAGACTATTTTGGAAAACTGGGATTCCGTACAGCAACTCTGGGACTTTCAGGAGGAATCGATTCGGCAGTAACACTGGCACTGGCTGCTGAAGCATTGGGTCCGGCTAATCTTCATGTGCTATTGCTTCCCTCCCAGTACTCTTCAGATCACAGTGTGAACGACTCGGTTCAGATGGCTGAGAACCTGGGAATAAAATACAACATTCTTCCCATAGAAGCTCTATTTAATGAGTTTAGGGAGACGCTTCAACCGCTTTTCAAAGACATACCTGAAGACATTGCGGAAGAGAATATTCAAGCCCGGATCAGGGGAACACTTTTGATGGCCCTATCCAATAAATTTGGCAATATCCTGCTGAATACCAGCAATAAGAGTGAGACTGCTGTGGGCTACGGCACCCTGTATGGGGATATGAGCGGCGGACTCTCGGTGCTTGGAGATGTTTATAAGACCGATGTCTACCTCCTGGCAAAATATCTGAACCAGGAGCAGGAGGTGATTCCGGCAAATATCATTTCCAAACCTCCATCAGCTGAGTTAAAGCCCAATCAGAAAGACAGTGATTCTTTGCCCCCTTATGATGTACTTGATCAGATCCTGGAGGCTTATATTGAAAAACAGCTTCCTGTTGAAAAGGTAGAGGCTCTGGGTTTTGATCCCAAGCTGGTCGGCAGGGTTATTAAACTGGTAAACATGAATGAATACAAACGCTATCAGACTCCTCCCATCCTGCGAGTCTCATCTAAAGCTTTCGGAATAGGAAGACGCCTTCCACTGGTAGCCAGATATTGACGGGAAAATCGATAAATTTTTCTAATTTTGTCTGTTATTCAACATAAGAAGACCAAAACAGAAAATTACGATGCAGGAAAGGAACTTTAATGCAGATGACTGTATAGACAATCCGAAATCTGTATTTACAGTACTGACTCCCAAAGAAAAAGAATTCCTGAAGCAAAACTATACATGCGCATTCTACAAGAAGGGTGAGATCATTTTCAAAGAGGGGGATAAGCCCATGGGCCTGATGATCCTGGCCGAAGGCAAGGTGAAGATTTTTAAAGAGGGAGTGGGAGGCAGAGAACAGATTGTGAGAATGGCCAAGCCTGTTGGTTTCATTGGATACCGGGCCTTGTTCGCAGAGGAGAACCATACAGCCACTGCCGTAGCCATTGAAGATTGTGTATCGTGCATCGTGGACAAAGAGAGTGTATTCAGGGTGATGCGCAACAACGCTGAATTGAGTATGAGTGTGATTCAGTCTTTTGCTTCTGAGCTTGGATTCTCACATGACCGTACAGTAACTCTTACACAAAAACATATCCGTGGACGGCTGGCCGAATCACTGATTTTTCTCAAAGACACGTACGGATATGAGGACGACAATAAGACCATCAAGATATACCTCTCCCGGGAAGACGTGGCAAATCTCTCCAACATGACCACCTCCAATGCCATTCGTACGCTCTCCACCTTTGCACAGGAAGGAGTGATCTCCATCGATGGGCGCAAGATAAGGATCCTTGACCTGCCCAAATTGGAACGAATCAGTGAGCTGGGATAGAAGATGAAGTTTATAGCTTACATCTTTGCCTATGCCTTCGTATGGCTACTTCACCTCTTACCAGAAAGAATCCTCTTTCTGCTTTCCGATCTGCTCTACCTGCTCATGTACCATGTAGCGGGCTACAGGAAAAAGATAGTATATACCAACCTTGAAAAAGCCTTCCCGGAATATGAAAAGTCCGAAATAAGGCAAATCGCAAAGAAATTTTTCCACCATCTCAGTGATTTAATGTTGGAATCGTCTGTGTCCCACTTTTATTCAGAATCGAAGGCACTAAATAAAATCACCTACAAAAATCCCGAATTGCTAAATGAACTCCACGGAAAAGGCAAGCAGGTGATGGCTGTTCTGGGACATTATGGGAACTGGGAATACATGTCCACTCTTGCACTGGCTATCGATTACCCGGTTGTGGCTATTTATAAGCCTCTTCATAACAAGTATATGGACAGGATGATGCAGAAAAACAGAAATACCTTTGGAGTGATCACAGTTCCCATGGAGAAAATTGCCAGGAGACTGATTGAATATCATAAAAGCAACACCCCGGTTCTTACCCTCAATCTGGGCGATCAGCGCCCCCTCTATCATCAAATCCAGTACTGGACCAAGTTTTTGGGACGCGACACTCCTATGTTCCTTGGGACAGAGAAGCTGGCAAGGAAACTGGATACAGCTGTTGTGTTTTTAAAGATCAGGAAGTTGAAAAGAGGCCGGTACGAAATGGAGGCTGAGCTGATCTGTGAAAGTCCCAAAGACCTTGAACCCTTTGAGATAACAAATCGCCATGTAGCCATACTGGAAGATCTGATCAGGGAAGAGCCAGCATACTGGTTATGGTCACACAAGCGCTGGAAGCACTCCTATGAAAAATATCAAGAGGAACACGGGGAATGACACTCAATCTGGCTGAAGATTGATCAATTTAATAAAGGCTTTGTGATTCTTATCAAAGGGGAACTGCTCCTCAACCCGGGCCCTTCCCCTCTCCCCCATATTTTTTCTAAGGCCCTTATCTCTGGCAAGTTCCTGAACCCTGACGGTCATTTCATCTACCCTGTTTGGCCCGGTAATATATCCTGTTTCACCATGCCTGACAATCTCAGCTGCCGATTTGACATCAAAGGTCACAACCGGAAGCCTGCTTGCCATGGCCTCACCTATCACATTTGCAAAGCCTTCATAACGGGAGGGCAATAAGAAAATATCAATGGCACTGAAAAACGATGGCATATCCTCCACAAATTTCAGGAAATCAACCTGTTCACTTACACCGAGCATCTTTGCATTTTTCTCCAGCGTGCTCAGCATCTTTCCCTCCCCGGCGATAAGAAGTTTGTACCTTAAGTCATCATCTTTCAAGAGCTTCATCATCTCAAGCAAATGATGATGACCCTTCTCTTCCGATAAGCGACCGGCACAGCCAAGTATGATCTCACCTGCTTCTGCTTTGTATAGCGGTACTACATCCGGGTGGTATCTGGATACAGAAAATCCATTGTAGATCACCGTGATCTTATGTTCAGGTATGAGTGCACTGTTATTGGCCAGAAGGGTACGCCTGGTCTCCATTGAATTGGCTACAACATGGGTCAATACTTTTCTGAACAGGTAACGATTGAGCTTGCTGTTCTTCAATGGAATGGCACTGCCTCTTCGATAAATAATATTTGGAATTCCCGCTAACTTTCCAGCTATGGAGGCAACTTTCATATCGTAAGAAAGATTAGTCAACAATACTCCCACCTTCTCATTCCTGAATATCCGGACCAGTTTCAATACTTTAAAAGGATTCACAAAACTCAGGTTGCTGATCGAAACCTGGTAACCGTCAATATCCAACTCAATTAATTTCTTTGAAAGCGGGCTCGAGGGCGAAGAAATGTAGATGATCCTGTAATTCTGGCTGTTCAAGCTCGATATAATATCCAGATGCCACTTCTCCCCTCCTCCCCAGGTATCATGTGAATTAAAGAAACAGATGGTCTCCTTCGCGGTTCTTTTTTCTTCACTGTAAATATTCCTGAGTTTTACGTATTTCAGAAACACCTCATGGGCCGAGTTCACACTTACGATAAAACCGTAATATCCATCCATGAAACCTCTCAGGAGGAAGAAATCCTTTAGGAAACGCCAGAAGGGTCGAAAGGTCAGGTTGAAAAAGCCGGTCTTCCTTCCCTGGTCATAATAGGAACGGGCCTGGATAGAGGAGAATTTATTTATCTGGAGCAGGTGTTCGCTTACGGAATAGTAGGAATAGTGCAGTAGATCTCCTTTTAAAAACATGCGCCTGGCTCCACTGCTCATTTCGTATTTGTCATGCGGATTAATACCTCCCCAACTGCCCTTCCTGGAATCCCATAATCTCAATTTACGGGATGGATACCAGCTGGTATGACGGATCCATTTCCCACAATAAGAAGTAAGCCGGTTAAAGTTGTAGCCATCATGGGTCCAGTTCTCCCTGACCCTTAAGATGGAAGCCTTCAACTCCTCAGACAGGGCCTCATCGGCATCCAGGGATAGAATATAAGGTGAGCTGGCCTGGAGTATCGCCCAGTTCTTTTGCTGAATATGTCCGGTAAATTTATGCTTGATAAACACAGCATTGTATGAACGGCAGATCTCCTCGGTCCGGTCGTTTGAATAGCTGTCCACCACAACAATTTCATCGGCCACATCAGAAAGTGAGTCCAGGCAGCGCTCGATATTCCGCTCCTCATTGTAGGTGATAATGACAGCTGAGATTTGTACCTTCATCTTATTCCTGCAAATATACTCTTTTCACCCGCTCGGGAACGGAGGTTAGTATCTCGTAAGGGATGGTCCCGGCCTGCCTGGCCAGCTCAGAGACAGACTGCTGTTTTCCAAATAGTTCCACTTCATCGCCTTCGGCAACCTCCAGTCCGGTCACATCAATCATGGCCATATCCATGCAGATCTCACCAATGGTCGGGGCCATCTGACCATTCACAAACACGAAGCCATTACCATTACCAAGGCTCCTGTGAAATCCATCTGCATATCCAAGGGGTATGGTGGCAATGGAACTAAGTCGCTTAGTCAAGCCACTTCTTAGATACCCCACCGTTTCTCCAGCAGCAACGGTCCTTATTTGTGAAACGGTGGTAAGAAAGGAACTTACCACCTTCAACGAGGGATCCTCACCTATACCATGCAGTCCGATTCCCAGCCTGACCATATCGTACTGTGCATCTGTGAATCGCTCTATACCGGCTGAGTTCAAAATATGCTTCCGGAACGTAAGCCCAAGGGCCAGGGAAAGCTGGGAACACATCTGATTGAAGCCTTGGATCTGCTCACGAGTAAATTGGTCATAGTGGGAATCTCCAGAAGCCACCAGATGACTGAATACCGATGCCACCCTGAAATCAGAATGCTGAAGCCAGGGAATCAGCTGCTCCAGGTCTTTTTCAGCAAAACCAAGACGGTGCATCCCAGTATCCAATTTCACATGGAGTGGAAAATCATGAATGCCCCGGCGATGAAGGATCTTTTGAAGTGCCTCTACACCTCTCAGGTTATAAATCTCTGGCTCCAGCATGTAATCAAGCATGGTCCCAAACCCGGAGGGATCTGGATTCAATACCATAATAGGCAGATGAATCCCGGCCTTTCGCAACTCAACACCCTCATCAATAAACGCAACTGCCAGGTAATCCACCTGGTGATATTGCAGCAGTTTTGCAATCTCGATATTCCCGCTTCCGTACGACAAAGCTTTTACCATCACCATGGTAAGCACTCCTTCATTCAACAGCGATCTGAAATGATTCAGATTGTGCACCATGGCATTCAGGTCTGTTTCCAGTCTCGTCTGGTGGGTCTTGAGTTGTAGCTCTTGTGTAACTCGTTCAAACACACAAAGCCTGGATCCTTTACTCAATATTATTTTCTCATGAAACAAGGTTCTATCCATTCGTTTCAGGAAGTTTTCGGTGTCCCTGTAGAAAAGGGATGAAACAGGGAAAAGCGCCCTGTGATCTGACAATGCGGGACCGATCCCAATAAACAGATCAACTTCTTTACGCTTGAGAAGCGCTGCAATTTCGGTATAGAGCACCCGGTCCTCCTGACCGCTTTGCAGCAAGTCGGATAGAATAACCACCCTTCCTGTACGGGTGTCTTGCTGACCCATTAAATCAAGTGCTGCAACGACTCCTCCAGTATCAGAATTATAAGTATCATTGATCAAGGTGCTGCCCATAATCCCCTTGAGTATCTCCAGGCGCATGGAGACCGGCTCCAGCTTTTCTATCTGCTTGTTCACAAACTCCGGGGGGAATCCCTTCTCCAGGCAATAGGTAACTACATGCAGCGCGTTTTCCACAGAAGCATCATCAGAGAAAGGCAGGAGGAAATTAAATTTCTTGTCTTGCAACATCGCATCCACTGAGGTTTGTGAGGATGTTCGCCAGGCTATCCTGTATTTGTAACTGGCCTCACCCTCCATGCTCCAGTCCACCGTTTTAATCTGAAGGTCTCTCAGATAAGTATGCAGCGGTACTGAGCCAATAGTGATATCGGCCCTGCAAATCACCTTATGACACCCCCGAAACAGTTTCAGCTTCTCTTTGAGTTTCTGCTCCATGCTTTCAAAATGCTCCTGGTGTGCACTTCCAAGATGGGTGAAGATCCCGGTATCAGGCTGAATCACGCGATTCAATTTTTCCATTTCACCAGGGCGGGATATTCCTGCTTCTATCACGGCCAGTTGATGCTCAGGTGCAAGGCCCCATACTGAAAGAGGAACACCTACCTGGCTATTATAACTTTTGGGACTCCTGTGGATTCTGATGGTATCGCCCAGGACCTGGTGGATCCACTCTTTCACAATGGTCTTTCCATTGCTGCCGGTAATGGCCACTACCTCGCCATCAAAAAGCTGACGCCTGGCTGAAGCGAGCTCCTGTAAGCTACAGAGGGTATCACTGACTACACAGAATCCGGCTTCAGGGTACTCATTGTAATCGGGAAGACTTGAAACCAGGAATGCACGAACACCCCGCTTATAAAGCTCACCAATGTAATTGTGCCCGTCGTGCTGTTCTCCGGTCAGTGCCACAAAAAGTGTTTCCCCGGAAGGTGTAAGGGTCCGGCTGTCAATGGAGAGACTGGAAAAAGCTTGCTCAGCCCTTCCATGCATCTTCCCACTGAGAAGTGAAGCTAATTTTCCAAGTGTCCAATCCGCTTTCATTAATCGCTATCTTCTCGATTTATCATTTGCATAACAAATCCTGCAAAGAGGTTCATAAATATCAGTTTCTCCCAGAACGATAAGTTTATCATCCTCCGACAAGCGATGGGTGTAGTTGGCCAGGTTGCCACATCTGACACAGATGGCATGTACCTTGGTCACATATTCAGCAATGGACATTAAACCAGGTATGGGTCCGAAGGGAACCCCTTTGTAATCCATGTCCAATCCTGCAATAATAACCCTTACACCGCTATCTGCAAGCTGGTTACATACATCAACCAGACCATCATCAAAGAACTGTGCCTCATCGATACCTACCACCTCCACCCCGGTGGCCAGAAGAAGTATATTGGCAGATGAATCTACAGGGGTACTGTGTATGGCATTCTCATCATGAGAAACCACCTCCTCCACCGAATACCTTACTTCAATGCGGGGTTTAAATATCTCCACTTGTTGCTTTGCAATCTTTGCCCTTTTGAGCCTCCGAATCAGTTCCTCAGTTTTTCCCGAAAACATCGATCCGGTAATAACCTCGATCCAACCCTGTCCACTGGATCTACCTGTCGTATTTTCAAGAAACATGATACAAGATTATATGAAGATTATCGTTAGTTTTGTATAGTCCCAGTATAAAACTCACAGCTCATCATGGAGATAAAATACACCATTGAAATCCTGACTAAAGATATACAAGATATCGAAAAATTGGTGGGGAACCTTCGGAATTCTAAGGAAGCTTCAGCCATCGAATTGGACCTGGCATTGTCAAAACTCAGGAATGTCTATGAGATCCTGACCATGATCAAAGCGGATCGTCTTCATGAAATCGTAAGTGATACGCCATTGCAGGAAAAACCACCCACCGGGGCTACTCCGTCTCCTGAGCCAGAACCAATACCGGAACCGGAACCTGAACCGGCACCAGTACTGGAACCACTACCAGAACCAGAACCTCCCGTAAAACCAGAACCTGCTTCCAATAACGAAGCTGCAAGCTCCTCAATTCTGGCTGAGAAGTTTTCTGCAGAATCCAGTATCAACGAAAACCTGGCTGAAAAGCTTGGGAATGAAAAGGATGCAAAATTGCTTGGTCAACCCATCGACAATATCAGCCGCAACATAGGAATCAATGACCGCTTCTTTATTATCAGGGAGCTATTCGAAGGGGAGTCAGATCGATTTGCCAGCATGGTAATTGCGCTTGATCGTGCGGAAGATTATCAGGTTGCAAGCAACATCCTTAAGCAAAAGTTTGAAGGAAATATGGATCATGAAGGGGTGGAAATCCTTGAAGGACTCCTTAAAAGAAGATTTATCCGGTAGCCATGTCGAAGCTCTACATGGTTCCTACTCCGATTGGAAATCTTGGTGATATGACGCTAAGGGCCATTGAAATATTGAAAGAAGTGGACCTGGTGCTTGCTGAGGATACGCGGAAATCCGGAATCCTTTTAAAGCATTTTCAGATCAACAAACCAGTCCATTCTCACCACAAGTTTAACGAACACCGCACCATTGAATCACTTGTTCAACGCCTTATGGGTGGCACATCCATCGCCCTGATCACGGACGCTGGAACACCCGGAATATCAGACCCCGGCTTCCTGCTGGTCAGGGCATGCATTAAGGAGGGAATCACTGTAGAAACTCTACCCGGCCCAACAGCTTTTGTTCCGGCACTGGTCAATTCAGGTCTCCCCTGTGAAAAGTTTGTTTTTGAAGGTTTTCTTCCACAGAAAAAAGGCAGGCAAAAGCGTCTCACTGAACTTGCAACTGAGACCCGTACCATGATACTTTATGAATCGCCTTACCGGCTTGTAAAAACTTTGTCCCAGATGACAAAACATTTTGGCCCGGACAGAAAAGGATCGGTCTCAAGGGAACTGACGAAAATTCACGAGGAGACCGTTAGAGGCACCCTGGAGGAACTTGCCCAACACTTTGGACAAGGAACCGTAAAAGGTGAAATCGTTATTGTGGTTGAAGGATCCGGCGCTTAGTAGGATCTTAGACTTCCGCTTCCGGTGATCGTAGATGTGATTGATGGATTACCCTGGTAAATAATATCGCCCGATCCGGTAATGGTGGCATCCAGGAGATCGATGGCCCAAAGAAAAATTGTCCCGGAACCGCTATTGATTGCGTCCACATCCGAAACTTCAAGGTCCAGGGCATCAATTCTTCCGGAGGAATTGAGTGAATACTCTGCTACCTCAACATCTCCACTTAGTTCGACTTTTCCGGAGCCACTCAAAACCACGTCCAATTCCACTCCATCTAAAAGTATAGCACTAACAAGGCCCGAGGAGCTATGCCGGATATCCACTTCGACTACTCCAAACAGGGTACCACACAGGATGGCCCCAGAACCAGACTGAACAGCATCAACTTTGTTTAGATAGCTACCAAGGATACTAATATGTCCTGATCCTGAATTACCTAAATCCAGCGTTTCAGTCAGAATCGAATCGATCTCCATATAGCCAGATCCTGAGTTAGAAACTTCTACTTCTGTGCTCACAAGCACATCGGCAAATACCCTACCTGAGCCTGTGAGACCTAAAAGCTCCGTTTCAGGCAAGGATACATGTACCTCCACATTTGAACTTGATTTTAAACACACTCCATTCTCTATCTCTATTATGAGGGTATTTCCCGAAATATAGGTTTCAATGATGGGCAGTAGATTCTCCTGGGCTCTTACCTCCACACTGTATGTATCCGACCGGGTAACTATCAAATCAAAAGATGCCGTATTAACTACACCGGTGAAATCCTCAATTTCCCGAACTTCGTTAATCACCTGACCGGAACCATTCACACAATGACCGAAATAATTACATCCCGTAAGTGAGGCAATTCCAAGTACTACTCCTAGTAACCATATTCTTCTCATCATTTCATCTGATATAATTAAACTTAATCACAACTCTTCTATCAAATAGACAAATGAAAGAACAAAAAGATGCATCCTCGCTGTTCTATAAGCGAGTACCTGGTATACGCTATCGAACAGCGAGGATGCATCTTTTTGTTCTTTCATTTGTCTATTTGATAGAAGAGTTGTGATTAAGTTTAATTATATCAGATGAAATGATGAGAAGAATATGGTTACTAG
>PVMS01156047.1_pt1 | contig 13492 bp, 12 predicted proteins | sample 1853461 | NCBI WGS metagenome assembly PVMS01 (sample SAMN08582032, study PRJNA380276) | Marine sediment metagenome, whole genome shotgun sequencing project. | isolation source: ocean sediment barecode stripped | collected 2017 | reverse complement strand
TACTCCGCGATGCATCTCAATTTTTTGCGCTGTCTTCATATATTAATGAGTCGCAAATGACCCACTTCAGCACGCATCGTCGTGGGCTCTAACAACTCAAGCTGATCTAAACAGCCTTGCAATAGAATCACTACTCCTCGTATTCCTCCGTCTCGTACCAACACATTGGTGCCCCGACCTAGCCATGTAATGGGCGTGTCCTTTTCTAATGTTGCAAGAAAATCTTTTAAATCCAACAAATCTGCCGGTCGATATAAAACATCCGCACTACCGCCTACTTTCCAACTAGTAAAACGCGCTAGCGAAACATTTTTTTCTAGTACTCCGCGATGCATCTCAATTTTTTGCGCTGTCTTCATATATTAATGAGTCGCAAATGATTCATTTAATGTTTGTGCAATACTGCCAATACTACCTGCGCCTAACGTTAATAGAACGTCATTATCTTGCACAACACGCTTCAACGTAGTCTGAATTTCTGACAAATCTTTAACCAAAATCGGATCAAGTTTGCCACGCACACGCAATGCACGACTCAATGCTGGGCTGTCTGCACCTACAATCGGCTCCTCATTTGCCGCATAAACTTCACACAGTATTAATGTATCAGCCTCATTTAAAACTCGCACAAAGTCGTCAAACAAATCTCGAGTGCGCGAATAGCGATGCGGCTGGAACAGCACAACTAACCTGCGCTCTGGCCAAGCCTCGCGCGCAGCCGTCATAGTGGCGGCAACTTCTGTAGGGTGATGGCCATAGTCGTCCACCAATTGAATACGTTTGTTGTTGATACAAATATTGGGATAGATCTGAAAACGTCGTGCAATGCCTTGAAACTCTTCAAATGCAGATTGTATATCTTCTTCTTGAATATCCAGCTGTAGCGCAATAATGGCTGCTGCAACTGCATTAAGTACATTGTGTACGCCTGGTAAATTGAGCACAAACATAATCGCAGACGATTTGCCCGGACAAAGTAATGAGAATTTTGTTTGCGTGCCAGACATTACAACATTAGAAATCCTATAGTCCGCATCTTCTGCAAAACCATAGGTTAAATATGGACGCGAAATTTTTGGCAATAAACTAGTAATTATTTCATCTTCTATACATAAAACCGTCATGCCATAAAATGGCAGATTATGTATAAACTGCAAAAAAGCATCTTGCAAATTATTAAAGTCGCCACCGTATGCTGCAAGATGGTCGGAATCAATATTAGTGACAACAGACATAATGGGCTGCAAATGCAAGAACGACGCATCACTTTCATCCGCTTCCGCTACCAAATATTTTCCAGCACCAAGCTTTGAATGACTTGCAAAACTGTTCACACGACCACCAACTATAAAAGTAGGATCTAAATTTGCAGCAGCTAATACAGAAGCCACTAAACTCGTCGTAGTTGTTTTGCCATGCGTGCCCGCAATTGCAATGCCATAACGAAAACGCATCAATTCAGCCAACATCTCAGCACGTGGTACAACAGGAATGCGTTGCTCACGCGCAGCTATTATTTCAGGGTTGTCGGCCTTAACCGCGCTAGACATCACCACCACATCCGCACCCTCGACATTGCTTGCATCATGCTGTGTATAAATAGTTGCACCTAACTCACATAAGCGCTGCGTAATAGCATTTTTTTGCAAATCCGAGCCGTATACCTTGTACCCAAGGTTTACCATCACTTCAGCAATCCCACCCATACCAGAACCACCAATGCCAACGAAATGCACTTGCTTAATTCTACGCGTTGCAAAATGTCCAATATTAAATGCCATGTTAGTAATCTTTTGCGAGACCAACATCGCCATTGGTTTTTTCCAAACAGGTTTGCAGACATATTTTTGCAACATCTTCTGCCGCTTGGGGTTTTGCAAAACCACGAATTGCCTCTGCAATACTTCTGAGTTGAGAACGATGAGCTGAAATTTCACCTAGCTGTTTGGCCAGCACTGCGGCATTGAGCTCGTGTTCTTGAATCAAGAATGCTGCGCCAGCATTTGTGAGTACAGATGCATTGGCAGTCTGGTGGTCGTCCACCGCATAGGGGTACGGCACGAAAATTGCACCTACACCTACCACAGCAAGCTCGGCTACGGTAATGGCTCCTGCTCGGCATATAACTAAATCCGCCCAAGCATAAGCTTCGTACATCGCTTCAATAAATGCATCGACACGAGCTTCTACACCAAACTTTTTATAATTATCTTGTGTGAATTGAAGCTTATGCTCTCCAGTTTGATGCCAAACTTCTGGACGTTCATCTACAGAAATCTGCGCTAATGCGGCAGGCACAATTTGATTAAATGCTTGAGCCCCCAAACTCCCACCAATCACCAAAACACGTATCGGCTTGTCTATGGAGTCGGAAGTAAAATCTCGTCGAATTTGCGAAATTTCTGCACGTACTGGATTACCCACCACCTCAACATTTTTACGCACAAAAGTGCTTGGAAACCCAGTTAGTATACGTTTCGCGAAAGGTGCAAGGATGCGGTTCGTTAATCCAGCAATTGCATTTTGCTCATGAATAATTAAGGGCCGTCTCAATAAAACGGCCATCAAACCAACAGGACCCGCTACAAATCCACCCATTCCTAAAACTGCACAAGGTCGATATTTAAGCAGTAACCATGCAGCTTGCAGTCCAGCTATGGTTAATTTAATTGGCGCAGTTAAATAAGTGGCCATACCTTTACCACGCAAACCACTGACTAAAATACATTCTAATCGATAGCCCGCTTGCGTAACAATTTTTGACTCAATGCCTTTTCTTGTACCCACCCAAACAATAGGCACGCCTTGCTTCTCAATTTCCTTCGCCACCGCCAACGCAGGAAATACATGGCCGCCAGTGCCACCAGCAAGAATCATTACAGGAGAACGTGTGTGTTTCATAAATTAGTTAAGCTTTACAATTCATCAGCGTAAGGTCTTTGCAGCACCTTCAATATATACGCGTGTAATAAGGCCAATAGCCATACACACCACCAATAAACTACTACCCCCTGCACTTATCAACGGCAACGTTAGCCCCTTGGTTGGCAACACTCCCATATTTACACCGATATTGATAAAAGCTTGTAGTCCCAACCAAATTCCAATTCCATAACATATTTGTGCACCAAATTTCATGCCTTGTTTTTCAACTAACTTACCTATTGCAAAGCATCGATAAATTAAAACGATAAATAAAACCAATACTGTAGCCACGCCAATCAAACCTAATTCTTCAGCAATAACTGCAAATACAAAATCTGTATGTGCTTCTGGCAAATAAAACAACTTCTGCACGCTTGCCCCCAAGCCCAAACCGGTCCATGCACCACTGCCAATCGCAATTAAAGATTGTGTGAGCTGAAATCCAGATCCAAATGGATCTGACCACGGATTTAGAAATGCGGTTAAGCGCTCCACTCGATAAGGTGATGAAATTGCCACAAATGCCATAGACATTGCAGATGCAGAAATCAAGATCCCAAATTTCCAAATCTTAACGCCAGCTAAATATAGCATTCCCAAAGCCGTAGCCAAGATGACTATAGCCGCGCCAAAATCCGGCTCAAGCAATAGCAAGGTGAATAGCACTACGAGCACAAGCATAGGTTTTACAAATCCAACAAACGATTCTCGTATTTGTTTGCCCTGTCTAACTACATAGCCTGCAAGATAAACAATCATCATCAACTTAACGACTTCAGATACTTGTAGACCAAATGGGCCCAACGCTAACCACCGAGTGCTGCCATTAACGGTTCGGCCTAAACCTGGTATCAAAATAAGAACTAATAGACACACCATAAAAAACAACAGCGCCATACCTGAATTTTCCCAATGCGCCAGCCGGATCTTGGTCAGCAGTAAGCCCGCGAGCACTCCAAGCAAGGCGAATATACATTGTCGCTTAAAATAATAAAGAGGATCGCCCGTTGCACGATCTGCAATCTCAATCGAAGATGACGCCACCATCACTAAACCTATACCTAGCAATAACATTGCCGATATCATTAGCGCCACATCACAATGCTTCGCCAGTGTAATACTCATATTAGTAGAGGATTTCCGGGCGGCCTGCTTAGTGGATGTCATAAAGCAAGCTCCTTTACACAGCGCTCAAAATCCTCGCCGCGCAACATATAATTTTCATACATATCGAAGCTAGCACAGGCTGGAGACAACAGTACTTTGTCACCCGCAAGCGCAAGCTCACTCGCAACAGCCACGGCATCACGGATTGAATTTGCTAAATGAATCGAGGCAGCTCCACGGAGCGCTAGTTCGAATAGTTTTGCATCTTGGCCAAATAGAATGACATGTTTAGCATGCTTGGCGACCGCATCATGCAATAACCTTAAATCTCCACCTTTAAACACACCGCCGGCCAACAAAATAACATTGTCTTTTAAGCCACGCAAAGAGCTTATCGAAGCCCCAATGTTGGTACCTTTTGAATCGTTAAACCATGAGATACCTTGCGCCTCACCCACAAATGAAAATCGATGCGGCAATCCTTTAAATGTTTTGAGTGTGTTTAGCATACCTACTAAAGGCAAGCTCAACGCTTTTCCAATTGCCAGTGCTGCAAGCGAATTTAATATTCCTGATTCGCCTTGCAACGCAATTGCACTTGTGGCCAATAAAGTATTTTCACCTTGGGCCAAAAAAGGGCACCCATCATCATGAATTAAACCAAAATGCCCATCCTCCGGATGATCTAATCCAAAGCTAATCATCATCCCAGATATTTTCATCTTCGATACAAATTCATCGCTGCGATTCACCACACTAACATTTGCGTGCTTATATACCTGCGACTTAATACGAGCATAGCGGTCTACACTTCCATGTCGGTCTAAATGATCCGGTGATATATTTAATACCACGCTAACTTGAGGCGCTAACGATTGAGTAGATTCAAGTTGAAAACTTGATAGCTCCAACACAAACAACTCTGCATCATCAACTTCAAGCAAATCCAAAGCAGGTGGGCCTAAGTTACCGCCTGCGTAAGCTTGCACGCCGGCAGACCTTGCCATTGCAGCAACCAAACTTGTCACTGTGCTTTTACCATTAGCGCCCGTAATCGCTACAATGGGTGTTTGTGTACTAGCAAAAAATAATTCGATATCTCCGCAACATTCTGCACCCTGAGCCACTGCAGACTGAATAAACTCGTTATTTATATCGATACCCGGACTAACTATTATTTGTTTAGCATTTGCAAACACATTGTTTGAAAGCTCTCCCAGACAAACTTCAGCTTGCGGAAAACGATGTTTAAAACTATTGAGTTGGGGTGGATCTTCACGCGTATCCACCATCACAAAAGGTATATCTTGACGCTGTAAATATGCAGCTACAGACAAGCCCGTTTCACCAAGGCCTACAATAAAATTTTTATAGTGACTGTCTGTCATTTGTTTTTGCAATGCAAATCCCATCTTGGGTTACCGAATCTTCAAGGTTGACAAACCAATTAGCACTAAAATTACAGTGATGATCCAAAACCGCACAATCACTCTTGGTTCTGGCCAACCTTTTAGTTCAAAGTGATGGTGTAATGGTGCCATTTGGAAAATTCGTTTACCAGTGAGCTTAAAAGACACCACCTGCATAATCACAGATATTGTTTCCAGCACAAACACGCCACCCATAATCATTAGCACTATTTCTTGTCGCACCAATACGGCTAACACGCCCACCGCTGCGCCCAATGCGAGTGCGCCTACATCACCCATAAAAACTTGTGCAGGATATGCGTTAAACCAAAGAAACCCTAAGCCCGCGCCCACCATCGCACCACAAAAAACAACCAACTCGCCGGCCAAAGGAATATACGGAATAGAAAGATAATTGGAAAAATTGATGTTACCACTTAGATATGCAAACACGCCTAATGCACCTGCAACCATCACTACCGGCATAATTGCCAAACCGTCGAGGCCATCGGTAAAATTTACCGCATTGCTAGAACCAACAATCACACAATAAGTGAGCAAGACAAACCATACGCCGAGCGGAATGACTATATTTTTAAAAAACGGGACATATAGATTAGTTTCAACTGGTAAATCCACGGTGTAAAACAAAAGCATTGCTACACCAATGCCAATTATAGATTGCCAAAAATATTTGCTTTTCGCGGACAAGCCTTTGTGAGATCCACTCAGTAATTTTTTAATATCGTCAACTGCGCCTACCAAACCAAACAAGAAAGTTGTGGCTAACACAAACCATACATAACGGTTGGATAAATCACTCCATAACAACGCACTGCTCAGTATTGCTAATAATAGAAAAGCACCTCCCATTGTCGGCGTGCCCGCCTTGGCATGATGAGTTTGCGGACCATAAATTCTAATATTTTGGCTTATGCTATAACTGCTTAATTTACGAATCATGATTGGACCTGTAACAAAGCAAATTGTTAAGGCTGTTAGCACACCCAAGATGGAACGCAAAGTTAGATACTGAAACACATTAAATCCAGTATGAAACTCTGCGAGATATTCGAATAACTTAAGCAGCATATTCGTTATACGTCGATTGTGAGTTTATATTTTTGTGAATTGCGGTCACAATCTTTTCTAAATGCATAGCTCGCGAACCTTTAACCAACACACACACTCGCTCATACAATTCATTTTGTAGAATCTCTGCGACTGCCACATGATTTGAAAAATGTTCTGCGCCTGTCCCAAATGCATCTACGGTATGTCGCGCCAGCTCTCCAATTCCAAATAAGCGTGTAACTCCAAATTCCTTTGCCATTTCTCCAGCTTTTTTATGCCAGGCAATACTTTCGCTCCCCAGCTCACACATATCTCCCAGTACCAACCAACGTTCGCTCGCCTCCTGCGCCTGCACGTCCAAGGCTACAAACAAAGAAGCAGGATTAGCGTTATAGGTATCATCTAAAATACATGCACCGCCAATACCTTTAAGTCGTGTCAAACGGCCCGACACAGGTTTTGTAGCTTCAAGTCCAGTTTTTATATCATCAAGATCAATCCCAAGGCCCAAACACACCGCCGTAGCTGCCAGCGCGTTATATACAACATGCTGACCAAACGCTTGCAGCTGCACACGCATTTCTCCAATCGGAGTAACAATATTGATTAGATCTAAATCAATGGTTTTACCCACTACATCTGCATTTTGTTCAACGCCAAATGTAATTTGCATGCGCTCCCCAATGTATTCTTGCCAGAGCTGACAATATGGCTCATCTGCATTAACAACCGCTATACCTTGAAGATTCATGTGTCGATAAAGTTCAGCTTTAGCACGCGCCACTCCCTCTAAGGACCCAAACCCTTCTAAATGTGCCGGGCCTATATTGGTGACCACCCCTACGTCTGGATTTGCTAACTGCGTGAGGACAGCAATTTCACCTGTATGATTTGCGCCCATTTCTACCACCGCATAACAATGCTTATCTGCCAAGCCCATGAGTGTCAGTGGCACACCAATATGGTTATTAAGATTGCCCAGCGTAGCTAATACCCCTCCTTGAGTGCTTAATATCTGCTTAATTAATTCTTTAACAGAGGTCTTACCATTTGAGCCAGTAACTCCAACAACCGGCAGATTAAATTTATTACGCCATACAACAGCTAGCTCCTGCAAAGCAGTATAAGTATTAGGTACTACTATTTGTGCGCAGTTAGCATTCAATTGGCGCTCCACCAATACCGCGCCCGCGTGGTCGGCTTGTCCTGTTTCTATTAACTCATGTGGATTAAATTTCTCGCCCACCAATGCAATAAATAAGTTTCCTGCTTGTAAGCTCCGTGTATCAGTAGACACACCATCCACAATTAAATTGTCGCCAAATAACTGACCATTCGTGATCTGAGCAATTTCGGTTAGAGTGAATTTCATTGCAAATAACTCTGTAAAAAAGCGGCAGCGATTTTTTTATCATCAAAAGGCACTTGCGTATCTTTTATAATTTGCATTGCCTCATGCCCCTTGCCCGCGATTACCACAGTATCTTCACAAGCCGCACCATGAATTGCATATGCGATTGCCTGTTGGCGATCATGCACTAAAGAATAGTTTGCCGCAGATGAAAACCCAGAAATTACCTCTTCAGCAATACCGATTGGATCTTCTGAACGCGGATTATCGTCAGTCACCACGGCATAATCTGCAAATTGTTCCACCGCTTGCGCCATCAATGCACGTTTACCTGGGTCACGGTCACCACCACAGCCAAACACACACCAAAGCTTACCAACACATTGCTCGCGTACAACTTGTAAAACATTTTTAAGTGCTTGCGGAGTATGAGCATAATCTACAATCACCGTAGGCGCATTCTTGTGCTCAGTAACGCGCTCCATTCGCCCCGGAACAGTTTGTACCGAAGATATAGCTTTGACTGCGTCCTGAAATGAGCAGCCACTTGCAAGCAGTGCGCCCATTGCCGCAAAAATATTACTAACATTATACCTTCCGTAAAGCTTAGATTCGATGGTTGCATTTCCCCAGCTCGAATTAACCTCTATTACGGTTGCGTCATGTGTAGCACGAATGCGTTGTGCATAAATATAAGCACCAAATTCGGGAGTCTTGTTATCAAAGGCTTGGTTATTACAAGAATAGCGAATCACATTGACCTGCTTATCTAGATCATTCGCCAATCGGCAACCAAATTCATCATCAATATTAATCACTGCACTTTGCAAATTTGGCATGTGAAATAAAATTGTCTTTGAATTGCCATAATCCTCTAAAGATGAATGGTAATCCATATGATCCCGGCCCAAATTAGTAAACACTGCAGTGCTGATGGCGACACTATTTAATCTGCCTTGCTTAAGCCCATGCGATGAAGCTTCGATGACTGCATTTGAAACTTTCCTTGCAAAAAAATCATGCAACAATCTCTGTATGCGTATTGCATCTGGCGTGGTATGACTTGCTGCTACGAAATCAGGGTAAACACCATAACCAAGAGTGCCAATTACTCCGCAAGAAATTTTTAATTGCTCAAATGCTTGCGCAACAAATTGACTGACTGAAGTTTTACCATCCGTTCCTGTAACACCAATCACATTTATGTCTGCGGAAGGATGATGGTAAAAACGCTGTGCAATGGCCCCCACTTTTTGTTGCAGAACTGGAATTGGCACACATGGAATGGTACTTGGCAACCTATCTTGCTTGACGCTTTGGTCCGGCTCCCAAGCAATCGCCGCCGCACCATTGGCAATGGCATACTGACTATACTCAAGACCATGTTGTTGCAAACCCCGCATGGCAAAAAACAAATCACCAGGTTTGGTAGAACGACTATCTAAACTAAGACCAGATATCATCGTATTTGTATGAATCGCTTGCACCTTCGCCCAGCCTTCTAACAATTCCACCAAAGACCAGGAAATTGCATTGGTAATTTGCATAAACTAGCCTGCATGGTCTTGCACAAGATCATTGGAATCAGCCTGTAAAGGCACATCATCAGGTGCAACATTCAAAATACGCAATGCACCACCCATAATTTTTGAAAAAATTGGCGCTGCAACCTCACCCCCAAAATAAGCACCCCTACTTGGCTCATTCACCATTACCACCAACACAAGTTGCGGATCGCTTGCCGGCGCAATCCCTGCAAATACAGATACATACTTATTTTTTTCATACCCACCTTTTGCTGATTTATGTACGGTGCCAGTCTTTCCAGCAACGCTATAACCCGGAATCGCGGCACGCGAACCGGTACCATAAGTGGTAACCACGGCAGTTAACATTTTTATAACTTCATCAGCTGTTTGCGTTGAAAATACTCGCGGAGCATTGTTTCGATTTAAATCAGCATCCGCTACACGCAACATTGATACGGGCAACCGTTTTCCTCCAGCTGCCAATACCGCATAGGCGCGCGCCAACTGCATCGTCGTCACCGACATGCCATAACCAAAAGCTAAGGTTGCTCGTTCGACCTCATGCCAGTCTTGGAAATTTTTTAAATGGCCGCCGACTTCCCCAGGGAACCCAGATTCGGTTGATTGGCCAATACCGATCGCACTAAATGTCGACCATAAAGTTTGCGGTGGAATTGTTAGCGCTATCTTTGTCGCACCTACATTACTAGATTTAACAATTACATTGCTAACGGTAAGTTGGCCAAAGTCTTTGGCATCGCGAATTGTATGATCGCCAACTTTATAAGTACCTGGCGTAGTATTAATTAAAGTATTTGGAGAATAGCGATTGGATTCTAGTGCTGATGCAATGGTAAATGGTTTTATAGTAGAACCCGGTTCAAAAACATCGGTTACCGCTCGATTGCGATAGGTATGACGCTGATAGCCTTTACGATTATTAGGGTTAAATGCAGGCACATTAGCCATGGCAACAACCTCTCCCGTTCTAGCATCAAGCATTACTGCAGATGCAGAACGTGCACGATGCTGAGCAAGTTTAGCCTTTAACTCTCTATACGCTAAGTACTGAACTCTACGATCAAGACTTAATGTTATGTCTTGACCGGGCTGCGGTATGCGGATGCCTTCAACATCCTCAACAATTCGATTTAATTGATCCTTAATTACTTTTTTAGCACCTGGCTGTCCACGCAACCATTTTTCGTAAGCAAGCTCAATTCCTTCTAACCCCTTATCATCAATATCGGTAAAGCCAAGTACATGCGAAGTCACTTCAGCAGTAGGGTAATAACGTCGATACTCGCGCTGCAAATGCACCCCAGCAAAGTTAGCTTGTTTTAATTGCTCGGCTTGTTGCGGCTCAACTTGACGCTTGACATATAGAAATTGACGATCATTTTTTTGTGTTAGTTTTTTTATCAGACCCGCAGCATTTAAATTTAAAATACTGGCTACCCGTCGAACGGATTCATGGTTACTTAGGGCTATAGATGGATTCGCCCACACGGAATATATCGGCGTGCTCACCGCGAGTAGCTCCCCATTTCTGTCTAATATCATGCCACGATGTGCCGGCATTTCTACTACTCGCAGATGGCGCGCCTTTCCTTCCCCCTCTAAAAACTCATTTTCAAATAGCTGCAAATAAACTGCTCGCACAAACAAACCGCCAAGCGCAATCATAAAGAGTGCCACTAAAAATGATCTTCGCAATGTATATATTGGAGCTCTTCTCATAATCCTACTGCGTTTTTAAAAACACTAATCTCTCCTTATGCACGAGATCCATATCTAGTTTTTCACGTGCAAGCTTTTCTACTCGGCCATGCGTTGCCCAAGCGCTTTGCTCTAATTGCAAACGCCCCCACTCAATTTGCAAATCATCAAATTTATTTTGTAAGACTTGCAATTCAATAAATGCTTTGCGCATAGAGTGCTTCGAGTAAACAATGCCCACCCCAGTAAACACACTGGCAAGAAATAAAATTAAAATTAATACTAACTTACCTAACATACAACACGCTCCATAACGTGCAACTTTGCGCTTCTTGCTCTTGGATTGCCTGCAATTTCACTTTCTGAAGGCTTAATCGGCTTACAAACCCGCTTTAGCTTAGGTTGGAATTGATCAACTATAGGCAACTTACGCGGAATGTTTGGCTCGTTATGTTTACGAAATAATTTTTTTACCAACTGATCTTCAAGCGAATGAAATGTAATTACCAATAGACGCCCTGACTGCGCCAGCAATTCAACACATTCGTCCAAGGCCGTTGCCAACACTTCTAATTCTCTATTTATGAAAATACGTATTGCCTGAAAAGTGCGCGTTGCTGGGTGCTTATGCTCACGCGATCGACCAATTGTCTTTAGCACAACATCTGCTAATTGCCTGGTAGTTTTCAACGGACTAATTTTTTGTTGCTGCAAAATTGCTGTGGCAATTCTTTTTGCGTAACGCTCTTCCCCGTATACTTTTATTACTTTTTCCAACTCATGTGCGCTAACACGTTCTAACCACTGAGCAGCACTCATGCCCTCTTGCATATTCATTCTCATATCAAGCGGCCCGTCTCGCATAAAACTAAATCCTCTTGTGGAATCATCGAGCTGCGGTGACGAAACCCCTAAGTCAAATAGAATTCCATCTACTCTCCCATCAAACTTATATTTTTCGGCGGCTTGCACTATTTGCGAAAAGTTACACTGCTCAATTACCATGCGCTGGTCCTCGGCAAATAAACTCTTTGCATAATCGACCGCTTGAAAATCTTGATCGATAGCCAAGATTCGGCCAGCAGGCCCCAAGCCTTTTAACATCTCTCTGCTATGTCCACCTCGCCCAAATGTACAATCAATATAGATGCCATCTGTTTTTATTTTTAGTGCGCGAGCAACTTCAGAAAGCAAAACAGGTTGATGCGAATCATAAGCATCAGCTTGCATAATTATATGGAAAGCGTTTCAAGTGCAGCCGTGAGATCACTCGATTTATTTTCTTCTTTAATCCAACGCTCACACATCTTAGCCCAGATTTCCTGATCCCAAAGCTCAAACTTATTACCTTGACCAATCAAAACAGCATGTTTTTTTAAACTGGCAAATTGGCGCAATGGTGGGGCTAGCAATATTCGAAACTGTCCATCTATCTCACACTCCGTGGCATGGCCCAGTAGCAATCTTTGCAACCGCCTTACTTGTTTATTAATACTGGGCAATTGCATGAGTTTTTGCTCAATACGCTCCCATTCAGGAAATGGATAAATCAATAAACAGCGGTCTACATCAACGGTAATCACGAGGTTGCTACCGCAACTTTCTTGGATACGCTCGCGATAGCGAGCCGGCAAGGACAGACGGCCTTTTGCATCTAAATTAAGATCGTTAACACCTCGGAACATAAATTGACCATCATGGAGTGACACCCCATGTTCTCCCACAATTTCCCACTTTTCGACACTATATGAACGAGCCTGAAAAATTGCAAGCAAAACCAGTCAAAAAACTAACAAATATTCTTATAAGACAGATAGTTATGAAGCATATACCCCTGTTAAAAGCAGGGTAATATTGCCAAGAACTTACGTGTATTTGAGGAGTTGAAACATAAAGATAAGGTTTTAGGTTAAGAGTCGTATGCGAGCGATTCAAATGGTCTACATATGCACTATAGATTCGTGACTAAATCGCCCTTCATTCGTTAAAATTTGGAAGCCAGCCGATAAGCCGGGTTCTGTCGAGAACAGTCATTCATCTAGGACTTATGTCACCACAAATCTCAAGCAACCTACCCGGGGACCGTACGGGCCATACGCTGGAATTCTCCATGTCCCCCTATTTGGTCTTGCTCTAGGTGGGGTTTACCTTGCCACATCTGTTACCAGCTGCGCGGTGCGCTCTTACCGCACCATTTCACCCTTACCTGACTACTCACTTAAGCACTACACTTAGTGCTAGCCTTTCAACACTTACTATTTCAGCGAAGCGTTTAAGTGAGTAGCCAGGTAAGGGTGAAATGGTGCGGTAAGAGCGCACCGCGCGGCTGGTAACAGATGTGGCAAGGTAAACCCCACCTAGAGCAAGACCAAATAGGG
>PVMS01103753.1_pt1 | contig 13492 bp, 11 predicted proteins | sample 1853461 | NCBI WGS metagenome assembly PVMS01 (sample SAMN08582032, study PRJNA380276) | Marine sediment metagenome, whole genome shotgun sequencing project. | isolation source: ocean sediment barecode stripped | collected 2017 | reverse complement strand
GCCGGTCCAGATGCCGGCCGACATCGGCGCCGCTGGTGTCATTGAAGCGCTTGATAAAGGTCCGTGAGGCCTCGTCGCGTACCCGGGTGGTGGCATCGCCATACGCGCACAGCACCCCGGGGCCGGGCGGAATGATGACCGGCCAGGAACTCATCAACCGGCCGAGCGCATTGGCGTGCAACGGTCCGGCCCCACCGAAAGCGATCAGGGCGAAGTCGCGGGGGTCGTAGCCTTTCTCCACGGACACCAACCGCAGCGCACCGAACATGTTCTCGTTGACGATGTCGACGATGCCGGCCGCCGCCTGCTCGAGGCTCAAACCCATGGCGTTGGCGATGGTCCCTACGGCCGTTTCGGCGTTGTCGCGGTGTAACTCCATATCGCCGCCGAGTCGCGCGGCCGTGGGCAGGTAGCCAAGCACGACATTGGCGTCGGTGACCGTAGGTGCGGTGCCACCCTGGCCGTAGGCAGCCGGACCGGGATCGGCGCCGGCACTGTCGGGGCCGACGCGCAGGGCGCGGGTTATTTCAGGCACGTGCGCGATCGAACCGCCGCCGGCGCCGACCGTGCGCACATCGACCGAAGAAGCGCGCACGGTGACATCGCCCACAGTGGTCTCACGCCTGAGCTGCGCACGACCGCCTTCCACCAGACAGACGTCGGTGGAGGTGCCACCCATGTCGAAGGTGATGAGGTCTTTGAAGCCCGCCTGCTCAGCGATCCAGACCGCACCGGATACCCCGCCGGCCGGACCGCTCATGAGTAGATTCACAGGAAACTTCTGGGCCGCTTTCGCGGCGGCGAGACCCCCGTCGGAGCGCAGCACGTGCAGATTGACCTGCCTCATGGTGCGCTTCAGGTCGCGCTGCAGGTTCTTTATGTAGGACCCAACCCGGGGTTTGACGTAGGCGTCTGCGACCGTGGTCACCGTCCGCTCGTACTCCTGCATCTCCGGTACCACGTCGGAGGACAGCGAGATGGGGATGCCGGGCAGGACCTGCCGGGCGATCCGGGCGATGGCCCGTTCATGCGCCGGATTGGCAAAGGAATTGATCAGCGAGACGGTGATCGCCTCGACGCCCTTCTTAGCCAGCGTCTTGAGCGCCGCGCGAATCTGGCGCTCGTTGAGCTTGCGGACGATCGCGCCATCGGCGCCGACGCGCTCGTCTGCTTCCACGGTCAGGGCGAGCGGTGCCAGCGGCTTGCTCTGATTGTAGACAACCCAGCCTCCGAGCCCGCCGGGCACGAAGGATCGGGCGATCTGCAGGACCTGGCGGTAGCCCTGCGTGGTGATCAGCCCCACCCGGGCGCCGGTCATGGTCAGCATGGTGTTGGTCGCCACGGTGGTGCCGTGCATGACTTGGGAAATCTGCGCGGGATCGACACCGGCGCTGTCGCAAACCCGGGCGATGCCGTTCAACACGCCGATCGACGAATCGGCGGGCGTGCTCGGGACTTTCGCGGTATGGGTCGAGCCGTCGGACTCGTTGACGAGCAACAGATCGGTAAACGTACCGCCCACATCCACGCCGAGTCGGTAACCCATTTAAGTGAACTCCTTGCTACTGATGAGGTGATGCGCTGGGGAAGATCCCGGCCTTCGGGACCAGCGCGGGTAGTTCGCGCCCCAGTTGATCGGTTAGCCACTGGCTGGTCTCGATGATTTTTGCCAGCGAAACGCCGGTCTCGATGCCGGACCGCTCCAGCATGTAGAGCAGATCGTCGGTGGGCACGTTGCCGGTGGCGTTCGGTGCAAACGGACAACCGCCGATTCCGGCGATGCTCGCATCCAGGGTAGCCACTCCGGCTTCGAGCGCGGCCATCGCATTGGCGAGCCCGGTGTTGCGGGTATTGTGCAAGTGGCAGCGCAGCGGAATGTCGCCGACCTCATCGCGCACCGCGTCGATCAGCGTGCGTACCTGCGGTGGAACCGCTACGCCAATGGTATCGGCGAATGCCAGTTCCACCGGCTCACCCGCGACCACCCTCCGCGCGATGTCCAGCACGCGCTCAACCGCAACTTCACCTTCGTAGGGACAGCCGAACGCTGCCGAAATCATGACATTGGCGCGCAGCCCCGCGGCCCGCGCGCGGTCCGCGATGGCCAACCAGTTGTCGATCGATTCGTCGGTACTCACACCCTGGTTCTTGCGATTGAAGGTATCGCTGGCGACAACCACCATCCCGACTTCGTCGATGCCACAGTCGATGGCGCGTTCCAGGCCGCGCTCGTTAAACAGCAGGCCGATGTAAGTAACGTCGTCACGATCGGGAAGCCTCTCGATCAACTCTTCGGCTCCTGCCATCTGTGGAACCCGCTTCGGGTTGACGAAACTTACGACTTCCAGGCGTCGCATTCCGGCGTCAATGGCGCGTTCGATGAACTCGCACTTCAACTCGACCGAGAGTACGTCGGGTTCCGTCTGCAGACCGTCACGGGGGCCCACTTCGACAATCTCGACGGTGGTCGGCAGGGTAGTGTCGTTCATCGGTTGTCCTCGTCCTGAGTCGATTGTATACAATCTTGAACTGTATACAATCATGATGCACAGGCACTCACGAAAGGCAATTGCGCATGACCAGCCAACCGAAGGTTGGGCCCCTGGCCGACCTTACGCTGATTGAAATGGGGACGTTGCTGGCGGGCCCGTTCTGCGGCCAGTTGATGGGTGACTTCGGCGCCAACGTGATCAAAGTAGAAGCGCCTGGCCAGGGCGATCCGATGCGCGACTGGGGGCGGGAAAAGGCGCATGGCAAGTCGCTGTGGTGGCCTGTTATCGCGCGCAACAAGAAATCCGTGACCCTCAATCTGCGCGAACCGGCCGGACAAGCGCTCGCGCGGCGGCTGATTGGCCGGGCTGATCTGCTGGTCGAGAACTTCCGGCCGGGCACCCTGGAGCGCTGGGACCTCGGCTACGAGGCGCTGGCTGCAGACAACCCGGGTCTGGTGATGATCCGGGTCTCCGGCTTTGGGCAGACCGGGCCGTATGCCGAGCGTGCCGGGTTTGGTGCCATCGGCGAAGCCATGGGCGGGCTGCGATACGTCTGCGGGGATCCCAGCACCCCGCCGTCACGCATGGGTATCAGCATCGGCGACGCGCTGGCCGCAACCTTCGCCTGCCTGGGTGGATTAGTGGCCATCCACGCACGCCAGAGCACCGGGCGTGGCCAGGTTGTCGACTCGTCGATCATCGAAGCGGTGCTGAACATGATGGAATCGCTGGTTACAGAATACGATCAGGCGGGTTACATCCGGGAGCGGACCGGCGCGATTCTACCGAATGTGGCTCCTTCCAACGTGTACCCTACCAAGGACGGCAAAATGCTGTTGATTGCCGCCAACCAGGACACGGTGTTCGGCCGCCTCGCCGAAGCGATGGGTGAACCCGGACTCGCCGCTGATGCACGCTTTGTCAGCCACGCGGCTCGGGGCCAACATCAGCAGGTGCTGGACGAGCGTATTGCGGCCTGGACCGTGACGCTGACCGCAGATGAACTTCAGTACAGCATGGACGAACATGGCATTCCGGCGGGCGGAATTTATCGGGTGCCGGAAATGCTGGAAGACGCGCATTTCAGGGCGCGTGAGGCCATCATTACGACGTTGCACCCTACCTTCGGCGAGCTGAGGATGCAGAACGTGGCGCCGAAACTCTCAGAGACGCCGGGCTCAGTGCGGAGCGCGGCGCCGGAGCTCGGCCAGCACAACGAGGAGATCTACCTCGAGTACGTCGGCCTGTCGCGTCAGGAATATGACGATCACGTGGGCGCGGGGGTCATCTGACGTTGGCTGATCGTGATCTGGCGGATGATTACCGGCAGGCCGGATTCGGCCGGCCGCTGGGAATCGGTGAGCGGCCCGCGCTTATCGTCGTCGATTTCGCACAGGCTTATGTCGATCCGGAGTCGCCTCTCTATGCGGGTGTTGAGGAGGTTCGTGAGGTCGCTGAACGATTGCTTGTGGTTGCGCGCCGCGTTTCGATTCCGGTGTTTCACAGTCGCGTCGAGTATCAACCTGGAGGTGCCGACGGCGGGGTGTTCTATCGCAAGATCGCCGCGCTGAAGTGTTTCGACAGAGGATCGCCCCTGGGCAATTTCGCTGACGGGATGGAGCCGGTTGCCCGGGAGACGGTGATTACCAAGCAGTACGCCAGCGCCTTTTTCAATACGCCGCTGGCGGAAGAGCTGAGGTTGTCAGATGTCGACACGCTGATCATCTGCGGCCTCACGACCTCGGGCTGCGTTCGAGCCACCGCCGTCGACGCGATTCAGCATGGTTTCGTCCCGGTAGTGGTGCGCGACGCCGTCGGCGATCGGGACCCGGCGCCTCACGAGGCAAACCTGTTTGATCTCGAGAACAAATACGCCGACGTGATGGCGAGTTCGGAGGTCGCCGCCGTGCTTTCCGAACGCTTTGGAATTGATCCTGGCGGCGGCTGATCAGCCTTTCTTCCGCGCCTCTCCGTAGCGGCATGGAGCGAGAAGCCAGGGTATTGGATGCGGTGGAACCGCTGCGCATGATGCTCCAGGCGGTGTCGCGAGAACCTGTGCGCTGCGTGAGTGAGAGAGTTGTTTGCCCGGTGTTTATACGAACTGGAACCCTTCGTAGTCGTTGGCAACGACCTGCTCGCAGCGTTCCCGATAGCGCGGGTAACCGCCCACGTAGGGCATGAAAATGCGAGGTTTGCCCGGGATGTTGGCGCCCAGGTACCAGGAATTGCAGCTGGGTGCGGTGAACATCGTGCCTTCGGCCACCTCGTTGACGTGCGCGATCCAATCCAGCTCTGCTTGCGGCGTCGGCTCGATGCCACCCAGGTGGTTGACCTCGAGATGGCGGATGCAGTCGCCGATCCAGTTCACGTGCTGTTCGATCGCGACCAGCATATTGCACAAAACCGAAGGGCTGCCCGGGCCGGTGACCGTAAACAGGTTGGGAAACCCGTTCATCTGCAGGCCCAGGTAGGCGACCGGTCCGTGCTGCCACTTCTGTTCGAGGGTGCGGCCGTCGCGCCCGGTGATGTTGACCTTGAGCAAGGCGCCGGTCATAGCGTCAAAACCGGTGGCGTAGACAAGGACATCGAGATCGTATTGGCCCGCCACAGTCTGAATACCTGCCGGGTTGATGGTCTGGATGGGCTCTTCGCGAACATCCACCAGGGCCACATTGGTGCGATTGAAGGTGGCGTAGTAGTCCCGGTCGAGGACCTGGCGCTTACAGCCGATGCCGTAGTCCTTCGGTAGCAGGCGCTCGGCCACCTCGGCGTCCGTCACCATGGTCCGCACTACGTCCCGATACAGGTCGTTGGCGATCTCGTTGGCTTCCAGGTCGGTGTAGACGTCGCGAAAGCTCAGAATTTCGCCCAGACCTTTTTCCTCCACCCGCGTGCGCCTCTGTTCGGGCGTCAACGGTTTGATGAGGTTGCGCTTCGGCGCCATCGGGTCGAAGACGTCGGGCCGGTTGACGTTCAGGGTGGGCCGGAAGTTGGAGACTCCACCCTGATTGGCCTGCTGCATCTCCCGGATCCGGCGGTAGTTGTCCTTGAATTCCTGTTGCACGGCATCGCGCATGCCCTTGCGATTGGCCGGGACCGTGTAGACGGGTGTGCGTTGGAACACGATCAGCTCGGCCGCCAGCTTTGCCAACTCTGGGATGGCCTGAACGCCCGATGAGCCGGTGCCGATGATGCCCACCCGCTTGCTCGACAGATCGACGGGTTCTTGTGGCCACAACCCGGTATGCAGTTCGAGCCCCTCAAAGGACGCGGCGCCCGGAAGATCCGGTTTGTTCGGAACGGACAGACAGCCCGTCGCCATCACGCAGTACTTGCCGACGAATGCCCGATCGGTGTCCGTCGTCAGCCGCCAGAGTTTCTCGCTCTCGTCATACTCGACTGCGATCACGCGGGTTTCGAACTGGATGTTCGCGCGCAGATCGAAGCGGTCCGCGATGTGGTTGGCGTATCTGAGAATGTCCGGCTGGGCCGAGAACACCTCGGGCCAGTCCCACTCCTGCTCCAGTTCCTCCGAAAATCCGAAGGAATACTCCAGACTGGGCACATCGCAGCGAGCGCCGGGATAGCGGTTCCAGTACCAGGTGCCGCCGACGTCGTCGCCGGCTTCCAGGACCTGCACGGACAGGCCCCGCTGACGGAACCGGTACAACGCGTACATGCCCGCGAAGCCCGCGCCCACCACCACGACGTCGGTGGTCGTGGCTCTCGTATGGGCGGTAGGGTCAGACATACACCGAGCCTTCAGACCGGATTGCGCTTCGCATCCCTAAACCGTTTGCCCGCCCTTCATGACCGTCAGTTTCGACTGGTCCTGCAGCACACGGATGTCCTGCAACGGGTCCCCTTCGACGACCAACAGATCGGCCAGCGTTCCGGGCTCGAGGGTCCCCAACCGGCCGGTCCGGTCCATCGCCTGCCCGCCGTTCCTCGTCGCGCAGATGAGCGCCTCGGCGGGCGACATGCCGAACAGATCCACGAAATACTCGAGATCTTTGGCGTAGGTGCCGTGCGGCGCAATGCTGATGCCGTAGTCTCCGCCGACGACGAGGCGTACGCCTGCCTTCCTGAGCTTCTCTACGCTGGTGACGGTTGCGTCGATCTCCGCCTCGTACCCCTGAGCGCGCACGGTTTCTTTCGAAACGCCGAGGCTTTCGCAGTGGTTGACGTATTGCACCTCCCACGCGATTGCGGGGCCCACCACCACCTCGTCGTTGCGCCCGGCGAGCATGTCCACGGCTTCGTCGTCCAGGTAGTTGGCATGGCCGATGTAGTCGACGCCGGCCTGGACGGCCTGTTTGACGGCTGCGGCCGACCGCGCATGGCACGCAACGCGCATCTTGCGTCGATGGGCTTCGTCCACGACGGCTGCGACTTCCTCGTCGCAGAACGAAAGCTCACCCGGCGGGTGGATGGCGTTGATGTTTTCACCATCGATGAAGATCTTCACGACGTCGACGCGCGCCTTGCGTTGCTCGCGTACCGCCTTGCGCAGCTCCCACGGGCCATCCGCGATCTGGCTCAAGCTGCCGCCGCGGTCGATGTTGCTGGCCGTCGCGCCGAGGTCGCGGCCGGCCGCCAGCAGCCGCGGGCCGGGTAGCTGACCCGAGTTGATTGCGTCGCGCAGAGCGACGTCGATCTGGTAGGTGGAGCCGAAACTGATGGCGGACGTGAATCCTGCCGTCAGCATCAGCCAAGCGCTCCTCACCGCCGTAATGGTCGCCTGCTCTACCGGGATTTCACCAATGGCGAAGGGACTGGCGTCGGCGAACGACAGATGCGCGTGGGCCTCCGTCATACCCGGCATGATGAAGCCGCCTTTCACATCGATGGTTTCAGTGTCGTCCGGTGTGTCGGGTAGTCCTTCAGCGGGCCCTGCGTACTGGATCGTGTCTCCTACGACCCAGACCGCACCCGACTCGATAACAGACTCGTCCGTGGCCGTGAACACCTTCGCGTTGGTAAAGAGCTGGTTGCGGGTCGACATGGTGACTCTCCGGAATGGCAATCTGGTGTCAGTCGACGAAGAAGGCTTCCTTCCGTTCGCCGTTGGGGCCGTAGACCGATTCGCCGCGTTCGACGAGATAGGCCTGGTTGATGCTCTCCTTGATGTTTGCGGTCGCGAGCAGATCCACCATCTTCTGGTAGTTTGCGTGTTTGAAGTGGGATGCCAGGCTGTCACCGTCCTCCCACATCTCGTAGACCTGGATACGCGTGGGCACGGATGGGTCGGGCGCAAAGCAGTAGTCGTGGCAGCCGGCTTCCTCCACACGCGTAGCCATCTGTACGTCGGCGGTCAGTTCCACCGCTCGGTCGCGGTTCTCCTGGTTTTCGAACTCCAGAGCGGCGACTACAATGATCACAGTACTTTCCTTCTTCAGGTCGTGCGATGTTCGGTCAGGCGAGATCGGCTCGCGTCCAGCGTCGGTGTGACGGGCCTTTGGGCCCTCGCTTTTCGCCGGCGTGCTCCGGGTAGACCGACGCGGTGTAGAGATCGCCGTGAGAGTCCATTGCCAGTTGGTGGATGTAGATGGCGATGTCGTCGACGCGCTGCAGCACCTCGCCGCTGTCCTCATCGAGGATCGCCAGGTTGCTCATCTTGTCGCTGGCATAGACGCGATTGCCGTAAGTGACGAGGCTCAGCGGCAGGATGTGGGTCCATTCGTCGATGTAGTTGCCGTCCGCGTCCAGGCGTTGAATTCGGTGCTGCCAGTCCGGCTCGACGTGGGTGCGGTGCTCGGCGAGCTGGCCGGGTACCGTCATGTAGTCGTGGAAGTTGCCGCCGCACAGGTCGGCCACCAGCAGTCGACCCTGGGAGTCCTGAGCGATCGCATGCGGTGTGTTGAACTCGGCAGGACCGCGTCCCCAGGTGCCGACGGATTTGATGAACTTGCCTTCGGGAGAAAACCAGACCAGCCGCGAGTTCCAGTAGCCGTCGGCCACGACGATGTTGCCGTTGTCCTGAACGAGCACCGCGGTCGGGCCGTTGAAGTGGGTTTCGTCGTCCCCCCACTCGGCGAACGTCCCCAGCGTCAGTAACAGCTCGCCGTCCGGGGTGTACTTCTTCACCGTGTGGCCGTCACGGTCGGTGGTCCAGAACATGCCGTCCCTTTCGATGTAGATCGTGTGCGCGCCGAGCGCGAAGCCGCGCTCGTCCGAGGGCCCCCATTTGCCGAGGTACTCGCCGTCGCGACTGAACATGGAGATGCTGCTCTTGCCCATCTTGTCCTTCATGGCAAGCGGGTGCGCAGCCCAGTGTTCGATGTCGCGCGTAAAGAGATAGATTGTGCCGTCATCGTCCACGGCCACGCCCGAGCCCATCTCGAACCGCATATCCGCCGGGTAGTGCGGCCAGTCGGCGACCAGCTTGTAGCCGCTGCGTGGGTCGTTGCTCCCGGTCTCGTTGCTGACGTCATGTGAAGTGCACATGCTTCGACTATGGCTCAGGGAGCCAGTGCACGTCTACACCGGAGGGGCTGCGCCCCAGCGCCAGGGTTAGTCCGGCCTCGCAAGGGCCACCACCGGCCAGACACATTTACCAATCGATACCAGCCCGATCAAGAACACCTGGTACAAGTTACTACGTCTCAAGGGCAGGGTGAGCAGTTAACTCCTGCCAGTGGCTACTTTCCCGAAAGCGAGAAAGGTGGTTTATTCTTCCTGACCGGGGAGATTCCGGGTTCGATTGAGGAGCGGGACCTTACGAAACGAGTACCATGTCCACGTTGAGATCAATCTTCGGCAAGCTTCTGTGCCGGTTAGGCTTCCACGACTTTCGGGTGCTCGAGAAGACCTTCCAGTTTGGTGCCGGCAGCGGGATTGAGAAGGTCGAATGCACCCGCTGCGGCGTGGTCGTCACCCGGCAAACCTGATCGGGCGCAGTATTTCGTCGACTCGGGTCAGCGCGAGCAACCCGACAGTACAGCTACGAATGCAGCGCAACCTCTGTATACTGCTGGGCCGTTCACGAGACTGAAAATAGTGATTACTGTTCATGCTGATGTAGGAAGTCGCATCGAGCATTCTCACTACGCATTGGTTCCCTCTCGTGAATTCTCCTTTGCTCCGGAATCGCAGGGGTCCATGGATTCCTTCAGGCGTGATTGGGAACATCTCGAGCCAGATCCCTACATGGCCGACGGCGGAAGCTACCGATTCAGACGCTATGGGCTTTTTCAGCTGTCCGCAGGTCAGTTGTCTCACGTTCCAGGCGCATCTTTCTTTCAGAGCGTTGATACGAACCCTCTCAACGGCGGCGAGCGCAGACATTTCGCGCCACTGGCCGCTGACACCGTTACCAATCCGTTCCTGCACGAACTCATTCGATTCGACTTCGCTCAACTGACGTCAGGGACACACATCGAGGATCACTGGCTGATCGGTGTCCATCAGATCCGGATATGCGCCACGGCGGGAGTTTCGGGGAACCCTACGCCGGAAGGCGTTCATCGTGATGATGAAACGTATACGGCGCAGCATCTGATCGCCCGCCACAACATTGCGGGCGGCACCAACCACTTTTACGGCAGTGCGTCGGACCCGACGATACGTCCCGAAGCCGTTTGGGAGCAGACGTGCTACTTCGACTCGTACTATTTTGACCGGTCGGTATGGCACAGTGTGTCTCCAATTGCCTGTAGAAACCAGGGCGATGACGGGCACCGGGATGTCATCCTCATCGATTTCGTAAATTCGTCCGAAGTCCACTAGGCATCGCCGCTGATGGCACACTATGCGTGCCTGGACAGCCGTGAGGTCACGAGCCTCGCGCGCCGGTTCGGCGTTGGCAACGTTAGCGCTTTCTCCATCATGGAGGGTGGGCTGGAGAACACCAGTTACCGCGTTGAAACAAGCTCAGGCAGGTACGTTCTGACGCTTTGGGATCAGAAGTCGTTACAGCACGCGACCAATCTTGCCCACCTGCTGATGCATTTAGCCGACCAAGGCCTTCGCACCACGCGAGTCGTTGTGCCCCCCAACGATTCCGTTGTGATCCTGCACGATGAAAAGCCCGTCATGTTGAAACACTACATCGACGGAGACGTGCGAGTTCGCTTGACGGGCAGCCAACTCGTGCAGTTGGGTGAGGAAATGGCTCGGCTGCACAAAATTCCTCCACCTTCTTACCTACCCGAATCGTTTCCGTACGGACGTAGATATTTCACCGACGTGACAAGCTCCAATCTTGGTCATGCCTATCTCGACTGGTTGATGCAACGGAGTCGTTACCTTCAAGAAAATATCCCTCAGCATCTACCAAAGGTGCTGATTCACGGCGACGTGTTTTTCGATAACGTCATCGTTCAAGGCGAGCAGCTCATGGCAATCATTGATTTTGAAGAAGCTTGCCGCTACTACCGCGGCTTCGATCTGGGAATGGCAATCGTCGGTGCGTGTCGGGATCGTAGGGGTATTTCTTTCCGAAAAGCCGAACAGTTGCTGCGAGGCTATCAGAAACAGACAACCCTTCAATCAATCGAACGGGAAACCTTGAAGACGTTTACGGTATATGCCGCTGTGGCCACATCGTTCTGGCGATTCAGACACTATCATTTGCGCAGACCCGATCCCGGGCTCCACGACAAGCACGTCGAAATGCAAACGCTAGCCGACACCATTTCCGGATATCCGGATTCTCGTTTTATGGAGTTGTTCGGGTAGTTCAGACTCGCGAGGATCTTGGCGATGACGAATTACACGACCTGCGATCCCGGATCGACCATCTAACGCCGCTTGAACTCGATATGCAGTTCGTTCAAGGCACGCAGCGCGAAGTTCGGCTGCACGCTGAAATCGTTCTTGCCTTCGGCAAACCACATCTCGTCGATGCGATCGACCAGCGCCTGAAAGCCCCACCACATTTCCCTGCGCGCCAGCGGGGCGCCCAGACAGTGATGGATTCCTGACCCGAACGCCAGGTGGCGTCCGGGTTTTTTCCGTTCCAGATCGAGGTCCGCAGGGCATTCGAATTCGCGCTCATCGCGATTGGCCGCCGCGTAGCGGGTGTTGATCATGGCGCCCTTGGGGATCTTGACCCCGTGTAGTTCGGTGTCCTTCGCCACGTAGCGGAACAGCCCCTGCACTGGACCTTCGAGGCGCAGCACTTCCTCGATGAACGTCTTCAGGTACTTTTGCGGGGCTGACTTCAGCATGTCCCAGGCATTCGGGTTCTGGATCAGCAGCATCACGCCGGCCGAGAGCGCATTGGTGGTGGTCTCGGAACCGCCGACGAAGGTGTCGGCCATCGTCTCTGCGTGCAATTCGTTGTCGTTCAGCGGCCGACCCCATTCCGGGATCACCCGGTTGACCATTTCCGAGAGCAGGGTGTCGTCCGGCGTCTCACGTAGACGCTCGAACACCGGCTGGAAATAGTTCTGGGCTTCCACCTCCATTTCGATGGACCAGGCTTCTTCGTCTTCGGTTTGCATCATGCCGAGGCGCTGGACCCACGCATCGGTCCAGGCCTTGATCTGCCAGATGTCCTCCTCGGGGACTCCCATCTGGCGGCCGATGACGATCAGCGGCAGCGGCACTGCCAACTGTTTGACCCAGTCGCATTGGCCGTCGTCGATGAACGCGTCGACCAGTTCGTAGGCGGTCTTCTCGACGAACGGGTCCATCTCGTTGATCTTCGATGGGCGGAACGCCTCGTTGAACATGGCCCGCATCTGCTTGTGGTTCGGGTCGTCGCGGCCGGCCAAGGTCGGCGCCGGCAGCCAGCCTTTCTCTTCGTAGATGGCTCGCATGCGCTTGGCCCGGTCGGTGTGTACGGTGGCCGAGCCGCCGCCGAAATTAGTACTGGAATACGTCTGGGTGTCGAGCAGCACGGCGCGCAGATCTTCGAAACGCGTGATGACGAAGAAACCGGTCAACGGGTCCTGCCAGACCGGGGCTTCGTCGCGGAGCTTTGCGTATGCCGGGTAAGGGCAGTTCTGCACGTTGGCATCGAGGAAGTTGATGTCCTCCAACTTCTCGGGGATCACGGGTTCTACAGGGGTTTTCGCCACCAGATTGCTCCTCTAGGTTGTCGCTCCACCCAACAGCCAGGGCAGGTCCAGGAATGTCTTGATGCCGGGATCGGCTGCACAGACCGCGGGGATGGCGTTGACCGCATGCATTGCCGTGGCGGCCAGCCCGTCGTCGATCCAGGTCGGTTCCAGTTCGAGGGACATCCGCGGCGACCCCTCGATCGTGATGGAATGGTTGCCGGTCGGCCAGTCGGGTGCGACTGAATCGTGCATGCGCCAGACCGTCTCATGGATGATGCGCTTTTCGCCGTTTGTCTCGCCCGCCCACTCCCAACGTTGGCCGGCCACCGTGCCTTGCCGGACGACCCCGGCCGCGGTCTCCAGGTCCGTGGGCGCCAGTTCCATGCTCATTTCTTCGCTGACGTCATCCAACTCGAGTCCAATACCGTCGGCGACCAGCTGTATGTTCTCCCGGAACAGTCCGTTCAGCCAATGGCGCCTGCGTTCGCCGGTGGCGGTGAAAACGGCGGGATCCTGGCCGAATCCCATGCTGTCGAACATGATCTCGGGCGATGGATAGAACTGGAAATTCGAGATCTCCTGGACCACGATCCGGTCGATCCGCCGCGACAGCGTGGACATCAACAGCGGCAGCAGATCCCCCATCCAACCGGGGTTCAGGCCGGTGGAGTGGAACGTGGAGCCACCTTTGGCGCACGCAGCTTCCAGGCGCTCGACCAGCTCCGGTCCATGGGCCTTGGGATACATGTAGCCGACCACCGTGATCACGTTGATCCCAGCGGCGAGCAGCGCGCAGATGTCCTCGACGTCGGCGTCGGGATCGTCTCCGTAAACGAGCGACGCGAGAGGCGCGTGGATCACCAGGTCCGCGCCGCTGTCGAGCACGGTCTGGGGATCGTTTGTCGCCGCGATGCCGAGTTTGCCGATGCCCGCGATCTCGCCGGCGTCGCGGCCCGCCTTGTCAGGCGATAACACGTGCAGGCCGATCAGTTC
>PVMS01075100.1_pt1 | contig 13492 bp, 14 predicted proteins | sample 1853461 | NCBI WGS metagenome assembly PVMS01 (sample SAMN08582032, study PRJNA380276) | Marine sediment metagenome, whole genome shotgun sequencing project. | isolation source: ocean sediment barecode stripped | collected 2017 | reverse complement strand
TCTTTTGTGCCATATCCCATGGTAAAGAAGTTCTGAATCCGGTCAAGAATTCCTTGTTTATTCTTAACTTTATCAATAGTTTCTTTTTCATCCATTTATGAGTCCCTTGTAAGTATTCTTAAGTTGAAAAGTATATATAAGAATTATAACCTTTTTCCCATTAGATAAATAGATTAATTCAAATTTAGGGAGAGATATGGGCCTTTGGGTTTTTTTAAACGATTCAAAAAACCAAAATCAACGATTTCATTAAAAATTCCAGCTGAACATGTAGAATTAGGAGATACCCTTAGAGGCATGATTACAGTAGTTTCTCAAGAAGAATTTGACTCAACAGAGATTAGAGCAGAACTCAGATGTATAGAAAGGCGTAAAAAAGAAAAATGAGTGTTTAATAAACGATTAGGACGCAACGAGAGACAAATTTATTGGGATCAGGCTACACTTCATTCTTTTGATCCAAAGGCAAGTGGTCAGATTCATATAGTTCCTGGATTTAAGAAAGAATTTCCAATCGTTTTGACTATTCCTATTGCTGGAAGAGAATCATATAATGGTTTGGATGCTAACGTCACTTGGCGAATCAAAGGTATAGTGGCAGTTGATAATCGGCCCGATGTTACAGGTAAAACCTTAGAACTTCAAGTAATTAGACCTATTGCTGGATCTAAAACGAGAGGAGAGGAAATAGTGATGATTTCTTGTGAATATTGCTAAAGTCTTATGAAAAATACTGAATCTGCTTGTCCAAATTGTGGAGCTCCTCGTAAAAAATAAGAGTTATATTAAATAAAAAAACTAAAAGTAAACTCACTTTTTAAAGTTTAATAAAAGAGTTTTGGCAATTATCAATTTTAACATCCAGTTGAAACTCTTTTTAAAGCACCGATTACATTTTGCTTCCCCATTGCCAACACATAAGGTCCCAAACGAGGACCTTGTTTGGCACCCATCAAAATGGAATAGAGAATTTTAAAGAAGTCACCGGGTTTTAGATTATTGTTTTTAGCGACATTAAAAATCGCATTTTGGATCTTATCAGCTTCATCTTCAGATTCTAAAAGGTCAATTAAAGCAATTATTGCAGTTTTCTCATTTTTCTTAAGAACAATTTTAGTTTCTTTAATTTCTTTAAAATCTTGAGACCAATTTATAGCGTATTCGATTCGTCTATAGAGGTCAAAATCTATGAGTTGGCCTTTTTCAAGATATCTGTAAGCTCTAAGTTTGTTGAGAATAAAATCTTCGAACTCATTTTCAGGAGCCATTTTAGCCAAGAACGCAAGTAAATTGTAAGGTACATGAACACTCATTTTATCAGGAGGTGTCATAACCCAACAATATTCGTATAATCCTCGGAGTTTCTCAAGCTCTTTAGTGTCATTTATTTTCTTTTTGTCAAAATAAACATCTTCAAGAGAATCAAGTTCATTCATGTAAGTTGGAATATCAGAGATTGCTATATTGCGGGTTCCAACGAATCTCTTCAGCATTAACAATAGTAACGATTGTGGAGAACCGTAACGGAACCATACTTGTGGAGTAAAAACATTGCCAGCCGATTTTGATATTTTTTTTCCGCCTTTATCTAGAAACATTTCGTATTGAGCATGAGAAGGAGGTTCAAAGCACAATATTTCTCTAGATATCCTATCATTTATTCGAACAGAGTCTGCTATATCTTTACCAAAAGCCTCAAAACGTATATCCAAAGCTTTCCATCTGGCAGCAAATTCCCCTTTCCAACTCAGTTTTCCCGCTCCAGTTGTTATGTCAACTTCACCTTTATAGTCACAACCGTGAATTTGCCGTCCTCCAATTTCTAACCCATCACAAGAATAGAGAACTACATTATCTTCAGAGATAAACTCAGTAGCTTTGGTTGTATAAATTTGACCACAATTTTTACAAACAGGAAAATATGGCAAAACCTCGGTATATCTGTCTTGACCTACTTCCTCCTTAACAATCTGACCTACTTTCTTAGCATTCAGAAGGATTGTTCGTATCTCCTCAGTTAACAATCCGCTATCATATGCTTGTTTAGCAGACAAATATTTGTAGTCAATACCACATTTATCTAGAGATTCCAATAAGAGAGAACTCATATGTTTCCCATAACTCTCGTGACATCCAAAAGGATCGGGAATACTCGTAACAGAAGTGCCTAAATATTTTTTTAATGAATCTGGTAAACCAACAGGTACTTTTCGTAAACCATCCTTATCATCACAAAAAGCTATTAATTCAGAAGAATACCCCATTTCTCTCAATGCCAAGGTTACAGCAAAGGAACGAGCAGCATCACCTAGGCTACCGATATGTGGAAAACCAGAAGCTCCCAAACCCATTTCAGTTCGAATTTTAGATAAGCTTCGATTAAGCTTCTGTTCTCTTCGGATTATCTTTTGAGCCATCATATCATACCATGTTCCATGTCCAACAATTTTTTGGCTCATAATTTAGACCTCTGTAACAACGAATATAAAGTGGTTTAAAAAATCTTCTGATTAAAAAATGAAGGAAATGGTATTATCAACTCTAAAAAATCATTAAAAAGAGAAGTGATAAATAAAAAAAATTATTATAAAGAATTAAAATTTATGCACGGGAATATCGCCCTTTAAAACTGTACCTTCTACTCCATCAATAATAAGATTAAAGGTTTTATGATTATATTCGTATTTCACAAACCAAAGTGGAGCGTGTAAAAATATAATTTGGGACATCTTATGAATTGTTTGCATTTCAATAATCCTATCTACATTTTGCAGCATAAGATAACGATGATGTGTTTCGATATCCTGTTTAGCAATCCTAATGGCTTCTTCTCTATTGATTTCGCTGTTTATGATCCTGGCAAAGGCCTCAATTTTTTTAAAATCGTAAGGAATCTTACCCTCTAAGGGTATATTATATTCTCTAGTAGGAAAATCTGTTGTCTCTCTAGCCAGAACCAACCAATTATACTCTTTTTCTAAAACTCCATCTTTAGTAATTGGTGGAGAAATCCTTTCAAAGATACCTTTGTAAGTTGTTTTTGTCAGGATAGAAGCTACCCAAAAAGGAAGATAAATCAAATCCAATTCTAAAAACTTTGACTTCTGATTAAGATTTGAGGGTTTAATAAATCCCGAAGTCATCCATTGCCGAATTATAGACTCTATTTTCTCTTTACTAAATTTATTAATAAGTATAGAATGTTGAAAATTGAAAGCTTTTCCAGTCTCTATAATTACAGTAAACCCACAATAATTGCAGATAGAAATTAAATCGCCAGGCTTGAACTCAACTGGTGCTCCACAATGTGAACACTTTATGTTCTGAGCCACAACCATTTTCCTTAAGCCTTCATTTTTTCTCTTTTCAAAATTTCCCTTGCAACTATAACACCCGAAGCAGAAGCTTGAATTAAACCTCTAGTAACACCAGCGCCATCACCAATTGTAAACATATTTTGAATTTTTGATTCAAGTTCATCAGTTAATTGGAGATGGGAGGAGTAGAATTTAACTTCTATACCATAGAGTAGAGTATCTCTCGAGTGCACACCAGGCACGATTACATCTAGTGCTTGAAGCATTTCCCTAATATCTAATAAATATCTATATGGCAACACAAAACTAAGGTCACCAGGCGTTGCATTTTTTAATGTGGGAGTTACCACACTTCTAGCAATTCGTTCAGGAGTCGAGCGCCTCCCAGAAACTAAATCACCTAATCTTTGAATCATTACTCCACCACTAAGAAGGTTTGAAAGACGAGCCACATATTTCCCATACGCAATAGGATCTTTAAAGGGTTCAGTAAAAGAGGTACTAACTAAAAGTGCAAAATTAGTATTTTCAGTTTTTCTTTCAGCATAGCTCTGTCCATTTACTGTTAATACACCATCATATGATTCTGTCGTTACTTCCCCGTAAGGAGAAACACAAAAAGTACGAACTTGATCATCAAAAAGTTTTGAGAAATAAACTAGTTTAGGTTCATAAAGAGTTTTAGTTAGTTTTTCCATAACTGAAGCTAAAACTTCAACTCTTACACCCACATCTACAGGATTATTCACAGTTTTTAATCCAAGAAATTGAGCTTCTGTCTGAAACCATTCTGCACCACTTCTACCAGGAGCAATAATCACATATTTGGCATAGAATTTTTCCCCGCTAGTCGTTTTAACCCCAATAACTTTTTTATCTTCAGTAATAAGACCCTTAACATCAGTTTTTGGGTAAAAAGTAACTTTATCATTAAGTTCTTGTCTCATTCGTCTGAGAGTCTCAAGACATTTATCAGTTCCCATATGACGAACTTCTTGTCGAATAAGTTTTAGTCCAGCTAAAGAAGCTTTTCTATCAATCTCATCAACTTTTTCAGTGTCTCCACCATAAACCTGTTCACTTGCACCATATTGTATGTATATTCCATCAACATATTTTATGAGTTTTTTTAATTCTTTTTGAGAAACATATTGATTTAACCATCCACCTATTTCAGTAGATAAAGTTAATTTTCCATCACTATAAGCTCCTGCACCGCCCCAACCTGAAAGGACAGAACAAGGTTCACAATGTACACACTCAAATCCCCTACTTGATGGACATTTACGAAGATCAATATCTAAACCTCTGTCTAGAATAAGGACATTTAGTTTATTCTTTTCAGTCAATTCTAATGCAGAAAATATTCCTGCTGGACCAGCACCAACAATAATTACATCGTATTTCATAGGTGAGCCTCCTAGGAACCCAGGATTAGATATAATAACTTGAATATATCTGTGATGTTTTCAAAAAGGTGAGTAGAATAGATTAAGTGACTAAAATATAGTATAAACTCATTACAATGATAAATTGAGTCTAAAGAAAAAATGAATTTCTAATTTAAAACAATTTTTAATAATATAAAAAAATTGAATAAAATATCTCTATGTATATCTGCAGTAAAGAAAATAAAAAAAAGTTACAAAGAAATGAAGGATACTATCCTAATAAAATGTAATTAATCTCTTATTGCTTCAACTAGACTCATAACATTCCAAAGTTTCACTCTAGTATAGGGTGGCATATTTGGATCCTGCAAAATTTCATCCAATCTAGACACAGCATTTGAAGCTCGTACAGCAGGAGTAAAACCAGTGTTTTGAAGCACTTCAATAGCTTCTTTTGCTGCACGTCTAATATTTCTGGGAGTAGTACTATCTTCAGAGACACCACTGAGCACCATCAGTGCTTGTTGCATCTTGATTTCATATTCGGCAGCTTTTTTCTTCCTAACCATAAATTGTCATCTATTCATTCTCGGAGTAATCAAGTTATATAAGCATTGACGTGTATTTACTTTGGGGTTCTATATTGAGTAATATCAATAAAGATGACACAATAAAACGCATGGCTGATTTGCTGCATCAAGGTTCTACATTAACCAATTTATCATGCCCCGCTTGTGGTTCACCTCTATTCAGACTTAAAGATCAGACACTTTGGTGTGTGAAAGATAAGAAAAAAGTAATAATAATGAAAAGAGGATCTGAAGAAAAAAAACCAAACAGCACAACCTATGATAAAATCGAAAAAACACTTCTGTCTAAAGTTAATAAATTACAGGATAAAATTGAGAACACGGAAAAACTAGATGAACTTCAAAAGCTAACTAGTACACTATCAGAGATTTTAACGACTCTAGAAAAAATTAATAAAATGAAAAAGAAGTAAAGCGGACTTTTTAAAGGATGATAGGATTAAGCGATAAATTTCCTGAAAAAATTCATAGAATTGAAAGATGTGAGACGACTTTTCCTGCGAAGAAAGTACAAAAAGAACTTATATTATCATTAGTAAAAATTAATTCTAAAACCCTCAGTTTTGAAGAAATAACTTATCCAACTATACCGAATTGCAAAATAATTTTTGAGACAGGTTTAGCTGAAGCAAAAACATTTAATTATATTGATGAAGAAGAAAGAAACAGATTTCTTAAAGCTCTGAGAAATGAGACCTTCAAGTTGTTGGATTTGTTTGTTGCAATACGTTATTATCAAACCCATCAAGAAAAAAGCATTCCACTAAACTTTGATTATTATTTAATGCGAATTATCTTTGAAAAGAAAGTAATAGAATTCAGAGTTTTTCATGAACGAGGACCAAGATATATTTCTCCTGAAGATTTAGTCTCTGTTATTATTAATGAAATCAATAAAAACTCCATCAAAAAAAAAGGCAAAATGATAATAAAAAATGTTGATAATTAATTAAAATAATTTTTCACTATTGAAAATAAATCCTCAGTAACTTTGGTTTGTGTATTATCACCATTTATTAGTGTGAGTTTTTTATCTTCAACAAATTTTAGATAAATGTCCCTAACTTTTGTTTGCGTTTGTAAGTTTTCCATAGAGATTTTTTTGAGTTTAACCTACGCATAGATTTTTCAGGTTCAACATCGATATATATTGCTAAGTCTGGATAAAGTATTGCCTTATTTATTGTCTCGATCCAACCAAGACTGATTCCACTAGCACCTTGATAAGCCAACGAAGAAAAAACATATCTATCACAGATTACCGTTGTTCCTTCATTTAACGCAGGAATAATCTCACTTTCAAGGTGTTCAATTCTATCAGCTGCAAAGAGCAAAGCTTCAACAAAAGGTGATAGACGTTTTTTACTATATAGGTAACTGTTTCGAATATAGTGTCCAATCAGACCTTTACTTGGTTCTGAGGTGTAAATAGCATTATTTATTTTTTTAGCAAGAATTTTGGCTTGAGTAGTTTTTCCTGAACCATCTAGACCTTCAATGCAAATGAATATCCCCCTTTTTTTCACCATTTTTTAAGGCCAGCCAATAATAGCGGTACACATTATAGTAGGACTCTTAAATATAACTTGGTAAGTCAGCTGGAGGATACAGAAAATGCCTAAAGCGTATTGGGGTGAAATAAAAGATCCTGTGCATGGATACGTCTACATTACAGAACCTGAAAAAAAGATTATCGATTCTTATCCGTTACAAAGGTTAAGAAGATTACGACAATTAGCAGGATCAGATTATGTTTATCCTGGCGCGAATCACACTCGTTTTGAACATTGCATAGGAGTCATGTATCTAGCAGGAAAAGTTGTTAAAAATCCTAATATTTCAATGCTTATTAACGATAGAGAAGTTGATGCTATAAGAATCTCGGCATTATTACATGATGTGGGACATGGTCCTTTTTCGCATGTTTTTGAGCAGTTACTAATAAAAAAATTGAATAAAACACATGAAGATATGACTTCCTGGTTAATTGAAAATAGTGAAATAGGTATAAAACTTTCTGAAATGGGTTTTAATCCAAAAGAAATTTCAACTCTTGCTGTTGGAAAATTACAGCAACCAGGAAAAGCGTTTCTCGATCAAATAATAAGTAGTGCAGTTGATGTGGATAAACAAGATTTTATCGTGCGAGATTCGTTTCATACAGGAGCTGAATATGGATTTATTGATGTATTCAGATTAATTCACGCTTTAAACGTACTAGACGAGAATCTCGCAGTTGAGATAGGAGCAATATCAGCTATTGAAGCCTTTATGATAGCAAGGATCGAGTCCTTTAAGAGTATTTATTTTCACAGGGTGGGTAGAGCAGCTCAAATTATGCTTGCCACAGCGATGGAAAAAGCAGACGACGAGTTGGGATTAACTGCTTTTAAAACGCCTGAAGACTATTTAGCATTAGATGATTATACCGTTTGGACTGCGTTAAAAAAATGTGAGCCTTCTAAGAACATAATAGATGATTTAGAAAAAAGAAAAATGTTGAAGTGTGCTTATGAAAGAACATTTTATGAAAAAGACACAATGGTGTCAAATATTTTTGGTTTAGAAACTTACAGAAAACAAATGCAAAATGAAATTGCACAAGAAGCAAAAGTTGATCCTGAGACGGTTGTAATTGATGTACCTACTGTACCATCTGTCCCTTACCATAATGCAGTTCTTATGGAATCAATGGAAGTTCCCGTATTCAGCAAGAATCCAATAAATGGAAAGAAAGCTTACAAACTTTCTGAAGCTTCCAAAATTATAGAGAGTTTAAAAGGATTCATTAACATTTTAAGAGTATATACTAATGAAACTAATCGAACAAAAGTAGAGAAAGCTACTGTCAAAATTTTAGGTAAAGTCCCACAGACAACAAAAATATCTTAGTAAGAGATATAATAAATAAGTGAGTAAGGAGAGCAATGTTTATTCGAATGAATAAACATTTTGCTTGATACTATGTCTTAGTGCTCCGGTAGTATAGTCCGGTCAAGTATTCCGGCCTTTCGAGCCGAAGACCCGGGTTCGAATCCCGGCCGGAGCACATACAAATTAATAGTAGGCTATTTGAAAAAATCTTTAAAAAAAAGTACATGATAATTATTTTCAGCTAAAAAAAGAAAGATAAAAACTGTTCAACGCATATTTGATAGAAGTTGAAAATAATTGATTAGGAAACGGGTAAAACGGTTTTAGGTTTAATCGTTTAGATCTATCGAATATAGTCAGTATTAGTTTCTAATTAATAAACGGAAAAAGTATAAGAAGGCGTATGTTTTCTCTATTGCAAGCCTGGTGCAAAATCACATGAATGTTCCTAAAGAAATTAGGACTTATTGTCCAAAATGTAAGAACCATCAAGCCCACACAGTCAGTTTATACAAGGCAGGAAAGCGAAGAGCTTTAGCAGCAGGAGAACGTCGACACGCACGAGCAAAAAAGGGTTATGGCGGACAAAAGTATCCTCTTCAAAGAGAATTTGCTAAAACAACAAAAAAGCAAACTTTAAGACTTAAATGCAAAGTTTGTAGTTTCATGATTATGAAAGACGGTATACGTTTAACAAAGGTAAACATAGGATAGTGAGGTAGTAAAAAATGACAGAATGGGATAAACTAATTCCTAAACCTCGCAGTAAATTCTGGCGAGTGAGATGTTTAAAATGCAATAATGAACAGATCATATTTAGTAATGTCACAAACAAGATTAATTGTAACGGTTGTGATGAGTTGCTTGCCGAACCTGCAGGTGGAAGAGCCAAAATTAAAGGCGAAATAATAGCAGTTCTCGAATAGGTGAGTGTTAAAATTGTCCGAAAGGAAGTCTGAGTGGCCGGAACGTGGAGATTTAGTTATAGCCTCCATCGAATCCATTACAACTTATGGCGCTTATGCTAACCTTGACGAATATCAGAAAAAAGGACTACTACATATTTCTGAAATTTCATCTTCGTGGATTAGAAATATAAGAGATTTTGTTCGCGAAGGACAAAAAATAGTACTCAAAGTTGTTCGTGTTAAACCAGAAAAAGGCCAAATCGATGTATCCTTAAGACGAGTTACTCGAAGAGAACGAATTGAAAAAATTAAAATTTGGAAAAAAGACCGAAAGGCAGAAACATTACTTCGAAACGTCGCTGAAAAATCAGGTTTAACAAAAGAAGAAGTATATGATAAAGCGGGAGTTTTTCTAGAAGAAGAATATGGATTATATGATGGTTTTGAAAAAGTCCTAAAAGAAGGTCCTGAAGTTTTAACAGAATTAGGGGCTCCTGAAGATTTGGCAAAGATTTTTTTTGAAGTTGCGGAAGAAAGAATTTTAGTAAAAATGGTTAAGGTTAAAGGTACAATTGAAATTCAATGTATGAAACCTAATGGAGTTAAAGTAATTCAAGATTCTTTCTCTGATGCCTATAAAAAAGAAAAAACAAAAGACACAAAGATTCGTTTTTATGTAAAAGCTGCTCCTAAATATAATATTGAAGTATTAGCGGAAAATTACAAACTGGGAGAAGAAGTTTTTCAGAAAATCTCCGAACAAGTTGTAGCAAATATTATTGATTCTGGCGGTCAGGGATCTTTCAGAAGGGACAAATAGTGGTTTGGCGTTTGAGGAAATGTGTAAAATGTGGAAAATACACATTGAATCTAAATAATTGCCCAAGATGTAATCAAGCAGTAAGAATACCGCATCCTCCAAAATTCTCTCCTGACGATAAGTATCTCAAATACAGGATCGATATAAAAAAAGAGCAGATAACAACTTGAAAGAAACGTACATTAAAGAACTTAAAAAAGTTGAATTAAAAGATCCCATCCTAATAGAAGGACTTCCCGGATTGGGGCTCGTTGGAAAAATTGCAATTCGATATTTAATTAAGAAACTTCAAGCTAAAAAATTTGCATATTTGTATTCTCCTCATTTTCCGTATTATGTTCTTGTAAACAAAAAAGGAAATGTCCGTCTTTTACGAGGAACTTTTTATTATTGGAAGAATAAAAATAAACAAAATGATTTAATTTTGTTTACTGGTGATAGCCAATCACAAACTATTGAAGGTCAATATGAAATAGCTGATTGCATGCTTAATTTTTCTCAAAAAAATAAAGTAAAAACAATAGCCACAATAGGTGGTTATAGAAAGGAAATAAACAAAGAACCTCATGTTTATGTTGCAGCCAATAGTCAAAAGTTGATTAATCACGCTCTTAATTCAGGCGCCTCTTTGGGAAATTCTGGTAGCCCAATTGTTGGTACTGCTGGACTAATACTTGGTTTAGCAGATTTTAAAAAAATTGAGGCTCTTTGTCTATTAGGAGAAACTCGAGGTTATATGCCAGACCCTTTAGCAGCTAAAAGTGTATTAGAAGTATTAAAAGCAGCTTTTAATTTTGAAATAGATCTCGAAGGTTTAAATGAAGAAATTAGTAAAGCAGAAACTATGGTGATGCGCTTGCAAAAAATTGAAGAAAAAAGAGTTTTGCATGCTGAAGAAACAAGAAAAGAGGAAAATAAAAAAGTTACTTACATTTCATAGCAGACTGTAAATCGAGAGAAATATTGCTTAACTTTGTTTTTTGTTAAAAAAAAGAGGTTAGGTTTTCTTCAGATACCCTTCTCTAGGCTCATAAATTGTTCCTTCTCGTAATAATTGTGAGAGCATTCTTCCAATGTCTGTTCTTGGAATATTATGTTTTTCTTCTACTTCACTTATCAGTGTTGATTTTTCAACTATGCCTGTTTCTTTTTCCATACCCATTAAAACTGAAAGAATAACACGCAGTTTATCTCTTACACTTTTGGGTTTTCCAGTCATTATGATATCTATATCAACTTTATATGAAGAAACATCGATTCCCACTTCACTTAATGATCGATTCATAATAGCTACAGCTGCTTCTGCATCTTCTGCTGTGACCATTTTTCTGAGAGCTACTCTTGCTCTTGCTTCAGAAATACGAATTAGTGATTCAAGTTGACGCGCAGTTATTGCTATAGGTGAGCCTTCACCTTCACTTGCTGATCTCATTGCCATATAAAAATCACTAAGAGCTTTCAAAGCTCCAGTACTAAGTTCTGGTTTTATTGTTTTTGCATAGCTAACATATTTTCTAAGTAAATCAGTATCTATTTGTGCCGCAATAGGTTGTGATCCTCTTCGGTGAAGCTCTAAAATGTGTTTTGTTAGTTTTCTGTCAGCTTCTTTATCTGGAACGTCTCTTAAAACGAAAATCAAATCAAATCGAGAAAGAATAGTCACAGGAAGAGAAATGTTTTCGGCTACAGTCCTATGAGGTTCGTATCTACCTAAAGAAGGATTAGCTGCTGCAAGGATAGCTGTTCGCGCGTTCAAAGTAGCAACAATTCCACCTTTTGCAACAGAAACTGTATGTTGTTCCATAGCTTCATGGATTGCAACACGATCCTCAGGCCTCATTTTGTCCATTTCGTCAATACAACATATTCCTTTATCAGCAAGTACTAACGCACCTGCTTCTAGACTCATACTACCCCCTTTTTCTCGAACTACCGCAGCTGTTAAACCAGCCGCCGTTGTTCCTCTACCTGAAGTGTATAAACCACGAGGTGCAATTTGAGCGATATATTGCAAAAGTTGCGATTTGGCGGTACCAGGATCACCAATCAAAAGAGCATTCATTTCGCCTCTTATTGTAATATCCGGAAGAGATTTTGAAACGCCTCCAAAAAGAAGATACATTATAGCTTCTTTTATTCTCTCATAACCATATATTGAAGGCGCTATAGATTTAATTATCTTTAAATGCACTTGTGGGTCTTTAGCGATTTCAAGAATTTTTTCTTCCTCTTCTAGAGAAGCAGGAGTTGCTTCAGGTTCTTTGCCTAGAACTTCTATAGAGATAGCATCTAAATGTAAAGTAAAAGTACGTAGTTTACCTATTCCCGGTCTAGTTGGAGCAAATGCACGGACTATTCCAACAAGAGAAACATGATCCCCAGGTCTAGCGAGATCAACTATTTCGCTTCCAACTAATTTCACATTTAGTGTCCTAGGGAGTTGACCAGGTGGCAAATCCTCTGGTCTTTCTTGAAGTCGAAGATCTTGTGAGTCTATAAAGGTTGATTCATCTTGAACAAACTCGAAAGGACCTTTTTGACCACAAGATTGATCTCCACACTCAAAAGGAGCTCTCAAAAAAGGACCTGATTGCTCTACATTAGTTATTGTACCACATCTTTTACATTTAAAAGACGCCTTCATGACCATAGGACGAACAGGTGTAGCACGAACAACTATACCTTCAACTAAAACTAGTTTGCCAAGTTGTCTTGAACCAAGTCTTCTTAGTTGTTCTCGTCCCAAAAGTTGAATTATTCGGATTGTAATCTTTTCTAATTTCTTAGAATACTCTAAATCTTCAATCTCAAGTTGGGTATAAGCAGCATTACTCGCGTATTGCAAAAAATCATCAGGTTTATCCATCAAACGTTCAGCAAGAAGTTGATCAAAAGCAAATAAATCCTCGAAAAAAACAGTTATTGATTCTTGTCCAGCTATCGCCATTTGTGATATTTTATTTCGATATTTTTCTTTTTTGAAAAATTCAAGAAATCTTTCTTGCGGATCAACAGTTTCTAACTTGTGCACCATTTATTAGTTAACATCCTCAAGGTTCAGAATTTGTTCCTTCCAACTATTGATTATCCGACCTAGTTCTAGATAGAAAAAACGTTCTTCGTTAGTAAATTTTTTAAGAATAAAATCAGTTTGATTTGGTCCTGAAGACAAACTAATTATTTTTTTCAGTCTGGAATTTACTATATCTAAGGCTAGATGTTGTGATTTTTCATATTCTCTAACTTTTTCTGGATGAAGAGCTAATTCATCTTTTGATTTTGCAAGATATCTACGAAGTTTTGGATAGAAGCCTTCTGGTAGCTTAGATATTTGGCCTGCTATTTGAACTCGTTCTTTCCATTGTATTTTATACAGTTTAGTTGAGTCTAAATCTTCGTTACTAAACCGTACAATATTTGAGTTAACTAGCTCTTGAGCAACCCAATAATGAACTTCATACTCATTTCCTTCTTTTAAGGGACCAACAGAAAGTCCAGCGAGTTTAATTTTTGGGTAATCAGAGTGAGCAATGACTTACACCAAAATATTTTCATAGCAAAAATCTAATTTTTTGATCTTTTTTGTCATATT
>PVMS01007169.1_pt1 | contig 13492 bp, 8 predicted proteins | sample 1853461 | NCBI WGS metagenome assembly PVMS01 (sample SAMN08582032, study PRJNA380276) | Marine sediment metagenome, whole genome shotgun sequencing project. | isolation source: ocean sediment barecode stripped | collected 2017 | reverse complement strand
CATATCGGTGACCCCCTCAAAAACTTTATGGACACCGTCCTGCTTCAGAGTGCTCATGCCGTCTTTGATCGCCTGTTTTGCCAGATCCTGTGAAGTTGCCTGCTTTTTGATCAAAATTTTAATTTCAGGCGTGCCTTCGATGAGTTCATGAATGCCCAGGCGGCCTTTATAGCCGGATCCGTTACATTTTTCACAACCCAAAGACCGATGGAGCTCAAAGGCGGAAGTATACTCCACGCCCAGATTTTGGAAGGGTTCTTCCCCGTAATCCGCTATGATATAGTCAAATTCCTCCTGGTCCGGGTGATAGGTTTCGATGCAATCGGAGCACAATCTTCTCACAAGCCGCTGCGCCAGCACCGCCAGAAAGGAATCTGCAATGTTCAGCGGGTTCATCCCCATATCCAGCAGCCGGGTTAAGGTCTCCGGGGCATTGTTGGTATGCAGGGTGGATAGCACCAGATGGCCGGTTAAGGAAGCCTCAATCGCTGTTGCGGCCGTTTCGCGGTCCCGCATTTCACCGATCATGATAATGTCCGGGTCAAGCCTCAGAAAACCCCGCATGATCCTCGCAAAATCCAGACCAATTTTAGGTTTCACCTGCACCTGCCGCAATCCGGCCTGGGTAATTTCGACCGGGTCCTCTGCGGTCCATATTTTGACACCGGGTTTGTTGATATGCGCCAGGGCGGAATGCAACGTCGTGGTTTTACCTGAACCGGTGGGACCGACGCAAAGAACTAAACCATACGGCCGCATAATAACCCGTTCTAAAACTTGTAAATTCCGATCATTCAACCCGATTTCATCCAGTTTTAGCGATCCGGATTTAGTCAAAATTCGCAACACCGCGTCCTCAAATCTGCCGGCCGTGGGCATGGTGGACATGCGAAGTTCAAATTCCGGTATGCCCTTGCGCTTTAACCTTATTTTCCCGTCCTGGGGCAGACGTCGTTCGGCGATGTCAAGATCAGCCATTATTTTCAGGCGCGAAACGATTGCCGGCGCCATGGCATTGGGGACCTGAATATATTCATGGCAGACCCCATCGGTCCGAAATCGAATGGTGGTTTTGCGGGTGATGATCGAAGGTTCAATATGGATATCAGAGGCTTGGTTGCGAAATGCGGTCACCAGAACCTGATCCACGAACTTGACCACCTGGCTGGATGATTCATCCAAGCCCTTAATATCCTCCTCAATTTCTTCCTCTTCTTCAAAAGAAATATCCGGGATGATATCGTCCAGATCTTCAAACACATTACCCGTCAGGCTTTCGACTTTCGGATCAAAGAAATGGTTGATGAATTGTTCAATATCTTCTTTGAATCCCACCGCAAAATGGATTTTCTGGTTGGGCATCAGGGCTTTGATATGATCCGTTTTGCGAAGATCTGTGGGATCATCGACTAAAATCTCCACACCGGTTTTATCCCAGTTCAACGGCACCCAGATATAATAAAGCAAAAATGATTTTTTCAGCTTGTTGACGAGCTCAAACGGGACCGTGGCTTCCGGATCAAACCTGCGAAACGGGGTTCCATAAAACAAAGACAGGGATTGGCCCACTTCGTCTTTTTCGACTTTAAACCGATCTGTCAAAACGAATTCAACACTTTTCCCGATTTTCTTGGAAATCGCCAGCGCCTCCTTGAGCTGATGGGTGGTGACCATTTTATTACCAAGCAAATAATCGTATTTCGAACCGGTTGAGATGCCGGATTGCAGGGCTTCCAGTTTATGGACAATTTCCGCATTATTCGGATCGATTTTGACAGCGGTCTCAAAAAGCTCAAGCGCCTGGTCGCGCTGATCACGTTTTTCCATCTCACAGCCCAGCCAGAATTGAATCTGGGCGGTTTCTTTGTCGGTCAAATTGTGCTGATAAATAACTTTGTGGGCTTTTTTAACAACTTCCCGGGCCTGTTTGGTTTGCAGCAAGCAGGTCAAATAATCGACTACAATCTGGGCCGGGGAATAATCCAGCTTAGAGTAGTCCGATTTCTCAAAATCAAACTGCAGCAGTTTTTCATATTCGACCGTGGCCTCTTCAAGAAGTCCAAGCTCTTTCAGCGCGCGGGCGCCATCCAGGATGGTCGGGACATCATCATGCATGGACAGATTCTTTCTAAAAATGGAAATGTCTTCTGCGCTGAGGCCCTCATTATCAGCCATCTCCCGAAGCTCTAATTCCTTGCGCAAATGGCTAATCTTATTACGAACATCTCCATTACCGTCAACGTCCTGATCGGATGAAAAGGAGAGCACCTCTTCGTATAGGGTTAATGCCGCCTCTAACATTCCCATGGAATGACAGGTTTCTGCCTCTTTTATTTTCAGCTTGATATCTGTTTGTTCAATCGGCTGTGCTTTACTCATAATTGGTTTTCCCGATGCACTTTTCAGAAATATTATTCCTTTGGGATATTACAGGTATTTTCAAGGGTCGGGTTTTTTTTCATTTCAAGCTTGTCATTCCCGCCAAGGCGGTGATCCAGAAATGTCTTTATGTTTGGATCCCCGCCTGCGCGGGGACAAGGCCTGGATGCCCGCCTGCGCGGGCATGACGGTAAAAACTCCCCGGCCCCTCAGGTAATTTAGAACCTATTGATCAATATGCTCGGTCCTGGGTCTATTCAAATGGGTTTTGATCCGGTAAAAGGTAACACAACCCAATGAAACCCATTAGATCTATCGGCTGCATTTAAAGAAACTTTAGGTGGCTGGAGTTAAAGAAACTTGACAGAATTTTTATTCCATCTATAATTTTATAGATAGCTGCCATAATTATGCTTCAATGGAATAATGGAATGGTGGAAAAGTTGAATCATGCGGTCATAAATGGGGAGAGGTTATGCCAATATACGAATATGAACATGTTGGTCGTCCGTGTAAATTGGGAAAAGTGTTCGATTTCAAACAATCATTAACTGATGACCCGCTGGTGAAGTGCCCCGGGTGCCGCCGGGCTGTAAAAAAAATCATTTCGCAAATTAGTATCAGCTGTCCGAAAACCAATGGAGAGCTCCGCGATCTTGGCTTCACCAAACTGGTAAAGCGGGACGATGGTGTCTATGAAAATGTAACAGCCCGAGACGGGGATAGCCGCTATATGGAGCGGGGCAAACCGCAAACCATACCGGATTTGAGTAAGACCATCGAGGATTAAAACTTCAAAGAAGGTTTCAGGTGTCAGTGTTCAGGTGTCAGGCAACAAACCATGGTGTCAGGTGTCAGTGTTCAGCGCCGCCGCTGGCCTGAAAAGCGGCCAGTCTAATCTTAAAAGAAACTTTGCCCTTGGCCAGTTTCATATGACGGGTTAACTAAAAAATGAACATCGAACATCGAACATTGAACGTCCAACGTCGAATAATGTATTCTGTCGATTTAAAAAAAGACTGAGCAACACGCGGCGCAAGCGCCTGCGCCTCCGGCCTGGAAGCCTACGGGCTGGAAGCGCTGCACGAGCGAAGCTACCCTTCGAAATTCGATTCGACTGAGCTCGTCGCAGGCTGCGGTTCGCTTGTTTTAAAATCGATAAAGCGTAGCGTCATCAATATTCGACGTTGGATGTTGGACGTTCGATGTTCGACGTTCAATCTGTTCACTGTTCCGGCCAGGCGGAGTTTCATATACGGTGTCAGATGACTGAGGACAGAAGACAGAAGTCAGAAATGGCAAGGCTGAAACCTGAACACTGACACCTAAATGTTTGACACCCGGCACCTTGTGATTCCTGACACCTGACACCTGAACACTGACACCTAATTATTTGACTCCTGAAACCCGCCAACACGACCTTTACATTAATATACCCGACCACCACCCCGCTTACTTAATCAGCTTTGCCACTAAAAATCCGGCGTTTTTTCGCCGGATGAACAGGTTAACGGATTCACCTGAAGAGAGCTGATTCAATATGGCCCGATAATCGCCTGTATTTTTTACCGGCCGGCGGTTAATCTCCTTGATAATATCACCCACCCGGACATCTGCGTCATCTCCTTTGCTGCCGTTTTCGACATGGGTGACAATAACACCGGACGTTTCATCCATATTGAATCGCTGCGTAATTTCAGGCGTTAAATCCGACACGCGGATTCCGAATTCTTCCGCCTGTTCTTTGGGCCGACCCCTGGCAGCCAGTTTTTCCTCAGAACGTTTGGCAATTTTGACCTTAATTGTTTTTTCTTTACCATCGCGTAATATTTTTATCCTGGCACTTTGACCCACAGGAATGCGGGCAATCATGCCGGTGAGCTGGCGACTGGTTTTAATCTTCTTACCATTTACTTCAAGAATAATGTCCTTGGCTTTAATGCCGGCCCGGTCTGCCGGATCGCCTTCAAAAACGTCGGCGACAAATACACCTTTTTTATCTTCAATACCATAATATTCGGCCATATCACCGTTCAAGTCCTGAATGGCTACACCGAGCCAGCCCCGGGTGACTTCGCCTTCGTTTTTGAGCGCCACAATGATATCTTTGGCAAGATTAATGGGAATCGCAAACCCGATTCCCTGGCCGCTGGCGATTATCGCCGTATTGATTCCGACCACCTCTCCTTTCAAATTTAGAAGCGGCCCGCCGCTATTGCCGGGATTGATGGACGCATCGGTTTGGATGAAATCATCATAGGGACCCGATCCGATAACCCGACCTTTGGCACTGACAATTCCAGCCGTCACCGTGTGTTCAAGCCCAAACGGGCTTCCGATTGCCATGACCCATTGGCCGACTTTGAGGGCGTCAGAATCCCCCAGTTTCGCGGTCGGGAGGTTCCCATCCGACTCTATCTTTAGCAGGGCAATGTCCGTATTGGGGTCCCGCCCCACAATTTTTGCATTGAATTCGCGTTCATCATTGAGTTTGACCTTTATTTGATCTGCGTCTTCGATGACATGGTTGTTCGTCACCACAAAGCCATCTTCGTCGATGATGAATCCGGATCCGAGGCTGGGCTGTTTGAATTCCCGCTGAAAGTCTTCGCCAAAATGACGTTCAAAAAATTCCTTAAAGGGGCTATTTTTTCCGTGGGGGTCGCGCTGGAATTGACGAAAAACCGGTCCCCCGCCTTTGATGGTCTTTACGGTTCGAATATTGACGACCGCCGGGCTCACCATTTCCGCCAATTGAGTAAAACTGGCGGGGGCATTGAAATATTCCGTTGATTTGGCATCCGCAATCGATGCGATGAAAGGATTATCGATAACCAGTATTCCGACGACCAGGGCAATTGTGATAAAAACAAGGTTGATTCTGATAAATTTTGCAATCATTTTATGGGCGCTCATAAATGTTCCTCCTTTCAGGAAGGTATCTAGTGGTTGTCAAAAAAACGTTTCGGTATTCAAACGTTTTTTTCTACAACCACTTATGCCGCAATTCCATAATTCGGAACATTATTATGGAAAGCGGTATAAATGCAAATCCGATTCCCTTGCAAAACTGCAATTTATGTATTAATATTTCGACAAATTAACCCGATGCGGAACCCGGATTGCTGCTGTATTAAAAATAAATCTATTTTTCATTTTTTCAATATTTTAGCAAACAAAATTTGCAGGATTTTTTTTCTCAGGGTTGCTTGGAATGCAACCATGCCTATTTTGCCTGCCTGTTCCGCCATCCCGCAACGCATTCGGATATTGATGACGCTGAAAAAAAGACAGGATTTAGCCTTGACATCAGCGCTTTGTTTTTTTATAGCCACTTGCCAAAAACAGGCCGGGTCAGTCCCAATTGGAATGGTGGAATACTGGAATATTGGAAAAATGGGTCTTGACCTCCGGCTGGGAGAGGATACTGCAATATTGGATAAATAGCAAAATTCATCTTGACGCTAAAGTTTAAAATGGATAATTTCCTTTGAAAACCCACTATTCCATCGTTCCATAATTCCATTATTCCCTGGCCCGGACCTTATTTACAGAAATCGCATACAGAGACTCAAGCTTCGCAATTCTAAACCGAACCAAGCGCTAACCGGACACATCGCACCAGGGCGGGCCATGATTGAGGTAAAATTTCATGCCTCAAGAAGTACCCCTGTATTTTCATTCAATTGTAAAAATTTTGAGATATAAAAATAAGACCCATTACCATCGATGTCACACCTTATAGCGGTTGTCATAAATATGTTCCGTTTGCCAGATAGTCTAACCGGCGAAAATGCAAGGTGTAGACCCCTGAAATTATAGTCAACATGACAACCGCTATATTATTATTTTTATAGAAAAAAGCTATAATTTTACGCAACGCTGTGCCATAGTTTAATCAATGGCACGGCCGTTACTGATTGTCGATGCGGAAAACGCAACCGTCGAAAAACTCAAGAACGTACTTAGCACCCGATTCGCCCGACTTAAATCCGATCGTGCGAATCCGGCTGACGATTTAAGCACGCGGGTTCAATAACGATGTCTGTAAAAATGAAAAAAAATTACTAGAGCGTTTGAACCCAGCTATTATAGAGATTATTAATAACCCAAAAATGACTCAGAAAACTGACTGTATCGGAACGTTATTATGACAAACGCTCTAAAAGGGAGAACCCCGAGATGATTCAGGTTGAAAACCTTACCAAATATTATCATACGCTTTGCGCAGTGGATCAGATCAATTTCGATATTCAAAAAGGCGAAATTCTGGGGTTGCTGGGACCCAATGGGGCCGGAAAAACTACCACCCTGCGGATGCTCACCGGATATCTGCAGCCGAGTTCGGGAAATATCTATGTTAAAGGATTAAGCATTGATAAACACATCCTGGAAATCAAAAAAATGTTGGGCTACCTGCCCGAATCCGCGCCGCTTTACCATGATATGCTGGTCTTTGATTACCTGAATTATGTAGCGGCTATCCGGGAGATTAGTGGCGATCAAAAGCTTGCGCGCATTCGCCGCGTTGCTGATCTCTGCGGCATAAATGAAGTCATGCATCAACCGATTGGCGAGCTTTCCAAAGGCTACAAACAACGCGTGGGATTGGCCCATGCCATGATGAATGACCCGGAAGTTCTGGTTTTAGATGAACCGACTTCGGGTCTCGACCCCAATCAGATCGTTGAAATTCGTAAAATTATCAAAGAAATCGGCAAAGAAAAAACCATCATCCTTTCCACCCACATACTGAGTGAAGCCGAGGCGACCTGTGACCGCATTGTCATTATCAGTCAGGGCAAAATTGTTGCTGACGGCAGCACCGAAAATCTGAAGCGGTCCGGCGGCGGCAAAAACATCATGCATATCGGTCTTCAAAATGCAGATTTTGAAACCGTTCAGAAATCTTTAGCGGGCATCAATGGGATTGAAAATGTTACCCGTATTTCTGAAACCCATACGGCTTTAAACGTGAGGCTCAGCTATCAGTCAACAGTTGACCTGCGGCCGGATGTCTATCGCCGGATCAAAGAAACCGATTGGACCCTTTTAGATTTTCATCAGGAGACCCGGTCACTGGAAAACATTTTCCGCGAACTTACCAAGGAGAGCTAACATGCGTCAGGTTGTCCATATTTTCCGAAAAGAATTCAGTGCATATTTTATATCTCCGATTGCCTATATCGTGATGGCCATATTTCTTCTGGTAACCGGCTGGTTCTTTTTTGCAACCTTTTTTCTTGCTAATCAGGCCAATTTGAGAACGTTTTATATCCTGCTGCCGATTGTGTTTGCTTTCATCATCCCGGCGATCACCATGCGATTAATATCCGAAGAAATCAATGTAGGCTCCGATGAAATCCTGCTCACCATGCCGGTGACCTTTCGTGATGTCATTCTCGGAAAATTTTTTGCCAGCGTTGCCCTCATCATTGCTATGCTGATCCCAACTGTTGCATATCCGTTGACCGTTTCTTTTATGGGCCAACTGGACTGGGGCCCGGTTGTCGGGGGATACGTCGGCGCGGTTTTTCTGGGAGCGGCTTTTTCTGCCATCGGATTGTTTGCCTCCGCGCTGACCCGCAACCAGATTATTGCGTTCATTATCGGATTGGCGATCTGTTTTACACTGACCCTAATCGACAAAATGCTTTATTTTCTTCCGCGGTCATTGCTGGGTGTTTTTGCCTATCTGGGGGCCGACTTCCATTTTCAAAACATCGCCAAGGGTATTATCGATAGCCGAGACATTCTGTATTTTGTAAGCATCTGCTTTGTCGGCCTTTACGGGGCTTATCTGGCGCTGCTGCAAAGACATTAAGGAGAATAAAATGCCGGGCAAAAAAAGATCGGAGAAATACATTAAATTTTTGGTCTATTTGATTATCGTCGTACTGGTAAATGTGGCGGGCATCACTCTTTTTTTCAGAATGGACCTGACCGCCAACAAAATATATTCGATCTCCAATGCCAGTAAAAAAGTGGTATCCACATTGTCTGAACCTTTGACCATAAAGGTCTTTTTTACAAAAAACCTGCCCGCCCCCCACAATAATACCGAGCGCTACCTGCATGATCTGCTGGAAGAATATGCCATTTATGCCAACAACCATTTTAACTACAATTTTTACGATGTCAGTGCCGAAGAAGGTGAATTGTCTGAAAGGAGCCAGAAAAACCAGAAACTGGCAAATAACTACGGAATTCATCCCGTACAAATTCAGGCCATTGAAAAGGATGAAGTCAAATTCCAACGGGTCTATATGGGAATGGTCATCATCCACGGCGATCTGATTGAGCGCATTCCGACCATCGCCACAACCGACGGGCTGGAATACAAACTGACAACCGCAATCCAGAAACTAAACAATAAAATCAGCGCATTGCTGGGCCTGCAGGATAAAATACAAATTAAACTATATTTGTCATCCTCCCTTTATCAGATCGCCCCTCATATCGGCCTGAAAAAGCTTTCTCAAATCCCCGATGAGCTGGAAAAGATTGTCCAGGAGCTAAATCAAAAAAATTATGATAAACTCGAATTCGAATATTTTGACCCATCGGCGGATGAAGAACTGGCGGCCGTCGTTAAAAAGTATAAAATCATGAATGTCAAATGGCCGGCTTTGGCCAAAGGCACGGTTCCGCCCGGAGAAGGTGCCATTGGTCTGGTAACGGAATTTGGCGAGCGGGCTCTGGTGGTCCCCCTGCTGCAGGTGATTCAGATTCCCATCATCGGCACTCAGTATAAATTATTGACTGCCGGAGAAATGCAAGAACTGATTAACAAAAATGTCGAGGCCCTGATCGATATCAATGAAGAGCTGGGGTATCTTGCGGATCACGGAACACTGAACATCAGCGGCGCCTCACCTTTCGGCCAGACGGCCCGACAGAATCAGGATTCGGTGTTTAATTTTCGATCGCTAATCTCGCAGAATTACACCTTAAAGCCGATCAACCTTAAAACGCAATCGATACCCGATAGCCTGAAATCCATGCTCATCGCCCGCCCCACCCAGCCTTTTTCCGATTATGAGCTGTTTCAAATCGACCAGTTTCTCATGAAGGGTAAAAACCTAATCTTAATTCTTGATCGATTCCAGGAAGTTCGGCCCACCAACCAGCAGGGCAGAAGTTTAGGCGGCCAGCAACCGGTCTATGCCCCTTTAGATACCGGCCTCGAGAAACTGTTGAGCCACTATGGGATTCGGATTAAAAATTCATACGTCATGGACGAAAATTGCTTCCGCCAGCAGTTGCCGGCTCAACTCGGCGGCGGCGAGCGACCGGTTTATTTCGCACCGATTATTAGAAGCCGGTTTATCAACAAAGAACTGGAGTTTATGAAAAGCATCAAGGGCATGATCGCTTTAAAGATATCGCCATTGGAATTGGACCCGGAACGCCTGACCGCCAATGGCCTGAAAGCCACCCGCCTGGTGGCTTCCTCGGAGAAATCATGGGAGATGAGCGGGCGAATTACATTGAACCCGATGTTCATTCAGCCACCGTCCTCAAAGGAAGAGATGCAGAGCAGGCCATTGGCATATATTCTGGCGGGTGAATTCCCGAGCTACTTTGCCGACAAACCCATCCCGCTAAAAGAAATCAATGAAAATGAGTCCGACAATCAAGACCAGAAAGCTGCCGGGCAGAAAAAGCAAAGCGAAATATCCGCTGCGCAGTCTGAAACGGATATTTCCAAAATCGTAGCCAACGGTCAATACCTTGCCCGGGGCAAACCCGGCAAAATCTTTTTAATGGCTTCAGCCGATATGCTGAAAGACAATGTGCTGGATGCCGGCGGCAGAGGGCCCAATGCGACTTACATCCTGAATGTCATCGATTACCTCAATGACCGCGAAGACATTGCCGTCATGCGCGGAAAAGAGCAGCGCTTCAACCCGCTGCATGATACCAAAGGGGGGACAAAAACGTTTGCCAAAACATTGAATATCATTGGCCTGCCTTCCCTGGTGGTACTTTTCGGCATCGCGGTCTGGTTCCGCCGGCGTGCCCGTAAAAAAAATATTCAGATGATGTTTCAAAAAGTGTGAGGTTCAGGGTTCAAGGGCTTGTTAGATTAGTTTTATTTGTTTCATTGGTTTTATTGGTTGTATTTTAACCAATCGAACTAATCGAACCAATCAAACCAATTAAACAACAAATGATTTGCTCGACACCTAATTATTTGAACCTTTGAACGTTGAACCTGTGAACGGAAAACGAGAAAATGAAATTTAAAAAAGAATACATCATCCTTATTCTCATCATCATCGCTCTATGCGTCTACCTGTTTATGCGCAGTTCCGATCGCACCCTTTATCAGCTGCCGGAGCTCGACGGGCTGAAACAGAGCGAAATTAACAAAATTGAAATTTCAAAAGACGGCAATTCGTATATTTTGAAAAAAAAGGACGGCCAGTGGTACCTCGAACCGGCGGGATATCTGGCCGACAAGAATAAGGTTAACGCGATGCTCAACGTTTTTGAGGCCCTTACCCTGACTGCCCTGGTCTCTGAGTCAAAGGATTACAACCGCTATGATCTGCAGCCTGAAAAACGAATCACCGTAAAAGCCTGGCAGGCAGAAACGCTGAGACGAAACTTCGATATCGGCAAAGCCGCATCATCGTTTCGGCATACCTTTGTCAAGCTAAACGGTGACAGCCGTGTTTTTCACGCCACAGACGATTTCCGGGGAAAATTTGATTTTACAGTCGATAATCTGCGCGATAAAACCGTTTTGTCTTTCAGGACCACCGACATCCAGGAGGTTCAAATCACCAGGGATCAAGCGTCCGTGAAACTGGTTCGCAGCGAGGTCCCGATCAAGCCGGCCGTATCGCAGCCGGAAAAAACAGACAGCGCCCCTGCGGTAGCGGTGAAATTTGAATGGCAAAGCAGCGATGGGCAAAAAGGGAATGACCGCAAACTCAACCGGCTGCTGACCACCCTTGGCAGTCTCAAGTGTGCCGATTATATCAATGACCGCCGCAAAGATGCGTTTTCAGCGCCGATATACGCTGTGAAATTAAAAGGGAACCAGGATTACCAGCTGGATATCTTTGCCAAACTTCAAAAGGATGATCAAAACTATCCGGCGGTCTCTTCGGCCAGCGATTACCCCTTCTTTCTATCCGACAGCCAGGTGCAGCAAATCATGATAAATCCCGCAGAGATGCTCAAAAAGCCTGAATCGGATGAAAAAACATCCGAGCCGCCTAAGCCCGAATAATCGCAAGAAATATAATGATCCGTACTATTCTCACTCTGGTGTTGCATTAAGTTTGATCATTGCATCGAATATGGGCAACCTTTTTCGGGTAAACTTGCCAATCCATTTGTCATAAATTTCAAGTATCTTTCTTGATCGGTAAAGTTCAGATATCACGCGATCTGCAACAAGACGAAAATCTGCATCATTTCGCCTTACGGCAAGTGCAAAAGGCTCAAAAGAGAACACGTCGGACTTAATCACAAAGTTCATTGGGTCATGCTCTTTTAGAGCTAAACCAATAAGTACGACCTGGTCTGAAGAAAAGGCATCGATTTTCTTCTTTCGTAACGCATCGATGCTTTCTTTTGCTGAATTGAATAATACCACTTCCGCATCCGTTGATGTTTCTCGAATGAGTTTTTCCAATGCGACTGCGGTTGTTGTGGCTTTCACGACTCCAATTGTTGTTCCATCAAAACCGGCAGAATCAAGAGCCTTATTATCTTTCAAGGTCATTAGTGAAGCGCCGGTGACAAATGTCAGTTGCGTAAAGTCAACAAGTTCACTACGGGAAAGCGTTTTAGTAGTTGAGCCACATAATATGTCAATTTTGTTATCGCCCAGGGCTTTAAATCGCCCATCAGCTGTTACGGGAACATATTTTACCTTTACGTCCGTACCGATTTTGTTTTCAACTTCAGCTACTATACTCTTACAGATATCAATAGAATAACCAGTCGGGTTGCCGTCGTTGTCCAGAAAGGACATGGGTGGTTCAGACACCCGATAGCCGATTTTGATTTGACCGGATTTTTTAATCTGTTGAAGAGTCCCTGTGAGTTCTTGTGCGGCTAGCGGGCTTGCGAAAAAAGCGATTAATAAAATGATTCCCAGTTTACCTCTCATAATGGTTTTCTCCTTAGTGATATTGAGTAAAGTGGCGTGATAAGGGCTTGCTTTGTTGGAGAAAAACCATAGAAGAATTCCCCTTGAAAGTCAATGTAAAAGTATGCGGTTGAGCCTGCAGAGAGCCTATTAATTGATTCCATTGACAGCACATAATTTTTTACGGATAAAGGTTTCGATAATTTCAGATACCTCTTTAAGTTTATCTTCCATAAAAAAAAGGCTCTGTTTGAGGGATAATACTTCGTTATTAACCTGGAATATCTTTCTCAAGCTGATAACAGTAAAATTCTGTTTTGCAACAAATCATGCGAGATTTGTAATTTATCCAAATCCAAAACTCAAGAGATTTAAAAAGAGTACACCCCCCAATATAAAGTAAAACATCCATCTGGTATTGTTGATATTTTCAGGATAGCCAGGTTTCAAAAAAAATATACCTGATACGACTTAACACGGTCCAATTTTGCCGCATAATTTTCTCCGAAAATCCTTGCAGAGTGGATACACATATATGTCTTTAATGGAAGATTTTTCCCTATATTTACTGTAAAGACTGTATCCATCGGTCCTGCCCACATGAATCCAGTTAGCCGCGCGATAGCATGTTCCTCTGAATCTATCAGTCTGAACGAAGGTTTCAAGCAGAGCCGGCCTGTAATTATATCTCGATTCCCAGTCGAAAGGGAGTTGCTTTGCAATGCCTCCAAGAATGCGGGAAGCCAGATTAGGCAATTTTATCCACGGAAGAATCAGAAATCGGGCATTATTCACGACCAGTTTGAGATTTGCTGAGCGTTGATTATCATCCCAGTCGATAAATTGGTCACGACTCCGTAGTTTCCACGCACTGGATGCAAAACCAATAGCCGAAAGAAGCTGGTCGCCACGGGTGATTTTTAAATAAATATTTTGCCAGTTATCATTTGATGAACAACGGGACCGGCCCTTTGAAAGCCCAATGGTCGACTCGATATTTTT
>PVMS01104499.1_pt1 | contig 13494 bp, 12 predicted proteins | sample 1853461 | NCBI WGS metagenome assembly PVMS01 (sample SAMN08582032, study PRJNA380276) | Marine sediment metagenome, whole genome shotgun sequencing project. | isolation source: ocean sediment barecode stripped | collected 2017 | reverse complement strand
TGTCCCGCACCACGCATCTGCTATTCGACAAGACTGGTACGCTGACAGAGGGTTCACTGGCTATCGCCGAGGTACGCCCACTGGGTGACATGAGTGCACAGGATCTGCTGGCCATTGGCGCCGCCCTGCAGCACTACTCCAGTCATCCGGTCGCCCGGGCTTTTGCGGGAATCACCGGGGCCACCGGGTTCGAACACGTGAACTACCGGGTGGGCGCCGGACTGGAAGCACACAAGGACGGTAACACCTACCGTATGGGCAGCGAACAGTTCTGTCGAGCGCTGGCTACCGACCTGCCCCAGGCTCCGGATGACCTACTTTACTGGATCGCCCTGTGCCGTGAGGGTTCCCCACTCGCCTGGATTGGACTCAATGACTGCGCCAGAGTTGAGGCCAGTGATGTAGTCCGCAGCGCACTGCAGGCCGGCTTGCAGGTGGAACTGCTGAGCGGAGACAGCTCCGCCCAGGGACCACTACTGGCCCGCTCCCTGGGGATAAGTACCGTGAACCACGGCCTCACACCACAACAGAAAATGGCTCATGTGCGGCAACTACAGGCTGAGGGTGCGGTAGTGACCATGGTCGGGGACGGCCTCAATGATGCTCCCGTACTGAGCCTGGCCGATGCCTCCTTCGCGGTAGCCGGCGCCACAGACCTGGCCCGCACCCAGGCCGACTTTGTCATCTTCGATGGCGACCTGTACTCGATCACCAATACCTGGCGCAAAGCGAGGCAGTGCCGTCGTATCATCGGACAGAACTTCGCTTGGGCGCTGGGTTACAATATCTGCGCCATTCCGCTGGCGGCCATGGGTTATATTCCGCCTTGGGCGGCTGCTATCGGCATGTCGTTGAGTTCGCTGCTGGTGGTTGCCAATTCACTGCGGTTAAATAGATAATCCTCACCCCCGCATCAGGAACACATTGACGTGGATAGCCTATACCTGTTGATCCCCATCGCGCTGATATTTTGCGCAATTGCCATCAAGCTGCTGCTGTGGGCGATAAACAACGGTCAGTACGACGACCTGGACAAGGAGGCCTGGCGTATCCTGGCGGACAACGACCCGGCTCCAACGCCACCACAGAATAACGATGCACCGCATGCGGAGACTAAAAAACCTTGATTGAACCAGCGCAGGCAGCCAGCGCGTTTGTCCTGGGCCTGGCGGGTGCAGGGCACTGCCTGGGAATGTGCGGCGGGATCGCCGCCGCACTCAACCTCGGCGGGCAACGCTCCCTGGCCGTCACCCTGTCTTATCACAGTGGGCGCATCAGCAGTTACACGCTGCTGGGCGGGTTGCTGGGTCTGGCCGCGACCAGCATTGATCTGGCCGCATGGACCCTGGGCCTGCGCTATCTGGCCGGCCTGCTGTTGATAGGGATGGGGCTTTATATCGCCGACTGGTGGCGCGGCATGGCGCTGCTGGAGCGCATCGGCGCCAGGCTGTGGCAACCGGTACAACGCCTCTCCTCCCGGTGGTTGCCGGTGCGCCGCTGGCCCCAGGGCTTCGCCCTGGGGCTCTGTTGGGGCCTGATGCCCTGTGGCCTCATCTACAGCAGCCTGGCCTGGGCGGCGACGGCCCAGAATGCGGCCACCTCGGCGCTGATGATGTTCCTGTTCGGGCTGGGCACACTGCCGGCTATGCTCGCCACCAGCCTGGGTGCGGATCGGTTGCAAGTCTTCCTGCGCCGGCGTGGGCTGAAACTGCTGATCGCTGTGCTTTTAATTACCTCAGGGGTCTGGACTGTGTATCTCACAGTCGCCCATGGGAGTCACCTCCAGCATGGGGGGCGCGGTTCTCAGCAGCAGATGGACCATTCGCAGATGCACCACTAACAATGATTTTTCATGTGTTTGGCCGGCGCAAGTAAATAGTCAGCCATACGGGACACGCCGTAAACCCATCCATGGGGGCTTGGGCTCGCCATCCATGGCTCACACAGTCCCGTATGGCTGACTATTTACTTCCACCTCTATCGCAGTCTTTTCCCATACTGGGGGCTTTGTGGCTTGGCTTTGCCTGGAGACATTGAGGCCGCCGAATGGCGGCCCATTATTCAGGGATGGTTCGATCTCTAATTTTGTAGCCCTGAGAACACCCACTCAGGCAGCCGCGAATATGACGGCTAGCGTTACTGGACTGTGTGAGGCATGGATGCCGAGCCCAAGCCCCCATGGATGGGTTCACGGCGTGTCCAGCAACGCTAGCCGTCATATTCGTGGCGAAATACTTACCCCGATCACAACAGAATCAAACAAAGACACACTATTGACTCGCAGCCAAGTGCAGCAGCCACATCATTCCAAGATAAGCCATCCGAAGCGAGAAATAAAAAAGCCCCGCCAGAAACTAGCGGGGCTAAGCACCACAGGGTCGTAGGTGAGCCGACCCAATGGGATATTAGAACTTGTAGGCGATCCCGATGTTGTAAACCCACGGATCGAGGTCCACATCGAACTTGACCTTGGCCACAGTAGAACCCTCCTGCTTGGCGTGGATTTTGGCGGTGGTATCAATATCGATATACCAGACAGCCATGTTGAACGCCCAGTGCTCGCCAAAGGGAATATCCACGCCGACCTGGCCGGCCATACCGAAGGAATCATCCAGCGTCAGGTCCGCACTGTCGACACCCGGAATTAGCAGGCCGAGTGTGTCGACCAATTCCTGGTCCGCGTCTTCATCGAAGAAAATAGTGTAGTTCACACCAACACCGATATAGGGCTGCCAGCCACTCTGGCCACCCCGGGGATACCACTGCACAGTAGCGGTGGGGGGCAATTGCTTGGTCTTACCGGCATCCAGGTTCAGGCCTTTGATCGCACCCTGGCCGTGAGCATGAATATCGTGCTCAAAGGGTGTCGCAAGCAGAATCTCCAGAGCGAATTTGTTGGTTATCATGTAAACCGGAATGATGCCCAGTTGGGTATCGTCGTCTACATCCGCTTTAAGCGTTATGGCCCCGGGAATGCAAATTTCATCGCCCGGCAGTATGATATCGTCGCTGTCGGTATCGGGGTCTACCGTGGTCGCACCGAGACGTAAAATCCAATCGCCCTGCTCATAAGCCTGGGCCATTACGCTACCGCCTGCCAGGGCAACCATGAGCGCCATCGTCAACGCTTTCTTCATTGTCTTACTCCTTATGATGGATATTAAGAACAGATTATCATCAACCAATTGCCGCGTATAATCGTAGCGGCTGCCGCAGTGTACATTGATGCTGATCAAGATAGTGCACATACCTCGACACGGGCGTCGGCATTATTGCACAAATATGTATTTCTTACTTATATTCAATACGTTGGTGGCCGCAGTTAACATCACTTGGAGATGCGCCTTAGGGAGATAATCCAATTCCCGGGCACATCCCCACGCGGTGACGCCGCTATCAGACTTGAGATAGCAGGGGTAGCGCAATCATACGCACCGCCAGCGCTGTCACCAACCAGCGGAACCATTTATGGAAATTGACCTGGGGTACAAAGCGGCGCAAATAAGTGCCTGTCCATGAACCACAGATACCCGCCACCACCATACCGCTCACCAATTGCCACCAGGGCGCAAAACTGAAACCAATAACCACAAACCCCAGCAGGCGCATGGCGTGGTTCAATGTCATATACACCGCCGTATTCACCACCAACCAGTCCCTGCCCGTATTGCGCTGCAGCAGTACGACAGACCCCACCGGGCCGGTAGCACCGGCCAGCATACCCAGGCCTGTCTGATAGAAACCCAGCAGCGCCAGTGAAAGCTGCCCTCCCCCGCTTACCTTGGGCAGGGGCACCCAGGTAAAAACCAGAATAAGAACGCCAATCAATGCTGGAAGCCACTGCAAATCAAGGCTCAGGTATAGCTCCCCACCCAGCCAGGCGCCAGCCAGTGCCCCCAGGGTGAAAGCCGGGATGATGCCCCGGTCAATCTTACGCCAGCCAAACGCCGCACGAGAAACGTTACTGGCCAGTTGGGTCGCCGCGTGAATGGGGATGATCGCAGCAGCCGGTACCAGCCCCGGCATCAACGCGATCAGCAGTACGCCACCGCCCATGCCAATGACCGCGGTCAAGCATGAGGTAAAAAACACTATGGGTACCAGTATAAATTCGTTCACTGCGGCCCCCGGATGCGGAACACCGCTTGACCTATCACTGGCTCAGCCCATCGGGTAGCGTATCCGCTTCGACACCGCATCAATTTTGGCAAGGATTTCTGGTGCAAGAGTGATATCCGCTGCTGCCAGAATATCCGGCATCTGCTCCGCGGTGGTCGCCCCGACAATGGTGGATGCGACAAAATCATGCTGCTTGCTCCAGGCTATCGCCAGGGTCACTACCGACATGCCAGCCTCTTCGGCAATGGCCTGGAAGCATTCAACAGACTCAATGGATCTGGCGTTGACAAAACGCCTGAGCATCTGCTGCTGACGTTCGGGCGCATGCTGGTAATACGTAAAGCGCGCCCCTTCGGGAAAAGCACCGTCATTATACTTGCCTGACAGGACGCCACCCGCCAGCGGTGAATAGGGGATCAAGCTGACGTTTTCCTGACGGCAGGCCTGGGCCAGCTCGTCTTCGAAGCGGCGATTGTTCAGGCTGAAGTTGTTTTGTATGGTGTCATGACGCGCCAGGCCATGCACATCAGAGGCCCACAGACTTTTGGTCAGGCCCCAGGTGGTCTCATTGCTGCATCCGAGAATGCGCACCTTGCCGGACCGCACCAGTTCGTCCAGCGCCATCATGGTCTCTTCCAGGGGGTAATCCTCGTCCGGCCAGTGGGTCTGGTAGAGATCGATGTAATCGGTGTCCAGGCGCCGCAGGCTGCCCTCTACCGCCCGCACGATATGGTGTCGGTCCAGGCCTGTCTTGCCGCCGCGCAGTGGCGCCGTAATCCACAAGTGGCTGGGGCCGGCGACCTTGGAGGCGACAATCAGCGAATCCCTGTCCTTGGTCTTCATCCAGCGCCCCAGGATTTCCTCAGTAACCCCAACGTATTTTATATCCGGCGGCACCGGATACATCTCCGCCGTGTCGTAAAAATCCACACCCGCGTCATAAGCCATATCCAGGATACGGAATGCCGTCTTTTCATCCGCCTGATTGCCGAAGGTCATGGTTCCCATGCAAATCTCCGAAACCACGACGGAGCTCTTACCCAGCCTGTTTTTACGCATATTGACTCCCTGATTGCGATCGCTTTATTCCTGTCGTTCACACTATAGGTTCAGACCAGAAAAATGAATAGTTACTCTTGCCCGGCGGTGAATTAAACTCTGGTCGATGACTTTACCCCGTTTCGCACTTTATTGCCTCGTCCTTTTATTGTTCGGCTTGTTGGGCGCCGGCATCTATATTTCCCAAAACCTGCCGTCGCTGGCGGCGCAACAGGCCAAAAAATACTTGCAGGAGTATGGTGTACAGGACCTCGATTTCGAGGAATTTAAAATATCCGACAAGCACTTCAGTGCCGCCAGACTCTGGCTGCGCGGTGAACACGATGGCCTGGCATTTGAGGCCACGCTGTTATCGCTTGAGATCGACTATGACTGGCGCATGCTGTTCAATGGCCAGTTGCAATCAGCAGTGCTGTCCAGGCTGGATATTGCACTTGAGGAAACCGCAGCCAGCACAGCACCGCCCGCCGCCACTGTGAATGTAGAGAGCTTACTACCCCAGCCACTCATGGCGCAGCTGCCGTTGCAGTCGCTGGAAATCATAAAATGGAATCTGGAGTATCGCTCGCCCGGGTTGCCGTTGATCGCCGCAACGGGCAATTTGCGGATAGAGGAGCAGCTGCGCCTGCATTTGGAGACAAGCCACCTGGGCAGTCATATCACGGCCGAACTCTGGGCGGGTGAACATGAGTCATCGCTGGGTGCAAAAATCTTGCTGCGCGACGGTACAACCGAGATCATGGAACTGACGGTCAAATTGCAGCGTGTGGCACCTGATGAGTGGCAGTGGAACCTGGGCGGAGACCTGGAATACGGTTCAACTCTGGCCTGGCTGCGCCGGCTTGACCTGGAAACGGCGTTGCCGCTGGATATCCCGGCACTGGAAGGCTTGATACTACTGGGAAACAGTGTATTTTCCGCGCGAATCAGGCACCCGGATATTCTGAACTTCACGTCTGGGGTGGGGCAGCCCATGCTGGGACAGTCCGTGCTGGCGCAGTTCAACGCAAATATCAGTGTCGACAATGCGATCACCCGGCTGAACTATCCGGGCACTGTCGAAGACCTTGCGGGAGATGCAAATATCACCGCTGTGTTTGAAGCCGGAGAGTTTGAATTACTGCTCGCCCCCACTGAACTCAGCGGCAATGCGTGGACGTCGCAATTGTCATTACCGGAGGATACACAACACTGGTTGCGCTGGGAAAAGTGGATACCACTGCGCTGGAACAGCACTGAACCGGTCAGAATAAACTTTGCCAGCGACAACTGGTCTTTGCAGCTACGCAACAACCTGCTGGTACTCGGTGACAAAAATAGTCAACTACGGCTGGAAACGCTGGATCTGGATACAGTGATTTATCCCGGAGAGCAGTTACAACTTAATACCCAAATCAGCACCAGCATCAAAACCCGACTGCGCAAGCAGCAACTGCCGCAGATGGAGCTGGCGTTCAAGCAACAGGGTTCACTAGAGCAAAGCGAATTCAGTATCCTGCTGGAAGATACCGCGGAAAGTATTAGTATGAGCTTACAGGGTAACGTGAACCTGAATACAGGCAGCGGGAAATATCGCCTCAACGCACGCAGCCTGGATCTCGCCTACGCCACCAGCACCGCACTGCCACTGCTGCAGAAGTTTGATTTACTGCAACAAAGCGTCGAGGTACTGGGTGGGACTATCAGTTTCAGCAGTGAATTAGAGAGCCGGAACTTCGACATCACGACCTGGCAACAGCGTGCGAAACTTGATATCGAGAACCTGTCCGGAAGCTATGGCGACTACAACTTTGAAGGGCTGGAACTGGCCGCCAACTGGAGCGGCATCGAGCGCTGGAAAACACTACAGCCCATTGAGTTTTCTATGGCCAGGCTGGATATCGGTTTCGACGTGGTGGATATTCAGGCGCGGCTGGCTATGCCAAAATCCACTCCTATCGCACAGCCGGTGGTAAACATTGAGCAATTCTCCGCCGGCATGTTCGGTGGAAGGGTCTACCTGCCAGAGCCTCACCGCTGGGATTTTGGCACCGAGAGCAACCAACTTACCCTGCGTGCCGAGAAATGGCAGCTGGCGGATATGGTCGCACTACAACAGGACGAGGATATTCAGGCACTGGGGATACTGGAGGGTAAACTGCCAGTAACGATATCGAGCGGCCGAATCATTATAGAAAAGGGTTACCTGCGAGCGCTCGCACCCGGAGGCAGCATTCGCTATGCCGCCAACGAGGCCAGCCGTGCACTGGCCGCCAGCAGCCCGGAACTGGGTCTGGCACTGGATTTGCTCAGCGACTTCCAGTATCAGGTGTTGAGTGCCGAGGTAGAACTGGACAAAGAGGGCAACCTGCTTCTGGGACTTTCCCTTTCGGGCAAAAACCCCACCCAGTACGAGGGCCGGCCAATCAACTTCAATATTAATCTGGAACAAAACCTCGACCCCTTGTTACAAAGCCTGCGATTAAGTGATAAGTTGGTTGAGAAGATAGAGAGTCGCCTGCACTGAACTTTATGGCGTTCTTTGACTCAAAGTTACAAAGCCGCTCAAGGGGACTTCAATGCGAATACTGGTTTGTTCATGTCTGCTGTTAATCTCGGTGGCCTGCACACCCACGGTGCAGGTTAAAGCGCCGGAGGAACCGATCACCATTAACCTGAACGTGAAAATAGAACACGAAATACGGGTCAAAGTCGACAAAGAGCTTGATGACCTGTTTGCCGAAGACAGTGACCTTTTCTAGGAGAATCATACAATGACTTTCAAAAAAACTTCACAGAAGGCCCTGAGCGCCCTGGCGTTGTCTCTGTTGATAGCCCTGCCCGTTTTTGCGCTGGAGCTTGGCGAGGCGAAATCCGCGGGACTGGTGGGCGAAACCAGTAGCGGTTACCTTGCCGCGGTAAAACCTTCTGGCGAGGTGGATGCGCTGGTCGCCAACATCAACAGCAAGCGCAAGGCGCATTACCAGAAGATCGCCACCAAAAACAGCATCAGCCTGCAGGCCGTTGAGGTCCGCGCCGGCCAGAAAGCGATGGAAAAAACCCCCGCTGGCGAATACATCAATTCCGGCGGTGGCTGGAAAAAGAAATAGCCTTGGGCTTATGGCCGCCCTTATTGTGAATAGAGCCATAGTAGTAAACTGGCAATAGCCAGCATTTGAAGTGTATACAACGCGTTCCATTTCATCATTGCCAGACCAGGTACACCGAAACGCCCTTGAAGTGCCAGGTTCAAACCAGACAAAGGACTGACAGCGATACCCAACCCCCAGGCAAAGACAAAAACCAGCGCCAATAGATCGGGATCCAATTGTAATGGCTCGAGCCAGATGCCGACTATGGCGATACTTATCACCGGGTGAATACCAATAAGTGCAAGCGCAACCATGGCTATTAACAGACTGATCAGCAACCCGAAGCCAGCGCTGGTGAAACCCGGGATATAATTGTATGACGACAATAAACTGCTTAAACCCACCGCCAGAACGCCGGCAGATAAAAAAAGGCCGAGTTCATTCACCATGTTTGGCAAGGCGGTCACGATATGGTGATCCATAACTGAAACAAATTTTTGTGGTTTTGAAACAAGCAAAATCATCGTTGTAATCATAACCGACGAAAATGAAATTATCGCTAAAATGGATACTTCCGGGAAATAGGCATGGGAGAGAAAAACACAAAATGCGAGTAAACCTGGTATCCACAATGCCGATATATGTAGTGGATATCCGGTGAATTTTTCCAATTCATTTTCTCTTGTATTCAGCGAATACACGCTGATCAACAATCCAGCAAGGCCCAGTGGCAGGCCCATGAGCATTACTTTCGACAGGGAAGCCTCGGGGGAGTATGTCAGGGCCGTCGCCATGGCTGCAAAAAAGGGTGACCAGAACGCTGCCGCGGCGAATGCGCGAGTTAATAATACCCCCAGTGTCTTATCTGGTTTTTTATCTGGTTTTTTGCCGAAATCGAGGCGTTCAGCCACAATCATGACGGCGGAAAGGTTGATCGCCGCTGAAAACACATGCGTGCCGAAGAGTGTTCGGATAAAAGCAGCCTTCCCCTTTGGCAGCTGTTCGTTATCTCCGGCTCCCGGCAAGGTAACCAGGCGGAGGAAACTCATACCTGCCAGCAAAGATAATAATAAGTGGTTTTTGCTGAGTACCGAACTGATGCCCGGGGTAACGCCTCTATCCCAGGCCCACAATAGACAGACGATACCTGTCAGTGAAAGAAAGAGGCTCTGAAATAATTGTTGCCTGGCCAGCTTCTCCAGCAGAAAAAACAGCGCTGTCCATGCGCACAAACCTGGCAAGAACAAAGGGATTTCAGGATTGAGACTGTGAAGAATAGAGAAAAAAATCATGCTGACCAATAAATAACCTGCCAACTGCGATTTTCTGTCTTTCACTCTATGTGTCTCAGATCAAATATTTCATTGCTATCGCACGGGCTCAGGTCGATGCCCGCCTGGTGCCCCAACCACTTTATAAGGCAGTATCAGTGCCAACCAGTCGGCCTGGCGTGAAGACACTTCTTTCAGCTCAATTCAATCCAGCGCAACATACCACCGGAAATATTGGCGACATCGGTGATGCCGGCCTTTTGTAAAATACTCACCGCCATCGCAGACCGGCGTCCGGACCGACAAAGACAGACTACCGGCTTGTCCGTTGGTACTTCATCGATCGCATCGCGCAGCTGCCCGAGTGGCAGCACTTGCGCGTTTTCCAGCCGGTCAGCAGAGCTTTCCAACTCCGCGGCTTCGCGAACATCCAGTATATGGATTTTATCCCGGTGGGAAATCACCCATTCAACTTCAACCTCGGGAACACCCGAGAACGTATAGTGAACAGGTGCCCAGGTGACCTCAGCGGGCAAACCGCCCTCTTCCGGCTCGCCACTTTTCATATTGGCTGGCACGGCGTGATCAATGAGCCTGGGGTGAGGGAGCAGCATGGCATCCATATATCCCACGAAGTCCTGCTCGCTGGCATCGCCGCCGAGCCGTGTATTGAATGCCTTCTCTTCCGCCACTGTGGTTATTGTCCGGCCACTGTAGTCGTGCCCGGGATAGACCTCACATTCATCCGGCAAGCAAAATAATTTGTCTCTGACTGAGTGAAACAAGGTCGCCGCATTGCCCTGTTGAAAATCGCAACGACCGCAGCCTCGAATTAATAGCGCATCCCCGGTAAAGGCTTTTGAATGATCAGCCGTGATATAGCTTAAACAGCCATCGGTGTGGCCCGGTGTCGCGAGTACTTCCAGTATCTCATTACCCACCTGGATCACGTCTCCGTCCACCAGGGGAAGATCGACATTTGCAGCCCCGATAACCCGGGCACTGGCCACCTTGCACCCCGTCTTCTGCTTTAACAGCCAGGCCCCGGTGACATGGTCGGCGTGGCAATGGGTCTCGCAGACTGTCTCCAGTGTCAACCCAAGTTCTTCAATCAGGGCCAGATCGCGCCGCACTAATTCAAAAACGGGGTCGATGAGCAGCGCTTTATTGGTATTCTCACAGCCTATCAGGTAGGTGTAAGTCGAGGAGTTCAGGTCAAACAGTTGTCTAAAAATCATAATGGCGTTCAGTTAATGGCAAGATCGGATACTTACTATAGTGAATAATTGACGGCTGACAACTTATCCAAAGGCACGTTGACTAGAGCGCGCCCTTTTCTCTGGCCATATCCAGCGCCAGGTCCTCGATCATGTCTTCCTGGCCGCCCACGGTGCGGCGCCGCCCCAGTTCTACCAGGATGTCGCGACTGGACAGGCCGTACTTCTCGGCGCTGCGCTTGGCGAACAGCAGGAAGCTGGAGTAAACACCGGCATAGCCGAGTGTGAGGGCGTCCCGGTCGACACGCACCATATGATCCATCATCGGCACAATCAGGTCCTCGGCAATATCCATGGCCTTGAACAGGTCCACGCCCGTCTCCACACCCATGCGCTCACAGACCGCGATAAAAACTTCCAGGGGTGTATTGCCGGCGCCGGCTCCCAGGCCCGCCAGCGAAGCATCTATGCGATTGGCCCCGGCATCTACCGCGGCCAGCGAGTTGGCGATAGCCATGCCCATATTATGATGCCCGTGAAAGCCCAACTCCGTTTCCGGCCTGAGTTCCGCCCGGGCCAGTGCAATGCGTTCGGTGACATCGTCAGGCAGCATATAACCAGCCGAGTCTGTGATATAGACACAGTTGGCGCCGTAGTCTTCCATCATTTTAAGCTGTTGCAGCAATTCCTCCGGCCCGATCATATGGGCCATCATCAGGAACCCAACCGTATCCAGGTCATCGTATTTGACCGCCATCGTGAGGTGCTGCTCGGACACATCCGCTTCGGTGCAGTGCGTCGCCACCCGGATAGTCGAGATACCGCAATCCACCGCCATCTTCAGGTGATCTACCGTGCCGATACCCGGCAGCAACAGGGCTGAGACTTTGGTATTCTTCATCTCCCTGCACACGGCAGTGAGATATTCCTCGTCGCTGGCCGCCGGAAAACCGTAATTTACCGACGCACCACCGAGACCGTCACCGTGAGTAACTTCTATCAGGGGTATACCCGCTTCATCCATAGCCTTCGAAATAATCACCATTTGCTCTACGGTGATCTGGTGGCGTTTGGGGTGCATACCGTCGCGCAGGCACATGTCGTGGACGGTGATTTTCTTTCCTTTTAAATCCATTGCTTTGCTCTCTTGTATCAGTTTCCGGCGCGCTCAGGCGGCGTTGGGGACAAATTTTCCCGCCAGTATTTCTTCAGCGTACATCTCCGCGGTACGCAAACCCGCCGCGGTCATGATGTCCAGATTGCCGGCGTACCTGGGCAGGAAATCGCCCAGGCCCTCCACTTCCATATAAATCGACACGCGCTTGCCATCGAATACCGGCCCGTTCTTCAGCGTATAGCCGGGAACATACTTTTGTACTTCCCCGATCATGTCATGGATGGATTGTGTAATCGCTTCCTGATCGGGTTCATCCACAGTGAGGCAATGCACCGTATCGCGCATCATCAGCGGCGGCTCCGCGGGATTGATAATGATAATAGCCTTACCACTGTGGGCGCCGCCCACCTTCTCGATACCCCTGGCTGTAGTGCGGGTAAACTCATCGATATTCTTGCGGGTGCCGGGACCGGCGGACTTGCTGCTCACGGTCGCCACGATTTCACCGTAGGAAACTTCCTGTACCCGGCTCACCGCCGCCACCAGGGGAATGGTGGCCTGGCCGCCGCAGGTCACCATATTCACGTTCATGGCCCTGGCCGCCACGACCTCGTCCAGATTAACGGGCGGCACGCAGAAAGGGCCGATAGCCGCTGGCGTGAGATCGATCATCAGGGCGCCCTGCTCATTCACCTTGCGGCTGTTTTCTGCGTGGACATAGGCCGAGGTAGCATCGAAGCAGATCTGTACACCGTCTTCTTTCATGGTGGGCAGCATCCCGTCCACACCATCGGCGGTGGTCTTCAGGCCCATTTCCTGAGCCCTTGCCAGGCCCGGGGAGTCAGGATCCACACCTACCATCCACACCGGTTCCACGAACTCACTGCGCATGGCCTTCATTAACAAGTCGATCCCGATATTACCCGGACCGATGATCGCTGCTCTAACTTTGTTGCTCATCTTGATTCTCTATCCTGTTTAATACTTAAAGTCTGTCGAGTGGTTTTGTGATAACCATCCGGCGCAGGTACTGCTTACGCCCTTCAGGACACGCTACAAGCACATACCCGAAAAGCGGGGCAGGCTCTCCATGTGCGCTCGGGCTCGGCCATCCATGGCCTCACACGGTCCTGAAGGGCGTAAGCAGCACCATCACCTCCTATTGCGATTTCTGGCCGTACTGTTGCTGTTCGCCCAAACCCAAATCCTTTTGCTTTTGAAGACCCCTCGTTCCTCAAAGGATCGGCACTGACCAAGGGCATCAGCGTGAGGCCCGACAACTCAGCGCTGTCTCCACAACACCCCGGCTAGAAAGCACAAAACCTCAAACAAACCGACAACTACAACCACCGATCCCGTCAATCTCCAGGGTCATCTCATCCCCCGCCACCACCGGAATCAAGGGTACCAGCGAACCGGACAAGATAACTTCGCCCGCCTTGAACGGAATACCAAACTCACCCAGCGTATTGGCCAACCAGGCGACGGCTGTCAACGGGTTGCCCTGCACCGCGCTACTTAGGCCCTCTGAATGCAACTCGCCATTTTTGTAGACCGACATCTTCAGGTTGGGCAGGTCTACATCGCGGGGGTCTACCTCGTTCCTACCCAGCACATAGACACCACAGGAAGCATTGTCC
>PVMS01101452.1_pt1 | contig 13495 bp, 10 predicted proteins | sample 1853461 | NCBI WGS metagenome assembly PVMS01 (sample SAMN08582032, study PRJNA380276) | Marine sediment metagenome, whole genome shotgun sequencing project. | isolation source: ocean sediment barecode stripped | collected 2017 | reverse complement strand
CAAACTGCGCAGGCGCTACGGTTCCGATTCGGTCAAAAGGGCCAGTGGCATACAGCTTCGCGACCTGGAGGAGCGAATCGCTCAGTCGCAGCAGCAGCTTAGCATCTCCGCTCCGGAAGATCGCCAGCAGATCGATAACCTGAAGAACCGACGTTATCGGTATTGGCACTGATAAAAGTTAAAGAGTTAATAAGTTAGCAGCTTAATAATTAACCCATTAACTCAGTAACCTGCTAACTGTGAGCGAACCGAGCTTGCGAGCTCAGCGAAGCTAACCGAACTATGTATATAAACTGTCATTCATATTATAGCCTGCGGTACGGGACCATGGCGGTGGAGACACTGGTGGAGCATGCAGCCGGAATGGGGATAGATGCACTGGCCCTGACCGATATCAATAACTCCACGGGCATGGTCGATTTTGTAAGGGCGTGCCAAAAGCACGGTGTTCACTCCATGGGCGGGATCGAATACCGCAATGGTGACAACTACCTCTATACGGGCATTGCACGAAATTCAAATGGTTTCAGGGAGTTGAACAGTTTTCTTTCCTATCACAACCAGTCGGAACTTCCTCTGCCCGAACGTGCCCCGCCCCTGGAGGATGTATGGTTCATCTATGATTTCAGTAATAATCCCTGGCTGGGAAAGAAAAGAGACAAAACTAAATTGCGCGATCAGGAGCTGATTGGTGTGCGGCCGGGTGAGGTGAACAGGCTGCTCACCTCCCGATGGAACCTGGAGCGTTCAAGGCTGGTGATACGGCACCCGGTGACTTTTCTTCATAAACATGACCATGCGCTGCACCGGCACCTGAGGGCCATTGGCCATAACATCCTGCTGAGCCAGTTGAAGCCGGAGCAGATGGCTTATGAAAGTGAAGTGCTGCTTTCACCCGATCTGCTGCGCTGTGCCTACGATGAAGTTCCTCATATCAGGAGGAACACAGAAGAGCTAATAAAGGATTGCCGGATCGATTTTGATTTTACGACTGTCAAGAATAAAAAGACTTTCACAGGGACGGCCCAGGACGACAGGGTCCTCTTGGAAAAACTGGCCATGGATGGGATGGAATATCGCTATGGGCTCAGGAACCGGGAGGCTCTGAAACGAATCAGGCATGAACTGGAGATCATCGACCGGCTTGGATTCTCCTCCTACTTCCTGATTACCTGGGATGTGATCCGCTACTCCATGTCGAGGGGCTTCTATCATGTAGGAAGGGGCAGTGGTGCCAACTCCATTGTGGCTTATTGCCTGCGGATCACCGATGTGGACCCCATCGATCTGGACCTCTATTTCGAGCGCTTTATCAACCCCAAAAGAACCAGTCCGCCCGACTTTGATATCGATTTTTCATGGAAGGAGCGCGATGAGGTGCTCGATTATATCTTCAAGAGATATGGGCGCAAACATACCGCATTGATCGGAACCATCTCCACCTTCAGGGACCGTTCCATATTCAGAGAACTGGGCAAGGTATATGGACTGCCCAAAGAGGAGATTGACCAGCTGGTAAAGGATCCCGGGAGCGATTTGAACGATAATCATATTACCAGGAACATTTATGAGGCCGGGAGTCGCCTGATGGATTTTCCCAATCTGAGAAGCATTCATGCAGGCGGAGTGCTGATTTCGGAAGAGCCACTGACCACATATACGGCACTGGATATGCCTCCAAAAGGACTTCCCACCACCCAGTGGGATATGTATGTGGCCGAAACACTGGGGTTCGAGAAACTGGACATCCTCAGTCAACGTGGCATTGGGCACATCAAGGAGTGCGCTGAGCTGGTCCGCCGGAACCGTGGGATTGAGGTGGATGTACACCGGGTGGATGATTTCAAAAAGGACAGTAAAGTGCTGGATCAGCTGAAATCGGGGGAGACCAACGGTTGCTTCTATATTGAGAGCCCGGCCATGCGCGGATTGCTCACCAAGCTTCGCTGCGACAGTTACCGCACCCTGGTGGCAGCCAGCTCCATTATCAGACCGGGGGTGGCGCAGTCAGGGATGATGCGTGAATATATTCAAAGGTTTCATCGCCCCGATTCATTTGAGTACCTCCATCCCATTATGGAGGAACAGTTGCAGGAAACCTTTGGAGTGATGGTCTACCAGGAGGATGTGATCAAGGTCTGCCATCACTTTGCCGGCCTAGACCTGGCAGATGCAGATGTGCTTCGCAGGGCCATGAGCGGGAAGTACCGTTCAAGAAAAGAGTTTGACCGGATTGCTGACCGTTTTTTTGAAAATTGCCGCCTGCGGGGCTATCCCGACGGGCTCACCCAGGAAGTATGGCGACAGATCAGTTCTTTTGCAGGCTATTCATTTTCCAAGGCCCACTCGGCCTCATTTGCGGTGGAAAGTTTCCAGTCGCTCTACCTGAAAGCACACTATCCCCTGGAGTTTATGACAGCGGTCATCAATAATTTCGGAGGATATTACCGCACCTGGGTCTACTTCAATGAAGCACGGCGCTGGGGAGGCAGCATCCACCTTCCCTGTGTGAACCGGAGTGAGCATAAGACCTCCATCAGCGGAAAAGATATCTATATAGGATTTATCCATATCCAGAACCTGGAACAGCAGGTTGCAGGAATGATTTGCGGGGAGCGGGAACAAAACGGGGCATTCAGCAGCCTGGAGGATTTCCTTGAGCGTGTGCCCCTGGGGCTTGATCAGATGATTATCCTGATCCGGATCTCTGCTTTCCGCTTCACAGGGAAGAGCAAAAAGGAGCTTTTATGGGATGTCCACCTGGTGTTGGGGAAGCGCAAAAAGAGGGATCCTGTCAGGGAGCTGTTTCCGGTACAGAAACGGGAGTTCACCCTGCCCAAACTGGAACAGACCTCTCTTGAAAGCAGCTACGATGAGCTGGAGTTCCTTGGTTTCGCTGTGACTATTCCCGCTTTCGAGTTACTGCAGACCACTTTCCGGGGGGAGATCCTCTCCCACCAGATGACTGAAAAGGTGGGTAAAAAGGTACGTATGCTGGGTAATCTTGTATGCATTAAACATGTACGTACAAAACAGAAGCAATGGATGAATTTTGGCACTTTCCTGGATGTGGAGGGTGAATTCTTTGATGTGGTCAATTTTCCGGATTCTCTGAAGCGTCATCCCTACAGGGGAAATGGCATCTATCTGCTTTATGGTGAAATTACCGAAGAGTTTGGATTCCCCGGGATGACGGTGGAGAAGATGGCCAGGCTTCCATACAAACCTGATCCCCGCTACTAGGTGTCCAGTCTTTTGATATTCAGAATGCCCTTCACTTTTTTCAGTTTCCGGATAAGCGCTTCAAGATGCTGTGTGTCCTTTACAAAAAGGGTGATGCTGCCATCGAACATCCCATCATTGGAGTCAATGGAGATGGATCGCATATTAACCTGAAGGTCCCTGGAGATCACATCTGATATATTGCTTACAATCCCCAGATCGTCCATGCCCGTAATACGCAAGGTGACAGGAAAAGATGCTCCCTGGTCATTGCTGTTCCATCGAGCTTTTACTACTCTGTAACCATAACGCGATAGCATCTGTTGCGCATTGGGACAGTTGGTTCGGTGTATGCTGATTCCGGAGCTGATGGTCACAAATCCAAAGATGGCATCTCCAAGGATAGGATTGCAACAGGGGGCAAATTTGTAGTCGATGTTTGCCAGTTCCTCATCAATAACCAGGAAATCGCCCGACTCCCTGGAGGCAGTTTTTATAAGTCGGTCAACCGTAGCCTCTTCAATCCTTTCGGGTTTGACTTCAAGTGCTTTCTCGCTGCTGGTAAGCAATTCCTTGATCTGAAGCAGTTCCACCCTCTCGGTAGCCACATCGAAATAGAGGTCGATGGCATCCCGGTATTTGAAGTGTTGTATCACCTTACGGATGCTACTATCATCAAATTCAATCTTCCAGTTTCGGAACCTTCTTTTTAGTATCTCTTTGCCATGTTCCGCCTCCTTCAGTTTGGCCTCTTTCAGTGCAAGCTTGATTTTCCCCTTGGCCTTGGAAGTCACCACGACATTTAACCAGTCCATTTTTGGCTTCTGGTTCTTGGATCGCAGAATCTCCACCTTGTCGCCATTCTTCAGGGGATATCGGATGGGAACATTTTTACCATTGACCCGAGCACCTGCACAGGAGGCCCCAACATCTGTATGGATATCAAAGGCGAAGTCCAGTACCGTGGCATTCTCAGGGAATTTTTTCAGATCGCCGTTGGGTGTAAATACAAAAATCTCTTTACTGAACTGACTTAGTTTCAAATCCTCCAAAAGAATTGAAGCATCCATCTCCGTGTTCTCAAGGGTCTCCCTTACACGCTGGATCCACCTGTCAATACCAGCCTGCCCCTTTATTCCTTTGTATTTCCAATGTGCAGCCAGTCCTTTCTCTGCAATTTCATTCATACGGGCGGTTCTGATCTGTACTTCAACCCATTCACCTCCTGGAACAACAACTGTTGTATGCAGAGATTCATAACCATTGGATTTGGGTGCTGAGATCCAATCACGAAGTCGCTCGGGATTGGGTTGATAGTGATCCGTAATTATACTATATACTTTCCAGCAATCAGCTTTCTCCTTTTTTAAAGGCGTATCGATAATGATCCGAATGGCGAATTTATCATATACCTCTTCAAACTCCACCTTCTGTTTTTTCATTTTTCGCCAGATGGAAGAAATTGCTTTGGGTCTGCTTTTAATTTCTGCCCGGAACCTCTCCCGCTCCAGGTCCTCCTGAAGTGGTTTAATAAACTCCTTGATAAAGCGGTTTCTTCGCTGGGTTGAAGCCTTTAGCTTTTCGGCAATGGAGCTATACTCCTCCTTTTCCAGAACGGACATGGAGATGTCCTCCATTTCTGACATCACATTATATAATCCAAGCCTGTGGGCCAGCGGAGAGTAGATAAACCTTGATTCACAGGAGAGTTCGATTCTCTCTTTTTCATCGAGGCGCTCCATCTGCCTCATCAGGTAGAGTATTTCCGCAATTTTAACCAGGATCACACGAAAATCGGTAGCAAGTGTCAGGATCAGGTTTCTCATGTTCTCTGCTTGCCCCTGGATGGTAGTAGTATCCAGCTTACTGATCTTTGAAAATTCCTGAATTACAATGCTGGTTCGTTCCCCCACCCCTGAGGAAATATCTTCATTTGAAAGCTGATTCAGTTCCACGCAGTGCAACAGGAGTGCTGCTGAAACTCCAATGGCATCCATGCCAAGTTCCTTCACCGCAAAATTAGCCAGACCTGCTGAAAAACTTACCAGATGAATGCCATTGAAGTCCTGAGCTTCTTCGGTATGTTCCATCAGGAAACCAAAGGTTTTTTTAATCAGTGCCAGGGAGCGTTTATCGTACTCATCAACACAAATACGCATGAGTTCCTTGTAATGACCAAGAATCTCTTTCTGCAGAGGTAAGGAATATTTTTTAATGATATCCATGCAGCTAGATTAGCATGGTAAAAGTAGTTAATTTATGCAGGGAATTACAACTTCAAAGGTAGAGCCTTTGTTTGTTTCGCTTGTTATAAGAAGCTCCCCGTTGTGAAGTTTTGTGAATTCCCGGACCAGGGTTAAACCCATGCCTGCTCCCTTTTCATTGGCTGTGCCCCTGCGTGTAACGCCTCCGTTCCGAGTTATTTTTCCTATCTCCTCTTTGCTCATACCTACACCTTCATCCGTGACCCAGAAACGGGTCATCCCGTCCGTATTACTAAGTCCAATGGTAATGGTTCCTCCCGGATTTGAAAACTTGATAGCGTTGGAGATCAGGTTCCTGTAGATGGTCTCCATCATGATTTTATCGGAATGACAGGTGATGATCTCTTTGATATCCTTCACTAGGGTAAGCTCCTTACTTTTAGCGCTTTCGCTAAAAAGTGACAGGCAATTGCTTACAAGTGTATTAAGCTTCACCTCTTCGGGATGGTAGTTGGATACTCCCTCTTCAAGGCGTGACCAATGCAACAGGTTCTCCAACAATTCCAGAGAATAGGAAGCAGATTTTTTGAGATTGCCAAGCAACCTGCGCCGGTCGATTTCAACCTTTGGATCCCCTTCTATCCTGTTTAACACCTCCACGGCTGTTAGCTGGTTGCCAATGGTACCTCTCAGATCATGGGCAATAATTGACATCATCCGGTCTTTGGTTTTATTCACCTGGTCCAGCTTCAGGTTCTGCCTGGTGATGACCAGGTTCTTCTCTTCCAGTTTATGAGAGGTATTTTTATGACGGCGCATAAAGTAAAGTACCAGGATCAAAGCGAGTAGCAGTACCGAGACAATAACCAGGCTGGAGTGAAATACGACAGTTCTTTTTCGCACCAGCAACTGGTCGAGATTGGATTGTATCTTTAGATTCTCATTTTCCTGCTGAAGCACCTTTGAACGCATTCTGAATTCCATCTCCATGGCGGCCATGGCGGTGGCCTCATCCATCAGGCTATCGGTATAGAGGTGATGCTGCATTTCAAACTGGTAGGCCGAATGGTAATTGCTCCTTTTAACAGCAATCTCTCTTTTAATCAAATAGCCCTGTGCGATATACTCCATGGCTCTAATTTCCAGGGCTATCTCAAGACCCATATTTGCCATCCGGTCCGCCTCACCATATCTCCCCTGCTCAAGAGCAGCATTACCCAGCCCAAGGTAAGACCTGATAAGTCCGTCGGGCTCATCCAGCTCTTCCTTAATGGGGATGGCCCTGTTTAACAGTCCAATGGCCTTATCATACTCCTCCATCATGGAGTAAATATCTGCAAGATGGATATAGCAGTTAGAAATAGTCCGGTCATCTCCCAGTTCTATTTTCATCTCCATACCCTCCTGCACAAACTCAAGCCCCTTTTCTGGATCGCCCATATCTGCATAGTTGGTTCCAATATTTATCAGGCAGTTTGATATTTGCACCGGGTCATTAAGAGACCGGCTGACCTTCAGGGAACGCTGATAAAGGTTGAGTGCTTCGTCGTAGTTTCCAATTTTATTCTGTATGACTCCTGAGTTGGAGAGGGTAAGTGAAATATTATGCTGGTAATTATTCCGTTCCGAAATCTCAAGTGCATTGCCGTAGTACTCAAGAGCCCTTTCGTAGCTCCCCAGCAGGACAAACAAATTGCCCATATTGATGTAGGCCTGGGAGATATCAGATGCATCCCGGACAGAATCGAGGTAGACAACAGACTCCTGATAGGCAGAAAGGGCTTCCACATAATCACCCCTGTTTTTATGGATAATGCCCATATTGTTCAGACAGCGGCTTATCCCGATCACATTGTTAGTTTTTCTGTAATAGTTCATCGCCAGCTCATAGTGATTCACAGCCTGTGAATACTCTGAACGGAACAGGTGGACATTTCCCTTCTGCTTAATTGTTTCAAAGAAACTTAAATGGTCGTCTGCTTCATTGAAATAGGCCAGGGCACGGTCATAGTGCAGAATCGCCTGATCATAGAGACCACAGCGGGCTTTAATCTTTCCAAGCACCTTGTAATAGCGACCCAGGCCCTGCAAATCATCATGGGATTCTACTATCTCCTTTGCTCGTTCCAGGTGTGAGTAAGCCAGAATTGTGTCTGATGTCCCAAGATCTTCGGCCAACTCAAACAGCAAGCGAGAACGTGTGGAATCTGCAATATCTCCTTCAATCTGAGCTTTAAGACTGTCTTGTTTGTGTTGATCGCTTGCAGACAACTGAAGCGAAAGAAGCAGCAGTGCAAACAGGCAGAGAGTACGGAGCAAGAACATAGCGGGCTGTTTAAGGGGGTTAAATTTAAGAAATTTTATTCCCTTTAAAATTTTCATTCATATTTGTAAATCTGAAATACTCAAAACTATGTCCAGAAAACTTGCTATCCCCCATACCTATGTAATCGTATTTTTCTTTATAGCAGCAGCGGTGATTCTGACCTGGATACTGCCCGGCGGCGAATTTGACAGAGAACTGGTGGATGTCAACGGAACCATGAGAGAGGTCATCGTAGAGGGATCTTTCCATGATGCTGATAAACATGCGCAGACATGGCAATTATTCACTGCCCTGTTTGACGGATTTGTGGGAAAGGCAGATATCATTGTTTTTATATTGATTATCGGTGGTGCATTCTGGATCATGAATGACAGCAAGGCCATTGATGTGGGGATCCAGACTTTCCTGATACGGGTCAGGAAGTTGGAGCGTTACCGCATCTTCAGGTTTCTGGGTGTTGATAATATGGTTATCACTATGATTATGCTGGTATTCAGCATGTTCGGAGCCACATTTGGCATGAGTGAGGAGACCATTGCATTTATTATCATATTTGTTCCCCTGGCCATTTCCATGGGTTATGACTCCATTTTAGGACTGTGCATGTGTTTTGTAGGCGCAGGTTTAGGCTTTTCAGGGGCCTTACTAAATCCTTTTACCATAGGCATTGCCCAGGGACTTTCCAGCTTGCCTCTCTATTCGGGAATTGAATACAGGCTTGTTGTCTGGCTTGTAATTAATGTGGTCGGGATTACATGGGTCTTACGCTATGCGGCTCGTATTCGAAAAAATCCTCAGGCTTCTCCTGTATATGAATCGGACAGTTACTGGAGGAGAAGAGAAAGCGTGGATCTGGACAAACTGGAGTACAGAACCCCTGTAATGGCATGACTGTTTTTGCTATCCTGGAACCATTATCTACCCTCCGCATAGGAAATAGTGAGTACACCTTCAGTTTTCTGCCTGTCGTCGCTGGCTTGTTTGCCATTACCGGGATTATTTCACTTCGAAAATCGGTACATTTCTTTATCCTGAATATGCTTGTTTTTACCATTATTTACCTGATTGTGGGAGTCATGGGCTACGGCTGGTTTGTGAAAGAGATTGCCACCCTTTTCCTTGTGATGGGTATTTTTTTCAGGCATGGCCATGAACAGAAGTGCCAATCAGATTACAAAGCTATTTATTGAAGGTATGCGGGACATCCTCTCAGCTGCAGTAGTGGTTGGTCTGGCCGGGGGTATCCTGGTGATCCTGGAGGACGGCAAGGTCATTGACTCCATGTTGTACAGTATTGCCCGGTCCATGCAGGAGTTTGGCAAGCTTGCTTCGGTAAGCATGATGTATATGATACAGACCCTGATCAATATTGTAATACCCAGTGGTTCAGCAAAAGCGGCACTGACCATGCCCATCATGTCCCAGTTCTCCGATCTGATAGGTGTATCGAGGCAGGCCACCGTAATGGCATTTCAATTGGGCGATGGTTTTACCAATATGATCACTCCCACTTCCCCCGTACTGATCGGTGTACTTGGTGTAGCCAGAATACCTTATGAAAAATGGCTTAAATGGGTCTTGCCTTTTATGGCTGTTTTAATCTTCCTGGGTTGGCTGCTGTTGATCCCCACGGTAACAATGAACCTGAACGGTTTCTAAGTATCAGTAAGTTTGGCGCCTACCTGAAACTGATTCCGATTCCCACCGAATGGGTGGAGTAGAGGGTGTGAGTAAAATCGTAATGGAGCGTCAAGACGCCCAGTTTTAGTCTTGCCCCCACATTAACACGCAGGTTGTTAAAATTCTTATACCTTAAATCTATGGGATTCTCCAGTATTTCGTAAGTGACCTTTCCAAAATCGGTGCTGGTCTCATCCAGGATTACTGTATTGACGGGATAGTGTCCCTCCAACAGCAACTCCACCATGGAACTGGCATACCCTATTCCTTCATAGAAAGTAAACACCGACAGGGTTTGAGAGGCGATTAAATTGAGGGTCCAGCCCTCAACCTTGAGCGTAATAAACTGGTCGTCCCAGTTGTAATCGGGATAGTTATCCACCTCCACAAGATCCTGGGGCTCTACCACTACATGAACCGAAGAATTTACCTTTGTATATCCTCCCTGCGCGCTGACATCAAGAAATTCCAGCTCCTTAAGAAAAGGTAGCCATTGAGAAATAGAGTGCTTTCCACCCACACCCCACAGTCCGATCTCCCCATAATCTCTATACCCTATCATAGGGATGAACCTGGCAGATACATCCGTTCCAAAAGGCAAACCCACCGTGAGCTGAGCCATGGGCAGCGGAAAAAAATCGTAGCCCGATCCATCGGGTACAGTAAAACTGGAATAAACCACTTCCTGCATATTACCACCTCCCATGTCGACCAACTGCGAATAAGTGAGGCCAGGACGAAGTTCCTGTTCACCTGCAACAGTTGGCGCAATTGTGCTTGGATTTGGCTCTACAGTTCCGTGCAAGGTCAATGTGCTCAGCTCATAAGTAAGTGCTGAAGCCGGGGCTTTGGCCCAGCTCACCGTGGCTGTTATGTCCAATCCGCCAAGTTCATGAGGTCTGGCTGTATTGTACCAGCCGGCGTTCAAGTCTGAACCCAATATATTGGCATACGGCATCAGATATTCCTGTAAAAGCACCTCAGTATCCTCCACACCACCATAGATAAACTCAAGTGAGGGTACCTGGGAATTCAGGGGAATCCATGATCCTCCTGCCAGTATTGATAAAACTAAACAGGCCTTTATCGCATTTCGTCCCATCATATTGTGATTTACTTTCGCAACAAAATTAAAAAAACCTAAATTTGCCTTCATGTCTCCTGCATTTCAGTTCCCTAACCAACCCCTTGCCGATCGTATGCGTCCAGTAAGTCTGGAAGATTATATCGGACAAGAACACCTGGTGGGTCCCAATGCCGTTATACGCAAAATGGTGCTCTCGGGTTCCCTTAGCTCATTTATTCTTTGGGGGCCACCAGGGGTGGGCAAAACCACCCTGGCTTTTATTATCTCCAAGCAGCTTGATCGTCCATTCTACAGTATGAGTGCAGTGCAGTCAGGTGTAAAGGATGTTAGGGAGACCATTGAAAAAGCAAGGAAAAACCAGTTTTTTAACCAGCCTAACCCTGTTCTTTTCATCGATGAAATTCACCGCTTCTCAAAATCCCAGCAAGATTCGCTTCTGGGAGCGGTTGAAAAGGGCATTGTAATATTGATTGGGGCCACCACCGAAAACCCTTCCTTTGAGGTGATATCACCCTTACTCTCCAGATGTCAGGTTTACATTCTGAATTCCCTATCGAAGGAGGATCTTGAATCATTGCTCCTGCGTGCACTTGAAAAGGATCCCTATTTAAAAAAGCTGAAAATTAATATCCTGGAAAATAAGGCCATGCTTCAATATTCCGGAGGCGATGCGAGGAAGTTGCTCAATACGCTGGAGGTGGTGGTAAAATCAGAAAGCTCTGGTGAAGATTTTAGTGCGGAACAGACTATTGAGATCACCGACGACATGGTTACTGACAGGCTGCAGGAGAATATGGCCATCTATGATAAGAATGGTGAAATGCATTATGATATTATCTCCGCATTTATCAAATCAGTCAGAGGAAGTGATCCCGATGCAGCAGTTTACTGGTTGGCCAGAATGCTGGCCGGGGGTGAAGATATTAAGTTTGTCGCCCGGCGCCTGGTGATTCTGGCATCGGAGGATATCGGCCTGGCCAATCCCAATGCCCTCTTGATGGCTACCAACTGCTTTCAGGCGGTACATATGATCGGAATGCCGGAGGCCAGGATCATTCTCTCAGAAACAACTATCTATCTGGCAGCCTCGCCCAAAAGCAATTCCGCCTATGCTGCCATCAATGAGGCACTTCAAACGGTGCAGAAAACCGGAAATCTGGCCGTACCCCTGCATTTAAGAAATGCGCCCACATCCCTGATGAAGGACCTGGGATATGGTGAAAATTACCAGTACGCACATAATTACACGGATAACTTTGTGCGGGAGAATTATCTTCCTGAGGATCTGGAAACACCACATTTTTACATGCCGGGGGAAAATCCCCGGGAAGACGAAATGCGCAAACGGCTGGATAATTTGTGGAAAGAGAAGAAAAACTATGGCAAAAAATAAAGACTTTAATAAGCTGATTTCCTCTATCTCCCACGGGGAGGGGAATCAATTTCTGCTGATCGCAGGACCCTGTGTGGTAGAAGGCAGAGATATGGTAATGCATATTGCTGAACATATCAGGAAACTCAGTGACAAATACGAACTCCCCTTTGTATTCAAAGCATCTTACAAAAAGGCCAACCGTTCCCGCATGGATTCATTTACGGGAATTGGGGATGACTTAGCACTGAAAATTCTAAAGGAGGTGGGAGAACAGTTTGGCCTGCCTGTAATCACCGATGTGCATAGCCCCGAAGAGGCAGTAAAGGCAGCTGAATTTGTTGATATGCTGCAGGTTCCGGCCTTTTTATGCCGGCAAACAGATCTTCTGGTAGCATGCGCTCGTACCGGCTGTGCTGTTTCTGTTAAAAAGGGACAGTTTCTTTCCCCTGAGTCCATGAAGTTTGCCGTGAATAAGCTTGTGGAATCGGGTAATAACAAGGTATTGATCACCGAAAGGGGCACCACCTTCGGATACCAGGACCTGGTTGTGGATTTCAGAGCTATCCCGGAAATGCAAAAATTTGGTTTCCCGGTTATTTTGGATGTGACCCACTCCCTTCAACAGCCCAATCAGGCGAATGGTGTAACGGGGGGAAGACCAGAACTCATCGAGAATATGGCCATGGCAGGGATTGCGGTAGGTGCAGATGGCATTTTCCTGGAGACACATCCCGATCCATCCATAGCTAAATCGGATGGTGCCAATATGCTTCAGTTGGGGCTTCTGGATGAACTCTTAAGTAAACTGACACGGCTTAGAGATCTCGTAATTAATATGTAAATTTGATTATAACTAAAATTCTATACCCATGCGTAGACTTACAATTTCACTTGTACTAGCAGTATTTGCAATTACCGCCCTGTCGGCACAGGACCTGGATAAGATACTGAATGATCACTATAAGGCCTCGGCCCAGGATAAGATGTCAGAGATCACCTCCACCACCATGAACGGCAAGTTGGTAGCTATGGGAATGGAGTCTGGAGTCACCATCTATCAGGCAAGACCTCTTAAGTTTAGGTTAGAAGCTGAATTTATGGGATTACCAATGATCCAGACCTATAATGGCACCACAGGCTGGAGCTATTTCCCGACAATGGGGGTTACTGAACCCACGGAAATGGGAACAGATGAACTTAAAGGCGTACTTAATCAGGCCAACATGGACAGCCCTCTTTGGGATTATAAGGATAAAGGAAATAATGTTGAGCTGCTTGGGACAAGCGATGCCGGGTCTGATAATATAATAAAGCTTACCACCGCAGAAGGCGATGAAATAACCGTTTGGATATCCAAGGAAACTTCCCTGATGTCAAAGGTCATTACAATTCAGATGGCCCAGGGCATGGAAACCGAGATTGAGACGGAGCTTAAAGACTATAAGGTAGTTATGGGCATCCCTACGGCTCACTATATTGGATCAAAAATGGGGGGACAGGTTATAAGCGCTGTTACCTTTGAATCCATCGAATACAACAAGACCCTGGATGACGCTCTCTTTGGGAAGCCAGTTATAGAGTAAAAAAATGCAGTAGTTGGT
>PVMS01082824.1_pt1 | contig 13495 bp, 10 predicted proteins | sample 1853461 | NCBI WGS metagenome assembly PVMS01 (sample SAMN08582032, study PRJNA380276) | Marine sediment metagenome, whole genome shotgun sequencing project. | isolation source: ocean sediment barecode stripped | collected 2017 | reverse complement strand
TGTGCGCGCTGGTGCTGATCGGAGTTCGCGAGGACGGCAGCAAGGAGCTCGTGGCGGTCGAGGACGGTTACCGGGAGAGCAGCGAGCGCTGGCTGGCCGTCCTCGCGAACCCCGATCAGCACCAGCGCGCACAGCCGATCCTCCTCGAGGCGGATGCGAAAGTGAACGCCGTCAGCGAACAGGTACGCGTACCGCTTCGCGTGATGGTCGCGCTTAAGGAAGGCCTCGTAGTCCTTCTGCCAGGCGGCCAGAAGCCGCGTGATCGTGCTCGACGACAGGCCCGCGGTGGCTTCTTCGCCGAGCAACGACGTCAATGCGGGCTGAAAGTCTCCGGTCGACAGCCCGCGCAGGTACAGCACCGGAAGCACCTCACCAACCTTCGGGGAGCGGCGCATATAGGGCGGTAGGATCGCACTCGTGAAGCGCTGGCGGTGGCCGGCTGGGTCGGCCCGACGATCCCGCACCCGAGGAGCGTCGACGGTCATCGTCCCCGCGCCGATCGTGACTTGGCGCGGACGAGCCTTGCCGTGGCGCGTCACCAGGGCACGGCCATTCTCGTCGCGTTCCGCCTGGTGGCGCTCCAGGTACGCCTCAACCTCCACCTCAAGGGCTCGGTGGAGCATCGTCCGAGCCCCTTCCAGGCACAGCGCATCGAGCGTGGTTCGCGACTCGGACTCGTTGGCGGAGATCGGATCTCGATTACGTTCGTCATCGGTAGCGTGTTCTTCCTCTGCGGCCACAGGGGCCGTGTTTGATTGGTGTCAAACGGAAGAATACGCTGCCTATTTCAAACGCCCGTTCCCCAACTTTCGGTCATAGCTCCCCCCACGAGCGGGCTTGGCGCCGGTATCCTAGCGATTCCGGTCCGCTGACGAGCCGCGTCGAATTGGGGCGGGTCGCCCACGTGGCCTACGTTTGGTCGGAGGGGCCGTGCCCAGCATCCAGGACCGCAGTCTTCGAGCTGTTTGGTGCGACCCCATTGGCAGCCGATCGGGAATGCACCCGGCATGACCCGGCTGCTGTTGCTCTTCGTGGCGCTCCCCGCGGCCGAGCTCGCCCTGCTGATCGAGCTGGGGAAGCGGGTCGGTACGGGCGCCACACTGGCGCTGATCGTGGCGACGGGCATCGTTGGCGCGTCGCTGGCCCGGCGCCAGGGCCTGGGCGTGCTTGCCGTCTTCCAGCGCGAGACCGCCGCCGGCCGCCTGCCCGCGAGCACCCTGGTCGACGGCGTCATCATCCTGCTGGCGGGCGCCCTGCTCGTCACCCCCGGCATCCTGACCGACGTCTTCGGCTTCCTGTGCCTCGCCCCGGCCTTCCGGCGCCTCGTGAAGCGGAAGCTGCTGCACCGCCTGGAGCACGCTGCCCGTGAGGGCCGGGTCGAGATCCGCCTCTACGACAACGACCCTTGGGGCCCGCGCGAGGAGAAGGAGGTCCGGGACGTCCGCGACGTCGGGACCGGCCCCGACGTCCGCTAGAAGCGGGGCCCTGCCCGGTGCGCGGCCGATGCGCTCAGAAGCTGGCGGATGGGCTCGGGAGCGGCGCGCCGCGGGGCCGCACGGCGTCACGCGGAGGCACGCGGCCGGGAATCGACCAGGCGTGAAAGAAGCGCCAGTGCAGCAGCAGCGCGCTCAACACCGCCACGTGGAAGATCTCGTGGGGGCCGAACCAGCCCGGCACCAGCCGGCCGACATCCAGGTGGTCGGCGAGGGCGCCGGCCACGTAGACGAGCCCGCCCAGCGCCATGGTCAGGAGCGCGACCCAGGGCAGGCGGCGGGGTAGCACGAGGACCGCTCCGAGCCCGATCGCGGCCAGCCCCAGGTACATGCCGAGGCCCAGCCCGGCGCCCACGTCCGACCAGAATACGATCTTCAGCACCAGCGCGGCCAGCGCGATCCCCCAGGTACACCCGACCATCCACCAGCGCCCCCGCCCGTGGAACCCGATGGCGTGGTAGGGAGTGAGCGTCGCGGCGATCAGCAGAAAGATGGCGGCGTGATCGGCGCGCTGAAGCGTCGCCTTCCACGGGTGGTCGACCGCCAGGCCGTGATAGAAGGCGCTGATGCCCAGCACCAGCACACCCGAGCCGGCAAAGATCGCCAGGGCGGCCGCCCGGCGCCGCGCGACGCCGGCTCGGCGCACGAGATTCCTCGCCTGCCAGGCAAAGAAGACCGCCCCGGCCAGGTGAAGCCCACAGGCCACGGGATCCTCGATGCCCGCCAGGGGCGTCGTGAACTCACCGGAGAAATGCATCGCGGTAGATTCAAGGCGATTCGGGTCGGGATCTCAAGGCAGCGCACCCTGCAGATGCGTCCATGCCTGAGCTCACGCAGTCCGCCGCGTTCGCCCGGCGCAGCTCGCGAACCTCGCGCTCGAGCTCCTTCACCCGCGCCCTTTCTTCCGTCGTCACTCCGTTGCGGCGACCCGAGTCGATCTCAGCTCGCTGCACCCATTTGCGCAGCGCTTCGGGCGAGCAGCCGATCTTCGATGCGATCGACTCAATCGTTGCCCAGCGTGAGGCGTGCTAGCCCTCGTGCTCGGAGACCTTCCGACCCCCTTCAACCAGATCCACTACGCGTCGCCGGAACTCCGGCGGGTAGCCCCTTCGTGCCATCTCGTTCTCCTCTCACGATGATGGCAGCGAAATCCAGTTCTCTCCCTCCGTCAAACCCAAGGCACCCCAGAGCCTCCGGTAAACCCGGGGTGGTTCAATCTAGCTGGACCGATCTGAGGGAGGCAGGTCAGTCCGGATGGGCCCCTTGATCGCGTCAGTCGGGTGGGAAAATTCGAGGCCCACGCGAAGGTCCGGCACCCGAAGGGCCGCGGCGGGCCGAGTGCCTGGCAAGAACTACCAGGTGGTGACGAAGCGGCATTCATTTGCGCCCTGGGCGACGCATGCCTCACGCACGCAGTTGGCGTGGGGTAAGCCCATGGCGCGGTAAATCGCCGTAGATGCACCTCGGTTCATGTCGCAGAGGATCGGGTGGTGACTAGACCAATTGCGGATCGTACATACCGCCCGACGATCCTCCGTGGACGACTGTATCGCGAAGTCTCCGGAGTCGTAGTAGTTGCTCCAGATCTTGTCCCCGTGTCTGGCATAACGGGTTGGATCCGCCATCCACTGGAACAGCGTCCGGTAGATACCGCGGAGGGTGTAATCCATGACCGACTGGGACCCTTCGACAGTCAAAGCGAGCTTCTCTTCATCGGACATGCCCGCCGTCAGAGCGTCCAAGATTCCGTGAATCAAGGAGCAATCGTACCAGCGAGAGCCGATGATCCCGAGCGCGTCCGCTCCGATCGAGAGCTGCCTTGCCAGGTCCGGTGGCAGATCCGCGAAGCAGTTGCCGAATGCAGGCTCGCCCAGTTTCTCTCGACACCAGAGGAGAAACTGGCGAAGAGCGGCTCCCTTTATCCGGCCTGAACGGTCGTTGGTAGTGTTCGAGTCTCTCATCGCGAACGCGGCGATCGCCTCCGGAGTCCTCTGCAAGGATCGTACATCGGTAACCGATGCACCAACTGAAGCCCCGATGTCGGGCCTGACCCCTTCGCGCGGTTCCGAGTTGGTAGAATGGCTACTTATCGGACGTCACTGGCCCGCGAATCGGTCTTCTTCGTCCGTGGCTGGCCCGACACGTTGCTCCCGATCACCTTCAGCCAGCACGCCGATCGGAATCGGCTTCTTCATCGCGCTCGTCCGGGTCGAGCGGCTCTACCGCGATCGCAGGCGCATAGGCCGAGGCGGGCAGAGATTCGTCCAGGACAAAGTCGTAGTAGTTGTCCCACCAGTTCTCCCCGATAGTCGGAACGAAAATGAACCACTGCGCGTGGTCCACCAGGCAGTTTGCGATCTGTTGCGCCTCGACCAGGTCGCGAGTTCTGACGGGAATCGACATCTGACATCTCCTCTCAAAGTACATCCAGCCTCGCGTCGCGTGCCGAGACACGGGGCCTTGGTCCTTTGACCGGCTATCCCCCGAACACTCCCTTGGATGCGAATCGCCGGACCAGGTCGGCCTGCCACTTCGCTTCCGGCCATCCACTCTTCCCTCGGGCTTGGTGTACCCGGTCCAGGAATTCGATGGCCTCGGTTGCCTCGTAGCCAAGCGCTCGCAGAGCACAGCCGAGCACGGTCCCAGTGCGGCCCCGCCCGCCGACGCAGTGGACGACGACTCCTTCTCCACGGCGAACGGGCCGCAGGACTGCGTCTACGGCCGCCTGGACCTGATCCTGTTCGACAACGGGATTGGCGGGAGGGCACCCACTCACGAGGTCCTCGAGTCCAGCGGCAAAGGCCAGATTCAGGGGCTTGGGGTCGTACGTTGGATTCTCGCCGGCCAGGCAGACCACGTGCCTGAACCCGGCCTCGTAGATCCCCTCCCAGGGCGTGGCCGAGCCGGGATACCTCATTCCCGCCAGTGGTGCGGGCTCCGACAGCACCCAGTAGAGATCGCCGGGCACCCTGGTGCCGGCCACCAAGGGCATGTTCGAAACGGGCGCGAACGGCAGGTTCTTGGCACTCAACGATCACCTCGGACGGCGAAGCGAATGACCATATGATCAGAGACGAACCCTTCCCGCTTTAGCCGGTGCCGAAAGGGCGCGAGGCTCCAGTAGACGCCGCGGGGGGTCGGCTTCTCTCGCGAGCGAGGCGGCTCATCGGGGAACGCGCTCTCCCTCAATGCTGTGGTGCTCCCCTGGACTGACTACCTTGCTGCGAAGCATCCACCTCGGCGGCACGAATCGGAGAGCGAAGACGCCCGCATGGACTGAGCAACGCCCGCCGCCCCAGCCCGCACCGCAGCGGGGCCGCTTCGACACTCGCGAGTGGGGGTACAGGGGCCGTCGGGCCGTCCTCCGTGCACCCCCTTGCCGCTATTTGCCCCCGCTCTCCACTCACGAGACGCAAGTACTCGTTATTCCTCAGGGTCTTCCGGGTCTCGTAATGAGCAGGTCAGCGGTTCGAGTCCGCTCGTCGGCTCCACCATTTCGCCGTGTTTCCCACGACTTCGGGGGGCCAACGGTCTGGTCCGGAAGGCGAATCGCGCCGAGCGGGTACCCCACGACAAGGGGTCGGAGATGTGCTGAGGGAAGGACATCAAACCGCGCCACGTTGCACATTCCGCATTCGCCACTGGTAGAGTCCCACCTCGACCGTTGGGCACTCGCGGACTGCTAGCCGCCGCCCGACGATTTAATTGGCAGAAAGAGGGAAAGTACGATTCGTATCAAAGGCACAGTGAAGTGGTTCAACGACGAGAAGGGCTTCGGCTTCATCACCCGCGACGACGGCGAGAAGGATATCTTCTGCCACCACAGCGCTCTCCAGGGAGAGGGTTTCAAGTCCCTCGCAGAGGGTGACAAAGTGGAGTGCGACGTGGTTCAAGGCCAGAAGGGGCCTGCCGCGGAGAACGTGATCAAGCTCTAGAGCGAAACTCGAAAGCCTGATCGAACCAGAGCCCCGCCAGCCTACGCTGGCGGGGCTCTGTCTTTCTTGGCTGTCCACCCGTACTGGATCTGCTCGTGGCTCCTAATGCGAGCGATTCGTTGCGCGCGCTGTCACTTGGGGAACCAGTGCCATCGTGACCTGCCTGGTTTCTTCGGACCAGAGATCCCTAGAAATGGACTTCCCCCTTGGTCTCGTAGACACTTAGAGGCCGCAGATTGAGGCGGTTTCGAACACCTCGGGACTAACGCCACCCAGATGGCTGTGGCGCGCGGGGCGGGGTTCCCGCCCGTGACGGTCCCCCGAAATCGGCCGTGACGTTCGGGAGAGTTCACTCCTATGCCGTCCGATTCGTCACCTTCGGCTTGCCCACCCGGAGCTGCCACCAAAGATGGAGAAGCTGGCTGCAAACCTGCTCCGGGAGATCACCCGCGGCGGGGCTGGCCAACGCACGAGCGATGACATCCCGCTCACCGAGCACCGGGCGGGGGTCGAGGTAGCCCTCATCCTCGAGGTAGGTCTCGAGATTGCCGGCCGCCTTCGTTCTGAACCCACCCAGACGCGGATCCGTGCGCTCCGAGAGTACGTCGACAAGGCGCCTTCCATCCCCACTCAGCTCCCTCGCGATGTCCGCGACATCCTCGAGGTAGCGCGAGCTGATCGAGCCGCTGCTCTCGATCGCCTCGCAATCCACGGGCTGTCCCCGACCCTCGGACCACACCTCGCAGAAGATCTCCAGCAACCGCGACCTCGAGTCCAGCTGCCTTGCCGCCACGGCACCGGCCTTGAGCGAAGCGGCGAGGGGTGCATCACTTCGTGAAAGCAGAAGCCACTGGCCCACTGTCTCGATCCTGTTCTCGGCAAGCCGCTTGAGAAGTGGCAGATCGTCCCAGAGCACGTAGAGGAGGTGCTGGCCCAGATGCCTCAAACGCGGATCGAAGTAGGGGACCTGGAGCCGGGCCCCGAACTCCTCTGACGTCATGCCTGCCGGATCGGGGATGCCGGGACGCGGCTCGACCCGCAGCGCATCCGCCGACGGAATCGAAGCGACTCCGCGACGCAGCTGTCCGAGATCGATGACCGTCGGGGAAGCACAGCCCTCATCCTGCAGCGCCTCCATCATCCGGGCAACGTCGACGGGATCGTTGGTCAGGTAGAAAATCTGCCGCCCGTTCTGCTCCGAGATCCGTCCCAGACTCCTGGCGATTACGTCGAAGCGCGCGGGGTCGCTCTGGTCCAGGGCCTCGTCGAGGAAGAGCGGAAGCCGGCTCGCCCCTTCGGCTTCGTCGGCGAAGGCGATCCGGGCCGACAGCAGGAGCTGCGCGCACTCGCCCCCTGAGAGCTGGTGAAGCCTCTTTCCGATTCCCGTGCGCGACTCGACGGCGACGAACTCCCCGCCGCCCTCCGCCGCAACGCCGAGCTCGTACTCCTGGTTCGTGAAGAGCGCAAAGAGATCCCGGGCACGCTTCAGCACCGCCGGCAGCTGGTTCGTCTCGTGCTCCGTCTTGACCTCGTCGAGCAGGAAGTTCCCGGCGATCGCTTCGAGGCCGCGGTCCCGCTTCTCGCCGAGCGCCGCCAGCGCCTCGGCCTCACGCGCGATCAGGTTCTCCAGGGTGTGCGCTTCGGACGCCTGCTTGATCTCCGCCCGGATCTCCGCGACCTCGTTTCGAGCCTCGTTCGAGGCGGCCGCTTCGCCTTCGAGCTTCTCGACCTCCCGCCGAAGCTGGCTCTCATCGCGGGTGGCCAGGCCATCCTCGCCCGCCCTCGCGAGCTTTTCGTTGGCGAGCCCGACGCTGGTCTCGAGACCGGCGGCCTCCCCGGACAATTCCTGGTAGCGCTCCAGCATGCCCAGCAGCCGCGTCAGTCCGGCCCGGTCACCGTGCTCCAGGCCAGCGTCCTCGAAGATCTTCTCAATTGCCTCTCGTGTCCGCTGCACCGCTTCCCGGGCAGAATCGAGCGATTCGCCGGTACGTTCCTCGGCCTTGCGACCGCCCACCAGCAGCCGATTGCGCTCCTGGACATTCTCTACGGAGGCCTTCGACGCTTCCGCATCGCGCGGGTCGTCCTCTCCCATCTCGACCAGCCATCGCCCGAGCTCCGCACGGTCCACTTCGTAGCTGTCCGCGAGCTTCTGGAACTGCCCCTCGGCTGCGGCCACGGCCTCGTGCGCCTCACGGAGAGCGATCAACGCCGTAGCGGTATCCACCAGCTCCGCCGCCTCCGAGGCGCGCTCGAGTCCGAGGCTCGCCGCGAGGACCTCTCCCCGATCTCGGACGCCCTGCTCCCGGTTCTGCGCGGTCTCCAGCTCGCTCGCGAGGCCCTGCCTCTCGACATCACGGTCGCGCGCGCGCATCTCCGCAGCCCGTCCGTCCGCGACCTCCAGCTCGATCTCGCGGAGCCGTTCGGCCACCTCCCCGGCGTTCCAGGAGGACGGCGCACCGGCGCCCTGAGGGAAGCTGCGGACAGCGGCCTGCCGTGCGACACCGAGATCGCGGTCCCGAGCCAGCAGCCAGGCGCTGGCCACGAGCACAAGGCCAGCACCCGCGAGCGCGTGCAGGGCAGGATGGAACATGAATCCCAGCACCAGCCCGATCGCGGCGACGGCGAGACCGAGAGCCGTCGCGGTTCCGCGCGCGAGACCGGCGATGCGTGCATCAGAGGCTCCCGGATCGGGCGCTCTCATCCAATCGCGCAGGGAAGACGCCGCCCGCTCCTGGAGCTGCTGCTGTTTCTTCTGGTCTGCCGAGAACGCGTGACCGGCGAGCAGCTTGATACGCTGCTCCAGCGCCGCCCGTCCCTGCTCCGCCCGCGTCGCATCGCGAAGAAAGCTGTAGAGCTGGTGGTGGTCTTCCCGCTCGAGCTTCGGCACGGGGTCCGTAGCTCCGCCAATGACCCGACTCGCCTCCCCGAGCTTCTTCCGGGCGGCTTGGAGCTCGGCGTCGGCCGCCTCGCGGCGATCTGCCAGCCGGCCGAGCGAATCGGCCCGCTTCCGCCAGGAAGAGATCTCGACCTTATCCAGGGGTTCCGCCAGGCGGCTGTCGCGAATATCGTCGAGCGCCTGCCCAAGCCCGGCCTCGATCTCAGCCGCCGCCTTTTCCGCGTCGTCGAGTTCCACCTGCTTCGCGTCGAGCCACTCAATCTCCTTGCCCACGAGATTCGCGCAGGCACGAGGCATGGCCGCGAGATCGGCTTCGACGCCTTCTCGTTTCCCGCGGAGCCCGAGCATCTCGAGAGCTGTCGCGAAGTGGACGAGCCTCGCCTGCGCGGACTCGCCGAGCTGGATCATTTCCTCCAGCCCCTTCAGGGTCGCTTCCCGGTCGGCCAGGGTCTCTTGCTGCAGCTGCGCCTTGCGAATCCTGCCGCTCGCAGCATCGACCTCCTTGCGTTCCCTGCTGGCGAAGCCGCGCCCGACCTTCTCGAAGGCGCTCTCCCGGGCGTCGTCGAGGCTGTAGCCGCCCGCCATCTGCAGGCGGATCTGCTCCGCGAGCGCCCGGCCGCTGTCGGACCCGGAATCCATGAGGTCGCGCACGTCGAGCAAGAAGCAGTCCTGGAGATGGCTCCCCGGCAGCGCGGGCGGAGCGCAATCGACCCCATCGCGCTGCCAGACGTGCCTCGCACCGTCGCGCTGGACCGACCACGACGCGCCATCGAGGTCGACCAGCGCCCGGGCGCTGATCGATTGACCGGGATCGTCAGGCCAAAGAAGGGAGCGGGTCGCCCGGCAGATGCTCGACTTGCCGATGGCGTTCGGGCCCACGACGATGTGCACCCCGTCCCCCAGCCGCTCCAGCGTATAGGGCTCGTCGATCCCGGGCAGTCGGATGATCTCCAGCCTGCGGAACTTCACTGCTCCGCCCCCTCGCCGTGGATCTGCTCCTTGCGCTGGTCAAGCAGCTCGCTCAGCGCAGCGGCGCCGGACACCTTGAGCGTATTCGCGATGGCATCGTCCGTCAGCGGGTCCTCGCCGTCGCGAAGGTCGCGCAGCGGAGAGAAGCTGGCCGCCTCGGCCACCTCGCGCAGCTTCGCCCGGGCGCCAGCGATCAGCGCGTCGCGGTCCTCGCCAGCGCCTTCGAGCAGCAGGAGCTTCCGGGCCAGCAGGCCCGGGGGTTCGTCCCCCTTCGCGAGCTCCTGGAGATCCCGGGCCAGCTCGGTGGCATTGCTGACCTTGTTCACGAAGGCCGTGGTGCCGGCGACACTCCGCGAGATCTCGCGCCAGCGCCCACTCTCGACCCAGTCGTCGACTTCGCGGTAGCGCGCCGTCTTTCCCGTCAAACGGATCCGGAGCCCGAGCGCCGCCGGCTCGATGCCGCGGGAGTGGATCTCGCGAATTCGCGACTCGACCCGCTCGAGGAGGAGGTCACCGAGATCCTCGGGGCCCTGGTCCGGCTCGACCGGGAGCTCCAGCGCCTCCCAGCGCAGCGGCGCGTTCGGTACGTGAACGAGGGAGGTCGCGCCGGCCGACAGCTCGACGAGCCAGGGACCCCGGTCTCCCACCTCGTTGGGATGCAGCCCGACGAGTGAGCCCAGGTATCCGGCTCTCAGATTCGGGTAGTCGGCGCGGGGCTCCCCGAGAGAAGGCTTGTGGATGTGCCCGAGCAGCCAGGTATCGATCCCCGTCTGAGAGAGCTCCCGAGTCGCGACCGGAGCGTACGGCCCACCGGAGGCGTCGAGGTCGCAGTGCATCACGCCGATGCGCGGGACTCCAAGCGTCCGGGGCGGCAACGCGCCTGCGATGAGTTGGGTGACCGGGCTGCTGGTGACCTGCCGCTGGGGAAACGACCAGCCGACGATCTCGCAGATCGGCTGACCCGCTCGCTCGACCACGACGGACTGCCATTGACCCCCTTCGCCGAGGAGCCTGAAGCCGGGAATCAGCCGGGCGAGCCGGGGGAGCGCCTCGACATCGTGGTTTCCGACGACACCGAGGACGTCAATGCCCGCCGCAAGAAGCTCGCGAACCGCAGCCTCGAGGTACCGGACCGCCTCGTAACGGGCGTTCGTGCTCTCGACCACGTCGCCGGCGAATACGACGGCATCGACCTGTTCGTCGATGGCAAGACGAACCGCCGCCTCGAGGCCTGCCGCAGGCGTAAGCCGCTGGAGATCGACGCCCCAATCCGTTGCCTCCTCCGGAACGCTTGCGGGGCGAGTGCCCAGGTGGACGTCACCGATCGCAAGGAGCTTGGGCATCTGAGAATTCTCCTCTGCGCGCCGCGAAGCATCCGCGCCTCGCGGACAAGACAATCACCGATCTTTGCCGCGCGATCGAGATCGTGACAGCGATATAGGTCAGATCCGGTCTTTCGGTGCTTTTTCGCCTACGAGAGGCAGTCGTCTTACGCACGCGGCCGCTTCTCACTAAAACGACGCGTACTTTTCGCGTAGAGCCCCCGCCAACGGGCGCAGGTCTTCTTCCCAGCCGAGGTAGTGGATCAGACGCCGCCGGGAGCACCGAAGAAGCCGAGAAGGATTCCGAAGCGCCACCTTCACCTGGCTCCAAGCACACGCGCCATCGCCTTCCGTGTCAAATACCGGGATCCGTGAGTCGTAGACCAACGTTTGGTGGGCGCCGGTAGCGTCGGGGCCTCGATCTTTTCGCATGCACGCAGTCAGCAGATTCCACACCAGCTGATAGTGACCTGACCGCTTCGTTCCTACCGTTCTTCCTGACAATCCTCCGGGGCGACGAGACGACGCGGGCAACTTCAGTTCGCGGCACCTGATGGTCGTGGCCGTATAGGGGCCGTCCGGCCGTCCTGGGTGCATGCGTGTGCCGCTCCATGCAGCCCCCTGCAAGGCACGAGACGCAAGTACCCGTCATTCCTCACCTTCCAGCGGGTCTCGTGATGAGCAGGTCAGCGGTTCGAGTCCGTTCGTCGGCTCCAGTTTTCCTTCGTGATTCCCCGCCGCGGGTCCCGGTAGGGAATTGACAGAGCGCCCCTTATCGGACGTCCCGCGAAGAACGCAGCCTGAACTTCCTATTCCCGTGGAAACATGAAGGTTACCTACGTGTCCGGAGGAACCGTCACGGACACCGCAGCCACCTGCGCCGAACTGTTGCCGACCCTGTCGACATCGGGAACGGCCTTGTTCATCGCGCTGCTCATGTTGGTGGGAACGATGCAATTCTGGAACGGGAGTCGCACTTCGCGCGTCGTCGCTCGCTCATAGGGCCCACGCCATTTCGATGGCGCCGTCGTCTAGAACCGGACCCACCCGACCGTTGGTCGATTTCGGATGCCGATTTCCGATGCCGATGGGGTCGTGACTCCATGTGATGACCTATCGCAGGGTCCGGTGAGAGTGTCGCGCTGGCATCAACCCGCTGAACGCTGTGATAGCCTGCGCGCATGAAGATTGAAATCGAGACCCGCCCCGCGGATCGCGGCGATACCCGTTTCTTGGCCTGGGTCATTCAGGAGGCCGCCCGATCCCATCTGGAGTTTGGGATCACTGATTTCATGCTTCCTGATGCGCGCCAGCGGATTGATTTTCTGGACGCCATGTCGCGAACTCCGACGCGCTCGTTCTTTCACTTCTCCCGGTTTCTGGTGGCCGAGACAGGCGGCCGACCGGTCGCTGCACTTTCGGGGTACGACGGTGCCGGCCCCTACGACCTCATGGACACCTCGATGGAGGAAGCCTGGTCGGATCTTGGCCGACCCGCCGCTGAGCTAGTCGAGGCCCAAGATCGCCTGCACTCGATCCTGGGCGCGCTCCCCGATTCTCCCGACGATCGCTGGATCATCGAGTTCGTCGCCACTCTGCCGGAGTTTCGAGGCCATGGCGTGGTTTCGCGGATGATCGACGAGATCCTCGACAAGGGCCGCGAGCAGGGCTTCCGCAAAACCCAGATCAGTTGCTTCATCGGCAATGTCAAAGCGCAGCGCGTCTACGAGCGTGCCGGCTTCGAAGTCGTCGAGGAAAGACGCGACCCCGAGTGGGAGGCAGTCATGGGCTGCCCTGGCATTTCGCGCATGCAGATGGACCTGTAGGAATCAGATTCCTCCTACCTACCTCGACCTTCCTGACTGGTGGTGCCGGCCATCGAGCGCACGACGCGTCGTATGCAAAACCAGTCGCTGTCGAAACCAGTACGAGGGCCACACACCATGATCTACATGAAACAGAGCCCGCCGCGGGTCTCCGTAGGGCATTGACATAGCGCCCCATATCGGACGTCGCGTGAAGAACGCAGCCTGAACTTCCGGATTCCCTCCACGGCCGCTTTTCCAGGGGCTCACGAGTGGGGGTGAGCGCCCAGCGCCTACTGACCAGCCCCCGGTGCGCGAGGAGGAGACCGACCTCTCGTTCGCCGAGTTCGGTGGCTCCGAACGGCTCTATCCGGCTCCGGAAGAATCGGAGCGGCGTAAGTTGGCACGCCGGGAGGGATTCGAACCCCCGACCCTCAGGTTCGAAGAAGAATCCGAACCCGAGGAAGATCCAATAGATGCGCTCTCGTGACCGGAGAGCAGCGGCGAGGAGCGGAACATTGCGGTCCCGGAGACGGCAGACGGCAGCCAGGCGCCACCAGCGAACGGACGCGCGAGCCGTGCACGGGGCCTTGATCGATTATCCTTCGGATAGCTAATGGACGACACGAAGTACGGTACGGAGCTGGTCCTGCGCGACGCACAAGGGCGTTACCTCACCGGGACATGCGGTGGGCCGGGTCGCCCCCTGAACTCCCGACCCAGGCTCGTCACGGCCCTCCGAGAGGCCCTCGACGAGGACGACCCGCTGGAGCGCCTGCGACGAGTCGCCATCGAGCGCATGGAGGCGGGGGATCCTGCCTTCTGGAAGATGCTTCTCGATCGGGTCTGGCCTGCGCGGGTGGAGCTGTCCGCGGAGACGGAGCACCTGGTGGAATTCCGATGGGCGAGTCCGGCGGCAGATGATCAGAGCCAGTTGCTGATCAGCAGGAAGGGCGACCAGTAGAAGGGGTGCTCATACGCGGGCATTGCGAGCAGCTTCGCCTGTGCCCGACGCAGGGCCTCGGCCTTCGACACACCGGGCTCCTTCAACGCGGTGTAGAAGCCCACCATCAGG
>PVMS01042724.1_pt1 | contig 13500 bp, 8 predicted proteins | sample 1853461 | NCBI WGS metagenome assembly PVMS01 (sample SAMN08582032, study PRJNA380276) | Marine sediment metagenome, whole genome shotgun sequencing project. | isolation source: ocean sediment barecode stripped | collected 2017 | reverse complement strand
TTTTTTGAACCAAAATTTGGTTGAGGTGTAAAGGTAAAGTTATAGATATCACTAAGTAGATAAGGTGATCCAAAAACCTGAAATTGCGTTTCTGTACCTCTTCCGCAGCTAACATTCGTTCCTTCAAACATACACAAGCTTGCATATAAGTTTATGGATTTATCATTAGGAAGATTTGGTGAGGGTCTTAAGGGAAGGCTATAAGTTGAATTATGGGTATAATTTTTTAATGGAATAACAGTAAGATTACACTGAACACCATTCTTTAGCCATTTTTCACCATTTATCATTTTAGCATATTCACCAATGGTCATTCCATATACAATTGGTACAGGATGAAGCCCCACAAAACTTTTATATTCAAGCTCTAAAATTGGACCATCTATATAATGTCCGTTTGGGTTTGGTCTATCTAAAACAATTACAGGAATTCCGTTTTCAGCACAGGCTTCCATGATATAATGTAATGTAGAAAGATAGGTGTAAAATCTAACGCCAACATCTTGAATATCAAATAACACCAAATCTATATTTTCCAATTGTTCATTTGATGGTTTATTATTATTGCCATGATTATTATTATCACCATAAAGTGAAACAACTGGTAATCCAGTCTTTTCGTCAATTCCATTTTTAATTTCCTCACCTCCATCAATAATGCCTCTTAACCCATGTTCAGGGGTAAATATTTTATTGATTTTTATGTTAAGAGACAATAATGAATCTATAAGATGTTGATAGAATTGATTATTATCGCTTTTAAAAATAACCGAAGTGTTATTTGCAACGATCGCAACATTTTTTCCTCTAAGAAGGGGTAAATATTTGTCAGTTTGGTTGGCTCCTTCTATAATCAAGTGATCATTTTGAATTTGATTAGCGAACACATTGTCTTTGACTATATCTTTTTTAGTGTTTGAAACACAAGATATTCCTAATAAAATAAATATTAAAACTATGTTTTTTAAAAGTTTTGATTTCATAATAGTATTTTTAATTTGATTTTAATTCTTTTATCTGTGAGCCAAAAACACCTTGTTCTTCAGCTTTGTCCGATCGATAATTATATACTTAACGACCTTCCATGTTGCCTGTTTATCACAAGGACTGGTTTTTTTCGGCTTACACAGATAACCCCATGCCCTGCTTTTACTAATCGGGGATTAGATAGGAGCCTATGTGGCCAGTACCTCCAATGACTATTATTTTCATTATTTATATCATGGGTAAATCAAGTACTTTTCTCTTAGTTTTTTAAAAGCTGTCAAATCCTTTTGCCAGGATTCTTTAATTGCTTCAATAGTAAATCCTTGCTCAATTTGTGTTTTCAGCTTATCTGTACCTGCCAATCTATTAAATTTCTTCTCCCTAAAGAACTTTTCTTTATCTGAAGTAACATTATAAGCATCTATTAGCCACGTGAAATTTAAACTGCTTAAATTTTCTGTTTTTGATAAATCGAGCCCATGGCATTCCTTACCCATGTTTTTAGGGGTTTTTGATCCAAAATTGGGTTGAGGGGTAAAGGCAAAATTATAGGTATCACTAGGTAAAAAAGGAGATCCGAAAATTTGAAACTGCATTTCGGTTCCTCTTCCACAATTAATATTAGTCCCTTCAAACATACATATACTTGCATATAAGTTTATGGATTTATCATTAGGGAGATTTGGTGAAGGCCTCTCCGGTAGGTTGTATGTTAAATTATGGTTGTAATTTTCTAAAGGAATAACTGTGAGATCGCACTGAACACCATCTTTCATCCATTTTTCACCATTTACCATATTGGCGTATTCTCCAATTGTCATTCCATATAGTATTGGTATTGAGGTCAATCCTACAAAACTTTCAAATCCCTTCTCCAACACTGGACCATCAACAATATTTCCATTTGGATTCGGACGATCTAAAACTAATACAGGAATATTTAGTTCGGCACAAGCTTCCATTACGTACTGCAATGTAGCAATGTATGTGTAAAAACGTACCCCGACGTCTTGAATATCATAAATTACGATATCAATATTTTCCAAATGAGACGAAGATGGTTTTCTGTTTTTACCGAATAGAGATATCACTGGTAAATTTGTAATACTGTCAATAGAGTTGGTGATAACTGTCCCCGCATCTTCGAGTCCTCTAAAGCCATGTTCCGGAGCAAATACTTTTGTAATATTGATGTTTAATGATAGTAATGAGTCAACAAGATGTATATAATCCGGGTTTTTATTGTTATTTTTAAATATGATAGATGTATTATTTCCTACTAGAGCAATATTCTTTCCCTTCAATAGGTCAATATAATTTTCCGTTTGATTTGCGCCAACTATAATTGGTTGGTTATTTTGAATTTGACTTGTGGATACATTGTTTTTGGCTATCTCTTTTTTTGTGTTTGAACCACAAGATATTCCTAATAAAATAAGTATAAAAACTGTGTGTTTTAAAAGTTTTGATTTCATAATAGTATTTTTAATTTGATTATAAAGTTTTAAAAGTTCCTTCTTTGTCAGCGTTGTTTTCTACCTGTCTTTAGGCTATTATTAAAAATGATGCCTTTTAAATGTTTCAATGGCCGCATAATCTGCTAACCCAAGTGCGTTGTATTTTTCGGCAGTTAATCTATTTCTATCTTCAACTCTTACCCAAAACTCCCTCGAGTCGTCCCCTTGGAACATCACGCCATCTTTTTGGGATTGGTGGTAGAATATGGCGTGACGTTTTTTGAGCACTTGGTCCGGGCTCATCGGAACTGCCATTTCAATTTCATAAGATTCCCATTCGTGCCATGCACCACGGTATAACCAAACCCAACAATCGTCCATATAGGTCTTGTGTTTTAATTTTTCTAAAGATTCAAACAATGCATCCAGGCACACTTTGTGCGTACCATGCGGATCTGCTAAATCTCCTGCGGCATAAATTTGATGTGGTTTTATGTGTTCTATTAAACTACAAATAATGTCTATATCATCCTGTGACAGGTTGTTCTTTTTAATGGTTCCAGTTTCATAGAAAGGGAGGTCTAAAAAATGAATATTAGTATCATTTAATCCCAAATATCGTGTTGCTGCAAGTGACTCACTTCGTCTAATTAATCCTTTTAGACTTCTAACTTCTATAGAATCTATATCATTTTCTGTTTTTTGATTTAAAAAATCAATTACCCTGTCAGATTCTTTAGAATCCGGGCTTAATGCTCTGGAAATTTCAGCAAATTTTAAAGCTTCTTCATCAGAAACAGCTAAATTCCCAGAGGTTTGATAAGCTATATGGACATCATGGCCTTGCTCTACCAGCCTATCAAAAGTGCCTCCCATGGATATAACCTCATCATCAGGATGCGGGCTGAAAATGATAACCCTCTTTTTAACAGGCAATGCACGTTCTGGTCTATTTGTATCGTCGGCCTTTGGTTTTCCGCCTGGCCATCCCGTAATGGTATGCTGTAACTTATTAAACATTTTAATGTTTAAATCGTAAGCTGTTCCTTCTTCAGTTAAAAGTTCAGACATCCCATTATTGTTGTAGTCTTTGTCCGTTAATTTTAGAATGGGTCTAATTGTTAATTCACTTAACCAAACCACTGCCTTTAGTTTAAGAGCCTCTGTCCACACAATAGATGTTACAAGCCACGGTGTTTTTACCCTTGTTAATTCTGATGACGCTCCAATATCTAAAATAAAGGTGGTATTATTATGCTCTTGCAAATACGTGGCAGGAACATGTGAAGTAATTTCACCTTCTATAGTTTTTTTAAGTATTTCTCCTTTACTAATTCCCCATGCAAGGAGTACAATTCTTTTTGCACTTCTAACTGTGCCTATCCCCATTGTTATGGCTTTTCTAGGTACATTATCTATCCCTAAAAAAGAAGGTGCGGCATCTATCCTTGTAATATAATCAAGTGTAATAACTCTTGTGCCAGAATTAATATGTGAGCCCGGTTCGTTGAATCCAATATGACCAGTTCTTCCAATTCCTAAAAGTTGAAAATCGAGACCACCTAAAGCCTTAATTTTCATTTCGTAGTCAATACAATATTGGTATAAATCTTCGTTACTTATTTTCCCGTCAGGGATATTAATATTTTCTGGTAATATATCTATATGATTAAAAAGATGCTCATGCATAAAGTAATGGTAACTTTGAATATTGCTTTTATCCATTGGATAATATTCATCCAGATTAAAAGTAACAACATTAGTGAAGCTTAAACTATCTTCTTTGTGCATTCTAACGAGCTCTTCATAAACTTTTATAGGAGAAGACCCTGTAGCGAGTCCTAATACACAAGGTTGATTTAATTGTTTTTTTTCTCTAATTAAAGTTGCTATCTCTTGTGCAACGAGAACTGAAGCTTCGTTTGAAGAATCAAAAATTAGATTGTGTATTTTTTCAAAACGGGTTTCTTCAAACTTTCCAGCTTCCTTATAAGCAATATCTTGTAATTTAGTATTAGTAGCCATTTGTTTTAATCATTTGAAATGATGAATTTATTAGTTTCAATTCCAAAATTTGTTGAGAATTCATTATTTATAGATGCAGGTAACTTACCTGATGTATTTTTTTCTCCAAAAATAATTTTAGCTGTGGTTTTTTGAGAAATTTTACTGTTTTCATAAGCTATTAAAGCTGTATCAATATTATTAAAAGAAAGATTTGTAACGCAATATAAGCTAGAAAAAACGGTAAAAATAACCGTACTATTTTTAGCTATATTTTGAATAGTCAACATATCGATATTTGAAATCGGTAACGTTTTCCGCGCGTTAGATTGATGATACCCAATAATTATTAAATCGTATTCTTTTGCTTTTTTTAATGTCATTTCTAGTTGAGATTCAGCTAAAACGTCTATATGAGTATAGCTTTGTAATGCACTTAAAAATTCTGTATTGTGGCCTTTGCCAATTTTTATATAAGCTACTTTTTTCTTGTCATTTTTTTTAATTGGTAAAAGTTGATTGCTATTTTTAATTAAAGTAATAGCTTTACTTATAACTTCTGTATAAAGGGTATCATTATCAACTGTATTTAAATCAGAAATTAAATTTGTGATTTCAATAGGCTTATATTGATTAAGATTTAAGCTATATTTTGATGCTAATATTTTTTTCACAGAATGTGAGAGTCGTTCTTCTGAAATCTCATTTTTATTATAAGCTTCTATAATTAGGGAAATTGCTTTTGGCGCGTTTTCTGAAAATAGCAACACATCATTACCAGCTTTAAAAGCGGCTAAATCAATACCTCCAGGATTTTTATAATTAGCTGCTCCTTTCATATTTAAAGCATCGGTAAAAATCAACCCTTTAAAGCCTAATTTATTTTTAAGTATATCAGTTACAATAGTGTGAGACAATGACGAAGGTAGGCCTTCAGTACTTTCTAAACTTGGCACATTTAAATGCGCCACCATAATACTTGCGACGTCTTTTTTGAATAATTGCTTAAATGGATATAATTCTACACTATCAATTCTTTTGGCATCAAAAGAAACAGTGGGCAATGTTTTATGAGAATCTGTGGCAGTATCTCCATGACCTGGAAAGTGTTTTGCACATGCTAAAACGCCTTCACTTTGTATGCCTTCGGTAAAAGCAATGGCTTTTTTGGCAACATTATTTTTATCCTCTCCATAGGATCTAACACCAATAATTGGGTTTTTTGGATTGGTATTAATATCGACAACAGGAGCGAAATTGACGTGAATACCCATTCTTTTACAATCTTTACCTATTTGTTTTCCTATATTTTTAATTAGTGAATTATCTGAAATTGCACCTAATGTCATATTATATGGATACCTGTAAGTGCTGTCTAATCGCATATTCACACCCCATTCTGCATCAATACCTATCATTAAAGGGACTTTAGAACTAGATTGGTATTGATTTGTTAACGAAGCTTGTCTTACTGGTCCTCCTTGAAAAAAAACCAATCCACCTATATTATTATTGATTATCATTTTTTTAATAGAATCTGAATGCGCATTATTTCTATTAGAATACGCTGCAACCATAAATAATTGGCCAACTTTTTCTTTAAGAGTCATATTAGCATAAATACTATCAACCCACTTTCCTTGATTGCTTTCTTCCGATAATGGAAGGGTACTTTCTTTTTTAACACAACTTAAAGCAATCAACACTAAGAAAAAAAATGTAAAAATTGATGTTTTCATATTTCTTAAGTATTAAATTTTTATGAATATTTTATTTTTAAATAGAATATATACTAATCCCCAGAAAAAAATAATGTGCATAATTGCAAACAAGAGTGACCCATTCATATTCCCGGAAATGGGAATAAATAATTTTGTGTAGATGTATTGATACCCATTTATGGTTTCTCCTTGTGTAGATGTAATTTTAATAAGATAAATCATTACCCTTCCGTATAAACCTGCAAACACAAAAATAAACAATGAATTTGTGCCGAAATGAATAAATGGATTCGACCATCTATTAAAATCCTTTATGTCAATAATCCAAATTAGTGAGGCTAAAACTACCATAGCGAGTCCTGCTGAAAAACACACATACGAACTAGTCCAAAGTGATTTATTGATAGGAAATATATAACCCCAAACCCAACCGATAACTATAAGAGCAAATCCATAAACGATAAGGGATTTAACCGTTTTGAGATTTGTAGTAGATTTAGTTATAAGGCTCCCAACTAAATTGCCAATGATAACCGTGGCAACAGATGATAAGCTCGAGAATAATCCTTCTGGATCAAAAGGAAAACCAAGTCCTTGCCACATGTGTTTTGGACCGAATAAAAACAAATCTATTTTACCCACCAAATTAGTTTGTGGCTCAAATGGATTTTCAGGAACAAGAAAATACAATAAGCCCCAATATAAAACCAAAACACCTATAGTTATATATATAAGGATTTTTTTGTTTAGAAATAAACATAAGGTAGCCCCAATTCCATAAGCAATGGCGATACGTTGCAATACACCAAAAACCCTTACGGTATCAAAATTGAATTTAGGAAATAAATTTAAGAACATTCCTATTGCAAAGATTAATATTGTTCGTTTAACTATCTTTTTTAAGGCTTTTTTGTGGTCTTCTTTTTTAAATTTTTTAAATGCAAAATGTATAGAGACCCCAACAATAAATAAAAAGAAAGGGAAGATTGCATCTGTTGGAGTAAAACCATGCCATTCAGCATGTAAGAGCGGCCAATAAACATAAGACCAACTACCCGGGGTGTTTACCAAAATCATCAAAGCTATGGTTATTCCTCTTAAAACATCTAAAGCTGTTAATCTTGTGTTTGAATTCATTGGTTCCACATTACTCTATTATAATTATCAAATTCTTATTTATATTTTTTAAAACATGATTTTATGTTATCATTCAAATTAATCATCTTCGTTAAATTTTGTTTTGTACTCATCAAATATTTTTCTTACATTCTTATGTTTTGACAATAATTTACTGGCTAATTTTTCTTCAATGTCAAGCTCGTCCATTATCATTTTAACGCCTCTATTGGTCAATTTTTTATTTGATAATTGCATATCAACCATTTTATTATCCAATACTCTGCCTAGCTTAATCATAACTGAGGTGGAAATCATATTTAAAACTAACTTTTGGGCTGTTCCGGCTTTCATTCTTGTACTGCCAGTAACAAATTCGGGGCCAACAACTAATTCAATGGGATGGTCTGCCTCTAAAGACAGTGGGGAATTTTTGTTACAGGTAATACATCCTGTAATAATTTGCTTTTGTTTAGCTTCTTTAATCCCTCCAATAACATAAGGTGTAGTTCCTGATGCTGCAATACCTATAAGAACATCTTTCGTATTTATGTTATATTCCTTTAAATCCTTCCAAGCCAAATAAATATCGTCTTCAGCATTTTCTACGGCCTTTCTTAAAGCACCATCACCACCAGCAATAAGCCCAATAACCCAATCATCTGTTACGCCAAAGGTTGGTGGACACTCTGATGCATCTAAAACACCTAATCTACCACTAGTTCCTGCACCTATATAAAATAAGCGTCCGCCTTGTTTCATTTTCGAAACAATAACTTCAACGAGTTTATTTATATTAGGTATCGCTTTTTCAACAGCAACAGCAACAGATTTATCTTCTCTATTTATATTGGTAAGAAGTTTTATTGTAGCCATTTTTTCTAAATCATTATATTTAGAAGATTGTTCGGTGCTTAGTATATTTTTCATATTTTTTAAATATTTATAAATTGGGCACTATTTCTATGATACACAACTGTTTAGCTTGAAGTGTAAAATCTACTTGGATTTTGCCATTGGAGTATGCCGTCATAAATTTTTTCCCTTCTGCATCAATAATATTGAGCCTACCTGATGGTGGAAGTTCATAATCATCAGAATTAATACTAAAATCAACATGGAAAGGATCATCACTAATACTAGCCAATGCGATCCCAACCTGATTGTCATCGGATTTCCATGCTCCAGAATAAATTAAAGGATAAATTTTTTGAAAAGTTGTAACTGATTCTCCCGTTTTGCCTGCATAGATCGATAATCTGGACATCTTTAATTCTTGTTCAGGAAATTCCATATCTGGAGATCGTAAGAACTTTCCGTGTAATAAATATTTTAATCCACGATACCTTACTTTTGCCAGATTTAATAAAAAATCAATTTCTTCCTTTCGCTCAGAGGATAAAAAGTTTTGATAATTGGAAATTGTCGGCTGGAATCCCCATACAAATGATCTGGCTTGCTCCATCAGAAATTGCTTGTTATAACTTTCATCTAAAAGCTCTAATTGATCTGAAGGCGCATATTCTTTAGGCCACAGTTCATCATACGGTGGAACAATTAGAGACGAGTAATTCCCGTAAGTAATTGCATATTGGTGATAAACAGCCTGAAAGAATGGAATAGGTTCCCATCCGTTATCTCCGGCATACCTTTCCATACTCACTTGTAGGGTAAGGAAAGCATCCAGATACGGAAGCCAAGCTTCACTTACCCCTTCACCTGCCAGAAATGGATCATTCTTTTGAGAGAACTTTGAGCGAATCTGTTGGGTAAGTTTAGCGAAGTTTTTAAGCCAATAATTACCTCCTCCAATACTATGCCCATGTGTCTTGTCATGGCACAAAAAGCTAAAACAGGCCTGATCCATGTAAACACCATTAGTTTGATAGGTATTTACGGCACTGTCGCATAGTGAGGAATATTTATCTTTCCAAAATTGTGTTCCCATGCACATTGTTGTCAGAGATTTACCGGTAAATACGTTATACACATGGGTGTTCATATTCCCCTTTATATCCTTTACTGCATAGCGCGAGGCATTTTCTTTTTCCCAACTTTCTGTATTTGTTCCCCATTGCATTTGATTCATGTAAACAATAGCTCCAATGCCTTCGTCCTGTGCAGATGTCATTGCAGTAATAAAAGATTCTTTCCCTTCTCTGGGTGGGAAGTATTCTGGAAACCCATCATCATATGAGCAACCGTGCCACCAGTGCCAAAAAACATTTACTGGCAGGCCCAGTTTTTGCTTTAGGTCTTTGGCCGGCACCAGCACATTATCAGATCTTCCCCTGTTCCATTCCCATAAAGCCGTTTTTTCGAGGCTAGAGGGTGTCAATCCTTTTTTAAACCTACTTTCAAAAGACCATCGCTGTTTCGAGCCCCATTCCCGGTATTGCTCGGCAGCACTTATCCAATCCCCCTTAAAAGATCCGATTATCGCTTCATAAGGCGGGGCATAATTATTTGCTAATGAATCAATAGAAGGATAGTTGACCATTTTATAAGTCAGGCTATTCAGTGTATCAAGTTCATAAGAAAAGTTTTTAACATAAGCCAAAGAATCATTGCAGGCAGTATACAATCCAAATTTCTCCGAATCATTATATAAGGCAATACATTGTAGCGACATTCTTCCTGGATATTTCAATTCATATTTTTTTTCTTCGCCAGGTAACTTTAATAGATGACTTCTTGGATTTTTTAATTTCTCACCCATCCATTTTGGTGCAGCCAAATATTCATCACCCAAATCCTTTATCCCTGTAATTATAGGAAACACCACTCGGCTTAAATTTTCCCCTGCTGTGCCTTCAACAGATATTTTCCATGATGATAAAGGTTTGTTATTTTGAAGCGTCACAAGAGCAGTGACCTTAAAATCATTATTTTCAATTTCTTTAAAATTATCCCAGGTTAAAACCAGGCTATAAGGATCTCGCTTTAAGAAATGAAAATCTGAGGGCGTAGTCATATCAATTGTTTTAATCCCTGAAGGACTAAGTAAATCAACTTCCCAGAGGGATTCAGGAAGAATCCTTGGGTCCAGAAAGTCATGTGAATTATCAGAATTCCGGAAAACAACAAATGCCCCGGTATTCTCGTCAAAACCCAAGGTTATTTTACCATTTTCTATTACTATTTTTTGCTCTGTATTATTTTGTTTGCATCCTAACAAACAATAAAAGGCAATACACCAAAATAATATTAAAGGAATGTTATTTTTTTTAGTTTTCCTGTTTTCAAATTTGCTCAAGTTCATTGTTATTTTTTTTAAAAAGAATTAAACTTAAAATTGTCAAGAGTCCATTTACCAATATGTTCATAAAGCCTAAATCGAATGAGAACAGTGTTAAAAAATAATAATTTAAACCGTACGTTACAATCGGCATTAGTATGCATATATATGGGACTGCGGCATCGTTTATTTTTATATTAGTGAAAATTCCAAATAAATAAAGCCCCAGTAATGGCCCATAAGTATATCCCGCCACTTTAAAGATTGTAGAAATCACATCGCCTTTACTTCCCGAAAATAACATTATAATTATAAAAATCACAGCTGAAAACCCAAATAAAACACGATTTTTTAGTCGCTTTTTTTCTTTTGAATTTTTATGTTGAATATCTAAAAAATCATGCGTGAAAGATGTTGTTAAAGCGGTTAATGCAGAATCTACACTTGAAAATGAAGCAGCTGTAATTCCTAAAATAAAACTAATGCTAGCGATAGTTCCAAAATGATTTAAAGAAAGTAGCGGGAATAAAGCATCTGTATTAATAAATTTTCCATTTTCAATTTCTAATTGAATACCAAACTTTTCTGCATATAAGTATAACATAACGCCCAAGCCTAAAAATAGAAATTGAGTGACTGCTAGAATTAAACTAAACGTTAAGATGTTTTGTTGGGCTTCTTTTTTGTTTTTGCATGTCAACGTTTTTTGCATCATATTTTGATCCAATCCTACCATTGCAACGGCAATTAAGACTCCTGAAATAAATTGTTTAAAAAAGTTGCTCCCTGAATTAAAATCCCAGTCAAAAACCTTAAAATATTCATGATTAGTAACAGATGTAATAGTTTCGGAAAGGCTTAAATTCAAGGAATCTTTAACTATATATATAGTTACTATTGCAGCCATTAGCAAGAAAAATGTTTGTAGGGTATCAGTCCAAACAATTGTTTTAATACCAGATTTGTGGGTGTAAAACCAAATTAGGGTTAATATAATAAGTACTGTTAAGAAGAAAGGAATTTGAAAGGCATCAAATACGGCATATTGCAAAATCTTTGCAGCAAGTAATAATCTTAAAGCCGCTCCAAATGATTGTGATATTAAAAAAAACAGTGATCCGGTTTTGTAGGTTCTAATTCCAAATCTGGTTTTTAAATAAGTGTATATTGAAACTAATTTTAAATCATAATAAATTGGAATAAGCACATAGGTTATAAATACATACCCAACAACGTTACCAAAAACAAACTGTAAGTAATAAAAATAATTGGTACCTACCATACCTGGGATAGATACAAAGGTAACACCAGATAATACGGCCCCAATCATTCCGAAGGCAACTACTTGCCAAGGTGATTTTCTGTCACCTGTGTAAAAGGACTCATCACTTGTGTTTTTTGAAACGAAATGTGATATTAACATTAATACACCAAAATAAGCTGCTATAATTATTAATATTAATGTTGAATTCATTTATGTTATCTGTTTTTTAACTACTCTATACGAAATAATAGACATATTTAAGGATTCCAAATTCGGTTTACCATTGTGATTTTTTAATAAATTTTTATTTCGTTAAATTGCTTTTTATAGTTGTCTAATTCTTCAAAAGTATCAAGTATTTCTATAGGTTCATTATTTTCTACCCAATGTCTCAATTTGTCTGTTCCATTAATAATATCAATTGGTTTTTGGGTATAATTATACTCATAAGGAGGTTTTTTCCATTCAAACTCTTCTCCTAAATAATGATATAATTCACGCATTATCATTTGACCAACACGCCAAGGTTTAAAAGTTGATTTATTAGTAACATGAATTTGAAAACCCCCGCAAACTTTATTGGCCTGTTTTTGAAACGTTGGAAGAAATGTTATAGGTCTAAGAACAAATCCTTTTAATCTTGATTTTTTTACTATAGTAGACAAATGATTTTCATAAAATGAAAAAGGTTCAATTTTTGGATGACCAACAATTTCTAGCGATTGTGTGGTTCCTCTTCCTTCACTTAAAATTGTTCCTTCAAATAAAACTATGGATGGAAATGTGCAGGCACTTTCGGTTCTTGCAAGATTTGGAGAAGGTAAAAGCCATGGCAATTGGGTGTCTTCAAAATACATTTCACGTTTCCAATATTGCATTTTTATTACTTCCAGATTAGCCTTCTCTTTAGTCCATAATTCTTGATGCATTAATGCAACCTCACCAATGGTCATTGCATGACGCACAGGAATGGGATGTCTTCCAATAAATGATTCAAACTCTAAATCTAATATATTTCCTTCAATGTCAATTCCATTTATCGGATTAGGGCGATCAAGTACAACAATTTGAATATCTTTATCACAACATTTTTCTAGTAAAAGGGTAAGCGTATAAATGTATGTGTACATTCTGCATCCTACATCCTGTAAATCAATAAATAAATGATTGATACCTTCCAACATTTCATCTGTAGGAATACGTGTTTCTGAATAAAGTGAATATACAGGAATATTAAAATATGGATGTATATAATGATTGGTTTCAATCATATTATCTTGAGCATCGGTTGAAAAACCATGTTGAGGCCCAAATAATTTTACAAACCGGGAATCAAATATTTCTTTAAATTTTACCGCAGCATGTGCATAAGTAAAATCAACAGACGCATTATGACATAATAATGCAACATTACCTTTGTATTTATTTTGTAGGCTTTTATCCCTAGTTAAAACATCCAGACCTGTGTAAACTTTCATAATAAATTTTAATTGAAATTCTTAATTAGAAAGTATATTATAAGCACTAAATATTGTATTTAGGGCAACAGAGGTTGTTGCCCTAAACACAAGCAAACCAAACTAATTCAAATAGTTGCTAATAAAAAGTTTGTCTTAAGAATATTTTAATTAGAGTACAGTAAGTGTGATCTTGTAAATTTAAACTCACTGTACTCTAAAAAAATTAATTTGCATCCCACCACATTCTGGTAGT
>PVMS01115774.1_pt1 | contig 13503 bp, 16 predicted proteins | sample 1853461 | NCBI WGS metagenome assembly PVMS01 (sample SAMN08582032, study PRJNA380276) | Marine sediment metagenome, whole genome shotgun sequencing project. | isolation source: ocean sediment barecode stripped | collected 2017 | reverse complement strand
CCAACTATTAAAAATATAATACTAATTATTAATAAAATTATCATTTATTTAAGATAATTTTATTTATTTATTTTTTTGGACTAAACGTTGTTCTAACAATACGTAAACTCTCAACTTCATCTTTTCTTACAATATATCGACTCAATACAAAACAATTATTATATTCGACCAAAGCCTTTCTATACTCCAACTCCAAAATCGAGTGATCCTTTAGCAATTCTATTTTATTAACACACGTACATGTATTACGCGCGCATCTTTTAATAAAAGGTGAAAGTTGACTAATCATTTATTTATTACGAAAATATTTTAATTATCATTTTAATTTTAATTTTAATAAATAATGTCAATGTATGAATACTTTGATAATGATATAGAAAAAAAACACCCATGGTGGATAAAACTAAGTCTAGGAATTATAACTGTATCAAGTATAACCACTACTACAATGTCTATATTATTTGTATCGCAATTTATACCAATAGCACAAAATATATCTATGAACGCGCAAGAACTATTAAACGACATCGACATAGACGAACTAAACTTAACTACCCAACGTCTAATAAAAATATTAGATATCGTTTGTAAACAACTAAACTGTTGAAATAAAAAAACATGTCTTTTCCACTAAACCCAATGGAAATAGATTTATATAAAACTTTATATAAATTAAATGAATTGTGATCAAGATTGTAAGGTATGTATGCAAGACCCAGATAGTAAATGTGCTATAAATAATAAAGAAGTTTGGAATAAATTGTATGAACCAATTTATAAAAAATGTGTAGAAAATGAGTCAGATAAAAATAGTAATTGCATAAATATTAAAAAAATGAAACGTATGTTTTTGAAAAAACAGTTAAAAGATGTTTAAGAAATTTTTGATGTTTTAAAATTATTTATTTTAAATTATAAATCATTTGATAAAAATGTCAAACGATTATATTTTTAAACTACCAGGCAAAGAATATTTCAGTGCCCCAAGACTTATCGAAAACGGTTATAAAACAATTAATGTTATTCACATTGTTAATAACAAATCGAACTCTAACTAACCCATCCCAATAAAACGAATGCTGATCTAAGTGTTGTATAATATAATGTAGTATTATATTATATATTTGAAGATTTATTTAAGATTATTTAAAAGATTTTTATAAGTTTCATTTACAGAATATTCTTCAGTATAATTACCTGTAGTATTATTATAAAATAAACGAAGTACTTTAATATTGTTTTCAGGAACTATATTTATTTCTTGCTTAATGACTTCATTTAATTTTTCTAATCGTTTTTGAGTTTGTACTTTTTTTGCTATACCATTAACTCTAAATACATCAGGATTATATCTAATAAAAGTACATGGTAATCCAATTGCTTGTAATATATTAAACATACGAGCAATTTCACAATATTCATTATATTGTCTGTGTTGATCTTCGTCAATTTCTACAATAACAAAATGATCATTAGCATCTATTTTTATATCAGGACGATAATTACCACAAACAAATCCAACTGATTTATTGTGTATAAAGTCAAACCCTTTTTCTTGAAGATAGTTCACAACAGTCATTTCTTTTGTTTTTTGTCTAACTGTTGATTCCGGTTTGCAATATGAACATAAGTAAGGCTTTCTATTAACTACAAAAAGTCCACATGATTTACATTTTGGATTAATCACATCTACCATTCCATCTAAAGCACATGCAGCGCAAAATCTTGGAGGTTTAATACCTTTAAAATTAAACGATGGTTGATGCAAATTACAATTTTCGCATTTTTTATGTGTAACATCTTTCATATTTTCTTCTTTACAATGTACACAGAATAGTATTTTATCATCGCTAGAATATCCATAACTAGCCTGTATTTTGTTACATTTCCCGCACATTCGACTAACTAAATCTTTCATTTCATTTGTTTTATGGATCTTGCAATGGGTAGGTTTATCTTTTAATCCATAAGTTGCTCTTATATTACATTCTTGACATAACACAGAATTATGTTTAACATCAGTCATTTCATCTGTTTTGTGTAGTTTACAATGAGTTGCCTTTTTCCCTAAACCAAATGTTGGTTGTCTATCACACAGAACACATTTATTATTTTTTATATCTATCATACCTATTTCAGCATGTGTTTTACATTTAGTTGCTTTTTTATCCGTAACAAAACCATAAGTAGCGTTCTTATTACAATCATTTACATTACATAAATTACTTACTAAATCTACTAATCCCTGTTTATTTTTAGAACATTTAGAACAATATTCAGGTCTACCATTTGGTTTTCCATAAGAAGGCTGTTTTATTTTACATTCTTTACACATATTATTTTTAGTATTAAAATTAATCATACCTGTTTTAGAATGTTTAGAACAATATTTTGGTTTTTTTTGATCAGGAAAATTAAATGATGCTCTAGGTTTTTTTTTGTCTCCATTATGATCTGGATGAATACATGTTCTATTATCTGTTCTGTTAGAAATCATATCATCTTTAGCATGGGTTTTACAATATATTCTTCCTTTTTGATCTGGATAGTTATAACTAGCGTATTTTTTACAATTCTCATGTTTACATTTGGAGGGCATTTGGTTTTTATTTTAAAATAACATTATTTTAAATCATTTTATTTTTGACCGTTTTCGGTAAAAAATAAAAAAAGCAACGTAAATTTCGTTGAAAAAAAAATCTACAAAACTGGAAAGCCAAGTGCGCCCCCGGAAATTCTTACGATATTGTTGTTTACTGCGGTTACAATAAACTCGAAAGTTTGTTGTTGGCAGTAAATGACGAGATCAGATCCGCAATCGTCGCCTTCGCTACTGCAGTTGGATTGGTATGATACACCGCCTTGGCATATATCTGAATTATTACATAATTTGCATGGGTTGCAACTTGAGCTGCCTTTGATGAATTGAGTGGCAGAAGCGGCGTCGACTGCTGCTTGGGAAGGTGTAATGTAGAGAGATACGTTGGTGAGTTTGCCGTAGTTAGTGGATCCCATAGGGTCAAGATTGTAGAAATCGAGAGAGTATGAGTACATGTGGTAACCTGTTTTCTCGGGGATGACTGGCGCGAAGTAGTATGGCTCGACGAGTGAGTAGTAGTCGGATCCCATGTGTGCGAGACGGAAGGTGTTTTCGTAGAGGAGTGAGGCGGCTGCGATGGGGTCGAATGAGCGGGCGGTGCAGATGAGGGTACCCGATTCACCGCCTACGCTGCTGAGGCAGTTGAGGATTGGTTGTGCTGGTGCGGTGGTGTAGTTAGCATGTTCGCAAGCAAGTGTTTTATTGCGTACAGCGAAGAAGAGTACTTTGATTGCGTGTGAGAAGCGTACGTCGTATTGGCATGGGGTGGCAACGTTGAGTGGGTTGAAGCCGCATGGTGGCGCGGTTTGAACTTGCTCGATGAGGATGTCACGGGGGGCGCAAGCCATGCGTTTACGTTCGTCGTTGGAGACGATGGCGTAGTTAGCCCATACGTTGACGGCGCCGAGACGGGGTTCGCCGTTGACGAATTTCCAGGATTGGTCTTTGAGTGGAACCCATGTGAATGCGCATTCGGCAAGACCGCAGTCGGTGGCTACGCCGCTGTCAGGTGGGCATGGTACTCTGCATCCAACGGTTTCGGGTAAGTTGCCGATGCTGTTGTTGTCTAAGCATCTGGAGTTTTGTTCTCCGAGACGTACACATTGAGCGGCCCCATCTTCGTCGTTTTCAAGTTGTATCCATCCTCTTGATCCTTTTACGCAGTAATCTGCGATGAGAAGTTCGCTGAGGTTGCGGAATTGGAATTGGATTCTCATATCATTGTAAGGGAGGGCTGCGGTTGGGAGTGCTACGCCGGAGTCTCTGGTGTAGAAGAAAGGAAGGGGGACGTTAAGGATGGCGGCGGGTAATACGTGTGGATCTCCCATACCGGCGAGAGCGCCGGTGTTACCGATCATGTTATCGTAACCGTTTTGTTTGCCAGCGGGGGTGGTGAAGGCACTCCAGAAGTCGAGATGGTAGTTATCGAATCTGGCGGCGACGAGGTCATTGAATGTTAAGCAGCATTCACGGATGAGGGCGTGACCTAAATTACGTGTCCATCTAATTGAAACGCAACCGAATGCTTCAGGTGTAGCATTTGTGGGGCATTCACTGCAGCATGAAATATTGTTAGTGATTGCTACTTCGGGTAATTCTACACGGAGCCATGTTTGGAGGAGGTAATCTCCGGCACGTGAGATTTGTACGGACCATTCGGAGCCGAAACTGGGTGATCCGGAGCATTTACTTAAAACAACTGGTACTTGGGTGAACCAAGTGGATTTGCGGCATTCGCGAACAAAATATGCGGTGGCTTCAGGGCCACCATACATGTATTTTTCAATTTCATCGAAAGTTGCAAGATCGATGAAACCGGATGTTAAATTAGATGTACAGATATTTGTCATTTTATTATAGAGTTTTTTTTTATTTTTTTTTTACATTTTTTTATAATCGATATAAGAATTAATTATAATCGATAAGAGAATTTTAAGAACTATTTAAGTAATTAATAATGTCTTAAAATGGATCATGAGATCGAAATTTTAGATATAAATAAAAAAATTTTAAAAAATTTTGATAATGAATATAAGAATATTGGTTATTTTTATGAACAACTAAAATTAATAGAAGATACGTTAAATAAAAAAAATGAAAATAAAATAGAAAATTTTAGTATTATTATAAATCTTGAAGATATACGCATGAGACTAATTAACAAAATTGATAATATAAATACCAAAAAACAAAAGAATTTTTATATTATGGAAACCGTTGAATTAGTTGATAAGTATAAAAAAATAATAGAAAAACCATTAGTTGTATCTTTTATGAGTAATAAGACTGAAAATAATCAGGAAAAACAAGATATTATTAATAAATTTTTAGAAAAAGTAAATAAATATAATATTATTGAATATCAAAAACAAAAAGAATTATATGAAACTGATAAAAAATGTGAAATTTGTAATACTGATAATTTTATTGATTTAGATGGATTTAATGTATGTGTTAATTGCGGAAATGAAATTGAAATACCAGCTAGTTTATCATCATATAAGGATTCTGATAGAGTCAATGTAGGGTCTAAATATACATATGATAAACGAAGTCATTTTAGGGATTGTATCAATCAGTTTCAGGGAAAACAAAATAGTTCTGTATCGGATAAAGTATATGAAGATTTAGAGAAAGAATTTAAGGCGCATGGTTTACTTGTAGAAAGTGATAAAAAACATACTAAATTTAAAAATATTAAAAAGGAACATATACTTTTATTTTTAAAAGAAACAGGTCATAGTAAAAATTATGAAGATGCTACTTTAATACATTATAATTTAACAGGAATTAAACCACCCGATATAAGTAATTTAGAAAAAAATATTACAGATGATTTTAACGAAATGGTTAAAGTATATGAAAAGAAATTCAAATATAATAAAAATAATTCTAGGAAAAATTTTATAAACAATCAATATGTATTGTATCAATTACTTGACAAATACAATTATAAATGTAATCCAAATGATCTAAATTTGCTAAAAACTATTGAACGAAAAAACTTTCACGACGATATTTGTTCTCAAATATTTAAAGAATTAGGCTGGAATTTTCGTAGTGTATTTTAAATTTTTTATAATTTAAGTTAAATTGTAAAATTATAAAAAATTAATTGTATGGTATCCAATAATAATCAATATTTTTTTTGATTAAATGTTTACTATATATGTTAATATATTTTTCAATATCACTATTAATTTTTGTAGGATCATTTTTCAAATTTTTCAAACTACAAAAAATTTTGTGATTACCATTTCTTATCCATAATATACCATATATATTTTCTATATTGTGTATAGTGTTTGGGTTTATTCGATAATTATACGCAGGTATAACTACATCCCATAAATCACCGTCTGCTTTGTTTCTCATATTCAATAGTTCGCCGTGATTGTATATTCCGTATTCTCTCCATTTTAATTTTTTTCTATCTTCAATTAATATATTTAATTTTTGAGGAGTGTATGTTAGATTATATATTACTTCTTCGAAATCTACATAATTCTTTTTCATTTTTATTAAAAACGAAAAATAAATTAATATTCATTTTATTCTAAATTTGTATAAAATTCAACTGCTTTTGGATGTGCTTTTATTTTATTAATATCCAACCCAATAATTTTTAGTCCATCTAAACTTTTTACACGACTCAATGCTACATATGCTTGTCCATATGTGAAAATATCAGATAGATCTGTTACTACATAATCAATGGTGCATCCCTGTGATTTGTGAATTGAGAATGCATATCCCAATTTCAATGGAATTTGTTCTATCGTCGCAATAACTTTATCTTTTTCTTCGTATTTCCAAACGTTATAATCTATTGGTTGTACTATACCATTTAGAAATTTAACAATAGGAAGATCAGTTGGTGTAAAACCTATAACGACTCCTCGCGTCCCATTTACTAGCCCCAGTTCTATATCTAGATTATGAATTAGCATGACTTGGCAATGTTTGGTAAGTTGTAGGTTTTCGGCGCAATTACAATTTTTTTCAAATTTTTTACACATAATTTTATCATATTTGTCGGGATATATAGTGAATTCTTTTTCATATTCATTAATATTTCCATTTGAATTTGACAATTTTTCCAACTCATCGTTATTTATACTATCCACGTCTATATTCAATGGATACAGAATAGTCGGTTTAATACCCGCGTCATTTTCAAGTTTTACATTTATTCTAGAATTAAGAATTTCTCGTACTTTGGGTGTTATATTACCAATCCGTATATCATTCAAACAGTCAATCCATTCTTTTTCGCTTTGGCGCATATTTTCTGTCAAATAAACCGTATTTTTGACGGTTGTTTCCCATATTTCGGATTCAAAGCAGAATAGTTCTGATTTAACACATGGGAGTTGAAGAAAATCGCCTGTTGCTATAAGTTGAATACCTCCAAATGGTTTATCATTTTTTCTTATATTTTTTGCTATATAATCTAATTTTTCAAATAGTTCGCAAGTCAGCATCGAAATTTCATCAATAATAAGAATATTTACATTTTTCCAACGATCTCGGTAAAATTTTTTGGATTTAATATTTTTAAGTAATAGGTAAGCGCTTTTTTGTCCTAATCCAATACCAGCCCATGAATGAATAGTTGTACCATCTTTGAGAAGGATTGCTGAAGTACCTGTTGTGCTTGTTACTGCAATATTTTGCTTGTGTTTATTAAGTTTTACGAATTTGTTTATTAGAAAGGTTTTTCCAGAACCACCGATTCCTGTGATGAATACATTTTCTCCGTTATACATTTTTTCGAATGCTAATTGTTGTTTATAGTTCATACTGTCTTGACTAGTTTGAGATTGTATCATATTTGTTTTTGTTTGTTTTTTTTTAAAAATCATTTTAAAATGATTTTAATTTTTGAAGATATGATAAATTAAAATATGCGAGAACTTATTAATTTTGCTGCAGAATATTCTAATAAATTCGATAATTTTATAAAACATATAAGTGAAAAACACGATATTCCTGAAAATGTTTTGCTAAGTTATTGGAATAATGATATTATAACACCTTTATCAAATACGCCTGTTTCGACACCTGTTTCGACACCTAAAAGCGATAGTTCGATACCCGAAACAATCGATACATGCAATTATGTGTATTCTCGTGGAAATAAAAAGGGAATGCGATGTACTAAAAAACCGAAAAATGGTGGTTATTGCGGATTACATAAAAAATCACAGAAAGCCATAAAGTCTCCTATAAAACCGAATACTATTATTGAAAAACCCAAGTTGATATTGAAATGTCATTCAAAATATAAGCAATTTTATTATCACCTGGATACTAATTTGTTGTTTAATAAGAATAAGTTTGTGATTGGAAAAATTGATGAGGAGGGTAATAAAGCAGATTTGGACGACATTTCAATTAAGTTATGTCAAGAATGGAAATTTAAATATATGGAAAAATAATACATATAATAAAAATGGAAATAATATCAATAATATTGTTTGTATTTTATTTATTAGTACTCATAACTACAATAGTTATACCATTGATAGCAGTGATAAAAACTACAAATATGACAACAGACAGAGTTCATAAATATATTAGTGATGATAATACTGAATGTTTTGATTATTTATATAGTATTAAAGCAGAAAGTTCTGTATTTTCATATTCTTGTTTGATTACTGCGTTTGCGACTCTTATTATTTTCTTTTTATTGTTTTTATTAAAATGGTCTAATTGTCTTAAAATTGGAGATGGCGTGATATTTATAATAATTTTGTTTACTTATGTGATTATATGTTTGGTTGCGTATAAAGTATTTGGTTGTTTTTTAGCTAGATCAATCTGCGGTAATGCGTGTTCTAATAAACAATCAAATTTAAATATGGAAAAATAATACATATAATAAATGAAAGTCAATATGTCAATAATATTGTTTTTAATTTATTTAATAGGATTGATAGCCATAATTGTTTTTTCAGTATTAGCATTAGGAAATGAAACAACAAGTACAAATAATAGATTCGATGAAGATATCGATGATAAAAATATTGAATGTGTAAATTTTTTGAATAGTATTAAATCAGAAAGTTTAACATATCCATATGCGCTTTTGAATGCTGGTGTTTTAACACTCGTATTTTTATTTTTGTTTGTTTTATTGTACTGGTCTGGGTGTATTAAATTTCATCCGGGTATATTATTTGCTATAATTTTAGTTATTTTTATATGTATTTGGTGTTTTACATACAAAATATTCGGTTGTTTTTTGGCTCGTTCAATCTGCGGTGGTGCATGTAGAAAAAAAAATAATAAAACCTGACGTATATATTCCAAACAAACTTTGATGGGACTGCGTCAATTAAAGTAAAACGAACAATAAATACAATATTCCATCTTAAATAATTATATTATTTAAGATAAATGAGTTCCGACAAAAATATGTCTAAATTAATTAAATCTTTGACTAATAACAATAATAGATGGTCTACACTCAGATATAATGGACCTATGTTTCCAGAGAGTTATAAAAAATTGCCAGAATCTGTGAAAGTTAAATACAATAATAGAACTGTCAAATTAAACAATCGTAATACAAATAATCCATTTAATATTTCTGAGGAAGAAGCAATTTTTTTATATGCGCAAAAATATGAATCAGATAATTTTCAGGTACTTCAGGCAAAGAAATATAAAAGAGAGCATATAAAGAATGATCGCAAATTTAATGATAATTTTTTTGAAGATTTTAAAAAAATTTTAGGAAAAGATCATGTCATTCAAGATTTTTCAAAATTAGATTTTTCTGAAATTCTTAGATATTTACAAAAAAATAGAATTAAATCTCCCAAACGTAAAAATTTACAAAAAGATCAAGAAGTTAAAATTTTTGGATATGTTGTTATAAACAATTTAGCTAAAATTCCTTGTAACTATTACATTCAGCCACCTGCTATCTATCTAGGACATGGTAATAATGTATATCGAGGCCGTATTAAAAAAAGAATTCGTCCTGAAGATATTACTATAAACTGTTCTCGACCCTACCCCAAATGTTTTGTAAACGGAGTTAAAAGTTCCTGGAACCAAGTTATCACAGATCCTGATAGTTCATGGTTAGCGTCTTGGAACCATCCTATTACGGGTGAAACTACTTACTTACGTTTAAAAAGATCTTCGGATCCATGGGTTTATGTCGAGGATTACAATAAGTTTGAAAAGGCGTGCGAACTTAATAAAAATATTTCAAATATACGAAGAAAATATGAACGAGATTTAAAATCAAGTAATTCAAAATTTAGAGAGTTGGCATTAGCTGTTTATTTTTTAGATAAGATATCAATTCGCCCTGGTGGTATTGAAGATGAAAGTATTGGAACGCAGGGATTGACAACTCTAAAAGCGAATAATTTTTGTATACGCGATGACGAAGTTACGGTAAAGTTTGTGGGTAAGAGTTCTATCGATTATGATAGAACTGTTAAATTTAAAAAGAGTGCTTTGAATGTTTTGAAAGAACTCTTATCTAATCGTAATTTAATATTTCCAAATACTACTCCTACTATATTAAATAATTATTTGAGAAGTTTAATGGACGGTTTAACATCTAAGGTATTTAGAACTTGGAAAGCTTCGAGTACATTACTTTTAGAATTGTCAGATTATGAATTTGATGAGGATGATAATTTGGAATATAAGAAATTGATATTTGAGCAGTCGAATATTTATGTCGCAAGAGAATTAAATCATAAGAAGATGACAACCAATATGGATATGGTAAAAAAAATTGAAGAGAAGATTAAGAAATGTGATAAGCATAGTTTGCAACAAGTTAAATTATTGATTAAGAAAAATGAGTATGAAGAGAATTTGAGTTTAAATACAAGTAAAACTAATTATATTGATCCGCGTATTATTGTCGCTTGGTGTAAAAGTAATGAAGTTCCAATTAAATGTATTATAAGTAAAAATCTTTTGGATCGTTTTGAATGGGCAATGGATACTCCATCGAATTTTCAATGGTAGGTTTATTTGCATGTGAATGATATAGTATGCGGAAGATTGTAAAAAATACCTCTTACATTCCATTTCATAATATCTTCTTCTTGAGTAATGATATCATTTGTTTTAGGATCGATTGTAATAATTCTTACGCTAACTTTATGTTTACCAGATTTTAAATCAATGCGTTTACTTTTCCATAAGATCCACGCATTTGGGTATTCGACGACAAAATTTGATCTTTTGGCTATTGTTTCATCTGTTTGATAACAATAGACTTTAAACCACTCACCTTTATCTACACAAATTTCTACTCCTAATATTTCTTCAGAGCATATTGCATATCCTCTTATAACTATATCATTTTTTTCTATTTTATCACCATTTTCGGGATACATAATAGCCGATTGAGGATTAAGATCATTGACAGCGGGACCGATACCGCCTTGAAATTCTTTAAAATGTAGTTTATTAATTACATTTTGTAGAAGATCACTTTTTTTTAGTGATGTATTTTGATTTTCTCTAAATTTTTTGATAATTTTATACAAAATAGTTTTGATACTTATGACATTTCCTTTTAGAGATTTGGGTATATAAGAGACATAATCTATTCTATGATAATATCCCAATGATGGTCTTTTTGATAGACGTATACGTTGTAACCATTTCACATTACGCGCTCCTATATATTTTGGAACTATTGCTCTAATCGGGTATCCATGATTTTTTGGTATTGTATCACCATTCATTCTATTTGCAATAATTATCTTTTTTGCAACATTACATGATACGGATGTTTCATATGCACTTTTACCATCTTTTAAAATACGTATTCTATTTGGATCATTTTGAGATAGAACTTCTGTATTGATAAAGTTATCCCATTCATGAGCATCGTCTAATGAACTACTATCTCCTGCAGAAAACACAATATGATTATAACCACCGGAAGTATAATTTTTACCAAATACTAGTTGTAATATACCGTCAAGATTATATCCCGACCATAAAGCGTTTCCAATACTTGCGTCTCGCCATAGAGTTGCTTTTTTTATTTTTGATACTCTGTTTGCTTCACTGCGTCTATTACCTGCGCATTCAATAGTTACGACATCTGAAGTTAATAGATTATTCGGGAAACCTTTGATTTCGGCATTACTTGTTAATTCTAATTGTATTATTTTGGAGCCTTTTTGTATTTCTAGAATATATGGTTGAGAGTCTTTTCTAAAATCAGGTATATTATCTGTGTGATTTCTTATTAAAAAAAGCGATGACGATGTTAAAAATCCCGAATCCAATAATGTCGTAAGACTAAATTCAGCATTTACAGGAGTTTTTTTAGTTAGATTTCCTATTTTTTCTGTTTTCCATTCATGTACTACTAATCCGGTTTCATTTGTTTGTTTAGATTTGATTATTTTACGAGATTTTTTCATATTTATTAAATATGAAATTTAATATTTTAGTTTGTTTTAAGTTATTTATATTATTTAAGGTTCTGGTTCTGAGGGTGCTACGGCTGCTCCTGTGAGAGTGGCGCTCATTGCATCAAGATCGGGGTCAAGAAGGCAATTGAGGACGTTTTCTACTTGTACAACTCTTGTGACGAGAAGACCGAGAACATTGGTGGTGTCACTGTCGGCTGCTGAGAAGTGAGCAACAATTTCGGAGAGTGAATCTAATGCGGCTGGGTCAACGTTGGATACAATGTTATCAATTTGACCTTGAAGACCTGATTCGGCACCAGTGGCACGTGTAACTTCATTGTTGAGTGCTGCGTTTGTAGCGTCAATATTGTTTTGGAGTGTTGCTTGAGCAGCTGCAAGGGCAGCAGCGGCAGCCACTTCATTGGCATCGACATCTGCTTGGATAGCCGCTTCAGATGCAGTCGCGCGTGCAACTTCGTTGTCAATTTGAGATTGATGGTCTGCGTGATTAGCGGCTTCAATTGCGGCGAGGGCGGCGACGGTGTTATTGATTGCTAATTCGGCTGCTTCTGCGCGTGCTTGTTCGTTATCGACGTTTACTTGGAGCACGGCTTCTGCTTGTTGCGCGCGTGCTACCTCTGCGGCGATTTGAGCGAGGGATGCAGCATGGTTAGAGGCATCGGTTGCGCTAAGAGCTGCAATTTCCGAGTCAATTTTGGTGTCGAGAACTGTCTCGGCGTTAGTGGCTCTGGTGACTTCTGACAATAAGTCAGCTGTCAATGTGTCAAGACCACTATCGATACCATCGAAAAGTGATTCTAATGAGTGTGTTGATTGGACGCCTTCTGAGTCAGTTCTGATAACACAGGTATTGTCACCGGAGAAGGTGGCTTTACCTGAAACAGTTAAGTATTGTTGGGCTGGTACGGTAAGTGTTACAACACCGGAGTTGTGACCAATGCTAAAGTTTTTGGTCTGGTCCGCGGCGTCGAAAAGGTTAAGTTGGTGGCGTTTGAATGTAGGCATTTTCTTTATAGCAATATAAAAAAAATAAAAAAAATAAAAACAAACTATATATAACTTTAAAAAAAAAATAAAATATTGCTTTAAATAAAGAATGTATCAATACAATTTCATTAATCGGTCTGGGATGAATCCTATGCGTTTTAATTCAATTAGTACAACTCAAATAATGGCACCTAATGCTATATTTAAGGGTGGTAATAATGATTCTAAACATCGAATTATTAAAACTAAGAATTTTACAAACGCTCAGACTATAGATAACGGAAAAGCTTTTCCACTAAAAAACATATACCCACCACAAAAAGATAAAAAAGTTTATATAGAAGATAATGACACTGAAATATTTATAAGAAATTTATGCGATGGCAAACCATTAGGTAATCCATACATATCGAATGATTTTAGCGCGGATTACGTGTCAAACAATGGAAAAAATGCACTTATTCCTAATAAATAATAATT
>PVMS01047863.1_pt1 | contig 13511 bp, 18 predicted proteins | sample 1853461 | NCBI WGS metagenome assembly PVMS01 (sample SAMN08582032, study PRJNA380276) | Marine sediment metagenome, whole genome shotgun sequencing project. | isolation source: ocean sediment barecode stripped | collected 2017 | reverse complement strand
GGGCTCGCTCTCGGGGAAGACCCTCAAGGGCAGCGTCTACGGCGACGCCAATCCACACGCCGACTTCCCGCGCCTGCTCTCGCTCTACAAGCAGGGCAAGCTCGACCTCGACGCGATGGTGAGCAAGACCTACTCCATCGACGACGCGCCCCAGGCCTTCGTCGACATGGAGAAGGGCATCAACGCCCGCGGCGTGATCGTCTACTAGGCGCGGCGTGGCGGCTCCCTTCAAGTGCCGCGTGCTCCTGGCCGCGCGGGGGGGCGTCGAGCGGGAAGACCTGCTCGAACTCCTGCGCGCGGAGGCGCAGCGCGCCGCCACGCGGCTTCCAGAGGCCGGGCGCAGCAGCGCGGGCTTCCTGCGGCTCGCCGACGACCCCTTCAGCCGCGGCGGCCCGCCGCTGCGCGGCTTCGACGCAACCGTGGAGCTGCGCTGCGCGTGCGACGAGCCCGGCGCCACCTTCTCCGAGGCGCTGACGGGATTGGGGGAACGCGTCGCCCCCCTCGTCCACACCGATCTCTCCGCGGTGCTGCTGGGCAGCGACCACGTCTTCGGCGACGAGGCCGGTAGTCCCCTGCTCTTCCAGTACTTCATGCGCCGCCGGCGCGATCTCGACCACGTGCAGTACTGCGATCACTACCTGAACCGGCACTCGCGCTTCGGCATCGCGACGCCGGGCATCGAGACCTACGTGCAGTTCCACGTCGACCCGGACGCCTCGCGCGCGTCGGCCGCTGCGGCCGGTCTCGGTCTGTGGACCGCCGACAGCATCTCCGAGCTCCACATCCGCGACCTCCCCGGCTTCCTGAAGGCCGTAGCGACCTGGGAGCTGGGCAGCGACGCCATGGAGGACGAGGAGCGCTTCATCGACCGCCGCAACTCCGTCATGTGGACCTCTGAACGCGTCACACTCCAGGAATGAGCGGACGTTGGTGAACGGAAACGCGAACGGAACCCTGTGCGCGATCTGGATCGCCCGCGAGGCAGGCGGTGCGATGGCCCACCTCGACACCGCCCACCTGGTGGCCGGCCGCGGCATCGAGGGCGATCGCTACTTCGACCGCGCCGGGACCTTCTCGCCCGACAGCCCCTCACCCGACCACGAGCTCACGTTGGTCGCCAAGGAGGAGGTGACGCGCTTTCTCGCGGACGCGGGACTCGAGATCTCTGCCGGCGACCTCCGGCGGAACCTGTTGACCGAAGGCGTCGACCTGAATGCGTGGGTGGGCAAGCGCTTCCGCATCGCCGACGTCGAGCTGGAGGGGATCCGGCTGTGCGAGCCGTGTCGCACCCTGGCCGACCAGGTGGGTCAAGAGGTCTTGAAGGGCCTCGTCCACAGGGCCGGCCTGCGCGCACGGGTCGTGAGCGACGGACGCATCCGCGTCGGCGACCGGATCACCGCGATCGACTAGCGGGCGTGGTATCCGAGGTCCGCCAGCAGCCGCTCGCGGATCGTCGCCCCCCAAACGGCGTAGCCCGCGTCGTTCAGGTGGATGCCATCGAACGTCAGGAAGCTCGGGTCCGCACCGCCCTGCTCGTTCAGAAGCCCCGCGTTGGCATCGAAGAAGCGAACCCCGAGCTCGCCCGCGGCCCACTTGGCGACGAGCCGATTCAGCTCCTGGCCGCGCTCCCAGCGCGTCGGGTCGGTGGTGGTGGGCTTCGTCGCCAGCCAGTAGATCCGCGCCACAGGCTGGGCCTTGCGGATCCGAGCCGCCAGCTCGCGGGTCAGCTCCAACACGGCTTCGGGGGTCTTCGGCACGTTCCCGAGAGCGGCGCCCAGATCGTTGCTGCCGACGTAGAGGATGACGGCCCGGGGGCGGTAGCGGGTGATGATGCGATCCGCGTAGTGGAGTACGTCGCCCACCTTCGACCCGCCGAAGCCGCGGTTGAGCGTCACCATCGGCGTCATGTCCTCGGCCAGGGAATCCCAGAGCCGGATGCTCGAGCTGCCGACGAAGAGGATCGGCGCCTCCGGGGGCGGCTGCTCCCGGTCCTCCCGCTCGAAGACCGCGATGGTCTCCTCCCAGACGAGCGGGTCCTCGCTGAGCGAACGGGAGATCTCGCCCCACAAGCGGTAGCCGGCGGCGCCGCACAGCACCAGCACGACGGCAACGACACCCACGAGTGCGCGCTTCACGAGCAGGACTCTATCAGACCGCCCCGCCGCGATCGGTGCTATGGGTCGCCCCGATGGAGCGACTCCGCACCCTGGCCGGGTGGATGCCGGCCGTGATCCTCCCCGCCGCGACCCTCGACCAGCTCGTGATGATCCTGCGCTCGGGCAGTGTCGAGAACCTGAGCGCGGTGACCTGGCTGCTGTTCCTGCTGGCGAACCTGGGAGCGCTCTTCCTGGGGCGACCCGAGAGCCGGTTGGCCGTGATCCAGATGGGCCTGGCCTTCGGCTTGACCGCGCTGCTCGACGTGGCGATCGTGGGCGTGATCATCGCCTTCCGGGCCTAGGAGGATCCCGATGCGACACGCACTGGTGTCGATCGCGGCGGCCATACTCGCGCTTCCCGCAGCCGCAGCCGAGCCGGGCGTCCCGATCCGCCCGGGTCAGTGGAAGATCTCGACCCGGGTAACGGTCTCCGTCGCGCCCATCCCCAGGACGCGGGAAATCACCCGCTGCATCGAGCGGGACACGCTCCACCCGGACGAGCTCACCGCGAGATCCACGTACTGCGACAACGTGGACGCTCAGCTCTCCGGAAGCACCCTGACCTGGAAGATCACCTGCCGCGAGCAGATGAAGGGAAACACGGGCGAGGGGCGCGTCAGCACCGACGACGATTCACTCTCGGGCGAGATGAAGCTGCAGGGCATCGAGCAAGAGGACGGCAAGCGCATGGTCGTCACCACCACGTGGCAGGGCGAGCGGCTCGGAGAGTGCGAGTAGCCCGCCTGATCGCGGGCTACTCGCACTCTCCGAGCCGCTCGCGGATCTGCCCCATCAGGGCCTCGGGTTCGGGTTTGCTCGCCGGCGTCCTCCCAGGTGTGCCCGCTCAGGTGATCACGCCTTCGAGAGTCGGCGCGGCACCCGGCGCTTCGCAAGCTGGGCGTGGCGGAAGCAGGAGAGCTCGTGGTCGTTCACCAGGCCCACGGCCTGGAGGTAGGCTTGCATGATGATCGGTCCGACGAAGCGGAAGCCGCGACCGGAGAGCTCCCGGCTGATGCGCTGCGAGAGATCGGTCTCGGCCGGCACCTGACTGGCGCTGCGCCAGCGGCTCTGAACCGGCGCGTAGTCGACGAAGCGCCAGAGCCAGCGCGCGAAGCTGCCCTCCTCGCGGGCGAGCGCCAGGAAGGCCCGCGCATTGCCGACGGTCGCATGCACCTTCGCGCGGTTTCGGACGATTCCCGGATCGCGCAGCAGGCGCTCACACCGTGCCGGCGTGAAGCGAGCGACACGCTTCGGATCGAAGCCCGCGAACACCTCGACGTAGCGATCTCGCTTGGACAGGATCGTTCGCCAGGAGAGGCCAGCCTGGGCGCCCTCCAGGGTCAGCATCTCGAACAGGTGGCGGTCGTCGAACGACGGCACGCCCCACTCGCGATCGTGGTAGCGGACCATCGCCGGCTCGGCGCCGGCCCAGCCGCAGCGCCGCCTGCGCTGAGCGGTCACGATTCGAAGCGGAAGAACCAGAGCGTGTCGGCGTCATACGCGCCGCCCACGTCGTACTTCTGGGCCACCAGGTCGGTGAGCGTGCCGTGGAGAGAAGCGTCCTCGACCTTCACCAGACGGCCGCGGTAGAGACGGCCGTCGCTACGCAGGACGGCGCGGCCGTCCTGCACCGCCTCGTGGGGCCACTGCTTCCAGAGCCGGAAGCCCGGAAGGCCGCACGGGACATAGGCGGCCCCGTCGTGGAGCACCGCCCACACCGTGCGGGAGCGCGGAGGCTGCGCGAGCGCGAGCGTATCCACGTCGTCCAGGAAGGCCCAATCCACCGGCCCGGTGACGGTCTCGCCCGCCTCGAACGCGCCGCCCGCCAGGGGCCCCAGCGGCCCGTCGGAGTTCAGCGCCACCACGACCACCACCAGGAGGCCCACCAGCACGGCCGCCAACCCGCACACGCTCCAGCGAATCACCTTCACGATGTTCCCCCTCCTCGGAATCGCTCCAGGCTACCACGCAGTGCTCGCATCTCGGAAGGGACCGCCGAGGCGCATTGTCCCGCTCCGCCGCGGGCGGTACCGTCATCGATCCACGGAGGTACCCCCACATGAAGTTCTTCAATTCCATGGGCCCCAATCCCCGGCTCGTCCGCATGTTCGCGGCGGAGAAGGGGATCGAGCTGGCCGAGACGATCGAGGTCGACCTGGTCGGCGGCGAGAACCGCCAGGCTCCCTACACGGACCGCAACCCCGCCGGTCAGGTGCCGTGCCTCGAGCTCGACGACGGCTCGACCCTCGCCGAGACCGTTGCGATCTGCGAGTACCTGGAGGAGGTTCACCCGGAGAAGCCGCTGATCGGCTCGACGCCGGAGGAGCGGGCGATGACGCGGATGTGGACCCGCCGCGTCGAGTCGAAGGTGAACGCGCCGCTGGCCGACGGCTTTCGCTTCGCCGAGGGCCTCCCGATCTTCAAGGACCGGATCCGCACCATTCCCCACGCGGCGGACGACCTCAAGGCCATCGCCCAGGACGGATTGAAGTGGTTCGACGACCAGCTCTCGGGCAAGGATTTCATCGCCGGCGATCGCTTCACCCTCGCCGACATCGTGCTCTTCGCCTTCCTGGACTTCGGCGCCAGCGTCGGCCAGCCGCTGGATCCGTCTCTGAAGAACGTCAACGCGTGGCTCGAGCGCGTGAAGAGCCGGCCCAGCACCGAAGCCTGAGCCCCACCCACAACCCAAGTCTCGGGGACGCGCTTTCCACTATCGGTCGGAGGGGTCATCCTCGACGTGCGGGAGATCGCCGTAGCCGAGGTCTTCGGGGGAGAGGTCATCGTAGACGCCGGCCGAGTCGACCGGGACGGGCGGCTCGTCGGCGGGCTCGTCCTGGCGGCGACGGGCCGGCACGCCGCCTAAGCGAAGCGCCAGCGCCGGGCCGGCTCACTGCCCGGGGCGCTCTCGATCACCTGAACGTCGAACCAGATCGGCAGCAGGAAACGCACGTAGAAGGCGTGCACGGTCACGGGGCCGGCCTCCAGATCTTCGTACTCCTTGAGCTCGACCCGCGGGTCGCGCTCCTGCCACTTGCGGCACCGCTCCAGCAGCTCGTCCACCTCCTCCCGGCTCTCGTAGAGGAAGCCCAGGTGGTCGTAGCCGGGCGAGTGGAGGTGCTTCTTCTGCTCCGTGACCAGGATGAACTGGCTGGTCTCCGGGTCGGTGCGCAGCAGCAGCCCGGTCTGCCCGAGGATCGGCACGTCGAGGGAATCGAAGCCGAGGACCTCCCCGTAGAAGCGGCGAAGCTCCTCCCGGTGCTCCGTCAGCGTTCCCTCGGGCAGCGTGAGCTCCATGTGGTTGAAGCGGAATGCGGGCATGGCGGTGTCTCCCGAGCCTCCGGTCCTCAGCCTATCACGCGTTGCGGGTGCGCGACCTCTTCGGCGACCCGAGGCTGCGGAGCAACGGAAGCCGCTCGGCCCGGCTCTGAGAGATGACATCCGGCATCTCCCCCAGACGAGCGGGAGGGCGCGGGGTGTCGCATGGCCGACAGGCTACCGGGGAGGACGGACCTGAGCCCGGAAGGGAAACAACACCTGGCCCAGAAAGCCCTGGGGAACCGGGCTGTTCTCGATCCCCAGCGCGCCGAGGGTGCAGCGGTCGGGGTGGTTGAAGCTGCCGAAGAGCACGTCCCAGAAGGGCCAGAAGCCCGAGTAGTTGCTGTCCTGGTAGCGACGGTCGGCCGCGTGATGGAGGTTGTGGAGCTGCACCGTCGGCAGGACGTAGTGGGCCCAGGACGGGAAGCGCTGATCGACGTTCGAGTGGACCAGGTTGCCGAGGAAGACCGACAGCAGCTCCATCCACACCAGCACCTCGGCCGGCGCCCCGAGGATCAGGAGCGGGACCGGCCGCAGCATCGCGCCCCACAGCTCCTCGCCCAGGTGCAAGCGACCGCTCTTCATGATGTGCATCTGCGGAGTGTCGTGGTGCACGGCGTGAAACCACCAGAGGCGATCGACGCTGTGCAGCGCCCGGTGCGTCCAGTAGTCCATGAAGGTGTAGAAGAGCAGACCCCACAGCAGCTGCGCTTCGAAGAACCAGGAGTCGGGCCACCAGGTCGCTGCGGTGTCGCCGCGCAGCCCCGCCAGAACCGCGACCATCACCACCGAGAGCGCACCACCGAGCGGCCGCGCCGCCACCGCGAGGATCAGCCCGTGGCCGATGTCGTTCAGCGACTGGCGATCGCGGAACACGTTCATCCCCGGATTGCGCGGCAGCACCTGCTCGACCCCGAGAATCACGGTGAAGTTGAGCACGGTGAGCAGCACGCCCCAGGTCGCCGGCGGCATGCCATTGTCCAGTCCCCAGGCAGCGAGACCGACGAAGGTGAACAGGAGGACGGGGAAAGTGAGATAGGCGAACGTCTGCCGCAGCTTCATGCCTCGTGTCCCTGTGGGTCGATGGACCGTACCACGAAGCCGGGGGAGTGCCTCACATTCTCCTGGGCGCGGCTGCGCTCAAGAACTCGTCGATCAGGGCGGGGATGCGCGGCGACATGATCGTGCCCTCCCCATGGTTCGCACCCGCGAGGATCTCGAACTGGGCGCCGCGAATGCTCGAGGCCAGCTCCCGGCCGGCGGCGAGCGGAATCGTCTGGTCCTCCTGCCCGTGGATCACCAGCGTCGGAACGGACACCCGGCTCATCAGGTCGCGCGTGTCGATCTCGAACAGCATCTGCTCGAAGAAGCCGGCGATCGCGGGGCCGTCGCCGGAAACCTCGAGGAACTCGCTCATGATGCTCCGCTGCACCTCATTTGCATTCGGCTCCAGGAACTCGACCATCATGCTGCGGATGATGGGCGAGTCCCAGCTCGTCCGAAAGAGATCGATCACCCCACGCCAGCGCTCTTCGTCGAAGGTCGTCAGATCGCTCGCCCCTGCCATCGTGCCGGCCAGGATCAGGGCCTCGACTCGTTCCGGGTGCGCCACGGTGTACGCGATGCCGACGGGACCGCCAGCGGAGACTGCGTAGATCGAGAAGCGCTCGAGGCCCAGGTCTTCCACGACGGCCTCCAGGTCGCGCAGGCGCGCTTCCAGTGTGAATTCGTCCACGTCCCGGTCCGAGAGGCCGAAGCCGCGCCCGTCGTAGCGGACGAGCATGCGCCGCTCCGAGTTGCTGCGAATGAACTCGCTGCGGTCGTAGACCGGACTCGTGAGTCCCCGCTCGAGATGCGTCGCCCAGCCGAGCACGAACACCAGCGGCGGCCCCTCGCCGGTGGTCGCATAGGCGATGCGCACCCCGTCGCTGGTCGTCGCGAACCCCAGCCGCTGCTCGACCGGATCCCCCAGCACCAGCGGCGCGGCCAGGGCGATCGTCGAGAGCACCGCGACACGGTTTGGCACGTACGCCGCGTAGAGCAGCAGGCTCGTCACCACCACGCCCGCGAACGCGATGGCCGCACGCCGGGCCGGCGAGCGGCGATCCACGGGGGCGTCGCCCGTGAGCACGCTGAATACCTTGACGGGCTGCTCCACGTTCTTGAGCCCGCGCTGCCCCAGAGCCCGGGTGCGGATGTGCGAGCGGGTGCGCACCATCTGCTGCACCGTCTCCGAGATGCAGATGCCCCCGGGATCGGCCAGCGGGCGGATCCGCGCCGCCAGATTGACGCCCTCCCCCATCACCTCCTGACCGCGCCGCACCACGTCTCCCAGGTGGATGCCGATGCGCAGCTGGAGCTCCGCGTCCTGGCGCAACGACGCCTGGATCGCCAACGCGCAGTCGACGGCCTCTACCGCGCTGGGGAAGATCGAAAGAGACTCGTCCCCGACCGCATCGACCCGCTCGCCGTGGAACTGCTCGACCAGCGTCTCGACCAGCCGGCGGTGGCGATCCCGGACGCGGATCGCGAGGGGCTCATCCCGCTCGGTCAGCGAGGTGTAGCCCGCGATGTCCGTGAACATGATCGCGGCAAGCGCGCGTTCCCCGGTCTCGGACAATCGGCAGCCTCCACGGAATCCGCGCCGAACGATACACCAGAACCGGGGCCGCCCGCGAAAAGCAAGAAGAAGGAACGTCCCCTAACGCAGGGTGCTTGAGCGGGGATCACGAGCTTCTCCTCGCCTCGGGCTGCCGCGGCGACCCGGCGCGGGTCGCGCAGCACGGCTGCGTTGGCCTCGAAGAAGGCGCCGATCTGCTGCCAGCTCTGGAGTCGCACGACGTGGCCTTCCCGGACAGGCTGAGCCTTCGGCTGCATCAGGATCGCCAGCATGCCGTGACTCCCGTAGCTGTCGGCGTCGATGTCGGTGTTGCCAATCCCGATCAACAGGTTCGTGTAGTGCTTGCGCAGGCTCCGAAACGTGCGCGTCTTGTAGCCCGTCTGCGCCAGCGCGTCGCCGGCGGTGAGCGAGGTAATGATCGGCTCGTCCGGATAGCCGTGGGTCTCGAGCCAGGTGCGGGTCTTGCCCTGGGTAAAGCGGGGGCGCGCCGTCACGTAGGCGATGTGGTGGGTGCGCGCGAGCTGGTGGAGCACCTCGGGCGAGTCCTCGATCGGCGTCGAGACCCGGTCGATGGGGTCGAAGAAGAGCGCGCGCACGCTGGTCGCCGAGATGGTCGAGTCGATGTCGCAGGCGATCATCACCCGATCGCGGCGCCAGGCGAAGACCCGCGCCTCGTCGGCGTAGCTCTCGCCGGAGATGGTCGCTGCGGCCTGGAACGTCTCGCTCGGCGCGTCCACATCGGCGACGACCTTGACGAAGCCGCGCTCGTCGGTGACCGCCCGCGCCACCTCGGCGCCCCGCACCGCGAAGCTCACGTCGACGCCCTCGACTCCGCTGAGAAACCAGCCGCGCTTGCGCTGGGCGAATCCGACCATGCGCATCTGTCCGTCCTCGAAGCGCACCGCGTCGTCCACCTCGAAGGTGGTGGTGGCGCAGCCCGTCGCGAGCCACACGCAGATCAGCAGGACCCCGATCGCGAGACGCCGATGCTTCACAGGAGCCTTGTAACACATTCGAATCCCTCCCGGTCGATCAGGCGAAGGTTGCCGAGACCCAGCGCCCCAGCAGCCCGGTCGCGACGATCACGACGCCCGCCACCGAGACGTGTTCGAGGACCGCGCCCCAGCGGCTCACCGACTCCTGGCGGGCGATCACCCAGCTGAGTCCCCCCACGGCGGCCAGCCCCCAGACGATCGAAACCCAGACGGCGGTCCGGAGCTCCAGCAGCAGGATCGGCACGAGAAAGGTGCTGGACGTCAGGAACTTCGAGCCGAAGGTCGCCGCCGTCGCCATCCAGATCTCGCTGTTCGAATGGATGCCCTCGGCCTCCTCCGAGACGTGGATGCCGAGCGCGTCGGAGAAGGAGTCGGCGATCGCGATGGTCACGATGCCCCCGATCACCGCCAGCCGGGACTCGGTTCCGGCGGACAGGCCCACCACCAGACCCAGGCTCGTGATCACACCCGACACGAGACCGAAGGAGAGTCCCACCTGGATCGGGTGGGAGTAGCGCGATGTATCCATGCCGGGAGCTTACCGGCAGGCACTTCCCACGCCCGAAGTGCGGTTGCTTTCCAATCCAGCCAGGACGTGGCACGATTCCGCGTCAGTCGCGAGAACCTCCTTCGGAGAAGTACGCAACCATGGATTCCAACGACGTCCGGCAGAAGCTCGAGGAACGCCTCCAGCGGGTGACGGCCCGGCTCTCGAAGATCGAGGGCCACCTGCGCAGCCCGGGATCGAAGGACTCCCAGGAGTGGGCGTCCGAAGCCGAGAACTCCGAGGTGCTGGAGCGACTGGATGAGGTAGAGCGGGCCGAGGTGCTGGAGATCCGCGGCGCCCTGACCCGGATCGACGCCGGAACCTATGGACGCTGCACCGCGTGCGGCGGCGAGATCCAGGGCAAGCGCCTCGAGGCCCTGCCGACCACCCGCACCTGCATCGGGTGCGCGAGCTGAGACCGAGCGGAACCCGGGCTTGATAGAGATCTTCGTCGACGGCGACGCCTGCCCGGTGAAGGACGAGGTCTACGCGGTGGCGACACGGCTCGGCGTGCCCGTCGCGCTCGTGGCCAACTCGCGGATGCACGTGCCCCACGGATTCGGCGTGGAGATGATCGTCGTCGATGAAGGGCCCGACGCTGCGGACGACTGGATCGCCGCCCACGTCCGCACCGGCGACGTGGTAGTGACCGCCGACATCCCGCTGGCTGCCCGCTGCCTCGAACGGGGCGCCCGGGTCCTGGGCAACGACGGGCGCCCCTTCACCGAGGATTCGATCGGCGGTGCGCTGGCGACTCGGGAGCTGAAGTCCCATCTCCGGGAGTCGGGGATCGCGTCCGGGGGGCCGCAACCGCTCTCGAACAAGGAGCGCTCCCGCTTCAGCTCGAAGCTCGACGAGCTGGTCCAGCGCGGCCTGCGGGAACACCCCTAGCGAAAGCCCTCAACGGCTCTCCCGCCCGCTCTGACACTTGACGCAGAAGGGTGTTTCCGGGCGCACCCGGAGCCGCGCGAAGCCCACCGGTTCACCGCACTGGGCGCAGCCGCCGTACTCTTCATGGTCCAGGCGCTCGAGCGCCGCCTTGACCTGCTGCAGCCGGAGCTGGGCCCCGCGCCGGTTTGCCGCGGCCATACTCTGCTGCTGGATGGCGTCGATGCGCGAGACCCGCCCGATCGGCTGGTCCAGGTCCACCGGCCGCGCCGCCGCATCGGAGCTCTCGAGCTGCCCGATCAGCTCCTCCTGCAGCGCGAGCAGGTCCCGCCGCAGCGTCTCCAGCTCTTCGGCCTCGAGGTCCGCCATCATCCGGGAGCATCGCCGACCGCAGCGCGATCCGACAGCACGACTTCGAGGAGCGCCGCAACCGACTCGGAGCCCACGGCGATGCGCTCCGGGTCGATCCAGCGCGCCGACAGGCGCTGGAGCCGCAGGGTCTCGGAGCGCTCGGAGCCCGGCAGCAAGGCACCGAACCAGAAGCCTTCCGTTCGGAGCCGCTCCACCAGGGCGGACGCCCCGGATTCGCAGAGCGGAACGTCCGCGTAGACCACGGGCGCCCCCGCCGACGTCACGTCCTCGAGCAGCCGGTCGAGGCCCCGGGGCGCCGCACCCGCCAGCGGGCCGAAGCGAAGCTGGGATGCGCCGCGTTTCTGGTTCAGCTGGTGGGTGCCTGCGGGCGGCGCCGCCGGATCCGCCTCGAGCTCGGTTCGCTGGAGCGCCAGGGAGCCGTAGAGCCCGCGCAGCAGCTCGCGATAGGGCTCGGGCGCCCGGATCGCGAGCGCTGGCGCCGGCGCCAGCGGCTGATGGAAGACGACCGCGGCGATGCGCGCCGATCCGGAGTCGCGACCGATGCCGCGATAGTCGGTTCCGGCCGGGAGGTGCCCCAGCAGCAGGCCGGTCGGGCGAGCTCCGGCGGCGAGCAGCATGTTCTGGGGGCGGAGGTGCGCGCCGGTCGCGAAGTTCCAGAGGCCGGAGAGCCCGACCTCGCGATACACATCGACCAGCGCGCCGCCGACTGCGCGCAGGACCCCCCGCCCGCGGAAGTCGGGATCGACGAACCCAGCCACCGCCTCTCCGACACAGTCCCCGGGAAACAGCCAACGGATCCCCAGGTGGCCGACGATCCGCCCCTCGCCCGTGACGGCGACCTTCGAGAAGAGCCGCCCCTCCCGCAGCGCCGCCGCCAGGAGCGCCGCGTCGTAGAAGAGCGCGTCGGGGTAGGTCTCGCCGTAGCAGCGCCGTACGCAGGCAACGAGGCCGTCCGCCTCGTCGGCCGTGAGGTCCCGCACGTCGACGCCCGCTGCCGCCTCCATGGACGCGAGTCTGTCATACTCGCCAGCGGGAGGGCCCCCCTTGATCGAACGGATCCCTTTCGGCAGCACCGGCCACGCCAGCAGCCGCATCCTCTTCGGCGCCGCCGCCCTGGGCGGCATGAGCCAAGACCGGGCCGACCGGCTGCTCGAGCCGCTCTTCGAGCACGGCGTGAACCACCTCGACACGGCGGCTTCCTACGGCGACTCGGAGCTGCGCCTGGCCCCCTGGCTCGCGCGCCATCGCGCGGAGTTCTTCCTCGCCACCAAGACCGGCAGCCGCAGCGCCGAAGGCGCGCGGGAGAGCCTGCACCGATCGCTCGACCGGCTGGGCGTCGACTCGGTCGATCTGATCCAGCTCCACAATCTGGTCGACGAGGACGGCTGGCAGAAGGCGCTCGCTCCGGGCGGCGCGGTGGAGGCCCTGGTCGAGGCCCGCGAGCAGGGACTCACGCGCTTCATCGGAGTCACGGGCCACGGCACCCGCGCCCCGGCGATGCACCTGCAAAGCCTCGAGCGCTTCCCGTTCGACTCGGTGCTGCTTCCGTGCAATCACAGCATGCTGCAACAGCCCGACTACGCGGCCGACTTCGCTCGCCTCATCTCTCTCTGCGCCGAGCGCGGCGTGGCGGTGCAGACGATCAAGTCCCTGGCGCGGCGCCGCTGGACCGAGGACGCCAAGGGACCGCGCTTCAGCTGGTACGAGCCGATCCGCGACGCGCAAGCCATCGACCGCGCCGTCGCCTTCGTGCTCTCCCGCCCCGGCCACTTCCTCAACACCTCGAGCGACGCCACCCTGCTCCTGCCGACCCTGGAAGCGGCCGCCCGCGGGGCACAGCGCACACCCGACCCGGCGGAGCTGGCAGCCGACGTCCGCAACCTCGACATCCAGCCCCTCTTCGTCCCCGGCATCTACGATGAGGTCGGCCCGGCCTAGACGACCGCGGAGGTCGCGCTTGCCGCTGGCTTCGTTGCGGCTCAGGCTTCCGGCGCGGGGGGGAGGAAGCCGGCGCCGGAGTCGAGCTCGGCCAGCAGCCACTCGCCGAGGCCAACGCGCAGGAGCTGCTCGATGCGGTCGGAACGCCAGTGCAGGCGGTTCACGTCGAAGAAGGAGTTCTCGGGCTCGTTGCCGATGCTGGCGATGGCCTCCTGGCTGGTGCGGGCGACGCTTTCGCGCTCGTTCATGCGCGCATGCCAGGCGGCGAGCTGCGGGGTCTCCTCACCCGGAGCGAGGCCGAGGAAGCCACAAGCTCCGACGTGGGGAGCGAGCGCGATGTCGGCCCGACTGAATTCTCCGCAGAGCCAGTCGCGTCCCTCGAGCCGGCGGTCGAGCTCCGAGAAGTGGCCGCGCACGCCGGCCTCTGTCTTCGCGAAGGCCTCGGGATGGGCATCCGCGAGCTTCGGGCGAAAGAACTTGAAGAGCGAGTACGCCAGCACGGCGGCGTCGATCTCGGTGTCGGAGCGCAGCTCGAGCACCCGGCACTGGGCGCGCAGCGCCGCGTCCCGCGGCAGCAGCGCCGGCTCCGGGTGGGTCTCCTCCAGGTACTCGGCGATGGCCTTCGAGTCGTAGATCACCAGGTCGCCATCGACGAGGGCCGGCACCTCGGCCCGCGT
>PVMS01049534.1_pt1 | contig 13512 bp, 10 predicted proteins | sample 1853461 | NCBI WGS metagenome assembly PVMS01 (sample SAMN08582032, study PRJNA380276) | Marine sediment metagenome, whole genome shotgun sequencing project. | isolation source: ocean sediment barecode stripped | collected 2017 | reverse complement strand
GATGAGCATAAATAACGAGTAAACCATTCGCAATAATTCTTGTTATCCGCCATGGATGGCATGATCCATTCCAATCCCATCTTTTCGGCATTTCCCCATTCTTCTTCAATAGTCCGGTAGTAACTTTCACGGTCCTCATCTTTAGGTGCCCATGGATAGTCAACCGCATATTTTCGCTTTGCAAATATGCCAAACGTAACCAGTGCAACTGTACGCTGCGGGTAGGTTGCAGCAAAAAGAGCCGAAACCGTTCCTCCTTCTGAATGGCCAAACAATACTGCTTTTTCAGAGCCCACAGCATCCATTACACTACTGATGTCATCCATCCGCTCTTCAAGGGTTGATACTTCACTTACTCTGTCTGAAAGTCCAGTGCCTCTTTTATCAAATAGTATTAATCGGGTAAATGATGTTAGTTTAATTAAAAATTCAGACATTTTTGGGTCATCCCACATCAAGTCAATATTAGAAACCCAGCCGGGGACAAAAACAAGATCAATTAGCCCTTTCCCAATTACCTGATAAGCAATATTTAGCGTTCCGCTTTTGGTATAATTTGTTTTAGGTCTCATCTCTTAATTATATTGATGTTCCGATTCTGTTCACCATTGTCACTAACTCGTTATATCCACACTAATGTAGTTATTTATCCCAAATTTCCACGGGATAACATTAGAATTTTATCAGTTTAAAGCTCCTTTAACCCGCTTTATGCATTGGAACTTCGTAATGAGGATCTAAACAGCAATAAATCAGGGAGTTTTATTGGTTTTAGCATAGCACCGTTATGGTTAAATCAAAAAACTCAACGTAGTTTCTGATTTGCAGATGTTTAGAAACGGAATAGATTTTCCAATGCATAAAGCGGGTTTAACCAAAAAATCCGAAGTCAAAAAAATCCGGATTATTGAATAGCAAAAATATTTCTTCTAAACCCCCGGGAGATCTCCGGAACCTTTGCTGGTTAGATTACTGGCACCCATTAGATAGATATCCACCTCCCGGGCAGCCTCTCTGCCTTCGTTTATTGCCCAAACGATCAAAGACTGACCTCTTCTCATATCACCGGCAGTGAACACATGAGGTAGATTTGTTTGATAATTGTGCGCCTTATAATTAGATCGCTCGTCGAGCTCAATACCTAACTGATCACTTATTGTTTTGTCGGGTCCGGTAAAACCCAATGCGAGTAGTGCCAGATCACAGGGCCATGTTTTTTCTGTTCCCTCAATTTCCAATAATTGAGGTCTTTCTCCCGGAACAATTTTCCATTCCACCTGAACTGTTATTAGACCTGTTAACTCTCCTTTATCATTAGTAACAAACTCCTTTGTATTGATCAACCAATTTCTGTCACATCCCTCTTGATGTGAACTTGAAGTTCTCAATTGTAAAGGCCAAAATGGCCACGGTGTGGTTTCGTCTCTGTGCAAAGGCGGTTTAGGCATGATTTCAAAATTCGTAACTGATTTTGCCCCTTGTCGGTTGGAAGTACCTATACAATCAGAGCCTGTATCCCCTCCTCCTATAACAATAACATCTTTCCCTTTTGCAGAAATAGCATCGCCTTCAAACGTACTGCCAAAAATCGATTTCGTTTGCTGTGTCAGAAAATCCATCGCCTGTTCAACTCCTTTAGCATTTATACCTTTTGTAGGGAGACTTCTTCTTAGAGTTGCCCCACCACATAACACTATAGCATCAAATTCGTTCAGTTTCTCAAGCGAATAGTTTACGCCAACATTTGCATTTGTAATAAATTGAATTCCTTCTTCTTCCAGAATTGACAATCTACGATCTATAATTTCTTTTTCTAATTTAAAATTAGGAATACCATAACGAAGTAAGCCTCCAATAGCATCATCACGTTCAAAAACAGTTATAGTATGACCAGCCCTGTTTAGTTGTTGTGCAGCTGCAAGACCTGCCGGTCCTGATCCTACTAGCGCTATTGTTTTGTCTGTTCTGATTTTAGGAGGATTGGCAACTATCCATCCCTCTTGAAATCCTCTTTCAACAATATTTTTTTCTATATTCTCTATAGATACAGGACCATCAATAATACCCAAAACACATGATTCTTCACAAGGAGCAGGACATAATCTACCCGTAAACTCAGGAAAATTATTTGTAGAATGTAGCATATCTAAAGCCTCTTTCCATTCATTTTTATGAACTCTTTCATTGAAGTCAGGTATCAAATTACCCAAGGGGCATCCACTATGACAGAAAGGAATACCACAATCCATACATCTCGAACCTTGATGCCTGGAATCCTCCTCATTCAGTGCAACTGTAAACTCATTATAATTATCAAGCCTTTCTTTTACAGCTTCATATTTCTCATCCACCCTATCGTAGTCTTTAAAACCGGTAATCTTTCCCATAATTTACGCTGTTATTAATTGTTGTTCTCTGGCTAATCTTTCCAATGCTTTCTTATAATCCGTTGGGATCACTTTTACAAAATGTTTCAAACTCTCCTCCCAATTACCTAACAGCTCTTCAGCTTTTTCACTCTTGGTATAATTGGAATGGCCTTCTAATAGTGTTCGAATATCGCTCTGATCAATATTATCTAATACTTCTAATTCAACCATCTCCATATTGCATAATCCGTCTCTAAATTTTCCATCTGGATCGTAAACATAGGCTATTCCCCCACTCATTCCTGCCGCAAAATTTCTTCCGGTTTTACCGATTACAACGACTCTGCCACCGGTCATATATTCACAACCATGATCTCCAACACCCTCAACAACAGCTGTAATTCCTGAATTACGAACGCAGAAACGTTCTCCGGCAACACCATTTATATAGGCCTCACCCTTAGTGGCACCATAAAAACAAACATTTCCAACAATAATATTTTCATCTGCCCTAAAGTCTGCTTTTGACGGCTTCTTAATAATGATCTTGGCACCTGATAAACCTTTACCTAAATAATCATTGGTATTACCGACTACTTTTAGAACCAGACCCTTAGTGGCAAATGCACCAAAACTCTGCCCTGCAGAACCAGTGAAATTAATTTGCAAAGTATTTTCAGGTAAGCCATTGTCTCCATAAATTTTCGATAATTCGTTACTAATTATAGCTCCAACCGATCTATCCGTGTTTGTAATGGAATATTCCAGTCGCATTTTTGCTTTCCGATATATCGCAGGATGCGCATCTTGAATAATTTTAAAATCAAGGACACCTTTTAAATTGTGATCTTGTTTTTTTGTATTAGAGATTGGATTGTCAAAATAATTTTCCGGTTGATAAAGTATTGTTGACAGATCAAGTCCGGCGGCTTTATAATTATCGGTAGCTTTTTTTGTGTTAATTTTTTGAGATTGGCCTATCATTTCTTTTACCGTTCTAAACCCAAGTTGTGCCATAATTTGGCGTAATTCTTCTGCAATAAAATACATGAAGTTAATTACGTGTTCAGGAGTACCTTTAAAATTCTTTCTCAACTCAGGATCCTGTGTTGCGATCCCTACCGGACAAGTGTTCAAATGGCATTTTCTCATCATGATACAACCTGAAGCCACCAGGGGTGCTGTTGCAAAACCGAATTCTTCAGCGCCTAGTAAACATGCAATTGCAACATCGCGACCTGTTTTTAACTGACCGTCACATTCCAAGACAATTCTGCTTCTTAAATTATTCAATGTCAGCGTTTGCTGCGCTTCAGCAATTCCTAATTCCCATGGCAGACCTGCATGTTTAAGAGAGGTTAACGGAGATGCTCCGGTACCCCCGTCATATCCCGAAATTAAGATTACATCTGCTTTAGCCTTTGCTACACCTGCTGCTATGGTTCCAACACCAACTTCAGAAACCAATTTTACATTTATCCTGGCGTCTCTATTTGCATTTTTTAAATCAAAAATTAGCTGTGATAAATCTTCAATTGAATAAATATCGTGATGTGGAGGTGGTGAGATCAATCCAACATACGGTGTCGAATTTCTTACTTCGGCAATCCATGGAAACACTTTCTCTCCCGGTAATTGACCGCCTTCTCCCGGTTTGGCCCCTTGTGCCATTTTAATTTGAATTTCTTTTGCATTAGTGAGATAATTACTGGAAACACCAAATCTACCCGAAGCTACTTGCTTAATAGCACTGCTTCGGCTATCTCCATTAAGATCTTTTCTAAATCTATTCATATCTTCTCCTCCTTCGCCGGAGTTACTCTTTCCTCCTATACGATTCATAGCAATGGCCAAGTTCTCATGGGCTTCTTTACTGATAGATCCATATGACATTGCACCCGTTTTGAATCGCTTGACAATTTCTGTCCAAGGTTCAACTTTTTCTATATCTATTGGATCTAAATTTTGAAATTCAAATAGCCCTCTCAAAGTCATTAAACTTTCACTTTGCTCGTTTATCATTCTTGAATAAACCTCATAACTCTTTGTGTTATTGGTACGAACAGCCTGTTGTAATTTTGAAACAGTTGTTGGATTGAACATATGTTTTTCTCCATTTCGTCTCCAGCGATAATCTCCACCGACATCTAATTTCAAATTATCAGCTATTTCGTTGCCAAAAAAAGCTTTTTTATGTCTCTTTGAAATCTCCCGTTCTACTTCGTATAATCCAATTCCTTCAATTCTTGTCGGAGTATGTGGAAAATATTTATCTGAAAATTTACTGCTCAATCCCAATATTTCAAATATCTGGGAGGCACGATAGGAATGCAAGGTGGATATCCCAATCTTATTCATGATTTTTAATATACCCTTACCAATGGCTTTGTTGAAATTTTGAACCGCTTTTTCGGATTCAATTCCTGCAATGGAGCCTTCTCTTACTTTTTGACGAATGATCTCGTTTACCATATATGGATTAATTGCACTCGCACCATATCCAAATAAAGAGGCGAAATGATGTGGTTCTCGTGGCTCAGCAGATTCAATTACAATTCCAAATTTCGAACGTTTCTGTAATTTATTTAAAGAGTGATGCACATATGAACAAGACAATAAAGCTGGTATTGGACCATTTGCCTTATCCGCACCTCTATCGGTCAAAATAATTATATTACAACCATCGTCAACTGCCTTAGCAGTTTTAAAAACCATCTCATCAAGAGACCTCTCTAAAGCATTCAACCCTCTTTTAATTTCATATAACATCGGAATCTCAACAGCGTTAAAATCAGGATGGCTAATATTTCTAATTTTATCCAGATCATCATTTGAAATGACAGGATTCTGAATTTTAAGTTTTTTACATTGTTCAGGACTCTTGTTAAAAATATTTCTGTCTTCACCTATCGCCAAACTGATATCAGTAATAATTTCCTCTCTAATTCCATCTAAAGGAGGATTGGTAACCTGAGCAAATAATTGTTTGAAATAGTTATAAAGCAATTGTGGTTTTTCCGATAATACAGCCACCGGGGTATCTGTACCCATAGACCCTATGGCCTCTTTACCGGTTTTACACATCGGTGTTATAATGGTGTCTATATCTTCCATCGTATAGCCGAACATTCTCTGTCGAACATCAATAGTGTTAATTTCAACCGGGCATTTATTCCCGGTGTATGGCACATCAGCCAGTGGTAATAAGTGTTTATTTAACCATTTTCGATAAGGCTCTTTTGAAACAATATTTTGTTTAATCTCCTCATCTTCAATTATTTTTCCGGCATTCATATCTACTAAAAACATTTTACCCGGTTCCAGTCTACCATGTCTTATTACATTCTCCGGTTTGATATTTAAAACGCCAATTTCCGAAGACATCACAACATAACCAGTTTTAGTCACGGTATATCTTGAAGGCCGCAATCCATTTCTATCAAGCAGTGCCCCAATAAAATTTCCATCTGTAAAAGGAACTGATGCAGGACCATCCCATGGCTCCATGATACATGAATTATATTCGTAAAACGCCTTTTTATTATCCGGCATTGTAGTATCTTTTTCCCAGGCCTCCGGAACCATCATCATCATTACTTCAGGCAAAGATCTACCGGTCATCAATAACATTTCAATCACCATATCCATCGATGCTGAATCAGATTTACCTTCTAATATCACTGGGAATAACCTCTTTATGTCATCACCAAAAATATCGCTTTGCATCAGTTCCTCTCTCGCCCTCATTCTACTCACGTTTCCACGAAGCGTATTGATCTCTCCATTATGACACATAAATCTAAATGGTTGTGCCAAATCCCATGACGGAGATGTGTTTGTTGAAAACCTTTGATGCACCAAAGCCAATCTTGTTATAAAATCAGGATCGGAAGATCTGTATAATAGTTTCTTATATCTTCAGGAATTAATAAGCCTTTATATATTAAAGTAGTAGTAGATAAACTTGGTATATAAAACCTGTCACTCTCCTTCAATCTGGAGTGCATAATTTTATGTTCTGCAATTTTTCTTGCCGCGTATATCTTGGCATTGAATTCGAGTTCTGATAACTCCTGCCCATTTTTCCCTACGAAGATTTGTTTGATTTTTGGTTCCGTTTTTTTTGCAATTTCTCCTTGGTGTTGCGGTTTTACAGGCACATCTCTCCATCCTAAAACCTCGAGGTTTTGACTTTTAATTTCATCCTCTAAAATATCAATACAATATCTATATTGATTTATGCTTTTTGGTAAAAAAACCATCCCAACACCATACTCTTTTGAATCGGGTAATTTAAATTTACATACTTTATTAAAAAACTTATGTGGTATATCCGTCAAAATTCCGGCGCCATCACCGGTCCTTCCGTCTGCACTTACTGCACCACGATGCTCCAATTTTATCAATATCTCGATCGCCTCATGAATAATGTCATGCGTTCTCTCTCCATTCAAACTGCAAATAAATCCCGCACCACAATTATCATGCTCAAATTCGGGTAGATAAACCCCTTGTTTTTTATAAGCCATAAATCATTAAATTTTTACAAAAATAGCATTTTTGATACAAATATTTCATCAAAAATGGCTAAACGATAGAAGAAATATAGCATTATCAAAAATTTGTATGGAAAATTAAAATATTACAAATTAATTACAAACTAAATGTAGAATTTAGAAAAAAAGAATAAGCGCTAACTGATTTTTAGTTCATATTGTGGAGAATTTACCTATCAATTCTCTCAAAAATTAAACCTGCTCATCCAAATTTGATTAAGTGAACACAAGAGAAAAGTATCAATTCCTGATCAACCTTTCAATAGGGCTCTTGAAATAACAATCTTTTGTATTTCAGAAGTACCCTCATAGATTTGTGTTATTTTGGCATCTCTCATCAACCTTTCAACATGATATTCTTTAACATAGCCATAACCTCCATGAATTTGCACAGCTTCTACGGTTGTCCTCATTGCCATTTCAGCGGCAAATAATTTTGCCATGGCTCCAGAAACTGTGTAATCTCTTTTTTGGTCCTTATCCCATGCTGCTTTCATACATAGTAACCTTGCTATTTCAATTTCTGTAGCCATGTCTGCTAACTTGAATGCAATTGCCTGGTGCTTACTGATCTCTTTCCCAAATGATTTTCTTACTTTAGAGTATTTAAGTGCCAGTTCATAGGCACCCGAAGCAATCCCTAAAGCTTGTGATGCGATGCCAATTCTGCCACCAGAAAGTGTTTTCATAGCAAATGAGAATCCAAATCCATCCTCGCCTATTCTATTTTCTTTGGGAACTTTTACGTCATTGAACATTAACGAATGTGTATCTGAACCGCGAATTCCCAATTTATTTTCCTTTGTGCCAACCACTAATCCATCCATACTTTTTTCCACAATGAATGCATTTATACCATGAGATTCCTTTTCAGGATAGGTTTGTGCAATTACAATATATACGCTTGCGTTAGATCCATTGGTTATCCAGTTCTTAGTACCATTAACCAAATAATGATCATCTTTTTCTATGGCAGTTGTGCATTGAGAGGTCGCATCACTCCCAGCCTCCGGTTCACTTAGGCAAAAAGCACCAATTATTTCTCCTTTCGCTAAAGGAACCAAATATTTTTGTTTTTGTTCCTCCGTTCCATAAGTTTCCAATCCCCAACAAACCAATGAATTATTTACGGACATCACCACAGAAGCGGAAGCATCTATCTTCGAAATTTCTTCTATCGCCAAAACATAGGAAATGGTATCCATTCCGCCTCCACCGTATTTCGGGTCTACCATCATTCCTAAAAACCCTAATTCTCCCATCATTTTGATCTGTTCTGCAGGAAATCTCTGATTTTCATCACGATCAATTACACCTGGTAATAATTCATTATTTGCAAAATCTCTCGCTGCATCGCGAATCATTATTTGTTCTTCCGTAAGGCTAAATTCCATATTATTATCTTTCTTATGTATTATTTCTCGAGCTGGCCAAAGATAACTAAAATATCAAAATCTATTTGTACTTTTACTTAAATATGAAAAATAAACATTGGCAAGTTATTGGTGTTATGAGTGGCACTTCTCTTGATGGTGTTGATTTAGTATATGTTAAAATTAAGAGGGATAATGGTTATACTTTTGATATTTTAGAAAAAACAACCATTAATTATTCGGATGAATGGAAAAAAAATCTTCAGGATGCATTCAACTTCTCAGAAAAAAAGCTCAAAGATTTAGATCTTAAATATGGCCAGTTCCTTGGGAAATTAGTTCACAATTTTATAGTTGATAATCATATTACAAAAGTTGATCTTATAGCTTCTCATGGTCACACTGTTTTTCATAAACCCGAGCAAGGAATAACATTACAAATAGGAAGTGGCGCTGAGATCACTAAAGAATGTGAATTGAAAGTTATTTGCGACTTCAGGACACAAGATGTAGCACTCGGTGGTCAGGGGGCACCGTTAGTTCCTATTGGAGACTTACTTTTTTTCAACCAGTATAATTTCTGTTTAAATTTGGGTGGATTTGCAAATATTTCATTTCAAAGAAAAGAGGTTAGAGTAGCCTTTGATATCTGCCCCGTAAATATAGTTTTGAACCATTATACCAGATCCATTGGACTTGAATATGATGATAAGGGGGGAGATCGCTTCTAAAGGCATAATACAAGCAGACTTACTTCATGAATTAAATAATTTGCCTTTCTTTCTTGATGACAACCCAAAATCACTTGGTTATGAATTCATTGTAGATACTATTTTACCATTGATTGACAAATTCAAACTACCTGTTGAAGATATTTTAAGAACTTTTATTGAACACAGCGCTTTTCAAATTTCTGAAGTTATTAATAGAAATTCTAAAGTCTTTTCAAAATCTGATATTAGTGTTTTAGTAACCGGTGGAGGTGCCTTTAATAACTTTTTGATTCAACGAATAAAACACCTTTCGAAATCTAAAATTGTAATTCCCTCAAGGGATATTATAAATTTTAAAGAAGCTTTGGTCTTTGCTTTATTGGGAGTTTTAAAATCTGAAGGGGAGATTAATTGCCTTAAAAGTGTAACAGGAGCTCGAAAAGATCATAGCAGCGGGGTCCTGTTTTACCCTTAAGCTGAAATAACCTATGCCATCAGGCATCAGTTTACATCCCAAATTCACATAAAATTGCATTTCATGGGTTCATAGAAATCACTATATTTATGCTCTAAATTATATATTATAAATGGATACACTAGTAATACTTGTTTTCGCATTTGGTTATTTAGCCATAACACTAGAGCACAATTTAAAAATAGATAAATTAATTCCGGCTCTAGCTATGATGGCTGTAAGTTGGGCAATAATTTCTTTGGGACACCTGGAAGTTTTTGAAGTCGATGCAGAATTACATAAATTGATACCAAGCCACATTGAGGAAATACTTTTACACCATTTAGGAAAAACATCTGAAATTTTGATATTTTTAATTGGAGCAATGACCATTGTTGAGATCATTGATTATTTTGATGGTTTTGCCACAATAAAAGGGTATGTAATGACGAAGAGCAAAACCAAGTTATTGTGGATTTTCGCCATTTTGGCCTTTATACTTTCCGCTATAATCGATAATTTAACTGCTACAATAGTACTTATTAGTATTCTCAGAAAAATTATTGCAGATAGAGAAGTCAGAATTTGGTTTGTGGGGATAATTATTATCGCGGCTAATGCCGGCGGTGCCTGGTCACCAATTGGAGACGTTACTACAACGATGCTGTGGATCGGAGATAAAGTGACCACTTTAAATCTGATCAAGTTTTTGTTTATTCCTTCATTACTTTCTATTATTGTACCATTGCTACTTGCTTCAAGAATGAAACCCTTTAGAGGGGAAATTGAATCGATAGAAAACGCACATGACATTGAAAAAGATAAATTCAGTGGTCCAATGCTATATATTGGTCTCGGTTCCATTCTTTTTGTACCTGTATTCAAAACCGTAACCCATTTACCTCCTTATGTAGGAATGATGTTATCTCTGGCAGTGGTTGCAATATTTGCTGAGATCTATTCCAGTTCAAAAATCGCACTGACCATGATTGACGAGGAGTCGGATGAATCAGCTCACTATAGCCCTATTCATAAATCATTAGCCGGTATTGAAATGCCAAGTATACTTTTTTTCTTGGGAATTTTACTTGCTGTGGCAGCGTTAGAATCCCTTGGTACTTTATTTCACTTTGCGGAAAATTTGACCGAAACAATTCCCATGCTAGGCACAGAACCGGAAATAGCAGGTTATAACGTGTCAGATTTGGTAGTAATGATTTTAGGAGTAGCATCTGCGGTAATCGATAATGTACCCTTGGTTGCGGCTAGTATTGGAATGTTCTCTGACCCAACAGATAGCCCATTATGGCATTTTATAGCATTTTCGGCAGGTACAGGAGGAAGTATGTTGATAATAGGATCGGCCGCCGGGGTTGTAGCCATGGGGATGGAAAAAATTAACTTTTTCTGGTATTTAAAAAATATCGCGTGGCTCGCATTTGTTGGTTTTTTTGGTCGGCTCATTCAGTTTTATATTTTTGAGATCAATTTTATAATAATTTTTACATTTAGAATACAATTTAATACGGTTCGAATCGTTGAATTTTAAATACCTTTAAAATTAAAATATGTCTTTATTATTACAACAAGATTCGGCGGTGGACGCTGAAGCTTTATCCGAAGTCGTTTCAGAAGAAAAAACTTTATCAATTATAAGTCTAATAATGGATGGAGGCCTTGGAGGTCAAATCATTGTAGCTTTTTTATTTTTACTCTTACTCGTTGCACTTTATATTTACTTTGAAAGATTCTTAGCAATAAAAGCAGCGGCTCAAATCGATAAAAATTATATGAACCAGATCAGGGATAATATCCTTAACGGAAATCTCGAGGCTGCAAAAATATTAAGTCAAAAAAATAATTCACCGGTGGCACGATTAATCGAAAAGGGAATTTCCCGTATAGGAAAGCCTTTGGAAGATATTAATTCGGCAATAGAAAATGCCGGTAAAATGGAAATTTACAAATTGGAAAAAAATGTGAGTGTATTGGCTACAATTGCAGGTGCTGCCCCAATGATTGGTTTCCTGGGAACAGTAATTGGTATGATCATTGCAATTCATGAGATAGCAAATGCAGGTGGTCAAATTGATATAAAACTACTCTCCGATGGCTTGTATACTGCTATGACAACCACTGTTGCAGGGCTTATCGTTGGTATCATATCCTATGTAGCCTACAATCATTTGATCGTTAGAACCAACAAGGTTGTTTATCATATGGAAGCGCATACGATTGAATTTTTAGATCTCTTAAATGAACCGGTTTAATTGAATAAAATTAAAAATAATTAGATGAATATCAGAGGAAGAAACAAAATAGATCCTAATTTCAATATGTCGTCCATGACCGATATTGTTTTCCTGTTGTTGATATTTTTTATGCTTACATCAACCCTGGTGACCGTAAATGCCTTAGATATTATACTTCCTAAAGCACAGGGTAAAACCGAAAATAAAAAATCTACCGCAGTCAGTATCACCAAAAACTTGAATTTTTATATCGATAGACAAAAAGTTAATGAAGATGAGGTCGAGCAATATTTACTGGATAATATATCTCTTGATGATAGCCCAACCATTGTACTTCGAGCGGAAGAAGGAGTTCCAATTGAAAAGGCTGTCAAAATTTTAGATATAGCAAATCGAAATAAAATAAAAGTTATTTTGGCCGTCCGCCCTAAATAATATTAGAATGTCAAAATTATAATATGTCATTTTTAGATACCAAACATAAAAGAAAATCAGCTACCTGGACAACCATAATTGGTATCATCATTTTATTGTTGATATTTAATTTCGGGTTGCGCTATTTTGACCCACCTAAAGAATTTGGCATATCTGTGAACTTCGGTACTTCAAATGTAGGAAGTGGTGATGTTCAACCTACGGAAGCACTTAAACCGGCCACGCAAGAAACAGAAGTAGAACCGGTTAAAGAAGAAGTAGAAGAAGTTATAGAAGAACCTATTGTGGAAGAACAAGTGGCAACTTCTACGCCTACGAACGATGCCGCAGAAGAAGTAATCACCCAGGAAAATGAAGAAGCTCTTGCGATTAAAAAACAAAAAGAGGAGAATCGCCAAAAGGAAATAAGAGAACAACAAGAAGCAGATAAAAAAGCAGCTGAAGAAAGAGAAAGAATTGAAGCAGAAAACAGAAGAATTGCAAAAGAAAAGCAGGAAAAGATTGATGCGGAAAATAGAAGAATAGAAAAAGAGAGGCAGGAAAAAGCTGCCAAGAAGAAAAATGTAGATGCCTTGCTGGGAGGTATTGGCAACACAAATGGCAAGCCGATGGCGGAGAAGGAAATGACGATCAGGCAGGCGACAAAGGCAAAGTAACAGGAGATCCGAACGCAAGCGATTATTATGGAAATGCTGGTAGTGGTAGTGGCGGAAATTATCAATTGGGCAATAGAAAGGCCTTATCCATGCCAAAACCAACTTATGACTGTAATGAAGAAGGCAGAGTTTTTGTTAGCATTTCTGTTGATACTTCAGGTAATGTAATTTCGGCTCAACCCGGTGTTAAAGGGACAACAAATTCGGCAGCTTGTCTTCTTCAAAGAGCAAAAGAAGCCGCTTTAAAAACCAAATTCAATTCTGATTCCAAAGCACCGGCAAAGCAAGTAGGAACCATAATCTATAATTTTTCTTATTCCAAATAAATTGAACTACAAGGAAACTTTAAGTTGGATGTTCGCCAAACTTCCAATGTATCAACGACAAGGTCCTATTGCTTTCAAAAAAGATTTAACCAATATTCAGGCTTTTTCGGAACATTTAAATTCTCCTGAAAAGAAATTTCTCTCTGTTCATGTTGCAGGAACCAATGGCAAGGGTTCAACAAGTCATATGATCGCCTCCATTTTACAAGAATCTGGATTAAAAGTTGGCTTGTACACATCTCCACATTTAAAAGATTTTAGAGAACGTATTCGGATAAATGGCGCTCCTATAAAAGAGAATGAAGTAATTACTTTCATTGAAAAAAATAAACAGTTTTTAGAAGAACATCAATTATCTTTTTTTGAAATGACCGTAGG
>PVMS01151709.1_pt1 | contig 13521 bp, 11 predicted proteins | sample 1853461 | NCBI WGS metagenome assembly PVMS01 (sample SAMN08582032, study PRJNA380276) | Marine sediment metagenome, whole genome shotgun sequencing project. | isolation source: ocean sediment barecode stripped | collected 2017 | reverse complement strand
TTTTTCGTTCATGCGATTGCCTTCATCAAGAATACATATCACTCCTGTATTGGCGGAATCTGGCAAAATTTCATACCATGCTTCGCCATTGGTCAGTGCCATGATCACCGGAGGGATATGTATTCTTGATGAAGGCAATCGCATGAACGAAAAAAGCTGGGCCTCTTTAGCACCGCTATTGGATCATCGTCGTTACGTCGAATCCATTATTGCCGGAATTCAGATTCAGGCGCATAAGGAATTCCGGGCCTGTGTCACCATGAACAAGGACGAGTCGACCTTTGAGATTCCGGACTATATTCTTTCCAGACTGCAACCGACCCTGCAATTGAATATGCCCAATCATCAAGATGAGTTGGCCATTTTGAAATATCACCTCCCTTTCGCAGAGGAAGAACTATTGCAAATGACAGTACTTTTTCTACAGAAATCACATCAGTTGGATCTGGATTTCTCTCCCCGGGACGGCATCCATATTTTGCAGTATGCCCTGAAACGTCTAGCTCAAGATAAGGATCATCCGGTTTCCAAGGATATTATCTGGCAGGAGGCCATCAGCAAGGTCCTTGGTGAAGAGGCTTTGGACCTGGATGGCATGGCGACTAAAAAACAACGTGCATTGGGCGACGACCGCCTTCCTTTGGGACTGGGAGATTTCTTTTTCAGTGAAGATAGTCCCCTCCATCCAGATAGCGATCATTGATCGCTAATGAACGACTCCGCTGCAAGCAGACGGGGGTATCTAACAAAAATTATTATTCAAATGCCGTAGCAAGCTACGGGGTATGAAACCCACTGGTGGGATTTAAATTACAGCAATGAAAAATATATTTTCCATAAGCGATAAGATCCGGATATTGCCCGTGATTCACGGCAGTGGTAACTATACCCGTGAAGTCCGGCAACGCATCCTTTCATCAGAATGCGATTGTCTGGCGGTGGCTTTGCCCGAAGAGTTCCAGACATCCGTGGAACAAGGTGTGGACCTCTTACCCAGTATCAGCCTGAGTTGTCTGGAAGAGGCGGATGGCAACAAAACATATGTTCCGATCGACCCCAGCCAGCCAGTAATAATGGGGCTTCGTATTGCCAAACAGGAAGGCATCCCAAGACATTTTATCGACTGGACTACAGAATCCTTTGAGCCAAGAAAATTAAGTTTCCCAGACTCTTTCGCATTACGGCACATGTCATTGGAAAAATTCAACGCCGCCCTGCTGATGACTCTGAAGCGCCCTGAAGTTAAAAGTCAGCACGACCAAAGAGCCAAATGGATGGCTTATAAACTACATGCTCTGGAAATGGAGTACTCCAATATTTTATTTATTTGCTCCGTACTGGACTGGCCCTGGATCAAAGAGGCCTACGATGAGCGGCAGAAATATTCACCCCCAGAAATTATCGACAATCGTCCTCAGCTATATGGAGTCGAGAAAAATACTTTGTTCTTTGCCTTGGCAGAATTTCCTTACATCACCTATCTATACGAAAAAAACCGTGAAGAAATGCGGTCTGATAAAGATGTGGCAATAGACGGAGTGAAAGAAATTTTGCTTAAAGCCAGAGAGATTTTCTTAAAGAAACATAATATTCGCTACCACAATTTAACAACCCAAACATTCCAGATATTCCTGCAGTATGTCCGCAATTTGACCTTATTGGAAAACCGTTTGACTCCAGATCTTTACACCCTCGTCAATGCGGCTAAACAGTTGGGCGGTGATGCCTTTGCCATTGCTGTCATGGAAGCGGCCAGGGAGTATCCGTTGCAAAGTGCCGATGCCCTGGATTCTATTGCTTTGGGAATAGATCAAGCCGTATTTGATGATAATGAGCAGGCTGTCACCATGAAAAACCGCTTATCTGAAATGGATCTGGTATGGCGTACCCTGGACCTTAAACCTGAACCTGACCGTGATAAAATTTCTGAATGGAAGTATAAATGGAACCCTCATGGGCAATGCTCCTGGCCTCCTGAGGACGAAAAAATCGAGAACCTCAACACTCATGTGCGCGAACAGTCGCGTTTATTGTTGAGCAATGATTTGGCACGCACAGAAAAATTCACATCCTCCGTTAAAGATGGAATCGATATTCGCGACACGCTGAGAAACTGGCATACGGGGGATATCTACGTCAAAGAAATTCCGCCATCCCGGGGGCAAGTGGAAGTGGTAGTATTTCTATTTGACACCGAGCCTGATCCCAAACGTTATGGTTGGCGGCAAACGTGGTACGCCGAACATAACGAAGAATCGACCTTATGTTTCTATGCAACGGATTATATGGCTAAAATGATCGGCCCCGGAATCGCGGAGGCGGTTTATGGCGGATGCATGATGCTTTTTCCACCTCGCCCTATACCCAATATCTGGGAAGACCCCAGGCTCCAGCTATCCGATACGCTGGAAGAGCGATTGCTGGAAGCGGCGTTTTTCCATTCCAGAGAAAAACATATCACCGTCGTATCCCCTTGCCCTCCCAGAAAAGAATGGCGTCGTCTGGCACGCTGGCACAAAAAAAACATCATTCATCTTCCGATGAAGCGGTTTTCCAATCAAACCCTCGAAAGAGTCCGACGCTTTCACGTCTTAAATGGAAAAGAAATCCGTTCCTACGCGCAACGATTCATTCAGGATATCTAATTGTGGATGAAGCTTAGTTTTCATTTGCCATTATTCGCATTCTTCCCAGTAATATAAGAATGCCATTCACATCGTACCTTTTGATATAGGGGGGCAAGGGCATTTGCCGCAGGATGGCTCTCGCCTTCTTCGGATGCCAGACCCGCAAGAATCTCATCAACCTTGGTGAAACCTCCCAACTCTACGGCCTCCACCAGATCGACATATATTTTTGCTGGAATCTCAATATCATCCAGATCCAGAACTTCGTCTGATGGAAGATTCAGGATATATCGTATACGAAAAAGATTTTACGAAACCGCAATAAATTTATCCAGCGCATTTGCAAACTTCATTGTCTCCTTCTGGCCAAAACCGCTCGGGCCGCCTGTTTCGACACCACTACTGCGCAAGCTATCCATGAAATTGCGCATATCCAATATTTGTCCAATATTATTTTTATCGTACAAAATTCCACGCGGATCAAGAGCCAAGTCTCCCTTTTTCACAGCCCGAGCGGCGAGCGGAATATCCGCTGTAATGATTAAATCCCCGGTTTCGCATCTATTTGCAATTTCATCATCGGCTATATCGGCTCCATGACCTACTTGGATCATTTGAATAAAAGGCGAACTAGGCAGTCTTAACGCCTGATTAGCAACGAAAGCCACTGATACTTTTGTTCTGTCCGCCACGCGGAATAAAATATTTTTTATCGCTTTGGGGCAAGCGTCTGCATCAACCCATATTTTCATATTTTGTCCAATAAGTTTTTTAAGATAAAAATCATTCATTCCAGATTTCTGGCAACATGTCTAAATAATTTATTTTATTTCTGTACAGAGTTTACACCGATATTAATAAATAATAACTTTTTGAATTACAATACTTGCTCCCGATAGCAATTGGAGAATATTAAAAAGATTTTCCCCAAAAGAAAAAGACCTCCTCACCTAACAAAGGTGAGGAGGTCTTTTTTAATAAATCTTATATTAAATATTAAATCGGTCAATTAAATTTCCCGTAAGCTTTGCCCCCCCCTGTCTCCACTGATAAAATTTAAACAGCAATCCCAATTACGCAGTCAGTTGTACCGTATCCAATCATAACTATAAGGAGCCACCTTCTGTTTCCTGTGTTCGTCCAGGATCCTGTCAATGATCACTACCATTGAGGATGTTTGCTGAGGCAAACTGCCCCTTTCTGAAGATTTTTCAACCTTCTTGCTTTTATTAAAAAATAAAACCTTGTTCACCAGCTTTTTAATGGATATTGCGATGCCATTTCTCCCGCGTTTTATCATAATCGCCCTTACTACAATGTTTCTACATGATTCATTGCAAGACGCCTTCCCTGGCATTCTTTGTTGGATCACAATGAATTTCATAATCTGGTAAGCAAGAGCTCAACCTAATTTAGAGAAACTTTTTGGATTTTAAAACTTTTTCCAGTTTCTTTCAGTGGTTCTTCCAGTAGATCCATACCTTGTTCACGAGCCTTGGCTTCACGTATTTTCTGAGCTTTAAAATTTTCCAGTACTTCCAGAGAATTCATTAGCTGAGACCGGATATCTTCAAGTTGGTTAATGATTTCTTTTCGTCTTTTTTCGAAATTCATTTCCATGGCAGATCTCCATTCCATTGGTAAGTCTATTGGATACCTCTAATCATTCGTTATTTTGGTCACCGCCAGATAGAACAATTTGAGTTTTTAATAAAATGATTTCTTTGTAAATTGTGCTCGTTTAAAATTTTAATAACTTTCTTTCAGAATAACTTCGTCAAAAACTTTATCTCTGCTGTTCAGCTTGTATCCGAGAGCTAAAATGACTTTTCTTTTGGTGTCCAATCGACAATCGAAGCCTTTTTCAATACGATCAATTGTTTGCACCGTCACTTCGGCTTTCCTGGCTAGCTCTGCCTTACTCATCATTTTCGATTCTCTAATTTCCTGAACAAAGTTAGTTTTTGAAACTAACTCCATGGATTGGCTACCGTTTGATTGCGGTGTCATAATTATTTCCTCATTATTTAAAATTTGATGAGCTTTCCCATAATCCTTAAGGATTAAAAAGGAAGTTTTACCTTCCCTGGATAAACCTCCTTATAACTCCCTTTTAAATGCCTCTTACACCGGTTTCATCCTGAACCGAAGTAAGGACTTTTTGAGTTGGGTCTTTAGAGAGTCACTCTTTGCTACTGTAGTGATTTTAGAATAATAGTATTAATTCTTACAATACCCTGATTAGGGTAAGTTGTTTATTTACAATTAGTTATCGATTTTTCAATGATTTTCAGCTGTAATATTTTTATAAAATTGTTTAAAATTTTGTTTGGGTTTTGCTAAATATTAGGGAGCTGTGCGGAATAGAAAATAACTTGCGGTAAATTAAGGTGTTTGCAGGTGTTTTTTATTTCATTACTATTTTTCATGCTAGATCAGCAGTTTTTTTCGCTAATGTATCCATGTATGAATGTCCTATTACTAATAAAAATAGCTAGTTAGGGTAAACTTTGTTATACTTATCGAGTCGGATTGCAGTGACCGGCAAAGCAAGACACACCTATTTTTCCCTCCAAATCAGCCTCTTTCCAAATGGGGAGTAACGAAAAAGTAAGCCAAGCGGCTGGATCTGTCAGTGGAATGACCCTGATTTCGCGGATATTTGGGTTTTTGCGCGATAGCGTCATCGCCATGATGTTTGGCGCCTCAGCCTCCGCAGATGCCTTTTTCGTAGCTTTCAGAATTCCCAATATGCAACGCAAGGTTTTGGGAGAAGGCGCCATTAGTGCGGCATTCATTCCCGTTTTTTCAGCGGTTTTACAGAAACAGGGAAACAAGTCTGCGTGGCAGTTGGCCGCCTGTTTGTTTAATATCCTGCTAGTTGCCCTTTTTCTGGTCACCCTAATCATATTTATATTCGCCCCTGCCGTAGTGACCGTATTTGCCCCTGGTTTTTTGGAGTTTCCAGAAAAATTTCAGCAGACAGTACTATTAACCCGTTGGATGGCTCCCTATCTGATTTTTATTGGGATTGCTTCATTTTTTATGGGAATTCTGAATACCTTCAAGTTTTTTGCCCTACCTGCAGTGGCCCCCACTCTTTTAAACCTTTCAATGATCATTTCTGCTCTGTTTATTTCTCCGTTAATGGAAGAGCCGATCATTGGTCTTGCCATAGGAGTGCTGGCAGGCGGTTTTCTGCAAATGCTTATTCAAATCCCGACAACAATTCGGCTTGGAATGAAATTCGTTGGCCGGTTCGAACTGTTTAATCCGGAGGTAAAAAAAATCGGCAGGTTGATGATCCCTGTGATTCTCGGGTTGGCAGTCTATGAAGTCAATTTACTGGTAGACACCTTGCTTGCTTCGCTTCTACCGGAAGGATCGATTTCCTATTTATATTACGGCAATCGACTGGTGCAATTGCCCTTGGGGGTGTTTGCAGTGGCTCTTGGTGTGGCTCTTCTGCCGATGTTGTCCTCTCATGCGGCGAAAAAAGAATATAAGGAACTGATCACAACGCTTTCCTTTGGAATTCGGTTGATTCTTTTTATTACCATCCCGGCTGTGGTGGGAATGATTTTGCTTCGTTTTCCTATAATCAATACCCTCTGGGAACGCGGAGAGTTTAGCCGTGCAACCACTGAAGGTACAGCGATTGCCCTGCTTTATTATTCAATTGGACTATGTGCTTTTTCTGGAATCAAGGTCATTGTACCTGCCTACTACTCACTTCAAGACACAAAAACTCCAGCAAAAATCGCTATATATTCAATGGTTACAAATATTATCTTAAACCTAATTCTAATGGGACCACTGAAGCACGGGGGCTTGGCTTTGGCGACTTCCATCTCAGCATTACTCAATGTCGTCCTGCTGATTCATTTCCTCCGTAAACGTTTGGGACTTTTAGGCGGCAGAAAAATTCTTTCCAATACTCTAAAAGTTACACTGGCTTCAGCTCTGATGGGCATCCTGATATTTTATTTTAACGCTGGTTTTTTTGATCCTGCAGCGGCCCTGGGAATGAAAGTTTTCATCCTGACTCTGGATGTTGCACTTGGAGTGGGAGCGTTCTGGTTATTTGCTTATCTACTCAAAATCGATGAACTGGCGTTCATTGGCAAATTGATCAAAAATCGCCGATCAGCCCAGAACTAAAAGGACAAATAATTCTATTTCAAACCAGCTCCATTATGGGCACCCTTAGAAAAACAAATTTTAGGAATAGAAAGTATTGAATTTTTAAAGGTCTCCTTTATAATACCCCTCACTTCAGGGCACTTCTAATAAATGCTCTTGGCCATGAGCGGCCCTTACCCATAAGGGCCAGCGAGTTGCTGGGAGAAAAAATATTGAATTATTAGAGGTATCCTTTATTTTGTCACAATTTACCTGGGAATTAATCAATGATTGCCTGCCTTGATTTAGAAGGGGTTTTGATCCCCGAAATTTGGATTGCTTTTGCAGAAAAAACTGGCATTGAAAAACTTCGTCTAACGACCAGGGATATCCCGGATTACGATGAGTTGATGCAGGGAAGGCTGAAAATTCTGGATGAAAATAATCTTAAACTAAAAGATATCCAAGAAGTAATTGGCGGCATTTCTCCTTTGCCTGGCGCTATGGAGTTTCTTTCCTGGTTGAAATCCGAATTCCAGGTGGTGATTCTATCTGACACCTTTTATGAATTTGCCGGTCCTTTGATGGCACAACTGGATTATCCCACTCTGTTCTGCCATTCACTAGTGGTCGAGAATGGTGGTCGGATTGCCAATTATCAATTGCGCCAGAGCGATGGCAAAACCAAGGCTGTACATGCCTTCAAGGAGCTTAATTTTAAGGTGATTGCGGCGGGGGATTCGTATAATGATACAGGAATGCTTCAGGAAGCAAATGGTGGGATTCTATATTGTCCGCCGGATAACGTCATCGCGGAGTTCCCGCAATTTCCAGTGTGCAGGAACTATGATGAATTTCGTCAGGCATTTGTGACTATGCGAGAGAAGATAGAAAAATAATAACCTCCATCTCGCACCGACAAGTTAAATCATCACGACACAGTCATGGTAATTCGTTGACAAAAATTAGCGCACTTCAGAAGACAACAAACTGTTTGCGACCCAGCCTTTTTTGCCTTTGATTTCTACCTGAGACCACTTTTCCTGTCGTTCCAAAATTTTCACGACGTCCCCCTTGTCGGCTTTCACAACAACGTCAGCTTTGGTAGAAGGTGTTGACCGGATATTTGAGCTATTCGTGTTAATGAAATTGGTGATGGCGAAATCAGCATCTTTCGCTGGAGCGCTATAGCTATCGATCATGCCATCAATCGGAACCGTCGTGACAGAGTCGGGATCAATCACTTGCATGACGTCGTCCATACTGAGGTCATACTTAAAAACCACAATAGCCAAAAACAAAGACAGGATGACTCCGATGCGCAGAAAGGCCTGAAAGCCAGATAAACCTCCGAGAGGGTCATCATCAGGAATACCTAGAGGATCGCAATTGGCACAAAAAAATGATCCACGCGACAAAACCTCTTTGCATTCGGGGCATTTGGTCTGGTATTTGGTATTATCAGAAATCACCTCTTCACACTGGACCTCTTCCTGAGTTATTGGCTCTGTCATTGAATATATTATCCTAAAGTTGTTTTATAAATAGTGGCGTATTTCTCTTTCAGATAACGCATATACTGGTGCGGATTCAAAGGCTCGCCGGTCACCTTTTTGACCAGGCCTTCAACAGAATAAAGCCGCCCCAGACAATGAATGTTTTTATTTAACCAATCTTTAACAGGGTGCAAATGCCCCTGTGCAATCTGTTCCTCAATATCCGGAATTTCTTTTTTCATGGCATTGAAAAACTGGCAGGCATAAATAGCCCCAAGAGTATAGGATGGGAAATAGCCGAAGCTTCCACTGCTCCAATGAACATCCTGTAGAACGCCTAAGGTGTCGCTGGGAGGACGTACTCCCAAATATTCATCCATCTTATCGTTCCAAATCTCAGGAAGATCATTGACTTGTATCGATCCGTCGAACAAGCCTTTTTCCATTTCGTAGCGCAGGATGATGTGCAGGGGATAAGTGATTTCATCCGCTTCGACACGGATCAAGGATGGCTCACAAGTATTGACGGCATCATATAGCTGGTCACCTGAAACATCATCGAACTGCCCCTCAAACACAGATTGAAATAACGGTAGAAAATGCGAACAAAACGACCGGCTTTGAGCAATCATGCGCTCCCAGAACAGGGATTGGGATTCGTGAATTCCCATTGTCAGAGGTTCAGAGACCGGCAGATCCCAGCCTTCCTGCATCCTTCCCTGCTCGTAAAGCCCATGACCCGTTTCATGAATCACCGCATAAAGCGATTCAACAAAGTTATCTGAACGATAGCGTGTGGTGATCCGCACATCCGTCGGGTGCGCGCCGCCACAAAATGGGTGGACAGAAACATCAAGCCTTCCTTCGTCAAATGAAAATCCCATTTTTTTACTGATCTTACGACCTAATTCCTTCTGTTTTACCACAGGGAAATTGCCCTGCAAAAACTGGTTATCTGGACGTGACCCGCTGGACTGGATGGTCTGGATCAGGGCAATCAAATCCTTTTTCAAGGTAGCAAAAATCGGATCAATACGCTCTTGGGTAGAACCGCGCTCAAAAATATCAATATTGGCATCGTAGGAATTTAAGTCTGGAAAAACGCATTTTGCCCATTGCGTCTTGAGCTCAATAAAACGTTGAAGCACAGGAGCGAAATCTGCGAATCGATTGTCCTTCCTCGCCTGAACCCAAACAACATGCCCGCGAGAGGACAGTTCTGCCAGTTCCTGAACAAGCTTTTTAGGAACTTTTGTCTCCAGATCATATTCTCGCTTGGCTTCTTCTATATTGCACCATTCGATAGTGTTAAAAGAACCATTGCCTATCCCATGTAATCGATCCACCAGCTCGCCAAACTCCGGCGCAGTAGATTTTTCATGCAGGACACCGGCCAGAGCCGACATCTGCTTCGCTCGTGATTCCGCCGCGCCTGAAGGCATGATCACTTCCTGGTCCCAATGCATGACGCCCATCACTCCACCAAGATGCGAACGTTCTTCCAACATCTCGACCAACTTATTATATTCTTCTTTGACTGCCATAGGACTCCATCGAAATCTCAATTACTCAAATAAAAACAATGCTATTTCATTTTAATGTAATTTATTGGAAACTCACAGTAATTTTATAAATAAAGATAATATTGGCAAAAAACTTTATAAACACAATTAAGATATACTACAATCAGCACTTGCCGGGAGCCATTCTCACATCACGTTGGAATAGGCCCTGGATTGGGTTTACTTCTGGGTTTACCCCTTCGAAGCACTAGAGCCTAGATCAAACATCATGTCTTGGCTGAACTCGCCAAGACAGCTCAAATGCACAGAGTGCCATACATCCTGTCGAGTTATTAACAAGGGTGTAGAGGCTCAAGGTCCAGCATCAGGCGGGTTGTGCGCAAATTAATAATCACCTCAATCACTAAAACAATGACTGATCAAGCAGAAACCATAGAAAGTATCCAGGGCCGGCTGGATATTCTCACCAAAGGCCTGGTGAGTGAAGAGAATTCCGTTCAGTACTATGAAACCCTATTAGAAAAAACTCCTTCCGACAGTCAGGAAAATATCGGTATCAAGCGAATGTACGAAGAACTCAGACAAGAAGAAATTAAGCATGTGGCAAAATTCAAATCCCTCATCGCTCATTGGAACGAACAATTGGAAATCTTACAGACGAATTAAATTTGATCCATTTCCAACCAAACCAGTCGAACTGTCCTTATTAAATTCTCCCAAAAAATATTTTAAAGCCTACCCTCTCAACAAGTAGAAATTTATAGATCTTGTTTATTCGGTTGATTTATTTTCTGGTTTCGAGGAAAGGTTTGCCGGTCCTTGAGGAGCAGAAAAGGCTTTTCCACTAAGTAATGAAGAATGAGTGCAGTAAATATGGACAAGGCGCCGTAAAAAGGAAGGTAGATAAAAAATTGCACCATGGGTTCGAATTCATCCATAGGAATCAGTCGACCAACGGAGAATTTGTTAATTTATACCTACTATTAGTGTAACCCCAACTTAATTCCTCATCAATAAATTCTTAATACAGCCATTCAGCTAAATAATATTACGCATTGACAATATCTGGGGTTTTGATTAATATTGATAACAGTTCTCATTATTATTTATAGTTCTAAGATCGCCGATTTCATAGTTGTTAATGGAATATTAACTCTTTGTTTCTAAATATTTTACTGGATATTTGTCGATGACTCATCATAACTTTAGCCGCTTTAAGCTACTTAAGACCTTAGCTTTTTGGTTAACAATTCTCATTTTATTTTATGGCAACCCGGCTTTTGCCGCCTCGGAATCTCTCGAAGGAAAAATTAAAAAGATTGTTATGATGTTGAATATTGTGGCGAAGGAATACACGGAGGGTATCTCCCCTTCTGGCGATATTCTCATTGCCGCAGAATATGAAGAAAGCCAGGTATTCCTCGACCAGGCGTTTGAACGTTTCAATAAATTGCCGGCCCCTCCTAAAAGTCCTGAGGTGGTAAAAATCATCAAAGGACAATTTGTATCCATGAAAAAGGATATCAAATCCAAGGTCGATCCACGTAATGTGCGCTCTTTGGTCAGCACGATCAATTCGAGCATTCTTGAAATTTATGAAATAAAAATCAATGTTTCGCCGGTGACTCCGGTTTCTCTCGCAAATGGTAAATTGATTTTCGAGAAAAACTGTTGGGTGTGCCATGGCATGACAGGTCAAGCAGACGGGCCTCTAGCGAGCCAACTCGACCCCGCTCCTGCTATTCTAGCTGACCCAAACCTCACCGGGGATGAACACTCTGTTGCGTATGATAATTTTCAGGTGATCAATGTTGGCATCGCTAACACGGGAATGGTCGGTTGGGCTGATATTTTGTCCGAGCCTGAAATCTGGGACGTCACCTATTACGTTCGAAGTTTTTCCAATAAAAATGTAACGATCCCTCTTGTCTCGGCTGGAATCATTTCCCAGGGGAAGAATAATACGGGGTCCGAGCAGGCGAAGACAACCATCATAGAGGTCAAAAGTCTTCTTGATCTCAGTCTTAATACTTACAAAGAAAAGCTAGTGGATGATGCCGCGGATCAAGCCTTCGATGCTTATCTGGCTTATGAAGGAATTGAATCGGGCCTGATCGGCAAAAAAAAGGAATTGGGCCTACGGCTTGAGTCGGCGTTTGGACGTTACCGTGGTGAAATGAAACGCGGAGCCGATATCGTACAAATCGAAAAAATCAATTCGTCCCTTCACCATGATCTCGATGAGGCTTTAGAGGTTCTAACGAAAGAAACTGGTTTTTGGGGGTTGTTCATTCAATCCTTTTCCATCATCGTTCGTGAAGGTTTCGAGGCCATTCTGATCATTGCCGCACTCATTGCATTTCTGGTCAAATCGCGCAATGAAGATAAGCTTAAATCCATTTACATCGGAGTCTTTCTTGGCATCATCGGCAGTTTGATAACCGCCTATGTCGTCCATGAAATATTGCATATCACCGCCGCAAATCAGGAAGTGATGGAAGGATGGATCATGTTGGTGGCAGTGGTGGTATTATTTTGGGTCAGTTACTGGCTGGTTTCCAAAATCGAGGCGGAGAAATGGCAATCCTACATCACCGGAAAAATGAAACGCGCCATCACAACTGGAAGCGTTTTCACTTTAGGAGCAGTAGCATTTTTGTCGGTGTACCGCGAAGGATTTGAGACGGTGCTGTTTTACAAGGCCCTGTATTTATATGCAGGTCCATCTTCTGCTGGCATCATGCCCGGATTTTTTGCAGGTTGTTTAGTTCTGGCTGTGGTGTATTACATGATCAACCAGTTGGGTGTTCGCATTCCCATCAAATGGTTTTTTGCCTTCACCAGTGTGTTCCTGTATTACATGGCATTCACTTTCATGGGCAAAGGTTTGCACGAATTGCAAATGGGCCAACAAATAGCGATGACCTCCATACCCGGATTTCCAACAATTTCCTGGATGGGCGTGTACCCTTCCTGGGAAACGGTCATTGGCCAGGGAATCCTGGTATTGGCCTACGTTGGGGCTCTGATATACACCTTCGGAATCAAACCGGAAGTGGAAATTCAAACGCTCAAGGAAGAAACCAGCAACATCCATAAAGGCATTGCAGTGGTTCACGATTTGGTCGAGCATATTTCACATCACGCTAAACGCTGTGAAATATTTTTGAAAGATACCAAAGACCAGGATTTGAAAGAACTCTCGCAACACCTCAAAGAAATTGATGAAAAAGTTCATGAACTTTTCCATAACGTTGAGTTTGTTGAAAATCAGTTACTTGATGAATATGAAAAACTCGGCGAACGTGGATTGACCCCCGAAAGGAAGAAGGAGTTGCCTTGAATATACGCCAGTTCAAAAATTCCAGATTTTGGCACAAATGGATTGGCCTGGTTTGCGCGGCATTCTTTTTTATTCTATCGATCACGGGTGTCCTGCTCATGCATTACGAAGAGTTTGGCCTGCAGGACTCCGAAGTCGATGGCTGGTTTGTGCCAGCGAAATATTTTAAGGTCTCCAGCTCACGGCGTTCCATTCAAGCGCTCTCAGTTTCCCCGAATAACCCAGAGGAAATATTTGTCGGCACTAACTTGGGGATTTATCGTTCGCAGGATGTTGGCAAAACCTGGCAGGAACTCAAGCAAGGACTTTTCAATCAAAACATTCGTGCCTTCGCCAGTCCACGGCAATCCCCTAACATAATTTATGCCGCGTCTGCCGGCGGAATATTCAAATCGGAAAACTCCGGCGAC
>PVMS01028506.1_pt1 | contig 13524 bp, 12 predicted proteins | sample 1853461 | NCBI WGS metagenome assembly PVMS01 (sample SAMN08582032, study PRJNA380276) | Marine sediment metagenome, whole genome shotgun sequencing project. | isolation source: ocean sediment barecode stripped | collected 2017 | reverse complement strand
TCGTAGGAATTGCAGCCACTCGGAAACTCGCCACTCATTATCATGTGGTCGACGGCATGATTAGGTGTAATCGTAATGCCACGCTGGAAACCACGACATCTGCCCGGCACAATTTTCAATTTGTTTTCGACGCGAAGATTACCAAGCGGCGGATCGACCCGTATGTCCACGGTTGCCGATTTTCGATCCGGCTCGAAGTAGTAACGTACAACTTTGAAATTTGTCAGCAGCGCATTCGGCGCGACGTTATACGCTCGCAAAGGCTCCCGATCGAATTCGGCAGGATCATGGTAAGGCACATCAAAATAACTGTCGTCAATCAGCAAGTCGCCGGAGATCCGCTTGATTCCCCGTTGTCGAATCTCCCGAATCATTTGCCACACGCGTTCGGTTACCAGCCATGGATCGCCATAGCCTTTTAGCAGCAGGTCTCCCTCAAGCACGCCAGCGTTCAATTCTCCGACCACATAGACCTCGGTCTTCCAAGTGTATGCCGGGCCAAGGAGGTCGAGTGCAACGAGCGTTGTCAGCAGCTTGGCGACCGATGCGGGATTGCGAGGCACCTCCTCGTTCCAGGTCAGCAACGGCTCACCCGTATCCAGATTTTCGATATAGATGCTTAGAGAACTATCCGGCGCCTTGCGCAGTTTCAGTGACTCTTGCACGCCGGGCGGCAATACGCTTTCGCCTGGCGCAATCGCCGGTAGCATGAAAACCAGAAGGGCCAGAACTGTCAGTCGATTGCTCATAGTCGAACGCTCAATGACGACGTGGTTTGCGAAGGCCGAACGATTTGATGCGATCGCTGAGCGTAGTCGGCCGCACACCCAATAACTCTGCCGCTCCGTCCTTGCCGGATACTCGCCAATCTGTCTGCCCAAGGGCCGCCAGAATATTTTTCTTTTGCAACTCTTTCATTTTGTGCTCTGTAAGTATCGATCGCCCCGTCGTCGATTCGTCTTTCCCGGTCGCGTCCTCGACCCCGGTGGCTCCGCCAGGTAGAGACATGTCCAGTCGCAGCACATTGCCCTGCGAAAGAATGACCGCTCGCTCGATGACATTCTTGAGCTCACGTACGTTTCCCGGCCAATCATAGCTTCTGATTTCGTCGGCCTGGTTTTTGGTCAAGATCATTGGTTCGCGACCAAAGTCATTACAGGTTACCTCAAGAAAGTGCTGTGCCAGTTGAATAACATCGTCACCACGTTTTCGCAACGGCGGCACATCTATCGGAAATACACTTAGCCGATAAAACAGGTCTTCACGAAACTTTCCTGACATGACCAGTTGCTCCAGGTCTCGATTCGTTGCCGCTATTACACGGACATCAACAGATTTTGTGATGTCGTCGCCGACACGTTCGAATTCGCTCTCCTGAAGTACACGCAGAAGCTTGCCCTGCAACTCGATCGGTATCTCGCCAACTTCATCGAGGAAAATTGTGCCACCATCGGCCAGCTGATACCTGCCAACTCTGTCACGGTGTGCGCCTGTAAATGCACCTTTCACATGACCGAAGAACTCGCTCTCGAACAGATCCTTCGGAATCGACGCACAATTCACCTTGACCAGCGGGCCATCGGCACGCGGACTCTTCGCATGTATGGCTCGGGCGACCAACTCCTTGCCAACGCCGGATTCGCCCAGAATCAGAACGCTGGCGGGCGTCTGGGATACCGCCTCGATCTGCGCCATCATGAACTTCAAGGCCGGACTCTTGCCGACCATACGACCGAAATTCATCGAGACGTTCACTTCCTCTCGCAAATAGTCTCGCTCACGCTCGAGTTCTTCGCGCAGCCGCGCATTCTCGGCAAGTGATTTACGCAGCGCGCGTTCCGCACGGTTTCGTTCCGTCACGTCCTTTGACGCGACGAGCATGCGGTATACACGCCCCAAAGAATCCTTGTTGGAGACGGCGGACACCAGGAGTTCAAGGACGATGCCGTTTTTGGTCACCATTTGCCGTTCTTCGTTGTTGAATTCGCCGACCTCAATGAGTTTCTGGAGCCGGTTGCCGGCATACTTCTTTCGAAGGGCGTTGCTGAAAAAGTCCGCGATCGGCCGCCCCACGACCTCGTCGCGGCTATATCCCATCTTCTCCAGCCAGTGATCGGTCACTGTCACGATGCAGCCGTTTGTGTCCACGGTATGCAGCATTGCCGGCGTCGAGCGGTAGAGGTCCCGGTATTTGAAGTTGGCCTTGGCCTGATCCGTCGCCTCGGTATATATCGCAACCGTGCGCACGAACGATCCATCAGGATCGTGTTCGACCAGCGAATTGGTGAGGCAATCGATTTCCTCCCCGGATTTCGCCACAAACGTGATCGGCTTGTTTTCCAGCTTGCCGGTCCGGCGGAGTGTTGGAACAAATTCGTTCTCGATACGATGGACGCTCGCCTCCGATACGAATTCTGCCGGGCGCCGGCCGATCATTTCAGCCCGTGTAAAACCCAGCCGATCCAGCAGTGCATCGTTGACATCGAGGTACCGACCATCTCCGTCGATCAGGCTGGCCATGGCCGGAGCCTTGCGAAAAAGCCAGTGATAGTCGTCTAGCTGTGCCATGGCCGGTATTTATACGGAAAACCGTAATACTTGTCACGTAATTCCGTTATTTACGATATTCCGTAAGCAAGCATCCGAGCTAACGCCTTGTTATTACAGCGTTTTCAAGGTTGGCACGACTTGTGCAGTTAGACTTCCGAACTGTGACGAATTCAGGCCGAATCAGGCCCACGCAGGCCCATCGGGCCCATAAGGACTTAAGAGATGAATACCAGGCCCAAAATCACCAACCCGGCAACCATTGCCGCCCTGTTACTTTTCGCAGCGAGTACCAGCACGGTGCCCGCGCTGGCCGAAGATCGCAACGGCTATGAGGCACATGACGTCTCGCCGGACCAAATCGAAGAGGCCAGTAGAGAGCATGCCAGGCAAGCCAACGAGGCCGCAGTCGAAGACGCGACCCGAGCGATTGAGGCAGACACCCAACTGGATCTTGATATCAGATTGATTGGCCGCACTTCAGTGCGTATCGCGGGCGACCAGTAAGACAAATCGCCCCGAGAGGCCGGCGGCAAAGGCGTTTCACGGACAAACTCCCCCGATCGTCCGTTTAACAGCGCCGGGTTACGGACCCGATGGTCCGGGCGGCAGAACCATTTGCCGTTCTTTGTTAGGGAGCCGGAGACCGCTCCGTGTCGGATCGACCCGCTAAATAATTTCAGGTTTAGCTGCTCCGGCTCCTTTCTTTTCGACCCGGCACAGATGATTCAACGGTGGCGATCGCGGTGGATTTCCGCACGCTCGCCGCGGTATATTGCGCCGTGGTTGCTAATGCTTTCGCGTAGCTTTCTCAACCAGATCTTTGCCCAGGCGAATTCCAAGCCGAGAATCGCGAGGCCGACGGGAATAACGACGATAGCCGGGCCGGGCGCCACGATCATTACGACACCGACAGCGAGCACTGTACTGCCTACGACCAGTACAGCGATTCGTCGTGCCACTTTGTAAGTAATTCTGGCTGGGTCTTGCATCGCTCGAAGCGTACCACGTGAGGATTTCGTGTCTTTTTCCCGTGCGTTATCGTAGCCTTAGCCGCATGCGAGCGGCACTATTTAGCGGTTTTTTTGCGATCGTCGCTTCGATTGCGATCGCGGCCGAAACGGTGCCGGTGCACAACATCGAGATTACGGCGGACGTACCGACCGTTACCGTTTCGCCGCGGCGGGCCGGACGTACGATTATGCGACTTCCAGGCCTGACTTATGAATTTAGCGTGACTGTCGATTGCGAGACAAACTGGCAGCCTGACTCTGTCTCCATCAGCGTCGCCGACAGCAGAGCATCAATCAGCGCAGAAGAGCTGCAGGCAAGCAGGGAACTCGGTCTGCAACTTCGCATACCGTCGAATCAGATCGCGCCGCTACGCGTAGAGCATTTTTGTGTCGACGGCAGCGCAGACGACGTGGACGCAATTAGCCCGAACAGTATTACGATTCCCGGCGTGGTGTCGGCGCAAGCCTCATTGCGATGCGTTAGCGAATCGACGAATTCGATGATGTACGTCAGCAAACCGCTGGACGTACTGCTGGAATGTGCCGTGCCGGAACGGGCAACAGACTAGCCCGGATCGATTACTCGTCATCGCTTATGCTGAGATGACTATCCAGAAACGCAACGGTCTTCTCCCAGGCTTTACCGGCCGCCTCAGCGTTATAGTTTGTACCTGTCGGATTTGCGAACGCGTGTCCGACGCCCGGATATATCTCTATGTCGTAATTCTTTTCGAGGTTCTGCAACGCCTGTCGGAAGCCCTTCACGGATTTGACCGGAATTCCTCTATCCTCGGCAGCGAATATACCTAGGACGGGAACGTTCATCGGCCTGAGCTTCGACTCGTTATCGGTCACCTGGCCGTAGTAAATGACAGTCGCATTCAATTCATCCGGGAATAACAACGCCGTATTCAACGACCAGCCACCACCGAAACACCAGCCGAGCGACGCAATACGGGGTGCGCCTGCGGTATCTCTGAGAAACTCGAATGCCTGTCGTATGTTTTCAGTCGCAACATCGGGATTCTCCACGACATCCAGCATCAGTTCCCTGGCCTCGGCGGGTGTGGCCGCGGTCTCGCCCCCGAACAGGTCGACAGCCAGGACAATATAACCCAGGCCTGCAAGGCGATCCGCCATTGCCCGAACGCCTTCGTTCAGGCCCCACCATTCGTGAATCACAAGGATTGCCGGATAGGGTTCAACCATATCTGCAGGAATGACGAAATGCCCGTAGCTCAGCTCTTCCACCACTTCCGCGTAAGCCAGTTTTTCGTCCGCGACCACCGCTCTGTCCGGGGCAATACTCGCTGCTTCGCTCGGTGTCGCAGAGTCGTCGGCGTGCTCCCTGGACATTGCATCGACGTTGTCGACTGCCGCCGCCTGCTCATCGTCCATCGCCGTCTGTGGCGGTTCGCACGCGGCCAGGCCAAACAGGGCACAAGTCAGCCAGATACTGATTTTAGGCGAACGCTTGCTGTGCTGGCTCATAGTCCATCCCTGCGAAATTTGGGCTAGTGTAATGCAAAGGCGAATAGCCAGCAAAGGCAACCGCGGGCTAAACTGCGCTTGATCGGACGAACAATCTCCCCGGGAAATAACAGGATACGTCGTTGAGTTTGCTTGCTGAGGCAATTATCTATCTCGCTGCCGCAATCATTGCGGTGCCGATCTGCAAACGGCTCGGCCTTGGTTCCGTGCTGGGTTATCTCTCTGCCGGAATAATCATCGGCCCGTTCGGATTCGGTTTTATCCGGGACCAGGAACATGTTCTGCATTTCGCCGAGCTCGGCGTCGTCTTTCTATTGTTCATCATCGGACTTGAGCTTCAGCCGTCGCGTCTTTGGGTGCTTCGTCGCATGGTATTCGGGCTCGGTAGCGCCCAGGTATTTCTGAGTGCAGCGGCTATCGGGGTGCTTGCCTGGGCGTATGGTTTTACGCCAACGGCGGCCGTGGTAACAGGCTTAATCCTTGCATTGTCGTCAACCGCCTTCGTGTTGCAGCTGCTGGCGGAAAAGAAGCAGCTAATGACGAGTCATGGTCGCTCCGCATTCTCCATCCTGCTGTTTCAGGATCTCGCCGTTATTCCACTAATTGCAATATTGCCGTTGCTCGGCAGCGGAGCATCGGGTGGTTTCAATCCTTTGAGCATCGCCACCATGCTGGCCGCAATTGCCGCCCTTATCGTCGGTGGGCGTTACCTGTTGCGCCCGTTGCTCCGTCTCGTGGCCCGCAGCAAGCTGCCCGAGATCTTTACCGCAACGGCACTGCTGGTCGTCATCGGTGCGGCCCTCATCATGCAGTTCGCGGGTATGTCCATGGTGCTCGGCGCATTCATCGCCGGCATGCTCCTGGCCGACTCGGAGTATCGACACGCTCTCGAAGCCGATATCGCACCATTTAAAGGGCTACTCCTGGGTCTCTTTTTTATTGCGGTCGGCATGAAAGTGAATATCGGACTGTTACTGCAGGAACCGGCGACCATTCTGCTCATCGTTTTTGCATTGATGCTCGCCAAAGCGCTGGTCCTTTATCCACTCGCTAGAATATTCGGCCTGTGCGATACGAAAAGTGCAGTGAGTCTCGCTGCCGTGTTGTCGCAGGGTGGTGAGTTCGCGTTCGTTTTATTCGCTCTCGTTGAGCGTGAAAACATTATCGATACATCGATGATCGACAAAATGATTTTGGGAGTTGCGGTATCGATGATGCTGACACCGATTTTCTATCTGATCAGCGAACGTCTCGCCGGACGCATGAGCGAAGAACGTGAGGCCGAATACGATGACATGGAGGACGAGGGAAACGCCGTATTAATTGCCGGGTTCGGCCGCGTCGGGCAAATCGTTGGACGGCTGTTGCGTATCAAGGGGCATTCTTTCACTGCACTGGAGATCGATTCCTCACAAGTCGATGTCGTGCGTAGCTACGGCAGCAAGGTTCATTTCGGTGACGCTTGCCGCATCGACCTGTTGCGCGCCGCCGGCGCGGATCGGGCGAATTTGTTTGTTCTTGCCATTGACGATATCGAGACATCCATCAAGGTTGCCGAAACAGTTATCGGCAATTTTCCGAATCTAAAGATCGTCGCCCGCGCCAGAAACCGCCGTCACGCACACAAGCTGATGGATCTCGGCGTTAGCCACATTTTCCGTGAGACACTATTGTCCAGCATTGCGATGAGTGGCCGGGTGCTCGAAATACTCGGATTCGACGAGGACGAGGTCGCCCGTGCATTGGATACTTTTCGCGAGCGGGACAAGCGCCTGCTGCTTGAGCAACATGCGATACACCACGATGAAGAACGCCTTATTCAATCTGCCAAAGACACGGCGCGTGAGCTGGAGTCCTTGTTGCGGAGTGATTCCCGGGAGTAGTCTTTGGCGATGACGAGCAAACAAAGCAAGAGTCCCGAATCACTGAATTTTGCACCACGCCGGCCGGATTTCGAGCTGGCCGAGGCGCTTGCCGGCGACTGGCATGGCGGCAGCGCATTCAGGACCGCGTACTTCAACGCGATGTCGCTATTGTTTCCACTCGGCGAGAAGTTTTTCATTGACAGCGTTCGTCACTATCGCGACGAGGTCGATGATCCACAGCTCCTGGCCGAAATCACGTCGTTTCAGGGCCAGGAAGCGATCCATCGCCAGCAACACCAGAAGTACAACGAGTTAATTTGCGCGCAGAGGGGTTACGACCTGGTTCGCTTCGAGAAACCGCTGCGCGACAGGATGGCCTGGGCGCACCGGGAGTTGTCGGCCAGACGGCGCCTCGCCGGAACGGTCGCCAGCGAACACCTGACGGCAATTATGGCTAACGACATGCTGACGCATAAGGATGCACTCGACGGTGCCGACCCGAACGTAGCGGCATTATGGCTGTGGCATGGCATAGAGGAGACAGAGCACAAAGCGGTTGCTTTCGATGTTTACGTCGCCGTTGGCGGCACCATCGGGGAACGGCGTCAGGCGCTTGTTATGAACTCTTTTTTCTTTTTCAAAGATACGCTTCGCAACCTCTGCATCATGCTCAAACATGATGGAAAACTCTGGAGCCTTCGTGAGTGGCTCGACGGCTTCAAATACCTATTCATAAAGCCCGGCATACTCCGCCGCGTATTTTTTTCGTACGTCAGTTTCTATCGCAAGGATTTTCACCCGTGGCAACATGACAATCGCGCACTGATTTCTGAATGGGAACAGGATTACGGAAAATCGATTTCCCGAACAAGCACTTGAACGAAACACCGACGCAGAACGCCTGGGCGCGTGGGCGCGCCTTCGTAAGAGAGTCCCTCAGCGACAATGAGGTCGACTTTACGGTCGGACCGATCGGCCGCGCGCTGGGCCTGCTTGCTGTACCGATGATGTTGGAAATGGCGATGGAGGCAATCTTCGCCGTAGTCGATATCGCGTTCGTCTCCCGCCTCGGCACCAATGCCATCGCCGCAGTCGGGTTGACAGAAGCCCTGATAACAGTCCTCTATGCGGTTGCCATCGGGCTGGGCATGGGCGTAACTGCGATGGTTTCACGCCGCATCGGAGAGAAGGATCCTGACGCCGCGGCAGTCGTAACGGGGCAATCCATCTGGATCGGCGCTGCCCTGGCTATCGTAATCGGTTACACGGGCGTGATATACGCACCCGACCTGCTGCGATTGATCGGCGCTAGCGAGGCAGTTGTCGCCGAGGGGCGAGGATTTACCGCCATGCTGCTCGGCGGTTCCGCCAGCATCCTCTATTTGTTCCTGCTCAATGCCGCCTTTCGCGGCGCCGGCGATGCGCCGATCGCATTGCGATCCCTGGCTCTCGCGAACGCAATCAATATCGTCCTCGACCCCTGCCTGATTTTCGGCCTCGGTCCGTTCCCCGAACTCGGTGTTACCGGCGCGGCCGTCGCAACGACCATTGGGCGCGGCATCGGAGTTCTTTATCTTGTGTACGCATTATTCGGTAAACATGGCCGATTGAAACTGGCCTTGAAGCATTGCGCCATTGTTCCAGGAATCATTCTCCGTTTGATCAAGGTCTCGATGGGCGGGATCGGCCAGTTTCTGATAGCCACTGCAAGCTGGATCGTCATCATGCGAATCGTTGCACTGTACGGCAGCGCGCCGATCGCGGCTTACACCATCGCGCTGCGTTTGATCGAGTTCGCGTTTTTGCCCGCCTGGGGGCTCGGCAATGCGAGTGCGACTCTGGTCGGCCAGAATCTCGGCGCCGGGCGACCAGACCGGGCAGAGGAATCTGTGTGGTGCGCGTCAAAGTACAACGCAATATTCATGGGCATCCTGGGCCTGGCGTCTGTAGCGCTCGCCCCACAGATCGTCGAATTGTTTTCCAGCGAGGCGGAGGTTATTCGCTACGGGACGAGTTGTATTCGCATTCTGGGAATCGGCTATCCGATGTATGCCGTCGGCATGATCGTCATTCAGGCGATGAACGGTGCTGGCGATACATACACACCTTCCCTTTTGAACTTCATTTGCTTCTGGGTCCTACAGATTCCGCTGGCATACTGGCTTGCGGAGCCGATCGGTCTCGGGCCGAACGGCGTCTTTACCTCACTCATCATCGCGGAGTGCACCTTGACGGTCCTCGGTGTTTTGGTTTTCCGTCGTGGCAAATGGAAAAGGCAACAAGTCTGACGCTGTGAGTGACGCGCCGCTTATCGATATCCGCAATGCGACGATCTATCGAGGTACGACGCGAGTCTTCGATAATTTCAGCCTTACGATCGAGCAACACGAACAGGTGGCAATTCTGGGTCCGAACGGCTCAGGCAAGACGACACTGCTCAAAGTCGTGAATCGGGAAATCTACCCGGTGCTCGCCGAAGACTCGTGGGTTCGCATTCTTGGTCGATCGAGATGGAACGTCTGGGAGCTTCGATCGCACATCGGAGTTGTCTCGCACGATTTGCAAGCAGGATACCGAAGCACGATATCTGCACTGGATGTCGTGCTTTCAGGTTATCTGTCCAGCGTCGGCATTCACGGAATGCTGGCCGGACGCGTTAGCGATGCCGAGAAGAGATCTGCCAGGGATGTGATGAAGGACCTCGGCGTGGAATCCCTGGCCGATACACAGCTCGGCAAGATGTCCACTGGACAACAACGACGCTGCCTGCTTGGGCGCGCACTCGTGCACAACCCGGACACCCTGATCCTCGACGAGCCGACTGCCGGCCTCGACCTCACTGCCAGCTTCGACTATCTGGCACGTATTCACGACCTCGTGCGCAAGGGAAAGAACATCGTTCTGGTGACCCATCTGCTCAACGAGATACCGCCCGACATCGAGCGTATCGTGCTCCTCCGCGAGGGCTCGATCGTTGCCGACGGGCCGAAGGAAGATGTCCTCACCGAGGAAAATCTGCGCAGGACCTACGGGACAGCAATCAAGCTGGCGCGAGTGGACGGCTACTATCTGGCCTACCCGGCCCATCCAGGGAGCTAGATTTCCAAAACGTGACCCATTACGATGCTTCCTGTATCGAATAATTCTAATCTAGATTCATGATTTCTCGCGTTTTTCCGGTTATTTCTGCCCTTTGGTGCTGGTTATTGGCTGCCACGGCATCCGCAGCCGAGGCGGAGACAGTGCAGGCGGCCGCGGACTCCTCGACTGAAGCGGTGAAAGGCCTGAGCAATGTTGGCCCTGCAATGTTCGTCATTGCGATCGCCGGCGCGCTGCTGCTCACGCTCTTCTTTCGTGCCTCCGCGACCCGAGTTGCAAACCTGGTTACCGCGAAAATCGGCAAACGGCGAATCCGCAAAGGCCTCATGCAAAAAAGCCGTGACGTCCTCGAAGACTTCATTTTACCGGGTGCTTATGGCGGGCTGACGAAAATAGACCATGCGATCCTGACGTCCGGTGGCATCATCTGCATTCAGACCAAGCACTACAACGGCATCGTATTTGGCGGACCGGAAGAACCACAATGGACAAACGTCGATGGTGTTCAGCGTCGTAAATTCCTGAACCCGATGATTCAGAACGAAGGCCGAACCAAGGCATTACAAAAAGTTGTACCAAAAGTACCGGTCGCTAATCTGATCGTATTCACAGGCAGCGTGCAATTCACATCGCCGCTCGAAAAGAACGTCATTCATGTTCGCGACCTGAACAGCTACATCGACAAGTTCGTTTTTGGACCGTGCAAGATCAAAGACTGGGATGCGGTCTGGATGACAGTAAAAGCAGCTGCATTGACCGACGAAGAGACACGCAAGGATTTGAGCGCCCAGCTCAGCTTCTCGTAAAAACCAACAATAGAATTTAGCTATACTGCGCCGCATATCTGCAGCACAGGTCAATACCATGTCGGACGCTTTGATCAGCTCTCCTGGCGGAGTGCTCGCGGTTTTATGCATAGTCGCCGCTTTCTGGTTCTTTGTCGATCAGGTGACGGAGTGGAAGCTCTTCCAATATCTTCCGCCGCTGTTGTTCATCTACGCGACACCGGTTTTTCTCAACAATCTTGACGTTATACCCGCTGGCTCACCCGTTTACGCCGGATTGAGCAGTTACGTGTTGCCGGCATTCATCGTCCTGATGTTGTTGAAGGTCAACGTACCGGCTGCCATTCGCATCATGGGAAAGGGTGTTCTGGTCATGTTGATGGGAACCGCCGGCGTGATGGTCGGCGCTGTGGTCGCGTACGTAATCGTGCATCGTTGGCTGGCGCCGGATGCCTGGACCGGCTTTGGCGCTCTTGCGGGAAGCTGGATTGGTGGTACAGGAAACATGGCCGCTACGAGCGAGATGCTCAACACGCCGCCGGAGCAGTTCGGCCTGGCCGTACTTGCCGATAACGTTGTCTATATCGTCTGGTTACCGCTTCTTCTTGCCTCAAGAAACTTCGCGGACCGATTCAATGCATGGGCAGATGTCCCCGAGGACCGCATGCGCATGATGGACGCCGCTTCAGAGGCGGTGATCGAAGAAGAACGAGCACCGGTGATGCGCGACTATATTTACCTCGTCGCGATCGCCATTGGCGTCACCTGGGTGGCCAGCTCGCTTGCATCGATTTTCTTCAACGCAATGATGCTCAATTTTCCATCCCTCGAAACCCTGCTGTCGGAATCGACGTGGCGCATTCTCCTCATCACGACAATCGCATTGGCGCTTTCCACAACTCCTGTTTCGCGCCTGCCCAATCCGACCGCAATCGGCACCGCAATGATTTACGTTTTTGTCGCAGGGATGGGCGCGAGGGCCAGTATTGCGGGATTCGCGCAAGCGCCGGCATTCCTGCTGGGTGCATTCATCTGGATCGCGATTCACGGTGCCTTTTGCCTGTTGGGAGCGAAGCTCTTCAAGGTCGATGTACATAGCGTCGCAATTGCCTCGGCAGCCAATATTGGCGCCGCGGCGTCGGCACCTATCGTCGCCGCGTTTCACCGGCCGAGCCTGGTACCGGTATCGATTCTGATGGCTTTGCTGGGTTATGCGATGGGTAACTATCTCGCGCCGATCGCCGGGCATCTGGCAAGGATTGCGGTCGGCCAATAGAAGCTGTCAATCAACCCGCCAGGGTGGGCTCTTCCGGTTGTCGCCCGCCCAGTAAAGGCAGATGGCATTTCCCGACGGATCATCGAGCCACGCCTCACGCCACAGCCAGCTCTCGTCCTTTGGCATCTGCGAGAATTCAATGCCCTCGTTTTTCAATCGATTACAGAGTGCATCGATTTCCTGATGTTCAAAATAAATAGCGGCACTGCCACCGAGCTCTGATTCATCCGCTGCGTGAATCGAAAACGTGGCATCGCCGTCCGGGCACTCGAATCGCGCGTAATGCGCAGAGTCCACAATTTGTATCAGAGCGAGACTGAGGTAGAAAGAAACGGATTCTGCAACATTCCGGGCAGGCAATGTCACTTGATTCATATTCATCGATCCTTACTCATGCAGTGCAATCCTCTGATCGACAACCATAGCAGATGCCTGATGGCTCCTTAATCAGGCATCCGTTGGTGGTATGGTGAGCGCATGAGAAAAGCGTTGTTCTGGTTAAAGAGAACTGGGATCGGGCTTGCCGTTGCCGTAATCGTCATCGTACCTGCGAGCCTTTGGCTCTGGCAGGATCGGCCGTCCATAGACGCACTACGATTACAGTCGACCGAGATTACAGAGACCGGCGCCTTTGGCGTCAAGGTCACCTGGCTCGGCAGTACCACGTTGTTGTTCGATGATGACGAGACACAGATCCTGATCGACGGCTTCCTAACCAGGCCGGGCGTTCTCGACATCGTATTTCGTCGGCCGATCGAATCGGATGCAGCAACCATTAACTATGTATTGGATGAGTTTCGGTTGCGGCGTCTCGCAGCCATTATTCCGGTGCACTCGCATTACGATCACGCGATGGACGTCGGCGCAATTGCCAACCGCTCGAGCGCCGCCGTCGTCGGCACCGAATCCACTGCAAACATTGCGCGTGGCGCCGGTGTTCCGGACGAACAGATCATTCTTGTCACCAACGGTGACACGCTCGAGTTCGGCAAGTTTACGGTTACCTTTATTACCCCAAGGCACGTGCCAAACGGTATAGGCGACGGTCATCTGATCGCCGGTTTCATGTCCGAGCCTTTAAAACAGCCTGCTGTTTTCACTGAGTGGCGCGAGGGCGGGAGCTGGTCCATATTGATTTCGCACCCCCTGGGCACGACGCTGGTACAAGGAAGCGCTGGCTTTATCGATGAAGCTCTGGCAGATACGCAGGCAGACGTCGTAATGATGAGTGTTGCAGGCTTAACCAGTCAGGGCCGAAAATACACACGCGATTACTGGCATCAAGTCGTCGAACCGACCGGCGCGACGCGCGTCTTTGTCTTGCACTATGATGACTTTACGCAGCCTTTCGGGCAGACAAAACTCTTTCCCACTTCAATCGATAACGTAGTCGCATCCGTTCAGTGGCTGGACGCATTGGCCAAGGCAAGCGATAGAGGCATCGATAT